>Ga0256914_1000154_pt1 | contig 65591 bp, 67 predicted proteins | sample HulkmetaG_FD_191571 | JGI IMG/M metagenome (GOLD analysis project Ga0256914, IMG submission 191571) | Hydrothermal chimney microbial communities from Main Endeavour vent field at the Juan de Fuca Ridge, Pacific Ocean - Hulk | ecosystem: Environmental > Aquatic > Marine > Hydrothermal vents ...
CCCTGCATTATCTTCATCGACGAGATCGACGCGGTTGGTCGCCATCGTGGTGCTGGTCTTGGTGGCGGGCATGATGAGCGTGAGCAGACCCTGAATCAGCTGCTGGTGGAGATGGATGGTTTCGAGTGTAACGAAGGGGTCATCGTCATCGCTGCTACCAACCGTCCCGATGTGCTGGATCCCGCCTTGCTGCGTCCTGGCCGTTTCGACCGCCAGGTGGTGGTACCACTGCCGGATCTGCGGGGTCGTGAACAAATCCTCAAAGTGCATATGCGGAAAGTGCCTGTCGCTGATGATGTGAAGGCGTCGATTATCGCGCGCGGGACACCGGGATTCTCCGGAGCCGATCTGGCCAATTTGGTCAACGAGGCGGCGCTGTTCGCGGCCCGTGCTGGTGATCGCACTGTTTCCATGGCCCATTTTGAGAAGGCCAAGGACAAGATCATGATGGGTGCGGAGCGCAAGTCCATGGTGATGAGCGAGGAAGAGAAGAAACTCACTGCTTACCATGAGTCCGGCCATGCCATCGTGGGGCGCTTGGTTCCGGAGCACGATCCGGTACACAAGGTGACCATCATCCCGCGTGGGCGGGCATTGGGAGTGACCATGTTCTTGCCCACGGAGGATCGCTATAGTTACAGCAAGCAGCGCCTCGAGAGTCAAATCTGTAGCCTGTTTGGTGGTCGGATCGCCGAGGAGCTGGTGTTTGGTTCAGAAAAGGTAACCACCGGCGCTTCCAATGATATCCAGCGTACCACTGAGATCGCACGTAACATGGTGACCAAGTGGGGACTGTCAGAGAGATTGGGGCCCCTTACCTACAGTGAAGAGGAAGGCGAGGTATTTCTTGGTCACTCGGTAACTCAACACAAGAATGTTTCCGATGAGACCGCCCATATCATTGATGAAGAGATCCGTAAGATCATTGATACCAACTACCAGCGAGCGAAAAAACTGCTTACTGAAAACATGGATAAGCTGCATTTGATGGCTGAGGCGCTAATGAAGTACGAAACCATCGATGCGGATCAGATCGACGACATCATGTCCGGTAAGCCGCCTCGCCCTCCCAAGGATTGGGATGAGCCGGAACCCCGCTCCGGAGGTGGAAGTGCGGTAAGCGAAGAGGATGATACGGACAAGAAAAAGAAGGGCGGTGCCATTGGGGAGCCCGCCAGCCAGCATTAGCTCTCCTTTATGCCTACCCTGGAGTGCGGTGGCAGATTGCTGGATCTCTCGTCACCTCAGGTGATGGGCATTCTGAACATCACTCCCGACTCCTTCTCGGACGGGGGTGTTTTTTTTGCCCGTGATGCGGCTATTCAACAGGCTCGGGAGATGTATCGGGCTGGAGCTGCGATTATCGATGTGGGGGGCGAGTCTACCCGACCGGGTGCCAGACCGGTATCGATTCAGGAGGAGCTGGATCGAGTGATCCCAATAATCGAGGTTTTGCATGCGGAGTTGCCGGTCATCCTTTCAATAGACACCGGCAAGCCGGAGGTGATGCGTGAGGCAGTCCGGGCGGGGGCTGGCATGATCAATGATGTCTATGCTCTGCGCCAGGAGGGTGCCTTGGAAGCCGCAAAGGAGTGCGGGGTTCCTGTCTGTCTCATGCACATGCAAGGGGAGCCCCGTACTATGCAACAGCGGCCCCGCTATGAAAACGTTGTTGAAGAGGTTGGCCGGTTCCTGCAGCAGCGAATCGAAGCATGTCTGCAAGCGGGCATTGGTAATGATAAGCTGCTGATTGATCCTGGTTTTGGTTTTGGCAAGACGTTACAGCATAATTTACAACTGTTGAGACACCTGTCTGAGTTGGCGGTGTTGGATTGCCCCATCGTGGTGGGGATCTCGCGTAAATCCATGTTAGGTTTGTTGCTGGATGGGAGGCCTGTGGAGGGCCGGTTGCATGCAAGCGTGGCCGCAGCGGCATTGGCGGTGTGGTTGGGAGCCGCCATTGTTCGGGTACATGACGTGGGGGCCACTGTGGATGCCGTAAAGGTTGCTGCCGCGGTGAAGCAGATCAGTTGAACGATAAGAAAAGTGAGGGGACGATGATGGCCAAGCGCTATTTTGGAACCGATGGAATACGTGGCAAAGTGGGGGAGATGCCGATTACTCCGGAGTTTGTGTTGCATCTGGGCTGGGCAGTGGGACATGTGCTGGCTAGCCACGGTGGACGAGGTAAGGTGGTAATTGGTAAGGATACCCGTATCTCCGGATATATGTTCGAGTCAGCCTTGCAGGCTGGCCTTTCGGCAGCGGGCGTGGACATCCGGTTGCTTGGCCCCATGCCGACGCCTGGCATCGCTTATCTTACTCGTACCATGCGTGCTGATGCCGGTATTGTGATCAGTGCCTCCCACAATCCCTATTTCGACAATGGCATCAAATTCTTTTCAAGGCTTGGCTCTAAGCTGCCCGATGAGACGGAGCAGGAGATAGAAAACTATCTGGATCATCCTGTTACCTGTGTTGAGTCTGGGCAGTTAGGCAAGGCTTCCAGAGTGAACGATGCAGCGGGTCGCTATATTGAGTTCTGTAAGAGCACGGTTCCTCTTGGGCTGGAGCTGGGTGGGATAAAGATGGTTCTCGATTGCGCCAACGGTGCTACTTATGATGTGGCACCGAAGGTATTCCGAGAGTTGGGCGCTGATGTGATCCCAATTGGAGTTGAACCAGACGGAATCAATATCAATGCAGAATGTGGTTCTACCAACCCGGCAATGCTTCAACAAGCGGTAATCGAACACGGTGCAGAATTGGGTGTTGCGCTGGATGGTGACGGGGATCGGGTTATCATGGTGGACCACAAGGGCGAAGTGGTGGACGGCGATGAACTGCTATTTGTCATTGCACGGGACCGACAGGGGAATGGCCACCGTAATGGAGGTGCTTATCGGGGTGGCGTAGTGGGAACAGTGATGAGTAATCTCGGTCTGGAACTGGCATTCAAGGAGGCTGGTATCCCCTTCCGGCGTGCTGCAGTAGGTGATCGCTATGTGGCGGAATTGATGGCCCAGGAGGGATGGATTCTCGGTGGTGAGTCTTCTGGCCATATCATCTGCCGTGATTGTACTACTACCGGGGATGGCATTGTCTCGGCGCTACAGGTAATGGCCGCAATGGTTAACAGTGGCCAGACATTGCACACCCTGAAGCGGGGAATGACCAAGTTTCCTCAAACCATGATCAATGTGCGCTTGGACAGACGCTTTTCGCCTGAGGACTCTGAACATGTTAAAAATGCAGTGCGCGATGTGGAAGCGCAACTGGCGGGAAGAGGTCGCGTATTGCTGCGCGTCTCTGGTACCGAGCCGGTTATCCGGGTCATGGTGGAGGGGGACGATGCGCCTCAGGTGGAGACGCTAGCCAGGCAGTTGGCGGAGATCGTGGCCCAGGCAGCTGCCACGGCATAGTTGCTGGACTGTTTGGTAACCTGTCAGTTGATTGGGGCGGATAAAAGGGTTTTCGCTTGGGAACGAGGAGAAGGGCCGGCTGGCCAGATGCTTTAGCATGGGAAAAATTGATTTTCTCAGCCAGGAAAGGTAAGCTTCACCAACTTTAAGGCTGCGAACGAGGGGAAAGAAATGCGTCAACCACTGGTCGCTGGGAACTGGAAAATGAACGGTTCCACCGAAAGTATCAAGCTGCTCCTGGATGGAATCAAGGGTTCTCTCGATACAGTCGAAAAGGCGGAAGTGGTGCTTTGCCCCCCCTTTGTCTATCTCCCTCAGGTCCGCGAGCAGCTGGATGGAACCGCTGTGGCCTTGGGTTCCCAGAACATCAGTGAGTACAAGGCGGGTGCCTATACCGGCGAGATCTCCGCTTCCATGCTGCTGGATTTCAAGTGCCGGTACGCCATCGTGGGTCATTCGGAGCGGCGTTCCCTGTTTGGGGAAAGTGACTCTCAGGTGGCGGCAAAGTTTGCGGCTGCCAGAGAGGCTGGTATCAAACCCATTTTGTGCGTGGGTGAAGTGCTGGAAGAGCGGGAGCAGGGGATTACCGAACGAGTAGTGGCGAGGCAACTGGATGCCGTTATCGATGTTGTTGGTGTTGAAGCGCTCGCCGATGGCGTCATCGCCTATGAGCCGGTATGGGCTATCGGAACGGGCAAGACCGCTTCACCGGAACAGGCACAAGAGGTACATGCGTTTATTCGCGGCCGTATTGCCGGGAGGAGTGCGGAGACCGCTGAGAGGATTCAGATTCTTTACGGGGGAAGTGTGAAGGCAGCAAATGCGCCAGCGCTGTTTGCCATGCCTGATATTGATGGGGGGCTTATCGGGGGAGCGTCGCTGGATGCGGCCGAGTTTGTCTCCATCTGCCGAGCCGCCGTCTGACTACGGAAAACAGGCCATAGCATCATGCAAACAGTTATTCTGGCAATCCACATTGTCATCGCCGTTGGTTTGATTGTTCTTGTTTTGTTGCAAACCGGGAAGGGCGCCGAAATGGGAGCGGCATTTGGTAGTGGCGCCTCGGGAACGGTATTCGGGGCGCGTGGTTCTGCCTCGTTTTTGAGTCGCACGACGGCGATTCTCGCCACCGGTTTTTTTATTACCAGTCTTACCCTGGCGTATTTGTCGGGGCAGACGGTGGTGCGCAAGAGCATAACGGAAAGTTACACGCCACAACCGGTTGAGCAAGCACCTGCCAGCGGCGAGCCGATGGCACCGGATGTTCCGGTCATCCCCAGCGGTAGTGAAACGCAGCCGGCGTCCGCCTCGGATATGCCAGCCCCACCAGCGGAGAGTAATCCATCGGCTGGCAGTGAGAGTAAAACGGAGTAATTTTTTCTCAACTCCGCTCTGTTTTTGTGCGGATGTGGTGGAACTGGTAGACACGCCGTCTTGAGGGGGCGGTGGCGCGAGCCGTGCCGGTTCGAGTCCGGCCATCCGCACCATTTGTTGTTCGCATGTTCTGAAAATATTCATAAATAGCGAATATTTTCAGAACACAAAGATGTCGCTAAATTAGAGCGAGAAAGGGTTGACAGCCCGTTCGCCCATCGCATACGCTCTCACTATCTTTGAATCGTTACAGATTCGCTTCTGCGGCACAAAGCAACTTGGGGACCCAACAAATAATGCTAGAAAATTATTTTCCCATCCTCGTTTTTCTGGTCATTGGCTTCCTGCTTGGGGGAATCATGATTGGGTTGGGTCTGGTTCTCGCACCGCGCCGTCCGGATAAAGAAAAACTTTCTGCTTATGAGTGCGGGTTTGAACCCTTCGAAGATACCCGCATGAAATTTGATGTCAGATATTATCTCGTCGCTATCCTGTTCATTATTTTCGATCTCGAAATTGCTTTCCTTTTTCCATGGGCCGTGGTTCTGGAAGAGATCGGACTGTTTGGTTACCTGGCTATGGTATTGTTTCTCGGTATCCTGGTTATCGGTTTTATTTATGAGTGGAAGAAAGGGGCTCTGGAATGGGAATAGAGGGCGTCCTGAAGGAAGGAGTGGTTACCACTTCTGCTGATAATCTCATTAATTGGGCCCGCACTGGTTCTCTGTGGCCCATGACTTTTGGACTGGCCTGCTGTGCGGTGGAGATGATGCAGGCAGGTGCATCTCGTTACGATCTGGATCGGTTCGGAATGTTGTTTCGCCCAAGTCCCCGTCAATCCGATGTGATGATCGTAGCGGGCACTCTGATCAACAAAATGGCCCCTGCGTTGCGTAAGGTCTATGATCAGATGGCCGAGCCACGTTGGGTGATTTCCATGGGATCCTGTGCCAATGGCGGCGGATATTATCATTATTCCTATTCTGTTGTGAGGGGATGTGATCGGGTTGTCCCCGTGGATATTTATGTGCCGGGTTGTCCGCCGACGGCGGAAGCGCTGCTTTACGGTATTATGCAGCTGCGTAACAAGATCCGGCGAACCAACACCATAGCCAGAACCGATGACTGATTCCGTGAAGAAACTCGCTGAACTGATTACCGACCGGTTCGAAGAGATTGGTGGCAGCTGCAAAGAGGCGCTGGGGGAGCTGACGCTGGAAATCCCCCGGGAGCGGTTGTTAGAAAGTTGCCGCATATTGCGTGACGAAGCGAATTTTGCCTTTGAGCAACTTATCGATCTCTGTGCAGTGGATTATTCCGAATACGGAGATGGCCGCTGGCAAAGGGAGCGGTTTGCGGTGGTCTATCACCTGTTATCGGTACAACATAATCACCGCCTGCGGTTGCGCGTATTTTTGGAAGACGAGCAACCGATGATCGATTCGGTCGTTGATGTCTGGGCGGCGGCTAATTGGTTCGAGCGCGAGGCCTTCGATCTGTTTGGAATCCTGTTTGAGGGTCATCCCGACCTGCGCCGTATCTTGACTGACTACGGTTTTATCGGACATCCTTTCCGCAAGGACTTTCCTCTCACGGGCAACGTCGAGATGCGTTACGATGAAGAGAAAGGGCGCGTCATCTATGAGCCAGTAAGTATTGAGCCCCGAATCAACATTCCTCGAGTGATCCGTCACGACAATCGGTTTGCGGGCCAGATGGCCGAGGAAGGAGAAAACGGCGATGCCTGAAATCCGCAACTATACTCTCAACTTTGGCCCCCAACACCCGGCCGCGCATGGTGTCTTGCGCTTGGTACTGGAAATGGATGGAGAGGTGATCGAGCGCGCGGATCCTCATATTGGTTTGTTGCATCGGGCAACGGAAAAACTGGCAGAGACCCGCACCTATAACCAGGCTCTTCCCTACATGGATCGTCTGGATTACGTCTCCATGATGTGTAATGAGCATGCCTATGTGCTCGCAGTGGAGAAGCTGCTTGGAATCAAGGTGCCGATTCGTGCCCAGTATATCCGGGTGATGTTTGACGAGATCACCCGCATCCTCAATCACCTCATGTGGATTGGTGCGCATGGCCTGGATATCGGGGCGATGACGATTTTCCTTTATGCCTTCCGGGAGCGGGAGGATTTGATGGATTGTTATGAGGCAGTATCCGGGGCGCGTATGCACGCGGCTTACTACCGACCGGGAGGCGTCTATCGGGATCTCCCGGACTCAATGCCGAAGTATGAGGTGTCCAAGTGGCATAACGCGAAAGAGGTGGAGCGGATGAACCGGAACCGGCAAGGCTCTTTGCTGGATTTCATTGAGGACTTCACCGATCGTTTCCCCGCCTGTGTAGACGAATACGAGACGCTGCTTACCGACAACCGGATCTGGAAACAACGTACTGTCGATATCGGGGTCGTTTCCCCGGAGCGGGCGTTGCAGCTCGGCTTCAGCGGTCCCATGCTCAGAGGCTCTGGGATAGCTTGGGATCTGCGCAAAAAACAACCCTACGAGGTATATGACCAGTTGGAGTTCGATATTCCTGTGGGCACCAATGGGGATACCTATGATCGTTATCTGGTGCGAGTGGAGGAGATGCGCCAGTCCAATCGCATCATCAAGCAGTGTGTCAAGTGGCTACGGGAAAATCCGGGCCCGGTGATGCTGGACAACCACAAGGTTACGCCACCCCGTCGTAACGACGTAAAGGGAGACATGGAATCCCTGATTCACCACTTCAAGCTGTTTACTGAAGGGTATTGCATCCCGGAGGGAGAGGCTTACGCTGCAGTGGAGCACCCAAAAGGAGAATTTGGTATCTACATGATCTCCGATGGTGCCAATAAGCCCTATCGATTGAAGATTCGGGCACCGGGATTCGTGCATCTCTCGGCACTTGATGAGATGTCCCGAGGACACATGCTGGCGGATGTGGTGGCCATAATCGGTACCCAAGATATCGTATTTGGGGAGGTTGACCGTTGACGGAGAGAAGTCTAATAGAACTGCTGACCAAGGAGTCCTGTGCGGAGATAGACCGCTGGATTGCCAAATATCCAGAGGACCAGAAACAGTCGGCGGTGATGGCGGCCTTGCGCATTGCGCAGGACCAGAATGGCGGACATCTAACGACCGAGCTGATGGATGCCGTGGCGGAATACCTGGGGATGGACCCTATCGCCGTCTACGAAGTGGCTACCTTCTATTCCATGTACGAGTTGAAACCGGTAGGGCGCCATAAGATCTGTGTCTGTACCAATATTTCCTGCATGCTGTGCGGTTCGGAAAAACTGGTTGATCACCTGAAGCAGAAGCTGGGAATCGGTTTTGGCGAAGTGACTGAAGATGGTCGCTTCTCCCTCAAAGAGGTGGAGTGTCTTGGGGCTTGCGTGGATGCTCCCGTGGTGCAGATCGGCAAGCGGTATTATGAACGTCTTACACCCGAGAAGATGGATCAGATCCTGGACGAGCTCGATTGAGCTGGATGATGGCAAAGAGCGCGGCTGGAGTAGTGAATGAATAACAACCAAGTCTGTTTCCGGACCCTGCATCTGGAGAAGCCCTGGACGTTGGCAACCTACCAGAGTGCAGAAGGTTATGAGGTCTTGAAAAAGATTCTCAAGGAGAAGACCGATCCCGATGACATTATCTCCGAGCTGAAAACCTCTGCGCTCCGAGGGCGAGGGGGAGCTGGTTTTCCCACCGGGTTGAAATGGAGTTTCATGCCGCGCAATGCTCCTGGTCAGAAATATATCCTTTGTAATTCCGATGAGGGAGAGCCAGGCACTTGCAAAGATCGGGATATTCTTCGTTACAACCCTCATCAACTCATCGAAGGAATGATTATCGCCGGTTATTGTATCGGTGCCTCTATGGGCTACAACTACATCCGTGGTGAATTCTGGGAGCCCTATGAGCGCTTCGAGGCGGCGCTGGAGGAGGCTCGGGCGGCCGGTCTGTTGGGCAAAAACATTCTTGACTCTGGATTCGATTTCGATATTCAGGTCCACCTCGGGGCGGGTGCCTATGTCTGTGGCGAGGAGACCGCGCTTATCGAATCCATCGAAGGCAAGAAGGGGCAGCCCCGCTTCAAGCCTCCGTTTCCTGCCAGTTACGGCCTTTATGGACGGCCTACTACCATCAATAATACGGAAACGTTGGCCTCGGTCCCGGTGATTCTGAAAAATGGCGGGCAGTGGTTCTTGGAACTGGGCAAGCCTAACAATGGGGGCAATAAACTGTTTTGCGTCTCCGGCCATGTCAACAAGCCGGGTAACTTTGAAATCCCTATGGGAACCCCGTTTGCAGAGTTACTTGAGATGGCCGGTGGTGTACGTGACGGCCATAGGCTGAAGGCGGTAATCCCTGGTGGCTCATCCACTCCTGTTCTACCTGCCGAAGTGGCAATGGAGGTGACTATGGATTATGACTCCATTGCCAAGGCTGGTTCCATGCTTGGGGCGGGATCGGTCATTGTGATGGATGAAACCACCTGCATGGTGAAAGCGTTGGCACGTATCTCCTATTTCTATTATGAAGAGTCATGTGGCCAGTGCACCCCCTGTCGGGAGGGAACCGGCTGGCTGCAGCGCGTGGTGAATCGTATCGAAAATGGGCAGGGGCGCCAGGAGGATCTGGATCTGCTGCTTGAAGTGGCAAGCGGGATTTCCGGTAAGACTATATGCGCACTCGGTGATGCGGCAGCGATGCCGGTGACCAGTTTTGTCAAAAATTTTCGCGATGAATTCCAGTATCACATCGATCACAAAAAGTGCATGGTGTGAGCGGACAGACAGATCTGAACAGATAGGAATACAGGACGGCAATGGCAGACATTGAAATCAACGGCAAACCGATCAAGGCCCGCGATGGAGCGATGGTGATCGAGGCCGCCGATGAGGCCGGTATCACGATCCCCCGTTTCTGCTATCACGAGAAATTGTCGATTGCGGCCAGTTGTCGTATGTGTCTGGTGGAGGTGGAGAAAGCACCAAAACCGCTGCCTGCCTGTGCCACTCCTGTAACGGATGGGATGAAGGTCTGGACCAACTCCCCACGCGCGCTGGCTGCGCAAAAGAACGTGATGGAGTTCCTGCTCATTAATCATCCTCTTGATTGCCCCATCTGCGACCAAGGCGGCGAGTGTGAACTGCAGGATATTGCAGTGGGATATGGTAACGATGTCTCGCGCTTCGCTGAAGTGAAGCGGGTAGTGAAAAGCAAGGACATCGGTCCGCTGATCGCCACCGACTTCACTCGTTGTATCCACTGTACCCGCTGTGTGCGCTTTGGCCAGGAGATCGCCGGTGTTCGCGAACTCGGTGCCACCGGTCGGGGCGAACATATGGAGATCGGGACCTATGTGGAGAAGAGCGTTAGTTCTGAATTGTCCGGTAATATAATCGATATCTGCCCAGTCGGCTCGTTGACCTCCAAGCCTTTCCGTTTCACTGCGCGGCCATGGGAATTGAGCGATTGTGCTTCCATTGCTCCACATGATTGTGTCGGTTCCAATCTGACCCTGCAGACCCGGCGCAGCCGCGTAATGCGAGCTTTGCCGCGACGCAATGAGGCGATCAATGAGGTGTGGATATCAGATCGTGATCGCTTCAGTTATATAGGCCTCAACAGCGAGGATCGACTACAGGTCCCCATGGTGAAAGAGGGTGGAGAATGGCGGGAGGTGGACTGGAATACGGCGCTCGAGCGGGCGGTGAAGGGTATAAGACAGGTTATCGATACCCATGGCCCGGAGCAGTTTGGGGCGCTGGTGTCTCCTTCAGCGACGGTGGAGGAGATGTATCTTCTTCAGAAACTGGTTCGCAGTTTGGGGTGTGCCAACGTTGACCACCGTTTGCGCCAGAGCGATTTCGCTGATCAGGATCTCCTACCGGCGTTCCCATGGCTGGGGCAGTCCATCGAGGATCTGGAGAAGGTGGACGCTGCGTTGTTGGTAGGCTCCAATGTACGCAAGGAGCAGCCCATGTTGGGGCATCGTCTGCGCAAGGCGACCTTGGCGGGTGCAAGCGTAATGGTGGTGAATCCGGTCGATTTTGCGTTTAACTTCCCGGTGGCAGAGCGCGTTATCGTTGGGCCGGAGCAGATGGTTCGTTCGTTGGCGGCTGTTGCTAAGGCGCTGCTGGATATCACCGGGGAAAAGGCGCCTGACGGGTTGGCACCGCTGCTGGAGAATCTTTCCGTTGGTGATACTGAGCTGGCGATGGCAGAGCGTCTCAAGGCGGCGGAGAATGCCACGGTGTTACTTGGCACCTTGGCCTTGGGACTGCAGCAGCTTTCCTCTCTGCGAGCGATTTCCGCCCTGATTGCCAGATTGAGCGGCGCTAGATTTGGGGTATTGCCGGAAGGAGCCAATAGCAGTGGTGGTTGGCTGGCGGGCGCAGTTCCTCACCGGGGACCGGTAGGGCAAGATACCGCGGTTACCAGTCTGGTCAATGCTTCTGCCATGTTTGAGCATCGGTTGAAAGGTTATCTGCTTATGGGGGTAGAGGCCGAGCTGGATTGTGCCCACCCAGCCGCCGCGCTCAAAGGACTCCAGGATGCGGAGTTCGTGGTGGTGTTGACACCTTTTGTCAGCCAATCGATGAAACAGTATGCAGATCTTCTGCTGCCGATTGCCCCTTTTTCAGAAACATCCGGGACCTTCGTCAATATCGAAGGACGCTGGCAAAGCTTCGCCGGAGCCGTTGCGCCGCTGGGCGAGTGCCGGCCGGCCTGGAAAGTCTTGAGGGTGCTGGGCAATCTGTTCGATCTGGATGGGTTCGAATATATCTCCAGTGAGCAGATTCGCGATGAGCTGAAAAAAACAGTGGAGCAGATCGAGCCGTCTGCTGAGGTGGAATGGCGTTGTCCGGCAGATTTTTCGATCGCCAGTGGCCAATTGTACCGGATCGGGGAGGTGCCCATTTATGCCACCGATTCGCTGGTACGGCGTTCGCAGCCATTGCAGGAGACGATGGAGGTAAAGGAACCCGCGGTGTACGTCAATGAATCGGTGGCTGCGAGCTTGGGAGTGAAAAGCGGCGATACGGTCCGGGTGACCCAAGGGGATAGCGCAGTGCAGCTTCCTTTGGTAGTCGATGAACGGATCGCCAACGGGTGTGCCTTGATCCCAGCGGCTATGCCGGAAACGGCCGCGCTGGGGCCGATTCACGGTCCGGCAGAGATCGGGAAAGCTTGAGATGAATAGAAGCGGATGGATTACTGATGCTTGACGCGTTGCTGACATTGCTGATCGTGCTGCTCAAGATCGTAGCGTTGCTCGTCCCGTTGATGGTGGCGGTGGCCTATCTAACCTTGGCGGAACGCAAGATCATCGGTTTTATACAAGTGCGGCGGGGGCCGCTGCATGTTGGGCCTCGCGGCTGGCTCCAGCCCATTGCTGACGCAGTCAAGCTGATCTTCAAGGAGATTATCATTCCTGCCGGCGCTAACCGGTTCCTGTTTCTTTTGGCCCCGTTGCTAGCGATGGGGCCATCCATTGCTGCGTGGGCGGTGATGCCTTTGGGTGAAAATCTTTATGTCACCGACATAAATGCCGGCTTACTCTATGTGTTGGCGCTTACCTCTTTGAGCGTCTACGGCATCATCATCGCGGGTTGGGCATCCAATTCCAAATATGCGTTTCTGGGAGCGCTGCGCTCTGCCGCCCAGGTGGTGTCCTATGAGATTGCTATGGGTTTTGCGCTGGTTGGGGTCTTGCTGGCCGCCGGGAGCCTGAATCTGCGTGAGATCGTATTGGCTCAGCAAGGCAGTTTGCTTCACTGGTTTTGGATCCCGCTTTTGCCCCTGTTTGTTGTCTATTTCATCGCGGGCTTGGCAGAGACCAACCGTGCTCCTTTCGATCTGGCAGAGGGTGAATCCGAGATCGTGGCGGGATTCCATGTGGAGTATTCCGGGATGAGTTTTGGCGTCTTTTTCCTCGCTGAGTACGCCAATATGATCCTGATCTCTATGCTGACCGCGCTAATGTTTCTGGGAGGATGGCTTTCTCCGTTCCAGGGAATTCCGCTGCTGGAAACCCTGTTTGGATGGGTCCCCGGGATTATATGGCTGTTGCTGAAGACGTCGTTTTTCCTGCTTCTTTTCCTCTGGGTGCGGGCTACCTTTCCTCGCTATCGCTATGATCAGCTGATGCGTTTGGGATGGAAGATCCTGATTCCGATCACTATTGCCTGGTTGTTGGTGGTGGGTGCTGCGGTGGCGGCAGGCCTCGGGCCCTGGTTCGATTAATAAAGCGGGAGTGAGGATTTTGAAATGAATGCATTGAGCCGTTTCTTCAAAAGCCTGTTCCTGCTGGAGCTGTTGAAGGGATTGAGGCTGACTGGGCGTTATCTTCTGGATCGGAAAGTCACCATCATCTATCCGGAAGAGAAGACACCGCAGTCTCCTCGCTTTAGGGGGTTGCATGCTCAGCGTCGCTATCCCAATGGCGAGGAACGTTGTATCGCCTGCAAACTCTGTGAAGCCATTTGTCCAGCGATGGCTATCACCATCGAAGCGGGACCGCGACAGGATGATGGGAGTCGTCGTACCACCCGGTACGAAATTGATTTAACCAAGTGTATTTTCTGCGGCTTTTGTGAAGAGTCCTGTCCAGTGGATGCCATCGTTGAAACCCGGGTGTTCGAATATTTTGGTGAGAGGCGCAGTGACCTGATCAAAGGCAAACAGGAACTGCTTGCGGTTGGGGATCAACACGAGACCCAGATTGCGGCAGACCGTGCGCAGGATGCACCTTATCGTTAACTGATAGGCTAGATATTCAGATGAGTTTCGAGCAGTTCGTCTTCTATTTGTTTGCCGCGGCCATGCTGGGCTCCGCCCTGATGGTGATTACCCTGCGCAACCCGGTACATGCCGCTCTTTCTCTGGTATTGACGTTCTTCTCGGGTGCGGCCCTTTGGCTGCTGCTGGAGGCTGAATTTCTGGCTATTACCCTGGTGCTGGTATACGTGGGTGCAGTAATGGTGCTGTTCCTTTTCGTAGTAATGATGCTTGATATCAATCTCGCAAAGTTGCGGGAGGGATTTGTCAAACTGTTGCCGGTCGGCATAATCGCGGCGCTGCTGGTTATCGGCATGATGGTGTATGTCGTTGGCCCGGGAAATTTCGGGTTGGAGAAATTTGCGGATCCGGCACCACATGCCGCGGAATACAGTAATACGAAGGAGCTGGGGCGAGTACTCTATACCGTCTATGTTTATCCGTTCGAGATTGCTGCAGCCATTCTATTGGTGGCTATCATCGCGGCCATCTCCCTGGCTCTGCGTAAAAGGCCGATGACCAAACACCAAAATCCGGATCTGCAGATTGCGGTGCGTAAAGAAGAGCGGCTACGCATCATCCAGGTGGAGACCGAAAAAAAAGCCAGCGGTGAAAATGGGAAGGGTGAGGGATGATAGCACTATCTGATTATCTGATTCTCGGGGCCATTCTGTTTGGTATCAGTGTGGCCGGAATCTTTCTCAACCGGAAGAACATCATCATCCTGCTGATGGCCATCGAATTGATGCTTCTGGCTGTCAATATCAATTTCGTCGCCTTCTCGCACTATCTGGGTGATATAGCAGGTCAGGTGTTCGTATTTTTCATCCTGACCGTTGCTGCGGCCGAGGCTGCGATCGGGCTGGCCATTTTGGTGGTGCTATTCCGCAACAAGCACACCATCAATGTGGATGATCTGGATTCGTTGAAGGGATAGCATCGGGACCGAATAATCATGCAAAATGTCTATCTCACCATCGTCCTTGCCCCGCTGTTCGGGGCCATTGTCGCCGGGCTGTTTGGGCGCTATATCAGCCGCCAAGTCGCCCACACAGTTACCATCGCCGGTGTCGCAATCTCCGCCATCCTATCGCTCTATGTGTTCAAGCATATTGTCATCGATGGATCCGAGCCCTTCAACGGTACGGTTTATACCTGGATGGTGAGCGACGGAATTCGCTTTGAGGTGGGCTTTCTGGTGGATTCCTTGACCGCGATGATGATGGCTGTGGTCACCTTCGTTTCCCTGATGGTGCATATTTACACCATTGGCTATATGCATGATGACCCGGGGTACAAGCGTTTCTTTAGTTACATCTCGCTGTTTACCTTCTCAATGTTGATGTTGGTGATGTCCAACAATTTCATGCAGCTCTTCTTCGGTTGGGAAGCCGTAGGTCTGGTTTCTTACCTTTTGATCGGTTTCTGGTACAAGCGTCCCACGGCGATATTCGCCAATCTGAAGGCGTTTCTTGTCAACCGTGTTGGTGATTTCGGCTTTCTCCTGGGTATTGCTGCGGTACTGATGTATTTCAATAGCTTGGATTATGCTGACGTATTTGCCGCTGCGCCGATGATGGCGGGAATGACCATCGAGGTGATCCCTGGGACAGAATGGTCACTAATGACAGTGATCTGTGTCTTGTTGTTCATTGGAGCGATGGGTAAATCGGCGCAGGTTCCGCTGCACGTATGGCTGCCGGACTCCATGGAGGGCCCGACGCCTATCTCGGCCTTGATTCATGCAGCCACCATGGTTACCGCTGGTATCTTCATGGTTGCGAGGATGTCGCCGCTATACGAACTTTCCACCACCGCTCTGGGGGTGGTATTGGTGATCGGTTCCATCACGGCGCTGTTTATGGGAATTCTGGGCATCATTCAGAACGACATTAAACGCGTGGTTGCCTACTCTACCCTATCACAGCTGGGTTACATGACCGTGGCTCTGGGCGCATCTGCCTATGCGGCCGGGGTGTTCCATCTGATGACCCATGCCTTTTTCAAGGCGCTTCTGTTCCTGGCTGCTGGTTCGGTGATTATTGGTATGCATCATGAACAAGATATCCGCAAAATGGGTGGCATAAAGAAGTACATGCCTATCACCTACTGGACCATGTTGATTGGCTCACTGGCTCTGATAGGGTTCCCTGGTTTTGCCGGTTTCTTCTCCAAAGACGCCATTATTGAAGCAGTCCATCTTTCCCATACTCCAGGCGCAGGTTTTGCCTATTTCGCCGTGTTGGTTGGGGTGTTTATTACCGCTTTTTATAGTTTCCGGATGTTTTTCCTGGTATTCCATGGTGAGGAGCGGATGGATGCTCATACCCGCGAGCATTTGCACGAATCTCCGTGGGTGGTAACTGGTCCATTGATTGCACTGGCGGTTCCCTCGATTATTGCCGGTGCCATCTTCATCGGTCCGATGCTGTTTGGCGATTTCTTCGAAGGAGCAATCTTCGTCAGTCCAGAGCGTGATGTGTTGGGTCACCTGGGTGAGCATTACCACGGTTGGTTCAGCTTTGTTCTGCACGGATTGGCAGCACCCGCGTTTTATCTTGCCATGGCGGGAGTTGGTGCCGCCTGGTTCATGTATATGAAACGACCAGATATTCCGGAGATGATCAAGGAACGTTCCGGCTTGCTTTATACTGTGCTGGAAAATAAGTACGGCTTCGACGATTTCAATGAAAAGGTGATCGCGGCCGGCAGCCGGGGACTGGGCAAACTGTTATGGCAGGTTGGTGATGTCAAGGTAATAGACGGGTTTATCGTCAATGGTGCAGCAAGGACGGTGGGATGGTTCTCGGGGGTAATCAGGCATCTGCAGACCGGCTTCCTCTATCACTACGCCTTTGCCATGTTCCTGGGGCTGTTTGTCTTGATAGCGATTTTCGTATTTTGACTGGATAACGATTAAAGGTGGGAATGCATGTCCTCTGAACTGCCACTCCTGAGTCTGGTTGTCTGGACCCCGATTATCGGTGGCCTGTTGGTGTTGGCCATAGGTAGTGGCAAGCACGTGCTTGAGGCCCGGGTGGTGTCACTGCTGGTGGCGTTGCTGACCTTTGCCATCTCCATTCCGCTCTATGTCCAGTTTGACAGCACTTCTTTCCAGATGCAGTTTGTGGAGTTACATCCCTGGATTGAGCGCTTCAACATTCATTATCATTTAGGTGTCGACGGTATCTCGATGCCGTTAATTCTGCTTACCACCTTTACTACGGTACTGGTGGTGCTGGCTGGCTGGGAGGTGATCCAGTACAAGCCAGCGCAGTACATGGCCGCCTTCCTGATCATGGAGGGACTGATGAACGGCGTGTTCGCGGCGCTGGATGCCATGTTGTTCTACGTGTTTTGGGAGGCACTGCTGATCCCCATGTTTGTGGTGATCGGTATCTGGGGTGGACCAAGGCGAGTCTATGCCACCATAAAGTTTTTCCTCTACACCTTTCTTGGCTCGGTATTCATGTTGGTCTCCCTGATCTACATGTATTTCCAGGCGGATAGCTTCGCGATACTAGATTTCCACACCTTAAAGCTGGGGTTGACGGCCCAGATCCTGATCTTCATCGCTTTCCTTTTGGCGTTTGCGGTGAAAGTGCCGATGTGGCCGGTACACACCTGGCTGCCGGATGCGCATGTGGAGGCCCCTACCGGCGGATCGGTAATCCTGGCTGCTATCATGCTCAAACTGGGTGCCTATGGATTCCTCCGTTTTAGCTTGCCGATAACTCCGGATGCTAGCCGCGAGTTGGACTGGCTGATGATCGCCCTATCCCTAATCGCGGTGGTTTACATAGGCTTCGTGGCGCTGGTACAAAAAGATATGAAGAAGCTGGTGGCCTATTCCTCGATTTCCCACATGGGGTTCGTAACGCTCGGGTTTTTCATCGCCTTTACCATCTTTGAGAATACTGGCAGCTGGAAGGGTGCGGCAATGGGTATTGAGGGGGGGATTGTGCAGATGATCTCCCACGGCTTCATATCAGGCGCGATGTTCCTCAGCATCGGTGTGCTCTATGATCGGGTGCACAGTCGAGAGATTGCGGCTTATGGAGGAGTGACCAATACCATGCCGACCTTTGCCGCGTTTGCGGTACTGTTTGCCATGGCCAACGCCGGCTTGCCGGGTACGTCAGGATTCGTTGGGGAGTTTATGGTCATTCTCAGTGCATTCAAGGCCAATTTCTGGTTTGCGTTTCTGGCCGCCTTGACCTTGATAATCGGGGCGGCCTATACCTTGTGGATGGTAAAGAGGGTGTTCTTCGGTGAGATCGCCAACGACAATGTCGCCAAGCTGAAGGACATCAATACTCGAGAGTTTATTATTCTTGGCGTACTGGCGGTTGCGGTGCTGTTCTTCGGGATATATCCGGCGCCGTTGCTAGAAGTGATGGGTGCCTCTGTCCAGCACCTGCTTGAACATATTGCGCAATCTAAGCTGTAACGGGTGTGCCTGCTATGGATTTTGAGATACCGAATATGAGCGTAGCTCTTCCCGAACTGTTCGTCCTTGGCATGGCTTGCCTTATCTTGGTGATTGATCTGTTCCTCACTGAGAAAAACCGGATTATTACTTATCTCTTGGCTCAGGCCACGCTGGTCGGGGCCGCTATCGCCTCGCTGGGACATCAGTTCGGGACAGCCGAGATAGCCTTTGACGGAAACTTTGTTCGTGACGGGATGGGGGACACGCTGAAGTTGTTCATCTACCTATCAGCGTTCGTGGTATTCCTCTATTCTCGCTCCTACCTGCAGGCCAGAAACCTGTTCAAGGGGGAATTCTACGTACTCGGTCTGTTCGGCGTGCTAGGCATGATGGTAATGGTTTCGGCCCAGAGTTTGTTGACGCTTTACCTCGGGCTGGAGCTGCTCTCTCTTTCCATGTATGCCATGGTGGCGATGAATCGGGATTCCAGCTTTGCGTCGGAAGCGGCGATGAAATACTTTGTCCTTGGCGCCTTGGCATCGGGAATGCTGCTTTACGGCATGTCGATGCTCTACGGGGTTACCGGATCTCTTGGATTATCGGAGATCAGCAAGCAAGTAGTCGCCTTGGGTGCCAATGACATGGTGTTGGTATTCGGGCTGGTGTTCACCGTCGTCGGGATTGCCTTTAAGCTCGGAGCGGTGCCTTTCCACATGTGGGTGCCAGATGTATATCAAGGCTCACCTACAGCGGTTACCGTTTACATCGGGACTGCACCCAAGATCGCGGCGTTTGCCATGGTGATGCGTCTGTTGGTGGATGGTCTCGAGGGATTGCATCCGCATTGGCAGGGCATGCTGGTGATCTTGGTGATTCTGTCGCTCGCTATCGGTAACATCACGGCAATAGCGCAGACCAATATCAAGCGTATGTTGGCCTATTCCACCATTGCCCACGTGGGCTATCTGCTGTTGGGCGTGTTGAGTGGAACCGAGGCCGGCTACGCTTCCTCGATGTTTTATACTATTGTCTACTCACTGATGAGTCTTGGTGGTTTCGGAATGATTATGTTGTTGAGCCGGGCTGGTTTCGAAGCGGACAGGCTGGACGACTTCAAGGGACTCAACGAGCGTAGCCCGTGGTTTGCATTTATGATGTTGATCCTGATGTTCTCCATGGCGGGCGTTCCGGTGTTCCTCGGTTTCTGGGCGAAGCTCTCCGTGCTCTCGGCTGTCGTGGATGCTGGTATGGTCTGGCTGGCGGCCGTGGCGGTGATTTTCTCGATCATTGGTGCGTTTTACTACTTGCGCGTGGTTAAGCTGATGTATTTCGACAAGCCTGAGGATGATGCGCCCATAGAAAGTGATATCGATGTGCGGGTGATGTTAAGTGCCAATAGCTTGGCGATTTTGGCGCTCGGGCTGTTTCCAAGCGGATTGATGGGCCTTTGCATGAAAGCGATGGGCTTGTAAGGGGCACCGGGAGGTTTTGGTGCTGGATTACAGAATTAGCTGTGAAACAAAGATGAGAAGGGGCGGGATTTTCCGCCCCTTTTTTCGTAGAGATACAAGAAAACTCAAAGCATCTTGGTCAGCCAACTGAGCATGTTGTTTTCCATGTCTTCCCATTTTTTTTGAAGTTGCCCTTCATACAGGCCGTCGCCATCGGAATCCCACTTAATCAACACATGTTCGCCATCGGGCTGAGCAACGATTTGGGTTTTGGTTTCGATGGCCCCGGTGATCAGTAATTCTCCTGCTGTAGGATTGCTATTACCTGACCCCTGGAACTTTTGTGATGTCTCCAACGCCACGCAGCCATCAATGGCTGAACTGGTAAGAATCATGGTGCATTCCACCTCATAGGGGCCTTTCCCTCTTGGACCAGTGTAGCTGTCGGCACACCACATCTCATTGATGGTGGCTGACTTCGCCCCTTGCACCAGTTCCAGGTTTTTGGTTGTACGTGCGGTTACTGTTTTATCGGCTTGTTCGTCGTAGCTATTATCGACGGTGACTTCACCATTCATGATTAGAGCATCGGCACTATTTCCGAACACGAAATCCTTGTAACGATAATTTGCTACATAATTGGCTCCTGAGCGACTCACCAGTCCTACCTCGAGATTTCCAGCAACCGGTACGCCACGATAGCTACACCCGGATATGGTGAGCTGAATCGTGTCGCCGGGCCGCTGAAGCGTGCCATTTGCTACGATTGTTCCATTCCCTCGAAGGCCCATCTTGTTACATGGGAGTGTTTTATCGCCTTCCTGAATCTTTGATGGCTCCACAACGTCGAGAGCAACGGATGAGAACTGCATGGCACCAATGCTTTCCTTTGTTACATCGGGGACTTTGGCCTTGGTTATCTTGATGTGCCCGCTTTTGGTTTCAAATAGCTCGCTGGCGGGACCGGTTTTGTCGGCCAGGCAGCCGGACAGTACCACGGGAAGCAGCAGGATCAGAGGGGTCGAACAGTTGATGTGATGCATGGTACGCTCCTTGTTTCACAGTTCCTTGCCGGGTGTGTCCACCCTATTGGAGTTGAATGTCTTTCCAATACCAACGTGAATATCGCAAAACTCTTGGCAAATCACCGGGCCTTGCAATACTCCTGTCGATCCTTGCTAAGTATAGGAAAGATTTTTTTGGCCACATAATGCGCGCATGGTTATATGCTAAGAGTGTAACTAACTGATTATCAAATGATTCCCGTTTGGGTAACCGGATCTGTTTCCAACGAGACTAAAGGTAACATTGGTTTGGAATGTACGGGAACCCATGAAACTTGACCGCTAAATGTGGTTTAATTGAAGGCTATGTTCAAGCCTCTGGAACTCTATATCGGCCTGCGTTACACACGTGCCAAACGCCGTAACCATTTCATCTCCTTTATCTCCCTCGTTTCCATGCTAGGGATTGCGCTTGGGGTTACGGCGTTGATTACGGTGCTTTCGGTAATGAACGGTTTTCAGAATGAAGTCCGGGATCGCATTCTGGGGATGGCCGCCCATGTTACGGTCAGTGGACTGGACGGACGTCTGCGGGATTGGCCGGAGGTGCTGGAGCGGGTCCGAACTGTCCCTCATGTGTTAGGAGCTGCGCCCTATATTCATGCGGAGGGTATGGTGTCCCTGGGTGAACGGGTCCAGGGGACCATGGTAAGGGGATTGTTGCCCTCCCTGGAGCCGCAGGTTTCGGTGGTGGCGGAGCGAATGGTAGCGGGCACACTGGATGTGTTGCAGCCAGGAAGTTTCAATATTGTCCTGGGGAGTGAGCTGGCCAATAGCCTCGGTGTGGGTATCGGCGACAAGATTACGCTGATAACCCCCAGTGCAAATGTAAGCCCGGCAGGTATTCTGCCCCGTCTAAAGCGGTTTACCGTAGCTGGGGTGTTTGAGGTGGGGATGTTTCAATACGACAGTGCCTTGGTGCTGATTCATCTGCGTGATGCAGCAAGGCTATACCGTTTTGATGAGGCGGTCAGTGGAATACGATTGAAGCTGGATGACATGTTTATTGCACCACGAGTGGCAACGGAGGTTTCCAAGCAACTGGGAGAGCGGTACTGGGTAAGCGACTGGACCCGCAGTCATACCAACTATTTCCGCGCATTGAAGATCGAAAAAACGGCCATGTTCATTATCCTGTTATTGATTGTGGCGGTGGCGGCATTCAATATCATATCCACGCTGGTGATGGTGGTTACCGATAAACAAGGGGATATTGCCATTCTTCGTACCCTCGGGATTTCGCCAGCCAGTGTAATGGGGATCTTCATCGTCCAGGGCGTGGTGATAGGCATGGTGGGAACGTTGCTGGGTATCGCTGGGGGAGTCTCATTGGCATTGAACATCGATACCATCGTGCCGGCCATCGAAAATACCTTTGGCATCCAGTTTCTTCCTTCCAGTGTTTACTACATCAGCGAGTTGCCCTCCGAGCTGCGCTGGAGTGAGGTAACCACCATTGCCACCCTTGCCTTTGTGCTCAGCATGTTGGCAACCATCTATCCGGCCTGGCGCGCTTCACGGGTTCAGCCAGCAGAGGCTTTGCGCTATGAGTAACGTGCTGGAGTGTCGCAATCTGTGTAAAACTTTCCACGAAGGAAGATTAACGGTCGAAGTGCTGCGCGAGGTGAATTTCGCCGTGCAACAGGGAGAACGGATAGCCATCATCGGTGCTTCGGGTTCCGGCAAGAGCACTCTGCTTCATCTGCTGGGCGGACTGGATACGCCCACCAGCGGTGAGATCTGGATCGATGGGGAGGAGATGTCACACCTCAGTGATACCCGGCGGGGGCGGTTGCGCAACCGGGCTTTGGGATTCGTCTACCAATTCCACCACCTGCTGCCAGAGTTCACAGCGCTGGAAAATGTTGCTATGCCTTTGCTTATCCGGGGGATATCGGCGAAGCGGGCGGCGGTTTGTGCGACCGAGATGCTCACCCGTGTTGGGCTACAGGAGCGTCTGCGCCACCGTCCTGGTGAGCTTTCGGGTGGTGAGCGACAACGTGCCGCCGTGGCCCGCGCCCTGGTTACCGATCCTCGCTGCGTCTTGGCAGATGAACCCACTGGAAATCTGGACAACCGCACTGCGGCCCATGTCTATGAACTGATGGTGGAGCTTAATCGGGAGCTGGGAACGAGCTTTGTGGTGGTGACCCACGACATGCTGCTTGCGAAGCGGATGGACCGGGTTCTTGCCCTGGAAGATGGAAAACTGGCCTGATCGGTGCTCGAGCCGTCCACCTATCAGCTGCACATCTATCTTGGCCGGGACGTGACCATCCGGATCGGGGCGCTGGGCACCTTTCACTTCCCGGCCGGGGACTATATCTACACTGGCAGCGCCAAACGCAATATCGAAGCACGAATCCGGCGTCACCGTCGCCGCGAGAAAAGATTGCACTGGCATATTGACTATCTGCTGTACCAGCCAGATGCTTCGGTGGTGGACGTTACTCTTTCATCTCAGCCGGAATGCCGGCTCAACCAATCCACCCCTGGTAAGATTCTGGTGCCAGGATTTGGGGCATCAGACTGCCGACAATGTTGTGGATCCCATCTGAAATATATCGCTGTATCCGCTCCCTCGAGCTAGCCGCTTTTCTTGAGCGGATTGTGAATCACCTGTCGTCGATTAACCAAAGGATATTTCGAACTGCGCTACCGGTTGTTGGATGGTCTGATTTTTTTGCTTCAATAGCCGGTTGTGACATTTGCCAATTGAGTTTGGATTCAGTCCACTGATGTTTTCCTTTTCTCAGCTAAAGGCGAGCGAAAGGGCGGCCGATGAGTGTGGGGTGCCGTATCTGTTTTTTGACCCCTTGAATCGAGAGGAGAGGAAATTGAACAATGCAAAATTTAAGCTGCTGGCTGCGCTCGTTTCGTCGAGCCTGCTATTGACAGGCTGTGGAGGTGGTTCATCTTCCAGTGATGATGGAACCAGTAACACTGATACGCCAGACACTACGGTTCCCGACACCACTACCAATCCCTATATCGGAAGTTCTTCCATTTCCGGCACCGTTGTACTCTCTGCGCTGAGTGGTTCCGATAGTAGCGCCATTGAAGGGGGTGGTGGTGCGCAGTTCCTGCAAATGTCGGCGGCAAGTGTACGAACCCCGTCCGCCCTGGGAACACAGAATGCCATCATCAAGCTGTATGTAGTTGGGACCGATGGCGAACTGAAGGACACTGGGATAACCTGTGCCTTCGACAATGAGACCGACGATAATGGAAATCCCAAATATACCTGCCCGAACGTAGCAGATGGGAAGCAGTATGTCGTCCAGTATCTGCGGTTGCTCGAGGGCAACAAGGCCCTGGAAATGAAAGTAAATATCGAGGTGCCCGAGGGCTCTCCTGGTGTGGACAGCGGGGCGGTTTCTCCCGAGTCCACAGTAGTAGTGGATACTATCATCAAGGCGATTCTTTCTGCCACAGAAGGTAAGGAGATTGATCCCACCGTCGTTGACGAGATTATCGGTGCGGTGAAACAGACCGTGGTCAACCTGATTCAATCTGGGGCGATCCAGGTTCCATCCATGGTGGTTGAGGCACCCAGGGATGCTTCCGGTAACTACATCACCGATGTGGCAGCCCTCCGAGACGAACAAAAGGTAGATTTCGCTGAGAATGAGCAGCTGGATTCTGCGGCAGGTAACCTGCTATCGGATGAGCGCGTTGCAGGTGAAGTGGATGCCGTCAAGGTTGAGATTGAGGTTCGAGAATTTGAACGCATTGATACCTCCAGCGAGGAGGGCAAGCGGAAACTGGTGGAACGGGTATTCAAGGAGATGCTGGATGGCGACGTGCCCGAATTCATCTCCCGCTTTTTCAGTGATCAGTTTGTGCAGGGGAAACTGCAGACCATTCGGGTGCTGTTTGATGCCATTGCAGCCAGCCTCAGGATCGATCCGAGTCTGCAGTTTGACCTGGCCCAAATCACTCGAAGCGGTGCGTTGGGGGCATTCCAGCAAAAGCTTGCTGATATCCATGGCCTCCTGGAGAGAAAGGCCAACGGCACTATGAGTGAGGAAGACAAAAAGGCTTTCCGCGAGATTCCCTCCGTGATCCCTGCACTGTTCCCGGCAGAAAGCTGGAAAGCCAGAAACATCGCTGAAACGGACGAATTGAATGTTCCTCAGGCCGTTGCTTTTGTCATCTTCGTTACCGACATCCATATCCCCGAAGTGATGAAGGCTGCGGGCAAGGACGTGGACGGTCTGGTTTCCGTGGAGAAAGGTGATGATGGGGCGGTAGAGGTTGAAATGCGTGAACCGGTGGAATTCAATCCCATGCATTTCGATCCTGCCTATGCGCAGGGGCAAGGGGGGCAGCCAGGTCTGATGCAGCTATATGGCTTCTTTGATCCGGAATATCTGAACAGTCTGTCAGGGGTGGAGATCTCGTGGCTGGATATCATGCCTGACAAGGCGTGGATTCCAAACCCCGATGGGGTGGGTGGTCGTGAGGTAGATATGCTGCGGGCCAACGTTTGTGTATCGGATCTCTCTCAGATGGCGCAAATGTTGACCCCGCAGGTTACCGAGGGTGATGACTTGACTGTGTGGTTGAGCTATCCCACCGGCAGTGGCACAACTGCAACGGTTGAGCTGCTCAGTGAGGCCGGCCTCTATATGCCTCCTGGAGACCAGGGAATGGAGGGTGATCGCGGCCCAGACTTCCAGAGTTGCTTTGTTCTGGATCCGTGGATGCAAGCCCAGATGACCAGCGGTGCCGAGGGCGGTTATGTTGAGTTGACTGAAGATGACATCATTTCCGACTTCGTCTCCGGCACCTACAAGGTAGAGGTCAAGCGTGCCGGTGGCGTCGTTGCTTCACGGGAGTTCCAGCAGAAAGTGCTGGTGGGGATGAGTGATGTACGTCCTCATCTTACCGCACCCAATGGGATGCCGGAATGGCCAAAAGAGTGTGAAGGCCGAATGGGTCCGTGCCCGGAGTGGGATACGGCGTATCAGCAGTGGGAAGCAAATGGTGGCATCACCACCTTTGCCATCAATGAGGATGTCGACGGTGACGAGAACCCGGATAAGGCGAAGGTAACCTTCAGCTGGGAGAAGCCCGATGTCGAGCTTCCTGATGGCGTCAAGATGGCCTTTGCCCTCAATGTGGGCCTCAACCGGGGTTGTGATGATACCGGGTGTGATTGGGAGCCCGTCTATGATACCTGGCAGCAGGACAGGAAACTGTTCGGCACCTCTTTCACGTTGCCGGTGTTGCTCGACCGGGTAGAGGTGGGTCAAGGTTCCTATAATGTGAATGTCTGTGCCCTGTTCATCGATACTGAAACGGGCCGGGAGATTGGCCGAGGCAGTTGTGGCTGGGCTGAGTTCCAGGTGGGTGAGCCATTGGATCGGAATGCCACCTTCACTGTCAAAGGTGCCGTTCCTGCCGGGCTCGAGGCTGGCTGGAAAGTGGCCCTGGTGAGAGAAGTCTTCAACGCCGATGCGCTGATAGGACAGTGGCAGCGGGAAGTGGTGCGGATAGCTGATGTCGTTGATGGTCTCTATACCTTGACTCCGGCGATTGAAGACTATCTGTCCGATTCCAGTGCTCATTTCCAGGTCGTACTCTTCAAGGATGATGATGCAGACGGTCAGTTAGATGCTCCCGAGCCGATTATCTGGCCCAACGGCGAAGAGAACGTCTGGTTTGAGACCTGGGGCGGCGTGCTCCGTGTCGTGAAGGAGGAGCTCACTGATGAGGGAGGTTTCAAGCGGCGTGAGGTGGTCATTACCGGTGGAGAAGAGGTTGAAGGTCCCGATTTCAGCTATCTTGATGGACCCGCCGATGGGATGACGCCTTAATAGTCTCGTAAGCAGGAAACGTCGTCCCCAATCGGGTAGGTGTGAAGGGACGGAAAATAAAGCCCGCGCCATAATGGCGCGGGCTTTTTTATTTTGATTTTTCCGATTTTTCTGTTTCCGAGTAACTATACTGAGGTGGTGAAGTTCTGCATTAGAGCTTGTCTTTGTCAGGAGAAGGAAGATGGAAGTTCGAGCAGTAGGGGCAATGGTAACAATCGTATTGGCTTCGTTTGTTGGAATGCCGGCTCACTCCAAGGATTCACCCAAGCAGATCCCAGCCTCTTCCGAGAGGGCCAATCCCTGTGCGGTGAAACAGAACCCCTGTGCAGCAAAAAACCCTTGTTCCAGGAAAAATCCCTGCGTGACCCAGAATGAAAGTGGTATCGATCCGCATCAGATAACCCGCCCGGCAGATATTTCGCTATTTTCGGGGGTCAAGCGTTCAGTATTGGTGGAAGAGGGGAGAATGTTGTTCGAAGATAGCTCGCTGAGCAGTAACGGGATGTCGTGTAACAGTTGTCATGCCACCGATAATCTATTTGGCGCCAGCTTTGCCACGTCTTATCCTCACCCCTTTGAGATGGCGAGAGAGCGAGCCGGGCTGGATAGGGCGATGTATGCGGATGAGGTGGTTCAGTTTTGCCTGATAGGACCAATGGAATCGCAACCCCTGGCATGGGATTCCAGGGAACTGGCCGCTCTTACCGCCTACGTGATCGATGTCAGGCAGAAAGCGTTTATTGCTACCGTACGTGCTAATCCTTGCGGAGTGACGCGTTGAGCATTTTGAGCCCTGTTTCGGATTTTGTTTTTACAACAGGATGACAAGGTGGTGCTACGACGATTGTCCATCCTGTTGGCCGTGGTGCTCGCCTTGGGAATACTGGCGCTGGACCAAAGATCGATACCCGAGGTCCATTTGACCGAAGGTGAGCGGCGGTTTCTTGAACAGCATTGGCAGACCCCGATTATGCCACAGGGAGAAGCACCATCGGGCTATTCCAAACAAGAGGCCTCTCTGTTGCCGGAGGATTGCGGTGCATGTCACAGCGACCAGTATCGGGAATGGCAAACTTCGCTGCATAGCAAAGCGATGGGTCCCGGTGTGATGGGACAAACCCTGGTAATGGAAAAACAGGATCCCGCGACCGCGCGGCTCTGTTGGTCGTGTCATGCGCCGTTATCGGAACAGCAGCCGATTCTACTGCAAAGAATCGACGGAGAGGTCCAGAAATGGGTGAGAAACCCCTTTTTTGATCCACGCCTGCAGAGACACGGTATGACCTGTGCGGTTTGCCATGTGAGGGCGCACCGGCGTTTTGGTCCTCCTCGCCGTACTGCCTCGAAAGTGGGGGATGGACGGATACCTCATGGGGGGTTTGTGGCCGAGACCGCATTCGGAAAGTCGGCCTTTTGCAAGGGATGTCACCAGTTCGGTGAGGATGGTTATGCTCTCAATGGCAAGCTGCTGGAGAACACCTATCAGGAGTGGCTGGGGAGTGACTATGCTGCCCAGGGAGTTCATTGCCAGGATTGTCACATGCCCAATCGACGGCATCTATGGCGAGGTATCCACGATCCCGAGATGACCCGCAAAGGGGTTACCATTACAGTAACCCGGGAAAGGGTGGGGGATAGGGGTGGTGAGCCATTGGAAGTTGTGGTAACGGTGGCCAACACCGGGACTGGCCACCATTTCCCTACCTATCTCACGCCGCGGGTACTAGTGATTGGAGAGCAGCTAGATGGATCTGGAAATGTGCTCAAGGGGAGCCGGCAACGGGGGATAATCGGGTGGGAGGTGACACTCGATCTGAGCCAAGAGCGGTTCGACACCCGAATTCCTTCGGGTGCCAGTTATCGGTTCCGCTATACGCAACCTCGGCAGAACGGCGCAAAGGAACTACGAATTTATCTGCGGGTGGAGCCGGATTATTTTTATGAGCGCTTTTTCCGGGCCATGCTGGAAGGAGGTTCAGCAGGTGAAGGTGAGGCGCTGATCCGGAAGGCGTGGGAGAATGCCCGTAACAGCCCTTATCAGCTGTTTGAGGAGAGGTTCTCTCTTCCCTGAATGGGAGAGCTCTGCAGGTGCTGGTCAAATCGGGCCTTTCCCGTTAAGCTCTTGTCATGCAATTCCAATTTACCAAGATGCACGGCCTGGGCAACGATTTTGTGATGATTGATGCTATCCGTCAATCGGTCCGGCTGAGTCCGGAGCAGGTGCGTTTCATCGCCGATCGTCATTTCGGGATTGGTTGCGATCAACTCCTTTTGGTGGAGTCTCCAACCCGGTCTGATGTGGATTTTCGTTACCGCATATTCAATGCCGACGGTAACGAAGTAGAGCAGTGTGGCAACGGCGCCCGCTGTTTCGCTCGTTTCGTACGTGACCAGGGGCTTACGCGGGAGCGGGAGATCCGGGTGGAAACCCGCGCCGGGATCATCCTGTTACGGGTAGAAGCGGATGGCAGGGTGACAGTGGACATGGGCAAGCCGCGTTTTGAACCCGGAGAAATCCCGTTCCAGGCGGAGAGTCGGGCTGATGAGTACCTCCTCGAGGTCGAGGGGGAAACGATCCCCTTGGGTGTGGTTTCCCTGGGAAACCCCCATGCTGTGCTGCGGGTGAAAGATGTGGAGCGCGCACCAGTTACCCGGTTGGGGGCCGCCATTGAATCCCATCCCCGCTTTCCCCAACGGGTCAATGTGGGATTCATGCAGGTGATTGATCGCAAGACTCTTCGCCTGCGGGTGTTCGAACGGGGAGTGGGGGAGACGTTGGCCTGTGGCAGTGGGGCCTGCGCGGCAATGGTCATGGCTCGCCAGTGGGGTTCGATAGATGATAAAGTGGCAGTGGAACTCCCTGGAGGGGAGCTTATGGTTGCATGGAGGGGAGAGGGATGTCCAGTGATGATGACTGGGCCGGCGGAAAAGGTTTTTGAAGGGCGAATCACGTTATGAAGGGTGAACTGGAAAGGCCCCCGGTGGAAGAGATCGATGAACGGGCAGTAGCGGACTATCTGCGTCACCATGCTGATTTCTTTGAGCGGTATCCGGAACTGCTGGCGGAGCTTCGGCTGCCCCATGATGCCGGTAGTGCCGTTTCCCTGGTGGAGCGGCAGGTGCAGGTGCTGCGGGAGCAGCGTCAGCAATTGAAGAATAAACTGGGCACCCTGATCCGCAATGCCCAGTACAACGAGGAGCTCGCTCGTCGCCTTCATGAACTTACCCTTTCCCTGCTGGAGACCACGGATCTTCGGGATTTGTTCGATGTGCTGAGCACCCGGTTACTGGACCGTTTCCACGCCGATGCCGTCGCTATCCGGCTCTTCCTTGCACCCCAGCAGGGGCTCGAAGGGAAGGAGTTTCTCGGCAGGGATGAGTTGCACCAGCGTCGCTTCGAACGGGTGTTCCGGGCTGCGGAGCCGTTGCGGGGCCGCCTTTCGCCTGAGCTGTTAGAGGCCCTGTTCGAGAGTGAGGCAGCAGATATCGCGTCAGCGGCGCTGATTCCTCTAGGAGATAACAGCAATCCCCTGGGGGTGTTGGCACTCGGTAGTTACGACCCGGAGCGGTTCCACCAGCAGGCCGGGGCCATGTTCCTGCGCTCCTTGGGCGAGATCTTCACCGGGGTGATCCGACTTCACCTCTCCCATGACGCTGCTTGATACCTTTCTCTCATATCTGGAAGCTGAACGGCGCTGCTCTCCCCGTACGAGGCAGAACTACCAACGGGATCTAAAACGTATCGAGTCATTTCATCGGATGCGTGGCATTGACGGTTGGAGTGCTCTGAGTGCGCATGATGTTCGCGCCTACGTCGCGCAGCGCCACCATGAAGGTGTGAGCGCGCGTACCATTGCCCGGGAGCTCTCTACGCTGCGCAGTTTTTTTCATTTCCTGATGAGGGAAGGGCATGCCGAGGTTAATCCGGCGGCGGAGGTGAGGGCTCCGAAGGTCAGGCGTCGGTTGCCGGAGGTCTTGGATGTCGACGAGATGGCGCGGCTCCTCGAGATCCGTGGAGAGAGTCCGCTGGCAGTCCGGGATCTAGCCATGATGGAACTGCTGTATTCCTCTGGCCTGCGGCTTTCCGAACTGGTCTCGCTGAATCTCACCGATTTGGATCTGCATGAAGGGCTGGTACGAGTTATCGGCAAAGGGAACAGGGAGCGCGTGCTGCCGGTAGGGCGGGTTGCGCGGACGGCATTGCAGCGCTGGCTGTCGAAACGGGCAGCCTACGCTTCTGCGGAAGAGACGGCCTTGTTTATTAGCAAACAAGGGCGGAGACTGGGACGACGGGCGGTGGAAAAACGTTTGCAGCAGTGGGGCATCCAGCAGGGGCTTTCCAGCCGCGTCCATCCCCATCGTCTGCGTCACTCCTTTGCCAGTCATCTGCTGGAGTCCAGTGGCGATCTGCGTGCCGTGCAGGAGTTGCTTGGACATGCCGATATCAGCACCACCCAAATCTATACTCATCTCGATTTTCAGCATCTCGCTGAGGTCTATGACAGCACCCACCCCCGGGCTCGCAAGAAGACTTGATTGCCGAGCGGCAACGAGGTGCCGCCAGAAGATCTGGTGTTGCCGTTGTCGAGGACGCCTTGTCGTTTCAATTGTTTGACTTTACAAGAAAATTAAATTGGCATGCCCATTGCATTTCTCTTGAGCAAAACGGTTGGAGAGAGTGTTATGGGGATCAATCTAGACAAGGTAATGGGGTTTAATCAGCAGGCGTTGGCGGTGTTTAACCGCCGTTCCGAGGTGCTGGCTGCCAACCTGGCCAATGCCGATACGCCCAACTATAAGGCACGGGACATTGACTTTCAGGCAGCGTTGCGTGGCGCCATGAGCAGTGGGAAATCACTGTCCTTGACGGTGACCCAACCAGGCCACATCCAGGCCAAGGAAGATGAAGGACTGGGTGAGCTGCTCTACCGGGTTCCTCATCAACCCCCCGTGGATGGAAATACCGTTGAGGTGGCTGAGGAACAAGTCCGTTTCTCGGAGAATGCTATGCGTTATCTGGCGGAGGTGCGTTTCGCCGGTGACAAGATCCGTGGTATCAAGCGTGCCATCAAGGGAGAATAATCATGTCTCTGTTCAAGGTATTTGATATTTCCGGTTCCGGTATGACGGCGCAAAGCCTGCGGCTCAACGTCACCGCGAGTAATTTAGCCAATGCCGACTCGGTCAGCAGTAGCACTGAGGAGACCTATCGGGCACGGGAGCCGGTATTTGCCGCAGTCTATGACCGCGCCAAGGGGGATCAGGCCAGCGTGGGAGTAAAGGTGGTGGCAGTGGTGGAGAACCAGTCTCCCTTGCAAAAAGAGTATCGTCCCGATCATCCAATGGCTGATGAAGAGGGTTATATCTACAAACCCAATGTGGATGTGATTGCGGAGATGGCTAACATGATCTCAGCATCGCGCTCCTACCAGAGCAACATCGAGGTGTTCAATACCTCCAAGCGGATGTTGATGCGCACGCTCACTATGGGTCAGTGACAGGGGAACGGGTAGATGAGTATCGATAAGACGACAGGTATTAACTGGGAAAATCTCGGCCTTGCCCGCACCGAAGAGAAAAAGCGAAATGATGAGGTGGGGCAGGAGCAGTTCCTGGAGCTGATGCTTGCTCAATTGCAAAACCAGGATCCACTGAAGCCGATGGAGAATGGTGAATTTCTTTCCCAAATGGCGCAGTTCAGTTCTGCCAAGGGGATCCAGGAGATGAGTGAATCCCTTGATACCTTTACTCAGTCGCTTACTTCCAGTCAGGCATTACAGGCCTCGTCGCTGATTGGCCGCCACGTGCTGGTGCCCAACGAGATGGGCTATCTGGAGGAGGGCAGTGCTGGAATTGCCGGCGCGGCTGAATTGTCCACCAGTGCCACCGATGTGGTGGTCAGCGTCTATGATACTGCAGGAACGCTGATCTATCGCGCCTCTTACGGGCAGCAGGAAGCGGGGCGTTTCCAGTTCAGCTGGGATGGCAAAGGGTCAGATGGCCAGCCGATGCCGCCGGGACACTATCGTTTCAACGTAGAGGCGCAGGTAGGTGGCGAGAACAAGGCAATAGAAACCCTGCTGCTTTCCCGGGTCGACAGTGTCACCCTTGGCAAAGGGGGGCAGGGAGTAACCCTCAATCTCGCCGGATTGGGCACCGCGAATCTCGCCGAGGTTCGGGAGATCATGTAATGACGGTCCCGCCGTATTTTGGCGGAGGGGCGAACGTAAACCAGACAACGGGGAGAATGAACCATGTCCTTTAGAATCGCACTCAGTGGCCTTAACGCCGCATCCAAAGATCTCGCCGTAACCGGCAACAATATCGCCAATGTGAGCACCACCGGCTTCAAGCGGTCGCGGGCCGAATTTGTGGATGTCTATGCGGCCTCCTACCAGGGAATCAGCCGGTTACAAGCGGGCAACGGCGTACGGGTTGCGCAGATACAGCAGCAGATGTCCCAGGGCAACGTGGAGTACACCGACAACAACCTGGACCTTGCGATCAACGGCAAGGGGTTCTTTGTGCTGGAAGACAACGGTGCCCGGGTCTATAGTCGGGCTGGCGCTTTCGCTCCCGACAAGGATGGTTATGTGGTGAATAGTCAGCAGCAGCGTCTGCAGGTCTATCCCACCAATGACGACGGTACATTCAATACCGGAGTGATCACCGATCTGCAACTCTCTACCACGGAAGGGCCGCCCAAGGCCACCACTGAGGTGTCAGTGGGAATCAATCTGGATTCGGAGGCGCCGGTAGTGGATGCCACCCTTTATCCCACCTTCGACCCAACGGATCCCAATACCTATACCTACTCCACGTCGGTAACGGTGTACGATACGTTGGGTTCTAGTCACCTGGCCACCATGTACTACCGAAAGAACGGACCCAATGATTGGGACGTCTACACCACACTCACCGACAAGACCGATACCGATGTGCCAGCCGGTGGAGATGGGTTGGCGGAGGCCGGGACCTTGCCCACCGGTGCGAACAACCAAATCTCCGGCCCCTACAATCTAGTGTTCACCTCCACTGGTACGGTGGATACCACCGCCAGCTCGCCGATGCCATTCAGCTATAGCTGGGATATTGAAAATGGTGCGACTACCACGCTGGATTTTACTGTGGACTACTCAGGCTCTACCCAATATTCACGGGAGTCCGGTGTCAACGCCATCAGTCAGAACGGTTTCACCACGGGTCTGCTTACCGGTATTGATATTGACGACAAGGGGGTGGTCTTTGCCCGCTACACCAACGGTAACGATCAGGCTCTGGGTCAAGTGGTTCTGGCCAGTTTTGCCAATCCCCAGGGGTTGCAGCCCAATGGAGACACCACCTGGCTGCAGACCTTTGGTTCGGGAGAACCTCTCTATGGCGAGCCGGGTTCGGCCAATCTCGGGCTGATTCAGTCAGGTGCGTTGGAGTCCTCCAACGTCAACCTCAGTGAAGAGCTGGTGAACCTGATTGTGGCGCAGCGCAACTTCCAAGCCAATGCACAGACCATCACTGTCAATGACACCATCACCCAGACCATCATCAACATGCGATAGTCATCGATAAGGAAGTAACGAAAACCCGGTGAGGAGATCCCGCCGGGTTTTTTAGCGCCATTACAGAGGGGTTCTCGATATTTGGTATCAGAAAAATCGCATCTCAGCTTTATTTGATATGCGCTCTGAAACGGGTAGCCAGCTGTTGGTTATGGAGTTTGTTCAGGGTGAGCAAGGCGGTGGCCGCGCCCAGTAGTGCCAGCAGCATGTCGGACTGTGTGTCCCAAACGTCCCCCTGCGTGGCCAGGACAACCGTTTGTGGTTCGCCGGTGAGCAAGGCTATCCACCATTCGATCAATTCATAGAAGGCGCTGAGCGCCAGGGAGAAACAAAGAATCAGGAAGTTTAACCAGCCTCGCCCATTCACGACTTGTTTGCGGATCAGGATCTCGCGGGCGATCATGGCTGGCACAAATCCTTGCGCGAAATGGCCGACCTTGTCGTAATTGTTTCGCTGCCAGCCAAATTGTTCCTGCAGCCATTCGAATAGAGGCATCTCGGAATAGGTGTAGTGGGCCCCAACCATCAGGATGATGCTGTGAATCAGGATGAGAACATAGTTCAAGGGAGTGAGTGGAAAACGGTGGCGGGTGGCAGCCAGGACCATGAGTCCAAGTAGGGCGGGAAGCACCTCCAAGAACCAGATGAAACGATTACGTGGTTCAACGGCAGACCAGAGCAGGACGCCAAAAAAGAGGGTAAGCCAGAGCCCCTTTCCATTCATTTCCAGCTATATCCGTTCCTCGAATCGGCGCAGGGCGCCCGGGTCAAGGATTTCGATGCGTCCTCGGTGCATGCGAATCCAGCCGTGGTGTTCAAAGTCTTTCAGCAGGCGGCTGATCACTTCCCGAGCACTGCCCAGATCGGCGGCAAGCTGATGATGTGTGACTGCGATCTCACCCTTCCCGGCGCCCTTGTCCAGCAGGCAGCGGGCCAGCCGGGTGTCCGTGCGTTCAAAAGCCAGCGCCTCCACCAATGCCATCAGATTGGCGATGCGCCTGCCGTAGGCACGGAACACAAAATGACGGAAGGGGGCGCTGTGGGCGAGGGCGTCATGAAAGCGGGCAGCGGGGATCGCTACCGCTTCAACGTCGGTTTCGGTAATCGCCTCTGCAAGGTAGTTGTCATCCGCAAGCAGGCAAGAGGTAGTTAGAATACAGCTCTGGCCGGCTCCTACCCGGTAGAGCACGATCTCCTTGCCGCTTTCGGATACTTTCTGGACGCGAACCGATCCCTTTACCACTAGCAGATAGTTACGGCAGGGGTCCTTGTCACGGAATACAGTGGTGTCGCTTGGCAGGACCATCTTTTTGGCCTCCCTCGCTGCCGTTTGCCAGTAGGGATCGGCAATTTCACGAAGAGCGGGGAAATGGGTCAGCCACGCGGGTGTTGAGGTCTCCTGCATGGTCACGTTTCCCGGTAGCGCTTGACGAGATCGCCGTAGGCATCAATTCGGCGGTCACGCATGAATGGCCAGATGCGACGTACCTGCTCGCTGCGTGCGGGCTGCAGCTCTACGAGCAGGACTTCAGTCTGTTCACATCCCGCCTGAGCCAGTAGCTCTCCTTGGGGGCCACATACGAAGCTGCTGCCCCAGAACCGAATACCGGCGGTATGGCCGCTCGGATCTGGCTCAAAGCCGGCCCGGTTACAGGCGGCCAGGGGTAGTCCATTAGCGATGGCGTGGGCGCGCTGTACGGTAATCCAGGCGTCCCGCTGGCGCTGTTGCTCCTCTGGGTTATCGGTTGGATCCCAGCCGATGGCGGTGGGGTATAGGAGCAGTTCTGCGCCGGCCAGGGCCATCAGCCGTGCCGCCTCCGGGAACCACTGGTCCCAGCAGACCAGGATACCTAGTCGTCCCACTGAGGTATCGATGGGGGTGAACCCGAGGTCCCCTGGGGTGAAATAGAATTTTTCATGATAGCCGGGATCGTCGGGGATGTGCATCTTACGGTAGCGGCCAGCGATGGAGCCGTCCCGTTCCAATACCACAGCAGTGTTGTGGTAGAGGCCAGCAGCCCGCCGTTCGAACAGAGAGGCGACAATCACCACTTCTAGCTCGGCGCTGAGCTGGCCCAGCCGTTCTGTGGTGGGTCCGGGGATGGATTCGGCGTGATCGAAATGGGCGGGATCCTCCGTCTGGCAGAAGTAGGGTCCGGTATGCAATTCGCAAAGCAGGATCAGTTTGGCCCCAGCGGAGGCTGCCTCATGGACGGCGGTAGCGGTCGCCTGCAGATTCGCTTCGCGCTCCGGCTGCAGAACCTGTTGTATCACCCCCAGTTTCATGGCGCCTTCCTCGGGATCTGCATGGTGGCACAGTGTAGACTGCCATACTGCCGAATCAACGTTGAACAGTCTACACCGATGACTTCCCGCTCCGGGAAGCAGCTGGAGAGGATGGTGATGGCCTGTCGATCCTGGGGTACGCCATAGGTTGGGACCAGTACGGCACCGTTGAGGATCAGGAAGTTGGCATAAGTGGCTGGCAGTCGCCGTCCGGAGGGATCAAACCGGGCCTCGGGCCAAGGCAGCGGGACCAGGGTGTAAGGGCGGCCGTCGGCATCCCGGAAGTGACGCAGCTCCGTTTCCATCTCCCCCAACTCGTGATAGTGTTCATCCTGGGGGTCGTCACAGGCAGTGTAAGCGATGGTGGAAGGGTTGCAGAAACGGGCCAGGATGTCGATGTGGCTGTCGGTGTCGTCTCCGCTCAGATGGCCGTGTTCCAGCCAGAGGGTATGCTTGATGCCGAACAGGTCGCAAAACAGCGCTTCCAGCGCCTGACAGCCGAGGTCGGGATTGCGCATCGGTGAAAGCAGGCAGCGGGTGGTGGTGAGCAGCCCCCCCCGGCCATCCACCTCGATAGCGCCGCCTTCCAGCACAATATCAACTGACTCCAGCGGCAGATCGCCGAATGTCCCTTGCCGGTGCAGATGTCGAGTGAGCTGATTGTCCAGATCAGCAGGATATTTGCCGCCCCAGCCATTGAAAGTAAAGTCCAGCAGGTGGATATTGCCTTGCTGATCCCATACGCCGATGGGGCCATGGTCCCGGGTCCAGCTATCATTGGAGGGGGCACAATGGATAGTGACCACATCGGGAGGGATTCCGGCTTTGCGAAGCAGGGCGTCGATATGTTGCTGGTGGGTTTTGTCGAAGGCTGTGATCCAGACCCTCTCGAACTGGCTGATCAGATGGGTGAGCCTGACGTAGAGAGGCTCCACCTCGGAAAGTAAAGGTTGCCAGTCGCTATGAGCATGGGGCCAGGTGAGCAATATTCCTTGCTGGGGTGCCCACTCCGGAGGAAGCCGGTAGGGTTGGTTCATTCGCTGTCCTGATCGAATCCGTGGGATCAAAAGGGAAACCGGACGTATTATACCTTTATCGAGTCGCTATCCGCCGTGAATGGCCGGTATGGAGGGATCGTGAAGCGAGAATTGTTGATCATGCGGCATGCCAAGTCCAGCTGGTCTGCCGCTTCGTTGTGTGATTTCGAACGCCCGCTGGCGCAGCGGGGTTTGCGAGACGCTCCGCGCATGGGAAGATGGCTGCGGGAGCAGGGGTTGGTGCCGGATGGCGTGATCAGTTCACCAGCCCGGCGGGCAAAAGAGACGGTGGATGGCGTTTGTGAACAGCTCTCCTTTCCTCTGACACAAGTGCGGTGGGCGGAGCGACTTTATCTGGCTGAACTTTCGACCCTGCTCGAGATGCTGGCTGCCACGCCGGTCGGAATCCGGCGATTGCTGTTGGTGGGTCATAATCCTGGGCTGGATGAACTGCTGTTCCATCTTTGTGGTGAGCCGTTGCCGAGAACCGCTGCTGGTAAGCTGATGACCACTGCAGCCATCGCCTGGATCCGGTTGCCAGAGTCCTGGTGCCGGTTCCCGGCTGGTTGCGGCGAGCTGCTTGAATTGATGCGCCCGAAAGCGTTGCCCGGGGATGGAAGCAGTTAAATATGGATTTGGTCGGGGTGAGAGGATTTGAACCTCCGGCCCCTGCCTCCCGAAGACAGTGCTCTACCAGGCTGAGCTACACCCCGTCAGTAGGTACGGTTGACCGAAAATTCCGCAAGCGCGATCAGCGCCTTCTTGTATGGGGAGTCGGGAACTCCCTGCAGCGCTGCCTTGGCCATTTCGGCCTCCTTGCGGGCGGAATCGGCAGTGTACGCGATGGCGCCGGTGGTTTCAATCGCTTCACGGATGCGATCGATCTCCTCCACTGCCCCTTCCTCAATGGCGCGACGAACCGTTGCTGCCTGCTCTGGCGTACCGTGACGCATGGCGTAGATGAGCGGCAGGGTCGGCTTTCCTTCTGCCAGATCGTCACCGACATTCTTGCCGATGTCCTGGCTGGGATCGCTGTAGTCGAGCATGTCATCCACCAGCTGGAAAGCGGTGCCAAGGTGCATGCCAAATTTCTCCATGGTTGCCTCCAGCTCCGGAGTGCTGTCGCTGATCACAGCACCCAGCCGGGCTGCTGCCTCAAACAGTTTGGCGGTTTTGTAGCGGATCACCTTTACGTAGCGTTCCTCTGTGGTGTCTGCATCGTGGCAATTGAGTAGCTGCAGTACCTCCCCTTCGGCGATGGTGTTCGTAGTCTCTGCCAGGATATCCATCACCCGCATGTTCCCCACGTCCACCATCATCTGGAAGGAGCGGGAGTAGAGGAAGTCACCCACCAGTACGCTGGCCTCATTGCCCCACAGGGCGTTGGCTGTTTCCTGTCCGCGGCGCAACTCGGAGCTGTCCACTACGTCATCGTGCAGGAGGGTGGCGGTATGGATGAATTCGACGATGGCCGCAAGGTCGATGTGGTGTTCCCCCTGGTACCCCATGGCACGCGCGGAGAGCAGCACCAGCACCGGGCGCAGCCGTTTCCCCCCGCTGTTGATGATGTGATGGCTGATCTGATTGATCAACACCACTTCGGAGAACAGTCGTTGCCGGATGGTGTCGTTCACCGCGTCCATGTCGGACTTGATCAGCTTGTGGACCTCTTCGATTTCCATGTAAGCCTGTTGCAGTGGCGCCAATCGGTAAGTTTGTGCATCCTATGGGGGCGTTTGGCGGCTGTCAAGCGATTGTCGGTTGGCCGTATCGGATTCGAAATCGAGGTGACAGGATGAACCCACTCTACCGGAGGGCGAGTTTCCAGCTTAGCGCCCACCAACTGCGCCAACTCCCCGCGGATGAGGGAATGGAAGTGGCATTTGCTGGACGTTCAAATGCTGGCAAGTCCAGTGCGCTAAATGCCATTACCGGTATTCGTTCCTTGGCGCGGACCAGCAAAACGCCCGGGCGTACCCAACAGATCAATTTTTTTCGTCTGGATGAGACGCGTCGTTTAGTGGATTTACCGGGGTATGGCTATGCCAAGGTGCCGGAGCGGGTCAAGCAGCACTGGCAGTATACACTGGAGCGGTATCTGCAGACTCGTCATTCCTTGCGGGGGCTGATGTTGGTGATGGATGTCCGTCATCCGTTGAAGGAATTCGATCGGCAGATGCTGTTATGGTGCAAACAGGTGGAAATGCCGGTGCATCTCTTGCTTACCAAGGCCGACAAACTGAAACGTGGTGCAGCACAGCGGGCATTGCAGGAGGTGGCAGATTTCCTACGGGAATTGGCGCTGCCAGGGGCCAGTGCGCAACTGTTTTCTTCCCTGAATCGTTTCGGCATCGAGGAAGCTCAACAGCGGCTGGATGAGTGGCTGGAAGTGCCGCCACCCGTGGAGGGGCAAAAAAAAACCCGGCCTGGATAGGGCCGGGTGGAATGTCAGCCCGGCTTGGGGGACCGGGCTTGGGGAGGGACTTGAAACATCTCAAGGAGTACTGACCACTCTGACTGTTCCCTTTCGGGAAAGTTCCGGAATATTTCAAATCCACCGGAAATATTCCGAGGTCCAGCCGTTATGGCCTTCCTCCTGCAGGCTATCAGCGGGGCCCCGGGTGAATGGGAGGGCCGTTTTGACAGCCTGCGGGATAATGATGGGCCAGGAAAAAGCGGGGGTCAACGGCTTTTGCGGCGAAATGAGAAACGGGTCACATGAAAAAAGGGATCCTTTCCATCAGGATGAGAGAATGGGGGCCAGGTACACTGAGTCGTGTTGTTGGCCGTTCTGTCCGGACTCAGTGTGCCTCATCCCAGTTGGCACCGGTTCCCACATCCACTACCAACGGAATTTTGAGCTCTGCAGCGGCTGACATTCGTTGATGGAGTTGTTCACACAGGGTTCCGACCTCTTCTTCGGGCGCCTCGAATACCAGTTCATCGTGGACCTGCATGATCATACGGGTTCGCATGCCGCTTTCTTGCAGCCAGTGGTGAATATCGATCATCGCCCGTTTTATGATGTCGGCAGCGGAGCCCTGCATCGGGGCGTTGATGGCGGTGCGCTCGGCATACTGGCGGCGTTGGGCGTTTCCGGCATTGATCTCCGGCAGATAGAGGCGACGGCCGAATACCGTTTCCACGAATCCCTCTTGTTTGGCTTGTTCGCGGGTACGGTCCATGAACCGCCTGACGCCGGGATAGCGTTCAAAATAACGGTCTACGTATGCCTGGGCCGCAGCGCGTTCGATGCCCAACTGTCTGGCCAGACCGAAGGCGGACATGCCGTAGATGAGACCGAAGTTGATGGCTTTGGCACTGCGCCGCTGATCGTCACTCACTTGTTCCAGCGGAACCCCGAACACCTCGGCAGCCGTGGCCCGGTGGATGTCTTCTCCGGCGGCAAACGCTTCGAGCAGTCGCTCATCTTCGGAAAGGTGGGCCATGATGCGCAATTCGATTTGGGAGTAGTCAGCGGAGACGATGCGATTTCCCGGTTCGGCCACGAATGCCTGGCGGATGCGACGCCCCTCCGCCGTGCGTATCGGGATGTTCTGGAGGTTGGGATCCGAGGAAGAGAGTCGCCCAGTGGCGGTTACCGCCTGATGGTATGAGGTATGGATTCGACCGGTATTGAGGTCGACGAGCTCAGGCAGCTTGTCGGTGTATGTGGATTTCAGTTTGCTCATCCCCCGATACTCCAGAATCAGCCGCGGCAACGGGAAGTCGAGCGCCAGCTCTTGCAGCACCGATTCTGCAGTGGAGGGCTGCCCTTTCGGGGTTTTGGCCTTGACGGGCAGTCCCAGTTTGTCGAAGAGGATGCTCTGGATCTGTTTGGGAGAACCCAGATTGAAGGATTCACCAGCCACCTGGTGGGCCTCGGCCTCGATTTCCGCAATCCTCTTCGTCAGTTCTTCGCTCTGCCGTCGCAACAGCTCGACGTCAACCTTGACGCCGTTGCGTTCCATGGTGGAGAGTACCGGTACCAGGGGGATCTCCACTTCTTCAAACAGTGTTCTCAGCCTTGGCTGCTCTTGCAAGCGGGGCCAGAGGGTCTTGTGCAGCTGGAGGGTGATATCGGCATCTTCCGCCGCGTAGGGGCCGGCCGTTTCTACCGGTACCTGCTCAAAACCGATTTGCTTCGCACCCTTGCCGGCCACCTCTTCGTAATGGATGGTGCGCCGCCCCAGATATTTGAGCGCCAGTGAATCCATGTCATGGCGAGTAGCGGTGCTGTCCAGCACGTAGGATTCCAGCATAGTATCGTAACGCACTCCCTGCAGGATGACGCCATGGTTGGCCAGCACGTTCATGTCATATTTGAGATGCTGGCCCAGCTTTGGTTTGGCCGGGTTCTCAAGTAGCGGTTTGAGGTATGCCAGGACCTCGTCACGGGGGAGCTGTGACGGGGCCTCCGGGTAGCAATGGGCCAGGGGGACGTAGGCGGCCTCTCCGGGTTGGATGGCGAATGAGATGCCGACAATCTTGGCCTGCATGTAGTCTAGGCTGGTGGTTTCAGTGTCGAAAGCAAAGATTTCTGCTTTGGTGAGGCGCCGATACCAATGCTCAAACGTTTCCCAGTCGGTGATTATTGAATAGTCGGGGTCGTCTTCCCCATCCTCGGAAGCGTCTTCTTCCTCCTTTAGCAGCTCTTCCAGCCAGGACTTGAACTCTAGCCGCTGGTAGAGCCTGCGCAGCTCTGCAATGTCTGGTGGCTGGCGAACAAGTTGCTCTGGCGTCACTGGTAGCTTCACGTCCTGTTTGATGGTGACCAGCTCACGGGAGAGCGGCAGCTGTTTCAGCGATGCCCGCAGATTTTCCCCCACCTTCCCTTTGATCTCGTCGGCGTGGGCGATGATTCCGTCCAGGCTGCCCCATCTCTGTAACCATTTGGCCGCTGTCTTGGGACCTACCTTGGGGACACCGGGGATATTGTCTACGCTGTCTCCCATCAGCGCCAGATAGTCCACGATCCGCTCAGGGGGGACCCCGAACTTCTCTTTTACTGCCTGTGGCGTGAGCACGGTGCCGTTCATGGTGTTGATCAGGGTGACGTGCTCATTGACCAGTTGAGCCAGATCCTTGTCCCCGGTGGAGATGAGAGTGTCCATTCCCTGCTCGGCGGCCTGGCGGGCGAGGGTGCCAATTACGTCGTCCGCCTCCACCCCCTCGATCACCAGCAATGGAACACCGAGGGCGCGGATGATGGCGTGGATCGGTTCGATTTGCCGTTGCAACTCTTCCGGCATTGGCGGGCGGTGTGCTTTGTATTCCGGATAGAGATCATCGCGGAAGGTCTTGCCCTTGGCATCAAATACCACGGCGATGTGTTCCGGCTGATATTCCCTGAGCAACTTGCGCAGCATGTTGATGACACCATAGACGGCGCCGGTGGGTTCGCCGCGGGAATTGGTCAGTGAAGGCATGGCGTGGAAGGCCCGATATAGATAGGAAGAGCCGTCCACCAGAATGAAAGGTCGGTTTTCACGCTTGCTCATAAGTCAATTATGTCGCAATCGGCTGCAATGTGCTAAAAAGGGTGTTTTTATATGAGCTATTTGGAATCGACGAATAAAATGGACAAGAAGAACCGGCACCATCAGTTGAGCCTTACTCCGATTAATGATACCGAATTGACTCGGGAATCCTGGAAGATCTTCCAGATTATGGCGGAGTTCGTGGAGGGATTCGAGCGCCTGGCGCGGATCAAGCCGTCGGTCAGTATCTTCGGGTCCGCGCGCACCGCCCCGGACCATCCCTATTATCGGCTTGCGGAGGAGATTGCCAGGGCGCTCTCCGATGCCGGTTTTTCGGTGGTTAGTGGGGGTGGGCCTGGTATCATGGAGGCGGCCAACAAGGGGGCCTATGCGGGCAAGTCGGCCAGTATCGGCCTCAATATCCAGCTTCCCCATGAGCAGGTCGGTAATCCCTATCAGGATATTTCGCTCAACTTCCGCCACTTCTTTTCCAGGAAAGTGATGTTCGTGAAATATGCTGCCGCCTATGTGGTGCTCCCGGGAGGGTTCGGTACTCTGGATGAGCTGGCGGAGATCTTGACCCTGGTGCAGACCGGCAAGACCCGCCGCATCCCGATCATCCTGGTCCACGCTCCTTTCTGGAACGGTTTGCTGGAATGGTTCCGGACTACGCTGGTTGAGGAAAAGACCATCGATCCCGAGGACCTGGATCTGGTCAAGGTACTGGACAAACCGCAGCAGGTGGTGGATGCTATCTTCAGCCACTACGAACATCGTGGCTTTGAACCTTCGGCGCAGGAGAGAGAGGTTTTACTTGATCTATGATCCATCACCCTATTACCTTGTCATTGTTGTTACTTCTCTCTCTGGCCGGTTCGGTAGCGTGGGGAGGGGATTCCCGTGGGACTACCCATGTGCAGGAAGGGAAACGTAAGCCATTGCCGATGCCCCAGGTAAGGCAAGGCAACGTTCCTGAGCCAGAGGTGACCATCACCACCACAGGGAAAAATACCCGTGTGGAGGAGTACCGTATCGATGGCCGGCTTTACATGATCAAGATCGTGCCCGCCAAAGGATTTCCCTACTATCTTATCGACACCGACGGGGATGGCGATCTGGATACCCGCCGTAATGATCTGGAGGGTGGCCCGGTCAATCAGTGGATCCTTTTTCAGTGGTGAATAGGTAGCGGGTAGCCGGGAGTATGTCTGTCTATACTGTCGTCGAGCGCGCCGAGCTGGAGGCGTTTCTCAGTCACTACTCCCATAGCCGGTTGATCGATTATCAGGGGATCAGCGCCGGTATTGAAAATACCAACTATTTCGTCACTACGGAGCGTGGTGAGTATGTGCTTACTCTGTTTGAGCAGCATACCGCTCAAGAGCTGGGCTATTTCTTGGATTTGATGGCCTTTCTGGCGGAGCATGGTGTCCCTTCTGCCCATCCTCTGGCCGATCTGAAGGGACACTATCTGCGTACCCTGAAGGGGAAGCCTGCTGCGCTGGTGCAGCGTCTGCCGGGCGAGAGCGTGGAGCGGCCCTTTGCTATTCACTGTTTTTCCCTGGGGAAAGAGCTGGGACGGATTCATTGGGTGGGGCGTTCCTTCCCCGAGCGCCGGCCCAACCCCCGGGGGCCCCACTGGTGGGCACAGACTGCTCGTACATTGGAGCCGATGCTTGATATCGGGGATCGCCGCTTGCTGGAAGAAGAGTTGCGGTTTCAGTCAGATTATCATTTTGAAGGCTTGCCACGCGGGGTGATCCATGCCGATCTGTTTCGTGACAATGCCCTGTTCGTCGGTGAACGGCTAACCGGGATCATCGATTTTTACTATGCTTGTGACGGCCTGTTGCTCTACGATCTGGCCATTGCCGCCAATGACTGGTGCGTTACTGTTGAAGGCGATCTTGACCGGGAGCGGCTGGAAGCGCTACTGGAAGGTTACCGTGAGCAGCGCGCCTTTTGCAAGGGAGAAGCAGAGGCGTGGCCAGTCATCGTTCGGGCGGCTGCGTTACGTTTTTGGCTCTCCCGGCTAAACGATCTCTATTTTCCCCGCGAGGGAGAGATCACCCACAGCAAAGATCCCGATGTTTTCAAACGGATTCTCCTCTCCCACATCACTAATCGCCAGACCTTACGCCGCATCGGGGATCAGCTGCTAAAATCGGCATGATAGCCTGCCTGACTTTGCTTCCTCTTGCCGAAGAGATTGCAAAAGATCCCCCTCTCCCCTATCCTTCCCAGAGAAGGCGACAGAAGGTAACAGCGATCAAGTCGTGATGGAAAATCCTTCGACCCCTGCGGGGAGAAATCCGAAAAGGCCAGCTCGAACGGAAAAAGCGAAAGCGTGTAAGAAAAGCCGGTGCAGCCGTAGCGCCTGTCGCACCCGCGCAAAGGGGAAGGAGTTCAAGGCGGGGTCAAATCGTGGTATCGAAACCATGCTACGCTCTGCCTATCGGACGCATCTCGATCTAACCAGCCTGGCTGACAACAAGGCCAGCATCATGATCACCATTAATGGCTTGATTATCTCTATCTTGTTGGCCACTGGCGGCTCGGTGGTGGCGTTTGCTGATAACAACCTTTATATCCTGCCCATTATTGTCCTGCTCATCTCCGGTTTTATTTCCATGATTTACGCCGTGATTTCTGCCCGTCCTATCGCCGAACGGTGCTGTGATGCAATCAAGCGGCCAGAAGATTTTCTCAGGGGTAAGGCCAATGTAATGTATTTCATGGACAACGCTGATCTCTCCAATGAGGAGTATGTGGAGGTGATGAAGGCGGTGATGGAAGACAGGAACATGGTGTATGAGGAGATGGTCAGTTACATCCACACCATGAGTGTGATCATCCGGCGAAAATTTTTCCTTCTGCGCACCTCCTATTCGGTATTCATCGTTGGTCTCGGACTTTGTATCGCCACCTTCATCGGCGTGGCTGGAGTCATTATGTTGAAGGCGGAAGAGCCTTCTGAGGTGGTGCGTCGGCTGCTGGAAGAGCCAGCGAGTTTTAGCCGTTTCCCTTTCTCCAGTGGAATCTATGAACCCTCAGGAGTACACCAGTTGAGAGATGGCCGGATACTGGTGGTGGAGGATGAGGTTGGCCAGCCATTCACCTTGTTGACCTTTGGCTCTGGTGGCGTAGTTGCCTCCACCCGGCTTACGCCGGCGAAGATGTTTGACAAAAGGGGGCCCCATCGTGCATTTCGCAAGCTGGATGATCTCGAAGGGGTGACGGTTGACGATGAGGGACGGGTTTATGCCATTACCTCTCATTCTGTAACTACGACTGGTGAGATTGGCAAGCACCGGGGCAAACTGGTCCGGTTTGCCGTTTCCGGAGACAAGATTGTCGAGCCGGTGGTGGCGACAGGGCTGAAGGAAGCGCTTGCTGAGCAGTTTCCCGTCCTGAAACGGGCTGTTGCCGAAAAACGACTCAATATTGAAGCGCTTTCACTGAATGAAACACAGGACAAGCTGCTGATCGGTTTTCGTGCGCCTCTGGATGATGATGGGAAAGCCTTGATTGCAGTGTTGGAAGAGCTTGATGGTGTATTCGCTGAGCAGCCCGTATTCCGTTTTGAACCGGAGTTGATCCATCTGGATCTGAATGGCAATGCCATCCGAGGGATGAGCTACGATTTCCGGCTTCGCGGCTATCTCATTGTTGCGGGTGGTTCCGTGAAAGGTGGTGGAAAACAGAATCGGATTTGGTTCTGGAGCGGTGAGCCTGGTGCGGCACCCCGTCCCGCTGTGGTGAATGGTCGGTATGGTATGGCCAATGCGGAGGGTATCGCGCCAGTGCGGATCGGAGGAGAACGTCATATTCTGATTGTCAGCGACGATGGCGATCGCAAAAAGAGCAGAAATGCCGGTTTCCTGCTTGTGGATTATCATCATTTGCAGCTGCACTAGCTGGTTTGTACCTCTTTGGTATGTTGTGGGTGACCGTCGCTCAACGGGCCAGCGACCCCACTCTTTTCGTCAACGCGGGCATCAGCTGGCGGTTTCTTTCCAGAAACTGTTCCAGTACCGTCATGTAGCTGTCAAACCATTCCAGCATGTGGGCCCGTTTTTCTTCTCCGAGCAGAGAGTGCTCTAGAATCTGACGCATTTTCTCCCGATTCTTGACCATGAAATGGATTTGGACCACCGCCCGTTCGTCTCCGTCATGGAACGCGATCCAAGGCTCGAAATAATCCTTCCGGTTCTCCTGCACGGTGCGGCCATTGGGGCGGTATTCCGGAACGATGATCCCTGAAAGATCGAAGTCGTAGGGACCGGTGACAACCCAGCCGTCATCCCGGTACAGGAGGTTAATGTTCCTTCCGTCCCGGCCGTAATCCCGGAAATAGATGAACTCATTGTAGAGCTCCAGCTGAAACCAGGAGGTTTCATCGATACCTTTTTCCTCCACTCCAGGGCTGGGGTGCTTGGAGAGGCCGCAGCGCTTCGCTAGCCGTGATCTTGGTTCACGGAAGAAGGCCTTGCGGGTAACCAGCGGTTTTCCCTGGGGATCTCGATAAGTGACTTCGGCGAGTCGCGTCTTTGGGATCACAGAACCCATTTGCTCCAGCAATCGATAGAGATAATACTCCTGTAACAGCCTTTCCTCCTGTATTTCCCGGGTTTCTCCGCCCACATGCCGCCAACTGCTTTTGCCGCAATGGGTTACGAGCTTGATGTCGTCACCCAGCTTGCGAAAGAGGTTGTCTTTTTGCGGTACTCCTTTGGCCGGACGTTTTTCCCCCGTTTCTCTCTTCAACAACCTGTACATCTTCGCCAGCTGCTTTCGAAGCGGGAGGTGTTCCATCGCCTGTTTTTCCAATTTTTCTTTCAGGAGTGGGCTGCCAAACAGGATGCGCAGTGGTACCCATTCACAGAAATCACGCCGGGAGTTTCCTCTGTCTTTGATGAATACGGGCAGAAACCGTCGCTGCCCCTCTTTTCCTTGGTAAGAGAGAATACCCCAGTCGCCCCCGGTTTCACTGTAGGTGTCTGTGTTGATGTGTGCGAAATCGGCGATCAACTCCAACTGCAGGATGTCGTTGGGCCCTGCCTGAAAGAGTGGGGAACCGGAGTCCCGACACTGTAGCGGGCGGTAGCGGTCGATTAGTGCATCCAGTCCTCCCGCCACAGAGTTTGGGCAGGCAACGACATTCCCTCCGGCCAGGAAAAGGATAACCAAAATGAGGGATCTGCGGAGAGGAACCACGGGAAATATGTTACAGCAGAAGGACCAGGCCCAGAGTCATGACTATCCAGACCCAGGATTTTTCGGAATGTTCCTCTGTCACCTTTAAATCCTGGGCAACGTTGATGGTGGAGCCTGGGACCGGTTCCAGTCCCAACAGAGTCAGTACCAGGTTGGCGGCGTCTCCTTCCCGTATCGGTTGGACAGGGGCGGAGTAGGGTGGGCGTCCAGTGCCGGGGTCGCGGCGCGTATTCCGATTCAGGACGTAGAGATCCTTGCCGGCAGGAATCCCCGCACCCCACACGTAGAAGGGGATGGTGTAGTTTTTTCGTCCATCGAGGATGGTATGGTTCGAGCCGTAGGTCCCGCCATGATCCGATGTCACGATCAATACGGTTTTTCCTGACAGCTCTGGGCTGGATGTGATGAAGTCGAGCAGCTTGCCAATGAGATTGTCTACTCTGGCGACCGCTTTCAGATAGGCACTGCCTGGCGTGACATCCCAATAGTCGTCGTGTCCCGCGGAATCCGGATCTCTCAGGTGGATGAAGCTATAGCGAAAGGGCTCGCTGCGCATCGCGGCAATATATTCTTCCACCAGTACCTCGGTATCTTCCTGATAGTGATAACGGTCGATCTTGTTGCGGCCGTTGTCGGTGCCGATACGGTCCTCCGCGCCGTGGATACCGTCGTAACTCTGGCGGATGATCTGGAACTTTTCCTTACTTGTGAAAAGAGCCGTGGAGAGTCCGTGGTCGTGAACCACATCAAATACACTGGCAACATAGGTTCCTTTATTGGAATGAAGGGTACGCAACAAAGGGGGGAAGCGATTGTCCCCATAATTGTGCCCCCGAGGACCTTTTACTCCCCGGCCTGTCAGCTGGGTGATGTGATTGGGCAAGGTGCCAAGGTAGTCCACGTCAGTGCGGGCATTGTCGGTAAAGGCTCCTTCTGCGCGTAGCCGATAAAAGTTTGGAGCCTTGGTGTGACCAAGGATGGTAACGGCATCGGAGCGCAGGCCATCGACACTGACATGGATGACGTACTCTGCCGTTTGGCCCCATATCGGGATCGGGAACAGCAGGAGCAGGCAGGTGATGAACAGGTAGCGGGTGTTTTTCTCAATCATGTAGCAGATGCGTCAGCGGCGGGGATACCATCTGACGGGATGTAACGGTCAATTTTGATTGTGGGAAAACATACCTCCCACTATATCACCGGTTAAATCCCCCGCTACTTGTGTTTGGTCAAGGTACAAACGAAAAACAGGGAATTTTGACAGATATTGCCGTGGGAGACCTACGAGGTGGGCAATGTAACTCCGGTTTGTCCCTGATATTTTCCACCCCGATCCTTGTAGGAGGTGCCGCATACCTCATCCGATTCGAAAAACAGGACCTGAGCAACTCCCTCATTGGCGTAGATCTTGGCTGGTAGGGGGGTGGTATTGGAAAACTCTAGCGTAATGTGGCCTTCCCACTCCGGTTCCAGGGGGGTGACATTGACGATGATTCCGCAACGAGCGTAGGTGGATTTTCCTAGGCAGACGGTCAGTACGTTGCGCGGAATACGGAAATACTCCACGGTGCGGGCTAATGCGAAGGAGTTGGGAGGGATGATGCAGACGTCTCCCTGGAAGTCCACGAAACTGTCAGCATCGAATGCCTTGGGGTCCACGATGGCGGAGTTGATGTTGGTGAAGATCTTGAATTCATCAGCGCAACGGATATCGTAACCATAACTCGAGGTACCGTAGGAGATAACCCGTCCAGCTTCGGTGTCGCGCACCTGATGGGGCACAAAGGGTTCGATCATCTGGTGTTGTTCCACCATGCGCCGAATCCAGTGATCGGATTTGATGCTCATCGTTTTTCTTCCTCGCTGACTATTTTTCCACCACGATGCTTGGGAACTTGTGACCAAAATCCCGTGGTCGCAGTGCAAGCTTTGCTGCAGCCCGACGGGCGATCTCCCGGTAGATTTGCGCCAGACGTCCTTCGGGGTCGGCCACCAGCGTGGGGTACCCGCTGTCGGCCTGTTCTCGAATGTGGATATCCAGCGGGAGCGAGCCGAGGAAGGTAACACCATACTGTTCCGCCATTCGCTCGCCGCCCCCTTCCCCAAAGATAGGCTCTTCGTGGCCGCAACGGGAGCATATGTGGGTGCTCATATTTTCCACAATGCCGAGTACCGGCACATCCACCTTCTCGAACATCTTCAGCGCCTTGCGGGCATCCAGCAAGGCGATGTCTTGGGGGGTGGTGATGATGACAGCCCCGCTTACTGGTACCTTCTGTGCCAGAGTGAGCTGGATATCTCCGGTGCCTGGTGGCAGATCGACGATCAGGTAGTCGAGATCTTTCCAATTCGTGTCATTGATCAGCTGCTGAAGGGCACTGGTGACCATCGGCCCACGCCAGATCATCGGTGTTTCCTCATCCACGAGGTAGCCGATGGAAATGCTTTGCAGCCCGTGGGCTACCACCGGCTCCATTGACTTGCCATCCTTCGATTCCGGTTTCTCCCGCACCCCCAGCATGCGTGGGATGCTGGGACCATAGATGTCTGCGTCCACGATTCCGACCGCTGCTCCCTCGGCCTGGAGTGCCAGGGCCAGATTAACCGCGGTGGTGGATTTTCCTACTCCTCCCTTGCCAGAGGCTACGGCGATTACATTTTTCGCCCCTTCGAGAGGTTTCAACCCCTTTTGCACCGCGTGCCGAATGATGCGGGTGGAGATCTCGATGGTAACTTCATTCACCCCTGCCAAGGTGCCGATACGTTGGCGCAGCGCTGCTTCCAATGTTCCCTTGTAGCCAGAGGCGGGAAAGCCGAGGACTACTGTTACTCGCACCGAGCCGTTGTCGATGCAGATATCCTTGATGCATTTGGCGGAAAGCAGATCCTGTTCCAGCCAGGGATCGACGTAGTCTCGGATGGTCAATTCCACTTGTGCACGGGATGGGTCACTCATTAAACTGCTCCACGATTCCTTTTTCAGATCGCCTATTATGGAGTAAAAATCGATTTATGGACATTCTGCTGGCTAATCCCCGCGGTTTCTGTGCCGGGGTCGATCGCGCCATCGAAATCGTGGAGCGGGCGCTGCAACAGTTTGGTGCTCCTATCTATGTGCGTCACGAGGTGGTACATAATCGTTTCGTTGTGGAGGGGTTACGGGCCAAGGGGGCTCGCTTTGTCCAGGAGCTAAATGAGGTACCGGATGGCGCTATTGTCATCTTCAGTGCCCACGGTGTCTCGAAAGCAGTACAACAGGAAGCCAGGCGGCGGGGGTTGAAGGTGTTTGATGCTACCTGTCCGTTGGTTACTCGGGTTCACATGGAAGTGGCTCGCTATGCTAGGGAGGGGCGGGAGTGTGTCCTGATCGGACATGCCGGGCATCCGGAGGTGGAGGGAACCATGGGCCAGTATGACAGCGTGGAAGGGGGGATCTATTTGGTGGAGGTGCCGGAGGATGTGGAGCGGCTTAGGGTGAAGAACCCCGATAATCTGGCGTTGGTAACCCAGACCACCCTCTCTCTGGATGATACCCGGGAGGTAATTGATGCGTTGCGCAAGCGTTTCCCCAATATCCTGCAACCGAAAAAAGATGATATCTGTTATGCCACACAGAACCGACAGGATGCGGTCAAGGATTTGGCGCAGCGTTGCGATCTTGTACTGGTAGTGGGTTCTCCAAATAGCTCCAACTCCAATCGCCTTCGAGAGGTGGCGGAGCGCAACGGCGCTGATGCCTATCTGATCGACGACGCCGATGAGATCCAGCAGGAGTGGCTGGCTGGGAAACGGCGGGTTGGTCTTACCGCGGGAGCCTCGGCGCCAGAAATATTGGTGCAAGAGGTGATTGCACGACTGAAGGAATGGGGAATCCAGGAGGTGGATGATCTTGTCACACGACCAGAGCGGGTGGTGTTCAAGCTGCCGGAGGGGTTACGTGATATTCCCGAGGTCTAAAAACGGAGATCCGCCTGGCAATCCTGCGGAATCTCCGTCATCCGTGTGCATTCCACCGCCTCAACCCGTGCCAGCGGTGGACCTTCCCGAAGCCACTCCCGCAGCTTTTCCAAAGCATCATGCTCTCCCCAGGCGATCACCTCGACGCTCCCGTCAGGCAGATTGCTCACGCCCCCATGGAGTCCGAGACCCTGTGCGACCTTCTGTGTACTGGCGCGATAGAATACCCCCTGTACCCGTCCGCGAACGATACAATGGATACCGGAGACCGCCATCGATCACTTTTTCTCGTATTTGCGGATAAATTTCTCGATAGCCTCGCCGGTGATCATCCCGGCCTGTTGTGCTACAACCTTACCCTGGGGCGAGACCAGATAGGTGGTCGGTAGGCCCGGGATGGGGCCGAGCACCTCGGATGAGCCGGGTTCGACCACCAGGATGGGGTAGTTGATGGCAAACTTTTTGGCGAACTTGCGTAGCCGCTCAATACTGATGTGTTCATAAGCCACGCCGAGGACCACGGCTTTGTCCTTTTGGTTGCGTTCGTGGAACTCGATGAGATCAGGGATTTCGGCCCGGCAGGGGGGACACCAGGTGGCCCAATAGTTCACTACTACCCATTTCCCACGGTAGTCGGAGAGTCGGTAATGTTTGCCATCGATCCCGGGAAGGGAGAAATCGGCCTCTGCCAGCGCTTGTCCGCATCCGAGTAGCAGGGTTGCCATCAGGAGAAAGATGAATCGAATCGCTGTGTACCGGCTCGCACTGAGGGTATTTGCGGTTGGCATCAGTGTTTTCCTTCCGATGCGTGAGAGAGGTAGAGTGCCAGCCCGACCAATGCGATCCCGCCGGAGAGCATCAGCAGATCTAACGGAGAGGTGAATTTCATGCCGATCGCATACTCGAAAAAGCGTACGATCAGGATCATCAGAATCACCTTGGCTAGCCGGTTTTTCAGGTCATCTAGGCTATGGATCAGCAGCACGTTAGAGGATTTCTCCGAATTTTCTGCCAGATCGATCTTGCTGATGAACAACTCATAAAGGCCCAAAGCAAAGATCAGCAACACTGTCGCCAGCAGATACCCGTCGACGATCTCTACGACATGGGTGATGATAGAGGCCCGCAGTGCCATCTTTTCCGCCTTTTCTATCCCTGGCATGCCATATTCCACTGCGTGGTAAATGGTATAGACGGCGTCCACCGTGGCAACATAGAACACCGCAAAGGCAATGAACAGACTGGCCACTACCGCGATCAATACGACGAAACGGCTGTTCCACAAAAAATTTTCAAAAGCTGTTTCCAGTTTTTTCATGGGTATCCGGTTGTTGTGAGACAGCCGATGGAAGCGGCTAGTTCAGAGGGCTATTCTCGTTCCTTTTCTTCCCTCGAAGAAGAGGCGTGGCGGGCCTTGAGGGCCATCTTCTTGGCAGCCAGGGCATTCTCCCGAGCTTTGCGATAGTTTTTTGCCTGCAACTGACGGGTTGCTTCCTCTAATAATCGCTCGGCTTCACTGAGGCTGATTGGAGCATACCGTTCCGCATGCACCTCACGCGCAGCCTGAACTGCCTGCCGTGCATCGCTCATCTCTTGCACAGGGGGAGTGCTCGCACAGCCTGTACCGACCAACAACAGCATGAGCAAGAAAAGGCTTTTCCCGTATCCAATCAGTGCATTCAATATCTTGTCGACTGTTGCCATCTTTCTGGGTCTCCCCGGCGTTTCCCAACCGTTACGGGGTTTCGCCCTCCTGTGTTTCACTACCATGTATGCTGAGCTGCGACTCGCTGCAGAGTTTCAAGGGTGCTTCGTTACCTACTGAAAAAGCAACGAAAAAACCATCCACTCGTGCGCTGCAAGCTAACACCGCCCGCCGGGTGGTGTCAAGGTGAAGCCAGGGGAGTGAGATGGCATCATCGGCTTGGATTGAGGGCTCACATGCTAAAATAGATCGTATCGACAACCGCTTAAGGAGAGCGATTATGGCCGATATTCTGGTTCTGTTTTATAGCCATCGGGGTGCAACCGCCGAGATGGCCCGTTACATTGCGCGCGGAGTGGAAGAGGTAACGGGGATGCAGGCCAGGTTGCGGACCGTACCCTCGGTATCCACAGTTTGCGAGGCGGTGGAAGAGGAGATTCCCGAAGCGGGACCGCCCTATGTTACACCGGAAGACCTTCAGCAGTGTGCAGGCCTGGCGCTCGGTAGTCCAACCCGCTTTGGAAATATGGCGGCGGCAATGAAATATTTTCTGGATGGTACGGCGCCACTATGGCTCTCCGGGGCGCTGGCCGGCAAGCCGGCTGCGGTATTTACTTCCGCTTCCAGCATGCACGGAGGGCAGGAGAGCACGCTCTTGTCGATGATGTTGCCGCTGCTTCACCATGGAATGGTGATCGTCGGTCTGCCATATGGCGAGACCGATTTGCTGCACACTCGTAGCGGGGGAACTCCTTACGGAGCAAGCCACCTGGCTGGTGTGGACAGCGATCTACCCATCAGCGAAGAAGAGCAGCGGTTATGTCTGGCGTTGGGCAGACGATTGGCGCAGACCGCCATGGCATTGTCGGGGAAATGAGCAGCGATTGGATGCCCGTTCTGGAAAGCGGATCGGAATAGGTGAGCGAAAGATGGAGCTGAAGATTCCACCTCCATTGGTGGCGCTGGTCTCGGCGGGAATCATGTGGTTGGTATCCGAAGGGATGGCATTTGCTACGCTGGAAACCGTATGGCGTGGCCCCCTTTCATTGGGTATGCTGGGGATTGGGTTGGTGGTGGAGCTCTTTGCCGTGTTTCTATTTCTCAAGGCAAGGACCACGGTAAATCCCTTGAAGCCCCACAACTCCGAGCAGTTGGTGGTAGAGGGCATCTACCGTTTTACTCGCAATCCAATGTATCTGGGAACGTTGTTGTTACTTTCATCCTGGGCAGTTTGGCTCGGTAATCTCATCAATATTGCTGTTCTGGCGTTTTTTATCTGGTATGTGACCCGGTTCCAGATCATTCCCGAAGAGCGTGTCTTGCGTGCGTTGTTTACGGATAGATATGAGGATTATTGCTCTCGGGTCCGGCGCTGGCTGTGAGGATTGGTGTTCGATGGTGCCTCGCCGGAGGGGAGTAGTTCGCGGACGAAAGGAATGGTGAGTTTTCTTTGGCTGACGAGGGAGTGTTTGTCAAGTTTCTCCAGCCATACGGATAGCGTTTCCATGTCCCTTGAGACCCGGCGCAATAGATAGCGCGCTACGTCGGTGGGCAGTTCCATACCCCGGGCGCGTGCCCGCCGTTGCAGTATGGTAAGTTTCCCTCTGTCATCAAGCGGTGTGAGCCTTAGCGTTATTCCCCAGCCAAGACGGGAGCGGAGATCGGGCAGGAGGATGGGATTACCTGCCGGGCTGTTGCCAGCGGTTACCACCAGGCGGGTCTCCGCTGCGCGAATCCGGTTGTAGAGGTGAAACAGCGCTTCTTCCCATTCGCCTTGCCCGGCGATGGTATCGATATCGTCGATGCAAACCAGCGGCAGCTGCTCGAGGCCACGCAAATATTCCGGAGACAATCTGTCCGCTTCCCTCAGTGGCAGATAGGCCGAAGTTCCTCCCTGATATGCAGCCTGATGTATGGAGGCCTGCAGCAGATGGCTTTTGCCGCACCCCCGTGGTCCCCAAAGATAAACGAATGGTTGTTCCCCTTTGCGGAGGAGGTTTATGGCTTCGCGGTTCTCGCTACCAAAGAGGAAGTTGTCAAAGGTCACATCTTCACGTAACCCGATGCCAAGTGGAAGCTGAATCATGTTGCCTGAAGGGCCTTCCGTCCCCAGCTCCAGACATAACCCAGGCCGCTGACAAGGGTCAGCAAGAGCACGATAAGCTCTGCTGCTTCCATGAGCCATGGAGGCAGGAAGAACAGATCGCCATAAACCGCCAGGACCAGAACCACCAGCATGATCTGACTGAAGGTGGTCAGCTTGCTGATCCAGGAGGGTGCCATTTCATAGCGCCCGATTAGGAAGTGATAGGCAAGGCCACCGCTGATGATGACACCATCGCGGATCAGGATCGCGGCTACCAGCCAGATGGGCAGATCGCCCAACCATGCGAGTACCAGGAAGGTGGAGTCCAGCAGCAGCTTGTCGGCCAGCGGATCCATGATGGCACCGATGCGGCTGGTCCAGTTATAGCGCTTGGCAAGAAATCCATCGATCCCGTCAGAGAGTCCAGCGATCGCGAAGATCAGCAGGGCCAGCGTGTAGCGCTCCTCGAGCAATAACAGCAGCGTCGGAGGAACCATCAGGAAACGCAGCACTGTGATGATGTTTGGGATATCTTTGGCCTGCATCTCTGCACCTTGATGTGAGTGATTCCTTGGCCGTGGGATACTGCGTGGAAATCTTGCTACGGAGTATAGTGGAAAGAGAGTATCGAAGTCCCAGTATCCCCACGGTCGAGAAATCCGTCCTGGAGGATGGTCTGGACAACCCGTTGCCTGCCACTACGGCTCGTAAGTTCAAACAGCACGGTATCTGGTGTCACGGTTCGGGGTTGTACGTCGGAGAGCACCTTCAGGGAGTTTAGATAATGCATGACCTGTGCATAATCCGGGAGTGAATATACACCAGTTACCTTGAGCAATAATACCTTTGAACCCAAATAGTCGGCCCCGGACTGTTGCTCCATTACCGCGTCCACAGCGCGGCGGTCAAAAAGCACCCAAAGACCGTGTTCGGTATAGCGATACTGCTGCACGTACCGCTCGGCTCTTTCCAGTGTTGCCGTAAGTTGTGCTTCGGGGATCACAATACCCTGCTTTTCAGCAACCTTGCTCAATACCTTCTCAAATGCGTTCTGTATTGCCAGCCGACGTTGCTCCGCCCCCTGATCTTCCACTGTTACCTCGGCCTCGTAAGGACCAAGCAAAGGTTCCTCTTCTGCCCACGCAAAAGCAGAGAGCACCAGCAAGATAATAGCCAGACAAGTCGGTTTGGTTTGCATCAACACTCCTCGTGTACGGTGCATACAGGCAGCCGACAACAATATATATCGTATTCAACAGTTGTGCATCGTTTTGCCACCACGAAATCACCATTCGTGCGCTGGGCCTTGCTGCGTGAATCCCGGAGGCTTTCCCAGTCTCACAGGTATCCACGCTGACTGTTGGTAAAAGCCCGCTTCCCCTGTCAATCCCTTGGTTGATAGAATAACCCAAACGGAAAACCCATGCTTGATCAGCCCATATCACCCCTGCGCGGTCCGGCTCGTCGGCAGGACTGCGGAAATTTGGGGGTCAATTCACCTAACCATTGTACGGGAGTAGTCATTTGAGTCTCGATCCCTCTTCACCCTCTATCAGTTACCGTGATGCCGGTGTTGATATCGAAGCCGGAAACCAGCTGGTAGAGCAGATCAAACCCATCGCTGCCCGTACCCGGCGCCCGGAAGTGCTGGCTGGGCTAGGTGGTTTCGGTGCGCTGTTCCAGCTGCCCCTGGATCGTTATCGGGAGCCGGTCCTGGTGGCCGGAACCGATGGTGTGGGCACAAAGCTGAAACTAGCAATGGCCCTTGGCAGGCACGATACCATCGGCATTGATCTGGTTGCCATGTGTGTCAATGATCTTGTGGTACAGGGTGCCGAACCGCTGTTTTTCCTGGATTACTATGCGACCTCCAAACTGGATGTGGACGTGGCTACGGAGGTGGTGAGAGGGATTGGCCGCGGGTGTGAATTGGCGGGTGCTGCACTGATCGGTGGGGAGACGGCGGAGATGCCTGGTATGTATGCCGATGAAGAGTATGACCTGGCCGGTTTTTGTGTCGGTGTAGTGGAGAAATCGCGGCTCATCGACGGCAACGAGGTAAGGGAAGGGGATAAGCTGCTGGGAATAGCCTCCTCGGGTCCCCATTCAAACGGTTACTCGCTAATCCGCAGGATTTTGGAGACCAGTGGTGCCGATCTGAACCAGCCGTTTCTTTCGCAAACCCTGGGAGAGACATTGCTGGAGCCCACCCGTATCTATGTAAAGCCGCTGTTGACGCTTTTGCAAAAGGTAGAGGTTCATGCGTTTGCCCATATCACTGGGGGCGGGCTGCTGGAGAATATCCCGCGGGTGTTGCCAGAAGGCTGCTGTGCCGAGCTCAAGGCTGGCAGCTGGGTGCGGCCGCCCATCTTCGATTGGTTGCAGGAGCAGGGTAATATCCCACAAGAGGAGATGTATCGTACCTTCAACTGTGGTGTTGGCATGGTGATCTGCCTTGCCCCGGATGAGGCCGATAAGGCGCTGGAACTATTGCATGAAATGGGTGAAATGGCTTGGCCTGTCGGGCAGATCCATGCCTGCGGTGAAGGGCAGGCGCGGGTGCGGATTCAGGGATGAAACGCTTGCCCATCGTGGTTCTCATCTCAGGCAGTGGCAGTAATCTGCAAGCCATCATCGATGCTGCAGAACAGGGTGAGTTACCGGTGGAGATCCAGGCCGTGATCAGTAATTGCGCAGATGCTTATGGTCTGGAGCGGGCACGCCGCAGCGGTATTGACACTCGGGTAATCGACCATCGGGAGTTTCCCGATCGGAGAAGTTTCGATCAGGCCTTGCAACAGGCGATTGACCAGTATCAACCCGGGCTTGTGGTACTGGCTGGCTTCATGCGTATTCTGACTCCTGAATTTGTCTCCCATTATGCCGGCCGGATGTTCAATATCCATCCTTCGCTGCTACCCGACTACCGCGGTTTGCATACCCATCGGCGTGTGCTGGAAGACAACGGGAGCAGGCATGGCGCTAGCGTCCACTTCGTCACCAGCGAACTGGACGGTGGGCCGGTGGTCATACAAGCGGAAGTCCCGGTACTGCCCGGAGATGATCCGGAAACCCTGGCTGCGCGGGTGTTGTCCCAGGAGCACCGCATTTATCCACTGGCAATCCGCTGGTTTGCCGAAGGGAGGTTGAAGCTGGCAAGGGGGATCCCATATCTCGATGGAAAACCGCTACGAAGCCCTGTGCGTATCGAAGAGGTGGAGCATGAGGAAAGCGGTGAAGAGAGTTGACAATCATGACCCGATTCCCGCTTTTTCTGCTGCTTATCGCACTGCTCAACGCTATCACTTCAAATGCGGACGAGATTGCTCTTCCGGATCGGTTCAGCGTCGTCTATTCCTTGAGTCAAGCGGGAATCACCTTGGCACGATTGGAGCGAGAGGGGTTCCGTGCAGAAGATGGCAGCTATGTCATAAAGTCGGTGGCCAGGCCGGTTGGTTTGGCTGCATGGATACTGAAGGCCAGCTCGGAAGAGCGTAGTCAGTGGCGGCTTGAGAAAGGTCGGGTCATCCCGATCAGATATTTCTACCAAGAGAGCGGGGAGGGACGAGACTATGGAATCGATCTGCTCTACGATTGGGAACAGGGTGTCGCCATTGATCGCAAAAATCACAAACGCTGGGAACTGCCAACCGATGCCCAAGACCAAACCAGCATTCAGTTTGCCATCATGGAAGCGCTTCGTCAGGGGAAAACGCAGTTTCGTTTTTCCTTGCTGGATGGAAAGAGGATCAAACCCCATCATTATAAGGTGATGGGAAGGAAGAAGCTTGATACGGCATTAGGGGTGTTGGAGGTGGTCGAGGTCAAGGAGGTTCGCGAGCCCGGCAGGCGTCACTCCGTGTTCTGGTGCGCACCGCGCTTCGCCTATTTGCCGATGCGGATCGAGCAGCGAAAGAAGGGAAGTATCCCACTGGTAACCGTCCTCGAGGAGCTGAAGGGGTTTCCCAGGCAGGAACTTGCGAGGCGCTGAGCACCGCAGGCGTGAGAGTGGTTGCCTGTCAACTGAAGTTTGCTGAAGTTTCAAACGAAGGTTGGATATCCGGAAGATTGTCCGACACCTCTTGAAAGGAGCAGCCGGAGGTGGGCGGCTCCACAATCACCGGTAGCGGTTCCGCCCAGATTCCACGGAGATCGCCTTCGTCCTCGGAGGTTGGAGTGAAGGCAGGTCTTTCCTGTGGAGGTGGTGAACATTGTCTCGATTCCCGGTTTGTTTCCCCCGGCATCTACGCGGTACCACCCGACTTTGGGAGGATGGAGCGCTTTGGGGACCGTGAAGGCGGTACAGGGGCTGGTTATCCCTAATGATCAAGCGCTGATAGCAGAAGTCTGGCTGGTATGCCGTTGGCTCTGAGCAAGGCCGCCAGCAGATGGTTCTTGGCGTAACGATAGCCGGTTCCAAGTGCCAGCACCTCCGGTGCACTGCAAGTGACTGGATTCAGCCGGCAGTCAAGGCTATGTTTGAATTTCGTCTCCGACATATTCAAAGCAGAGTTTTGCTTTTTCTTTGGCGCTTGATTCCGTTTGAGCGGGCGGTGACCAATACCTCAGTCTCTTTCCAATCGATGAAATAACCGGTTGATGCGAGATAGTGGTCTGAATCATCCCTCCATACAGGGGATTGTGAAGTGAAACGGTTCACACAGGAAGTAATTTAAAGAGAGGAATGTCCATGTCGTAAGCCGGCAGGGCGGGATTGGTCGACCTTATTCAATGCCATGTTTGCGCATTCGGTAGAGAAAGGTGTCACGTGTCAGTCCCAGTAAACGGGCTGCCCGGCTTCGGTTTCCCCCAGCACGGGAGAGGGCCTGGATGATCAGTTCCTTTTCGAGTGACTCCAGCTTGATCCCCCCTTCTGGCAAAATGAAATCGCCACAGTTTTCCGTTTCGCCGGGTGCTGATTGCACCATTTCCGGCGGAAGATTCTCTACCCCGATCTCCTGTTCGCTGAATAGTACCACCATGCGTTCACAAAAGTTGCGCAGTTCCCGAACGTTTCCGGGCCAGTGGTAGCGTTGCAGGGCCTTCACGACCGCCTTGCTGTAGCGGGGGGGCGTGACACCGTGCCGCTGTGACAGTGTGGTGGTGAAATGTTGTAGTAACAACGGCAGATCACCCATGCGCTCCCGAAGTGGAGGCAACTGTAGTGGGACCACGTTGAGTCGGTAGTAAAGATCGGCGCGAAATTCCCCTGCCTGAACCATTTGGTATAGATTCCGGTTGGTTGCGGCAATTACCCTGACATCCACGATCACGGGGGATGGTTCTCCCAAGCCCTGGCACTCTCCCGCTTCCAGGAAGCGGAGCAACTTGGCCTGCATGGAAAGCGGTAGTTCGCTGATCTCGTCCAAAAACAGGGTTCCTCCAGCGGCTGCCCGGGCCTTTCCGCTATAGTCCTGATCGGCGCCGGTGAAAGCCCCTTTTCTGTGTCCAAAGAGTTCTGACTCCACCAGGTTTTCTGGCAGGGCCGCGCAATTGACACTGATCAGCGGGCCTTTTGCCCTTGGACTGAGCTGATGAATATGCTGGGTCAAAACCTCTTTCCCGGTGCCGCTCTCGCCCTGGATGAACAGGGTGACATCGGATACCGCTACCAGTCGAGCAGTGCGTAACACCGATAGGAATAGAGGGGATTCACCGATCAACACGGAGTCGTCGTTAGAGTGTTGGTGAAACCTGTTCATGAGGAGAGGAATCTATTTATGGGGTCTCGCTTTCGCCCGTCGATTGGTGGTGGAGATGCTGTACATGATCATCGCTTTCGAGGGTAATGCTCATAAGGGGGCCTAATAGGCCCAGAAAAATAATGGTGATGCCAGCGATGCGCCGTGCCGTGGGGATTCGAGCCAGATGCGCGATTCGGCTGGTCAGAATCCCGGCTGTGGCCACGGCAGGCAGGGTACCCAATCCGAATAGCGCCATGAACAACGCGCCTTCTACTACATTACCAGCTGACAGGCTGTAGATTAAGGCGCCATAGACCATCCCGCAGGGAAGCCAACCCCACACCATACCAAAAAGAAACGCCTGCAAAGGGGTACGGACAGGGAGTAATCGTTGGCCTACGGGTTCTAGATAGCGCCAAAGGGGGCGTCCAACAGACTCAATGAGCGCCAAGCGGGGAAACCAGCCGGTGATGTAAAGTCCCATTGCTACCATAACCAATGCAGCAAATGCCTGTAGTATCAGATGCCCGTAACGGGGGCTGATGGTGTGCAGCAACTCACCACCCACACCGGCAAAAAGTGCGCCGGCCAAGGTATAACTCAGGATGCGCCCCATGTTATAGAGCAAGATATAGGGTATCAGTCGCCAGCGTTCTTCTCTGATCTGCTGAGGAAGTCCGAAGCTGAGCGCCCCAACGATGCCGCCGCACATACCGATGCAGTGTGCGGAACTGAACAGACCAATGCCGAAAGCGGCAAGGAGAGAGTACTCCACGACGTTACTCCAAGCGATAATATCAGGCGCCCATGTTACTATATTGCAAGTGGATTTCTAACAAGTCATTTGCCACACCGGACTGCGGTATTTGCCTTGTATTTACCCGCTATCTCTCGAATCTCCCGGTAAGGATGTGCCGGTTTAGGCAAAACCGCTGTGGCAAGTGCGATTTAGAGATTTTAGGGACGAACCACTCTTGACAGCCATTCCAAGATCCCTCACAATTCGCCTTCTTTGCAGGCCGGACCTCCGGCCTGTTGTTTATTCTTGGTCTGGAGTTAGGCTTCATGGCGACAACGAATCAACTGGTACGTAAGCCGCGTGTCCGTAAGCGGGAAAAGAGTAATGTGCCTGCCCTAGAGGCATGTCCGCAGAAGCGGGGGGTTTGCACCCGCGTCTATACAACGACGCCGAAAAAACCCAATTCTGCCTTGCGTAAGGTGGCGCGTGTGCGACTGACCAACGGCTACGAGGTCACCACCTATATTGGTGGTGAGGGCCATAATCTCCAGGAGCACTCGGTTGTCCTGATCCGCGGCGGTCGTGTCAAGGACCTGCCGGGTGTCCGTTATCATACGGTACGCGGTGCGCTGGATGCTGCAGGTGTAAACGAACGCCGGCAGGGGCGCTCCAAGTACGGCGCCAAGCGTCCGAAGTCGTAGATTCAACTGGGAATTAGCAGAGATGGCTAGAAGAAGAGTTGCTGCCAAACGGGAGATCTTGCCGGATCCCAAGTTCGGGGATTTGTCACTTGCTCGCTTCATCAATATGGTGATGCAGGATGGAAAGAAATCCATTGCGGAAAAGATCGTCTACGGTGCCCTTGATCGAGTGAGTGAGAGGGGAAAGGGGGATGGTCTCGAGATGTTTGGCAAGGCGCTGGAGAACATTCGCCCGTTGGTCGAGGTGAAATCGCGACGGGTTGGTGGTGCCAACTATCAGGTGCCGATTCAGGTGCGTCCTCAGCGTAGCTCGACTCTGGCCATGCGCTGGTTGATCGAAGCGGCTCGAAAGCGGGGTGAGAAGAGCATGGGGCTGCGCCTGGCCGGTGAGATACTGGATGCCTGCGAAGGTCGTGGTGCAGCGGTGAAGAAGCGCGAAGATACCCATCGCATGGCTGAAGCGAACAAGGCATTCGCTCATTACCGTTGGTAAGGGCTCCTATAGAATTCGGAACGAGGTTAGAGATCTGTGGCACGCAAAACTCCTATCGAGCGCTATCGTAACATTGGAATCATGGCGCATATCGACGCCGGTAAAACAACGACGACCGAGCGTATCCTCTACTATACCGGTATCTCCCACAAGATCGGTGAGGTGCACGATGGCGCTGCGACCATGGACTGGATGGAGCAGGAGCAGGAAAGAGGAATTACTATTACCTCGGCGGCCACTACCTGCTTCTGGCGCGGTATGGATCAGCAGTTTCCAGAGCACCGTATCAACATTATTGATACTCCGGGACACGTGGATTTCACCATTGAGGTAGAGAGATCGTTGCGAGTGCTGGACGGTGCCTGTGCGGTGTTTTGTGCCGTTGGTGGCGTGCAGCCCCAATCGGAGACGGTCTGGCGTCAGGCAAATAAATATTCTGTTCCGCGGCTTGCATTCGTCAACAAGATGGACCGCCAAGGGGCCGACTTTCTGAGGGTTATTGAGCAGATCCGGGAGCGTCTAGGCGCAAATCCCATCCCCATCGTACTCCCCATCGGTGCAGAGGAGAATTTTCTGGGGGTGGTGGATCTGATCCGCATGAAGGCCATCTACTGGAACGAGGCAGACATGGGTGCTACCTATGAGCTGAAGGAGATTCCCGCCGACATGCAGGCCCAGTGCGAAGAATATCGGGAGCAGATGATTGAAGCTGCTGCAGAGGCAAATGAAGATCTGATGGACAAGTATTTGGAGGAGGGTGAGCTCTCCGCCGAAGAGATCAAGCAAGGTCTGCGTGTGCGTACGCTCAGCAACGAGATTGTTCCGGCTCTCTGTGGCAGCGCCTTTAAGAACAAGGGGGTTCAGGCAATGCTCGATGCGGTCATCGAGTTTATGCCCTCGCCGGTGGATGTGCCGGCCATCAAGGGGGTTGATGACCATGGTAACGAGGCGGAGCGCAAGAGCTCCGACGATGAGCCATTTGCCGCATTGGCGTTCAAGATTGCCACGGATCCTTTTGTGGGAACGCTGACCTTTTTCCGGGTTTATTCCGGCGTGCTCAGCTCCGGTGATACCGTCTACAACCCCGTGAAGGGCAAGAAAGAGCGAATTGGCCGTATCGTGCAGATGCATGCCAACCATCGGGAGGAGATCAAGGAGGTGCGCGCCGGGGATATCGCTGCTGCCGTAGGCCTCAAGGATGTCACTACGGGGGACACCCTTTGCGATCTCAACAACATCATTACGCTGGAGCGTATGGAGTTTCCCGAGCCGGTTATCTCTGTGGCCATCGAGCCGAAGACCAAGGCGGATCAGGAGAAGATGGGTATTGCGCTGAGTAAATTGGCGCAGGAGGATCCCTCTTTCCGGGTGCATACCGACGAGGAGTCCGGGCAGACCATCATCTCTGGTATGGGTGAGCTTCATCTGGAGATCATCGTCGACCGTATGAGTCGCGAGTTCAATGTTGATGCCAACGTGGGTGCGCCACAGGTGGCCTATCGCGAAACCATGCGCAAGCCGGTGGAGGCTGAAGGGAAATTTGTGCGTCAGTCCGGCGGTCGGGGCCAATACGGCCATGTCTGGCTCAAGCTGGAGCCTCTGGAGCCAGGCGGGCAGTTTGAATTTGAAAATGCCATCGTGGGGGGTGTCGTACCGAAGGATTACATCCCGGCTGTCACCAAGGGCGTGGAAGAGGCGATGAACAATGGAGTGCTGGCCGGTTACCCTGTGGTGGACGTGAAGGTGACTCTGTTCGATGGCTCTTACCACGATGTGGATTCCAATGAAAATGCCTTTAAGATTGCCGCGTCCATGGCCTTCAAGGATGGTTTCATGCGGGCTGATCCGGTACTTCTGGAGCCGATCATGAAGGTAGAGGTGACTACGCCGGAAGAATATATGGGAGATGTGATCGGTGATCTGAATCGCCGGCGCGGACTGGTCCAGGGCATGGAGGATTCTCCTGCTGGCAAGCTGATCAGCGCAGAGGTTCCTCTTGCCGAAATGTTTGGCTATGCCACTACGTTGCGCTCCATGTCCCAGGGGCGCGCGACCTATTCGATGGAGTTTGAGAAATATGCTGAGGCTCCCTCCAGCGTGGCGGAAGAGGTGATCAAGAAGGCTTCCTGATCGGGATTTCGACGAATTGACAGAGGTAAAAAAAGGTGTCTAAGGAAAAATTTGAACGTACGAAGCCGCACGTAAACGTAGGCACGATAGGGCACGTTGACCACGGCAAGACCACGCTGACGGCGGCGCTGACGAAGGTGATGGCGGAGCGTCACGGAGGGG
>Ga0256914_1000155_pt1 | contig 65389 bp, 48 predicted proteins | sample HulkmetaG_FD_191571 | JGI IMG/M metagenome (GOLD analysis project Ga0256914, IMG submission 191571) | Hydrothermal chimney microbial communities from Main Endeavour vent field at the Juan de Fuca Ridge, Pacific Ocean - Hulk | ecosystem: Environmental > Aquatic > Marine > Hydrothermal vents ...
TTGGCAAGTCCCGCGGAATGAGCCGCGTTCAAAGCCAACAGCACTTCCGCATCCTGCGCCATGGCCACGGCAATGGTGCGTTTTTCCCGCTTACCCACACGATTCACGATTTGTTTAAATGTTTTTAACGACATTGTGTATTCCTTTTTTATTCGTATTTTGTTTCGGTTGTGCTAATTTTCGGTTGACTATCTTTTCGTTTGGCTTCGTAAAGGGCATTTTTAACAGCTGTTAGCAGCCCATTGAATGATTGGGCATTGTCCGGAAACGTTGCGATTCCGATGGCTACCCGAATATCCAGTTGTTGTTTAGAGAAAGGACTATCTCCGAAAGTTTGTGTAATTTTTTGAGCCACTTTTAAGGCATCTTCCCGTTTGACCGCCGGAAGACTCACCAAAAATTCATCGGCGCCAAACCGACAAATGGTATCGTATTTTCTAAGTTGCAATTTAACCCTGCCAGCAGCCTCCTGAAGTACGGTTTTTACTGTATCAAGTCCATACATTGCCAACAAATTACTGTATTTTTCAATATCCAAAATCAAAAAAGAATACGATTCGTTCATGCGCATGCTACGATGAAAATTTTCCTTTAAATACGGTAAACAATGCTCAAAACGCATAATGCCGGTTTCTTCGTCAGCAATATTCAGAGTCTTTAATTCTGTATTCAAACGATCCAAAAACAAGCAAGCCGAAATCGTTTTGGCAAAAATATTAACGATTTCCTTTCGTTCTGCAGTAAAATAATTGAGCTCTTCGGAATCGACATAAAGAAATCCCAATGGCTGCTGTTTGGAAGATAAAGGGGTTACATAAGCAGAGACAAATTCATGCTCTAAACGCAGGTGCTCAACTACACGAAGAGCGTATTTGCTGTCCGGAATTGATATGGATTCTCCTTGCCAAATAAGCGCGCTCAGCAGGGGATTATCAATCACTTTGCGATAACTTTTACAAAATCGATAAGACAAATTATGGGATTTTCTTATTTCCAAAAATTCCGTTTCGGGATTTAATTCGACAACGGCGCACGTTTTAATATTTAAGGTATGTACCAAACGATGGATAATGTTGTGTAAAGTACGTTCGCTATTTTGCGTATTATTCAATTCACTAAGAATATCGGAAATTGCTTGCAAGGCCCCCGATGCGTCCGGCATTGTTTTCTCCCCCATTGATTATCCTTACAAATATAAGAAAAGGTGACGATTAGTTCCAAACGCAAAAGGAAAAGTGGCAAAGCAACAGGCACATAAGGTCGACTAATCCTAAACATATCATTAGGGGCTTAAAGGGGCAAGTCTCAAAAGGATAGAAATAGAATATATTTCGGGTTCACGGTTCCGGTTTAATACCAATTTCTTGCGGTCTGTAAGGTTCTTCGATTTGCCCCCGTCAGTTTTTTTAATAGTCACCGTTTTTTTTGTACAACCCACTTTTTTGAATGTATTGCCAAACCCCGCTCGGAAGCAGACTTTGCACGGCATGTCCCTGCTCAATCCGTTCACGAATAAGAGTGGAAGAAATCTCAATTAAAGGCGTCTTCAAAAACAGAATGCGTTCGGATGGAAGATGGGGGGGTAAATGCCCTTCTTTGCGGTCGTACACAACCAGTTGTGCATTTTGTAAAATTTCTTCATAACGATGCCAGCGATGAAATTCGGGCAAATTATCCGCACCGATAAAATAATACAATTGGGTCCCGGGATGTTTTTGCCGAAAATATTCGATTGTCTCAATGGAATACGAAACGCCGCCTTTTCGGATTTCATAATCCGAAAGCCTGAAACCTTTAAAAGGGGCTATGGCAATTTTTAACATCCGTAGCCGTTTTTCCGCGGAAGTGATATCGGAACGTTTACCAAAAGGATGGATATGGTTGGGAATAAAATAAACGGTTTGCAAATCAAGAGCATCCTGTACCCATTCGGCCACGATCAAATGACCGATGTGTATGGGATCAAACGTACCGCCAAACAAACCGATTTTGGTTACGGGAATCAAATCACGATTGTTCCTTAATTTCTTTTGGAATTTTTCGGGACAATTTTTCCACTTTTTTCAACAAATCGCTATTCGGGAATTGCTGCTTAAATTTTTCAATTTCTTTTCGTGCCGATGCGTAATCATCCATCTCCAGGTAGGTTTCGATTTTCCCAAATTCCGCATCGTCGGCCCAATCGGTATCGTAATAATTTTGCAGTACCAAATCGTAATAAATGATGGCCGCTTTGTATTCATGCATTTTACGGTAAATATCTGCGTTTTTATAATCTTTTTGCGCCAATTTGTTGCGCAGTTCGGCGATCTTTTTCATGGCATCGTCTTTTAGCGGCGAAGTGGGGTTTTCTTCAAGGAATAATTGAAATTGTCGAATCGCCTTGTGTGTGTATTCCTGATCCAATTCCGGGCGCGGGGAAAGTTTGTAATACGATAAGGCTAATTTATATTCGGCCAAAGGCACCAGTTTGCTGTGCGGCATATTATTAACCAATTTTTCGAATTCGGCTGCGGCAATTAAATATTCTTTCATCTTAAAATGTGATTCGGCCAAATAATATTGTGCGCTATCGGCAATGGCACTGGCCGGATAACGTAACGTGACCACGGTAAACTGGTCGGCTGCTTCGTAATAATCTTCATCATCAAACAACTTTTTGGCATAATGAAAATATTGTTCCGCGGTCCAGTCCGGTTTGGGGTGCGTGCCGGCACAATTCATAATTAAAGCCGCTATAAAAAGCAGAAGAATACCCTTTTTCAACAATCTATTAACCCTCCACATCCATATTGGTTTTAAAATTGCATTTCCGCCGAATTTATACGACGCCTAAAATCAAAATAATTTAGCTTTAACGTTTTTTCGCAAAACAAGTTCAAGAAATTTCTTTCCCACTCATAATGACCAAAATAAAAATACAAATTTCAATTGTGGTTTAAACGTTTTTTGGCCTCAGTGCCATTTTTAGCTACGTAAACTAAAAAACAAATAAACCAATAAACTTACCGATCCAATAAGTATGGTCGGTTGTAAAAATCGGGTCCAACGCGAATAACTAACCCACTTGCCCTTTACAAACAGAAACGGGCTTTCTTCCAAAACCGGAACCCAGTCCTTTTTTATCTGATCTCTTTTTTCCACAACAATAGCCAACGCCTTATTCCCCTGCTCGGAGTATACGGGCATAACCCATCCCTTAATTCTCAGGGAAATCCGACGGGTAATGGTACTGCCAAATCCCGTTATTTCATTGATCGGTTCCAGATATTCAACTTTAGGCTCAAATAGCTCCAATGACAATTTTGTTTTTTTCGGACTTTGAAAAACCGGTATGTGATGCCGGTTAAAATAACGTATTAAGGCACTGCGGCAAAACGCCTGTTTTTCTGGCGTTAATGCGTTTACAATTATTTGTACACCCGTCGTATCAAAATTACGGACTACCTGTAAAGAATCCAGCGCCTTAAATAAAAGCGTATCGATCATTGCTTCATTGCTAACCGGTTGGGCATTTGCAAAACCGGCAACCTGGGTTAGCCAAAGTACTATAAAAACAGCTCGTTTCACGGGCGTTTAAGTTACTGTTCAGACAAATAGAATGCAACTTAATAAGCGGCGATAAAAAATACAAATGTTAAAAGGCATTCATCCACTAACCGTTCAGGTGCTTCATGCTGTATTATATTTATCAAATAACGGGAATTTACGCTTATCTTCTATTTTGCGAATATTTGCGGAATGTGCGCGTGGCTGTTTGGTTAATTGGTTGAATCATTGAATGGTGTATTCGGTGATTTTTTAGTGTGCTTTGGGGTTGGGGAGAGAAAGAGTAAAGAGTTAAGGGTGTAAGGGTTAAGGGAAATCAGTGCCAATCTGTGCAGATCGGTGGCCGGAAAAAGTTGAATTGTTGATCGGTTGAATTGTTGAATGGTTGTTTGTGCTCAGGGCTTTTCTTTGGTATTATTCAGGGTAGCGTGGTAATTTGTTGCAACGTTTACCCCCCGTAGCCCCCCTCAAAGGGGGGCACTTTGATTTTGGCGGTTTGTGGCCCTGCGGGAAGAAGCCATTTGCCGAGTGGTCCCGATTCATCGGGACGTATCGAGGCACCGGCGGCCTTTCCCTTTTCCTTTTTCATTTTTCATTTTTCCTTTTTCATCTCGCTCTGTGCAGATCGGTGGCCGGGAAAGTTGAATTGTTGATCGGTTGAATTGTTGAATGGTGTTTTAGGTGCTTCTTCGGTGTGGTTCGGTGGCGGGGGAAAGGGTTAAGGGTGTAAGGGTTAAGGGAAATCAGTGCCAATCTGTGCAGATCAGTGGCCGGGAAAGTTGAATTGTTGATCGGTTGAATGGTTGAATGGTTAAGGGTGCAGCTTCATTTTGCGCGCTAATCACGCGAATTAGCGCAGATTTTTTCCTGCGAACATCTGCGGAATCTGCGTGAGACCGATTGCTCAAATTGTTTATCGGGATTTCTTGCTGGTTTGTTGCAGTGTTTACCCCCCGTAGCCCCCCTCAAAGGGGGGCACTTTGATTTTGGCGGTTTGTGGCCCTGCGGGTAGAAGCCGGTTGCTGAATGGTCCCGATTCATCGGGACGTATCGAGGCACCGGCGGCTTTTCCCCTTTCCTTTTTCATTTTTCATTTTTCCTTTTTCATCTCGCTCTGTGCAGATCAGTAGCCGGGGAAAGTTGAATAGTTGATTTTTTGAATCGTTGAATGGGGTTTTCGGTGCCTTTCGGTGTGGTTCGGTGGCGGGAGAAAGGGTTAAGGGAAATCAGTGCCAATCTGTGCAGATCAGTGGCCGGGAAAGTTGAATTGTTGATCGGTTGAATTTTTGAATGGTTGTTTGTGCTCAGGGCTTTTCTTCGGTATTATTCAGGTTAGCGTGGTAATTTGTTGCAACGTTTACCCCCCGTAGCCCCCCTCAAAGGGGGGCACTTTGATTTTGGCGGTTTGTGGCCCTGCGGGTAGAAGCCGGTTGCTGAGTGGTCCCGATTCATCGGGACGTATCGAGGCACCGGCGGCCTTTTCCCCCTTTCCTTTTTCTTTTTTCATTTTTCCTTTTTCATCTCGCTCTGTGCAGATCAGTGGCCGGAAAAGTTGAATTGTTGATTTGTTGAATCGTTGAATGGTTAAGGGTGCAGCTTCATTTTGCGCGCTAATCACGCGAATTAGCGCAGATTTTTTTCTGCGAACATCTGCGGAATCTGCGTGAGACCGATTGCTCGAATTGTTTATCGGGATTTTTTGCTGGTTTGTTGCAGTGTTTACCCCCCGTAGCCCCCCTTAAAGGGGGGCTTTTGGGTGTGCGGCAGTTTGCGGCAAAGGCACCGCCCTACGGGCTTTCTTCCTTTCCCACTATTTACGCAAAATCCGTTACACTACCAAATCGATTTCCCTATTACCCGAATTGCGTTCTCATCTGATTAGCAATCCGAATTACAAATGTTTCGCAATCTCATCCACAAGGCGGTTAATCACTTCTTTTTTGCTCCCCGCAATGCGGCAACCCGCTGCACGGGAATGCCCGCCTCCGTTAAAAGCCTTGGCCACCTTGTTAACATCTACATAAGATTTGGAACGCAAACTGATTTTATGGTAATTGGGTTTGATTTCCCGAATAAAAAGTCCTACTTTCCCGCCACGAACCGCTACGCTGTAATTGGTCAATTCTTCAATTTCATGGGGATTGCTCTTTTGCATGTCTTCGTAATCCAAATACACAACGGAAACCGCACCGTTCAAATAGCTTTCCATGGTATGCAGTCCCTTGCCAATCATTCGCAAGGCTTCGATGCTGTTTTCAAAAAAAATAATATTGGTTATTTGAGCAGGATTGGCTCCCAGCTTCACCATGTGCGAAGCAATGAAAAAATCGCGTGCTGTGGTATTCGAAAACGAAAAACGTCCGGTATCGTAAACAATACCCGTAAAAACGGCTGTTGCCAGGTCTTTGTCAATTGCCGCACCCGAGCGTTTAATGATTTCGTAAACCATTGCCGTAGTTGACGATGCGGCTTCGTCCACCCATTCGGCAATACCCATACTGTCTTCCTGCGGGTGGTGGTCGATGCGAGCGACATGTTCCTTTGGCGGCAGCAGGGTTTTAACATCTCCCAAACGCCCGTAGCCAGGAACATCCAAGATAATGGCGCTTTCGATTCGCGGGGGTTCTTTTAAGGTTTTAAAACTCAATATGTTGTCAAACCCGGCCAAATAATCAAAACGCCGATCCAAATGCGCATCGCTAAAAATCATGACCGACCGTTTACCTAATTTTTTCAGAAACAGATGCATGGCAATTACCGCTGCAATGGCATCGCCATCCGCATTAATATGGCCTGAAAGCATAAAATTATCGTGGGTTAAAATAAATCGGTAAAGTTTTTCAACCGGTTCACGAAATTGTTTGGGCATTTCCACGGCAGTTCTCCTAAAAAAGATGCAAATATAATCAATAATGCAATAAATGCCAATCTTTTTTCGCACCCTTTTACGTTAGGTCCGTTATATTATTTTTTGTACAATTCATTTTATTTTCTAAATTTGGTCTCTAAATTTGAATCTGAAATGTATCAGACAAACAGGATTTTTTACCGTGGAAGTACCAAAAACCTTTTGGCAAGACGTAAAACTCAAATACATGGAATGGTCGGAGCCGGTAATTAAAGCTGTTAATATTTCTCTTTTTTTGGTAAGCCTTATTGCTTTGGTGAGTTTGATTTTGCAATACGGTTTTTACATTTCGCCCAGCACCAAGCAAATATTACAACGCTTAAACGTGCTTATCGTCCTTTATTATGTGCTTCAGTTTTTTATTAAATTAGTTTTCACGCAGCAGAAATGGTATTTTATCAAGCACCATTGGTTCGAAAGTACGTTGGTTACCATCATCCTTTTAAAGGCAACCATGGTTATTCACGAAATCGGTTTGGGCAAGGCCGGACACTATTTTACCAGCCTAAACGTTCAAGCACTTACCCAACTTTCCATTATCGGCGCACAAATCATTATTATTTTATCGATTATCAGCGGTGCGGTACGCTTAAACCGGCGTATCGCCTCGCTTAAATTTCATCCGGCGCAAACGTTCATTTTAAGTTTTTTAATTGTGATTTTAATAGGCTCCGCTTTGCTAATGCTGCCCAAAGCCGTTGCCCCGGGTAAAACACTTAGTCCTTTGGATGCATTATTTACGGCCACCAGTGCCACCTGTGTTACCGGGCTCATTGTGGTCGATACAGGCCGCCATTTTTCCATGCTGGGGCAATTGATTATTTTAACGCTTATTCAAATTGGCGGACTTGGCATTATGACCATCTCCAGTTTTTTTGCCCTGTTTTTCGGACGCGGTATGGCCATCCGCGAGCGCATCATGCTGCAGGAAATGTTAAATGTAGATCGATTGGGCGCCATTACCCGTCTTTTACGTGGGGTTATCCTAATTACGTTTGGCGTAGAAACCTTAGGTGCAATAGTCCTGTTTTTAAGCTGGAACCAGCCGCATTGGAGTTTGTGGCATCGTATTTATCATTCGGTATTCCATTCGGTTTCGGCTTTTTGCAACGCCGGATTTTCGCTTAATAGCGATTCGCTAATGGGATATGCATCTAACTATTCTGTAGTACTTACGGTTGCCATGTTGATTATTATCGGCGGAATCGGTTTTGTTGTTATGATCGATTTAACGCGCGGTAAAATTTTTGATTACACGGAACGTAAACGGCGCGTCCGTCATTTGTCCGTACATTCGCGTCTGGTATTAATTGTAACGGCATCCTTACTAACCTTCGGTACGCTAATTATCTTTTTTATCGAGCCATTTAAGGGTAGCTGGCACTACCGTTTGGTACAATCGTTTTTTTGTTCGGTAACAGCGCGTACAGCAGGTTTTAATACGGTGAATATCGGTGCATTAACGGCACCTTCGGCACTTATCATTATGTTTTTAATGTTCATCGGTGCTTCTCCAGGCTCCACCGGCGGCGGAATTAAAACCACAACACTGGGTGTTTTAATTGCCAGTTTTCTCTCCATTATTCGCGGCAAAAGCCGAATTGAAATCTTTAAAAAAAGTTTGTCTTTTACCATATTGAATCGCGCATTGGTTATTTTTGCTTTTTCTATTACCATTGTAATGTTTTCGGCCTTTTTGTTAAGTTTAAGCGAGCATGCCAGCTTGCTTACTTTACTTTTTGAAGAAATATCGGCTTTTGGCACCGTGGGACTTTCGCGCGGGATTACACCCATGCTCAGTTCTTTTGGTAAATGGGTAATCATTTTTTCCATGTTTATCGGTCGGGTGGGGGTTTTAACATTGGCTTTTGCCATTACCACTCCCAAAGAACATTTACGTGTGGAATATCCCGTTGAACGAAATGTTATGGTCGGGTAACATCAAAGCGGAACATTTTAAAATTTTGGCCTGAAAGGGCATACTATTAAATTAAAAACAAAATACAAAAATCGAGGAGACTATGAATAAATTTCTGATTGTCGGTTTGGGTATTTTTGGCCGCGAATTGGCTGTTAGCCTAATTGAAAAAGGAGCTGAAGTAATAGCCGTGGATCAGCGAATGGAATTGGTTGAAGAAATTCAGGATCAGGTAACCTATGCCATTCGTCTGGATGCCATGGATGAAAAAGCCTTGGAAAGCATCGGTGTGGAAGATATTGACATTGGTGTGGTATGCATCGGCGAAAATTTCGAATCCAATCTTTTGGCTGCCGTACATTTGAAAAAATTAGGCGTCAAAACGGTCATCGCCCGTTCTTCGAATCCCACACAGGAAAAAATCCTCAAAGCAGTTGGTGTCGATTTGGTTATTACTCCCGAGATGGAAGCAGCCGAACGTTTATCGTATCGCCTGATGCACCAAGGTTTGTTAGATGTAACCTACATCGGCGGCGAAACGGTTGCGGCCAAGGTGGAAGTTCCGGAAATATTTGTGGGCAAAACCCCGGCAGAATTGGAATTGCGTTCCAAATACGGTGTAAATTTAATTGCCATTCATTCGCCGCAAAAAAGCAAAGACGGAAGCGAATTACCCCCAATTATCAATAACAATCCGGACGCCAATACGGTCTTTAAGGAAGGCGATGTAATGGTTCTTATAGGCCGTAACCGTGATTTGCAAAAATTAGCCAAACTACACAATAAATAGGCCTAACCAACGGTTTTTAGTTCGGACACGATATTTCGTCTACTCACTTAGCATAGCGGTTCGTTAGGAAGACACACCTGCACTAAGCTTTTGCTGGCCGAAGGAATCTATCGTATTCGAACCCGAAAAATCATGTTTGGTCGCGTCCGAATTAAATTATTTGGGAGGGAATTATGCGTTTGTTAAAAATGGCCGTTTTCTTGACCTTTCTTATCTTTGTTTCCTGTTCGTCCAATGGGAACAACAAAAAATTCACCTTAAAGCTTAACCTACAAACAGGAAAAACCTACAAGCTGTTCAGCAAAAATCGGCAGGATATCCGGCAAACGGTGCACCATGTCAAACAAACCGTTAAAACAAATATTAAAGGCATATTAGCGTTTCAGGTAAAAGAACGAAAAAACGATGATTACATTATGAATTTAAAATACGAAAAGTTGTTTTTAGAGCTTGCTTCACCGCGCTTTACCATTTCCTACGATTCGGATAAACCCTATCGCCCGGATAATATTTTCGATCGTGTTTATTCGCAGTTTATTAATAAGAATTTCACTTTGCAACTGGACGATTACGGCACTGTCAAATCCGTTGTCGGACTCGATTCTTTGGGCAAAAGCATTATTCAACATTTAAAATTGAAAAACCCCATGCTGCAAGCCAAACTCATAGAAGATTTTAAAGACATATTTGGCAACAAAGCGTTCAAGACCAACCTGGCCATGCTTACCCAATTTTATCCGAGACATCCGGTTGGTGTGGCCGATAGTTGGCACATTACCATAAAATCGGGGGCTTCGATTCCGGCGGTTTACGAAACCACGTACAAATTAATTGCTTACGATTCTTTAAATGCGGTTATCGAAGGAAGTACCGAGATCAGGCCACTCAGTTCGAAATTCGCTTCTACTCTTAATGGCATGAGCATAACATACAAAATTAAAGGCAAAGGTGATTCCAAAATTAAAATCGATCCGCGTAGCGGTTGGATAAAATCCGTAACCGGTCATTCGACCGCCAAGGGCACCATGACCATCGAGAAAGGCAAACATTTTCCCAATGGTTTGGAAATTCCCTTTGAGTTGCATACCCAAACCGAATACAGTTCGTTTTGACCGAACCTCGGGGCAAGCATAAAAACGTGCATTTCATGGGAACCGATTTGCATTTTCAACGTAACGCAAAATAGAAGAAATTCGTCAAAACAAGTAAAATTAACTTGACTTTATGCGTTGAATAAAATATATTTGCGTCCACTTCGTTAAGTGGACAAATGCGCCTGTAGCTCAATTGGATAGAGCGTTGGATTCCGGTTCCAAAGGTTGGGGGTTCGATTCCCTCCAGGCGTACAATTTTTTAGATAGAAACCATAGTTCGGTAATAAGGAATTGGAACATTTTTTAAATTGGGAATCTGGCAAAGCAAACGGTTTAATCTTAAAAAATACCTTTTTGGCTACCGAATCCATCCAATCTTTAGAACGAATGTTCATACGAACACAAACGGAACACTTTAATTCAGAGAAATAGCAAGAGGTTTTATATGGCTGAAAAAATTACTCCTCGGCATGTGGACTATTCCCGCTGGTATACCGATGTTGTTTTGCAGGCAAAGTTAGCTGACTATTCACCGGTAAAAGGCGCCATGGTCATTCGGCCCAATGGCTATGCCATTTGGGAAATGATACAGCAAAATTTGGATCGCATGTTCAAAGAAACCGGACATGTAAATGCCTACTTCCCTTTGCTCATTCCCGAAAGTTTCATGAAAAAAGAAGCCGAACACGTGGAAGGTTTTTCCCCTGAATGCGCCGTAGTAACCATCGGCGGCGGGCAAAAGCTGGAAGAACCGTTATATATTCGCCCCACTTCCGAAACCATTATCTGGAGTATGTACAAAAAATGGATTATGAGCTATCGGGATTTACCCATTCTCATAAATCAATGGGCTAATGTGTTACGCTGGGAAATGCGCACCCGTCTTTTTTTGCGGACTTCCGAATTTTTGTGGCAAGAAGGGCACACAGCACATGCCACTTACGAAGAAGCCGAAGAAGAAACCATGCGCATTCTTAACGTTTACAAAACCTTTGCCGAAGACTATTTGGCCATTCCGGTTATTCCAGGCCGCAAAAGCGAAGCCGAAAAATTTGCTGGTGCCGTACACACCTACTCCATTGAAGCCATGATGCAAGATCGTAAAGCTTTGCAAGCCGGAACCTCTCACAATTTGGGACAAAATTTCGCCAAAGCATTCGATGTTAAATATCAGGATAAAGAAGGCCGGTTGCAATATGTCTGGGCTACCTCATGGGGCGTAAGCACGCGTTTAATCGGCGCGATTATTATGACCCACGCAGACGATAACGGTTTGGTTTTACCTCCCAAAATTGCTCAGCGCCAGATTGTTATTGTACCCATCTGGCGTGGTGATGATGAGAAAAAACAAATTCTGGAATATGCTGACGGTATTCGCCAAGAATTAAAAAAGGAATTTAATGTCATTCTCGATGATCGCGATCAGTATAAACCGGGATTCAAGTTTGCCGAATGGGAACTTCAGGGGATTCCGGTGCGTTTGGAAATAGGCCCCAGAGATCTGGCCAAAAACGGCTTGGTTTTGGTACGCCGTGATTTAATGAAAAAAGAATTTATAAGCCGCAACGGAATTTTGGATTCGGTTCGTTCTGCACTGCAGCAAATGCAAAAAGACATGCTGGAACGCGCCCGTCGCTTTCAGCAGGAAAATACTTTCGAAGTGGACGATTATGCTAAATTCAAAGACATTATCTCCGGAGACGGGGGATTTGTCAAAAGCCACTGGTGTGGCGATCCGGCTTGCGAGGCAAAAATAAAAGAAGAAACCAAAGCAACCATTCGCAACATTCCTTTTGACCGCAAGCAGGAAAAAGGGAAATGCATTATTTGCGGAAATGAATCAGACGGTCGGGTTATTTTTGCCAAGGCCTATTAACAACAAAAAAAAAAACAGAAAGGCAAGCGCACACACATGTACAATAATCGAGGCTCTTACTATAACTTTGGCGTAAACCGTTTTTTACCCCCGGCGGTAAAAAACCTGATTTATGCCAATGTTGTAATTTGGGCGGTCATGTTTTTCAGCAACCTTATGGGATCCGGATTTAATAATTTTATATTAGATCAATTTGCCCTTAGCCGTTACGGGGTTTTAGGTCAATTTAAAATTTGGCAGTTGGTCACTTACATGTTTATCCACGATCCCACCGGCATATTGCACATATTGTTTAATATGCTTTTTTTGTGGATGTTTGGCGTAGAGCTAGAAAACGAATGGGGAACGCGCGAATTTCTTAAATACTATTTTGTTACCGGCATTGGTGCGGGTATTTTAAACATTTTGTTTACAACCAGTCCTACCATTGGTGCTTCCGGCGCCATTTACGGCATTATGCTGGCCTATGCCATGCGCTATCCGGATCGCTACATCTATCTTTACTTTCTTTTTCCCGTAAAAATGAAATATTTTATTGGTTTTCTGTTCTTTGTGGCCTTCTTTTCCACATTGGGTTCGTACGGCGGCGAAATTGCTCACGCGGCGCATTTGGGTGGCATTGTCATCGGTTATATTTATCTGAAATATTGGTATATTTTTTATCGCGTTAAAGACAGTTTTTCCGGCATTAAAAAGCCGTCTGTCAAACCGACGATGAAGTTTCACAAAGGCGGGAAAAAGGAAGAAGATGACAAGGTAGAATACTATCGTAGGGTAATTGACGAACTATTGGATAAAATAAATCGAGTAGGCTATTTAAACCTAACGGACGAAGAAAAAAAATTGCTTGAAGAGGGCAGCAATTATCTTCGCGAACATGACAAAGAAAATTATAATTAGATAAATGCTTTCTTTTTTTAGGAGGTGCGTATGAGTTATCATGAAAATTTAACCTGCGGTTGTGTTGATTGCCATTACAACCATGATAATCTGTGCTACAAAGAGTCCATCACGCTGGATATTAACGGGACATGCGAAGACATGGTAACCTGCGATGATTTTGATTGTCAGGATTGCGAATTTTTTGATTTTTGTAAAAAAGAAAAAAAATACAACTCTACCGCGTTTACCTCTAATGAAGATTATTACAACGAAGATGAATACTAAAAACGCTATCTTGAAATAATAATGCAGACAAAAAAATTCCGTGGTTAATTTCTTGTTTACGAATCGACTTGCATTCATAAAAAAATCCGCCATTTCTGATGGCGGATTTTTTGTTGAAATCCTGTTTTTACTCCATAGGTTTTTGCACGAACAAAAATCTGCGGTTGTTCTTTCGTTCAATACAGCGGATAACTGTAAATTCGATAACGTTTGTACAAATCGGAACCAAGCGAACGAATGGCGCTGTTCATCGGTTCATTGTCTTCCAAAATCCAAGACATCTCGCCGCCAATGTACCCGTTCTTTTTTGCCCGTTGAATGGTTTCGATGTAAAACATAGAACCCAAGCCTAAATGCTGGTAAGCGCGTTTAACCCCCAGAGTAATAACGCGTACGGTTTTAATTTTTTTCATGCCGAAAAGCAATTTAAAAATGCCTGTGGGGAGCAATCGACCGTCCGGAATTTTTTGCAATACTTCGTTGATATTTGGTAGGGTCAAACTAAACGCAATGGGCTCGTCTCCCTTTTCGGCTAACAACAACAATTCCGGATCGACAATCTGTTTTAATTCTTTGGCCATGTGGTCAATTTCGTGATCGGTAAATGGTACAAATCCCCAGTTTTTACTCCAGGCATCATTGTATATTTCCTTGATCCGTTCCACCTCGTTTTGCAAATCTTTCATATTGGCCGCACGAAATTTAATTCCCTGACGTTCTTTAACTTTATTGGCCACCCGTAACATCTTTTCCGAAATATTGTTCAACGCGTCATCGGTCATTAAATGCCAGGCATACAAATCCTTAATCTTTTTTTGCCCGAATCCTTCTACCAAAGCGGGATAGTAAGTAGGATTGTGGGTCATCATAATATACGGGGGCGTCTCAAATCCTTCGATGAGCAGACCACATTCATCATTAGTCGAAGGATTCATTGGCCCTACCATCGTATCCAGACCTTTCGCTTTTAACCAATCGCCTGCGGCCCGAAATAGTGCGTTGGCCACATCCTGATCGTTAATCGCCTCAAAGAATCCCCAAAATCCCCATTTGTCTTCATGGAATTTGTTGTGGTTGTCGTTTTTAATAGCAGCAATCCGGCCGACAACTCTCCCCTCTTTTTGGGCTAAAAACAATTCCACTTCGGCATGTTCAAAGAACGGATTTTTTTTAGCATCCAAAATTTCTTTTCGCGCCATTCGCAAAGGGCTTACCCAATTGGGCGTCGTTTTGTTAATCTCCCACTCCAAATCAATAAACTGTTTCCGTTCTTTTCCTGTGCGTACAGCAATTACTTCTACAGCCATTTTACGGTCCTTCTATATTAAATAATACCCAATTCTTTGCCGACTTTATGGGTAATTTCAAGCACTTTTTCCAGATCTTCATCGGTATGGGTAGACATAAAACTGGTGCGTAACAATGCCTGATCCGGAGGTACGGCCGGGCTGATAACCGCATTGGCATAAACCCCTTCTTCAAACAGGCGTTTCCAAAAAACAAATGTCAACTCATCATTTCGGACATAAATAGGAATAATAGGGGTATCTTTACTGTGCCCGATATCAAAACCGAGGCTGCGAAATCCCTCGCGCATTTTATCGCCTATTTCAAGCAACCGTTGCATGTGCTCCGGTTCGTTTTGAATGATCTCTAATGTTTTGAGTACGGTTGCCGTGGCCGCTGGTGTAGGCGCTGCGGAAAAAATAACCGGATTGGCAAAGTGCTTCATATAATCGATAACATAACGCGGTCCGGCAACAAAGCCTCCGATAGAAGCCAACGATTTGCTAAAGGTACTCATAACAATATCAACTTGCTCTTCCAAGCCTAAAAACTCGCAGGCACCACGCCCGTGCTCGCCCAAAACGCCCAATCCGTGCGCCTCGTCAATATATACCCGGGCATTGTATTTTCGAGCAATGGGTAAAAGTTCATGCAGTTTAACGATATCGCCTTCCATACTAAACACGCCGTCACAAACGATCAATTTTGCCGCTTCTTCGGGAATTTGGGAAAGCACTTTTTCCAGACTTTCCATATTATTATGGTGGTATCGTTTAATAACGGGATTAATTGCCGCTCTGGTTCCGGCATAAATAGAAGCATGATCCGATTTATCCAGAATAATGTATTCGTCTTTGCCTACCAATGTGGCTATGCCGCCCAGGTTGGCCATATATCCCGTGCTAAAAATCAGTGCCGCTTCCCGATTCATGAATTCAGCAATTTTTCTTTCCAGTTGAAGATGCAAATCCAGCGTACCGTTTAAAAATCGAGAGCCAGAGCAACTGGTGCCATAACGTTTAGTGGCTTCGATGGCAGCTTCGATTACACGTGGGTCATGCGTTAATCCTAGGTAATTGTTAGATCCGATCATGATGATTTCCCGGCCTTCCATCTTAACGCGCGGACCATCATTGCCGGTAAGGGGGCGAAAATAAGGGTAAATTCCCGCTTCAATTGTCTCTTTAGCACGAGTAAAATTGCGGCATTTATCAAAAATATCCAATTAAACCTCCGACACTACGATAAACTTTTTCTTTGTCTGTAACGTTTAAATTAAACAAAATATGAATATATTAAAAATTTTTTCAAAATTAAAGGTTTGCTAATTTTAGCATTCTTTTTTAATATAGATGAAGGATGCATGAAAGCAAACATTGCCATTTTACAGAAAGGTAACGTTTCGCAAAAAATTCAAAAGTGTGTGGTAACTAAATTTAACGAGGTTTTACGTGAACGTATTTTTAACCGGTGCAACGGGTTTTGTTGGTAGTCATTTAGCCGAGGCTTTATTGGCCGATGGGCATCAGGTGCGTGCCTTATTGCGTACAACCAGTAATTTACAATGGATTACCGATTTAAAGCTGGATTGTTTTTACGGGAATATTTTTGATCCGCAGCAATTGGCTGCCGGTTTAAAAGACGTAGATACGGTTATTCATGTAGCCGGTTTGACCAAAGCATTGCATAATAGCGATTATTACCGCGTTAATTTTGAAGGAACCAAAAGTCTGATCGATGCTATTATCTTAAATCGATTACCCGTTAAACGATTTGTTTACATTAGCTCCCAAGCTGCTGCTGGTCCATCGGATTCAATGGAACCGCGCACCGAAGCCGATCCGCCAAAACCTGTTAGTGAATATGGCAAAAGCAAACTAAAAGCCGAAGAATATGTGTTAAGCAAACGAGACCTTTTGCCCGTTACTATTATTCGTCCGCCGGCTGTATATGGCCCTCGCGATACCGATATCTATCGTTTTTTTAAGACCGTCCGCATGGGTATTATTCCCAAATGGCAAAACCGTGACAAGTATTTAAGTTTTATCTACGTAAAAGATTTGGTACGGGCCATTATTTTGGCTGCTTCGCATGCCAAAGCTATAAACAAAATTTATTTTGTGGCCGAACCGAGGCCTCATTCCTGGGATGAAGTGGCTTACGAAGCCTTAAACTTTTTTAAAAAGCAGGCCATTCATGTACCTATCCCTTTAGTGTTAGTAAAGGGCATCGCCTTTTTTTCGGAACAATGGAGTAAAATTGCCAAGAAACCTTCCATTATTAATCAACAGAAGGTTGCCGAACTATTGCCCGATTTCTGGATATGCTCGCCGCAAAAAATCAAAAACGATTTGGGGTTCGAAGCGCCGACTCCGTTGCATTCCGGTGTGCCGTTAACCCTTAAGTGGTATGCAAATCAGGGCTGGCTCTAATTCGTTAATTAAGTAATATCATCATGCTTAAAAAACCCGAAAAGCCGGAAAGTCTGTTCGATGAAATTCATCGATTTCGCAAACGCCGAATTTTATGGGCTATTCTTCTGATTTGCGTAGGATTAACCGGAGTCGTAATTCCAGTGGTTCCGGGCACACTGCTTTTTCTTTTTGCTCTGGCTCTCATCCGGCCGGGCATCATGGAAAAACTACGTAGATACTTCGGAATTAAAAAAACTCCGCTGTAAATAAATACGTTCCGGATCATTCCGTTTTTGACCGTATTTTTGAAAAGCACCATAGCCTAGGGATATGTTATCCAAGTTTTCCACAATTATTGCCTCGTGTTTTTTCCAAGCATAATCCCCCAAAAAGCCACCTGACTGCAACCTTTTCCACAAACCCGCTGCCCCATTTTGATGAACGGTATCCCTTTATTCGCCAATTGAAAATACGATAACTATTTTAAAGAGCAGTGCTTAACCAGTAAGCTAAACTTAACAAAAGCCCAGTAAAAAAATGCACGCCAATGGTGCTAACGTTTACTTTTAACAGTTCGTAAGGTAATTTGCGACGATCGGCCTGCGGATTACTCCATTGTTTTAGCCATTCCTGCCCCCATTTAACCGCTTTAAATGTCAAAGGCGCAGGCAAAAGTGCAATAAAAACAAAAGGCGTTGAAAACTGGGGTTTAAAAAACCCGATAATCGCCAACATAAAAATAAAACCGAAACTGATTATATTAAAAATAACGTACATTAAAAACGGTTTTTCATACCAAATCTGATCGTCTTCCAAAGTTGCCAAACGCACGACCCAGGTATTTTTACCCACTTTGGCATCGGCCTGCAAATCTTGAAACTGATTAATCCAAACAACCAACATTATTAAAATGGCAACCGGAACAGAAGCCAACAGGGGTTTTTGCCAATGCCACAAGGCCAGTTGGTTGTGTATTAAAGGCTGGGTTAATACAAAATGGGTTCCCAGCACCATAATCGGCCCGAAGCCCAAGGCAATGGAAAATTCTCCCAAACCACGATACCCCAAGCGAAAAGGGTCCCACGTATAGAAGGCCCCAAGGGCAACGCCTAAAAATCCCAAATAAATGAGTAAACTATTGCCCCAATAGGCACCGGAAACAACTCTGTTTAAATACAAACCGATAATTACGGTTAGGGTAAACGAGAAGATTGCAGCCCACAATACTTTAAAAGGTTTAAGTAAGCCGGCCTGAATAACGCGGCTGCCGCCGTTAAAGGGACTAAAGTTTTGATTAATTTCATCATTACGGGAAGTGTGATCAAAATAATCATTGGCCAAATTGGTACCGGCATGGGCCAGAATGCCCCCGATCAAAATCAACCAAAACAGGCTCCAGTTCCAGGCAGATCGCAATCCGGCATGGTACAAATCTCCCCAGGCAATAACCGCTCCTAACAAAATGGGTACGATGGTTGCCGTAAAAAACGGAGCACGTACCGCCCGAATCCACAACTTAATTCGTCTTAACACAGCAGCCAAGCTTTCCTTTATTTCGGAAGGTCGGTTTTGCTCAAATTCTATCGTTTGCGGATTTGCAGCGGGATCGGCCGGTAAAAAAGTAATGCGGACCGGCTTAATGCGATAATAGCCGATAACCTTATTTTTAACTAAAAACGGATCGTTCAACAATTCCGGCGGAGCCAAATGCGCATTTAAAACGGCTTTATGATGGCGTTCTGCTTCCGTTGAATTTTTGACGGGCTCGCATCGCCCTTCCACCCGAATTGCTTTAACGGCACTATCGTTAAAGGTAATAAGTGCCTGAACTTCGGGATTAAGGCGGATTTGTTCCGCAGCTCGATCGGTGTTAAAAGACCAGAAAACCAAATCATGTCCATCACGCACATATCCCTTAAGCGAGGCTGTTGTCACCCCATCCATTGAGGTGGAAAGCATCATTTGTCGTTGTTCGTCCAAAAGAGCTTGCAAATTTTGCTCCGGATGTTGCATGTCTCCTCCTGCGGTTTGATTCCTGTTCTCATTTACAGAATCATGGCGCTTATTTACTTGAATTTACGGATTGATTTTTTTAGGCCAAAATATTTTTGCTAACGCACCGTTTTATCCCGAATCAAATTCCGCATATCGGCCCAAATATAAAATAATCGCTCATCCCTACAAATACTACAAATACGCTTTTTTCTTCGGTTACCCTGTTTCGCATGGTCCGGAACAGATGTCCGGCCAATGGGGAAAATATCTGTAACAAAGATATTTTATTTTTTACATCTCCTTTTCCTAAGGAAATCCCTACCGCGTTGCGTGTTGCGCGTTTCCATTGCCGAATGTGCAACTTATTTGCTTTGGGCATTGTTTTTTTGAGCAAATTTGCCTAATTTTTGTAAAAATTTAAAAAAAGGAGATGCAATGAACAAAGCCATCCGTTTCGTCCTTATTACCCTTTTGCTTTATGGCTGCGCAGCCTATAAACAACTTAAACCCAAGCCCGATATTAGCCCTCAGGAAAACGGTTTTATCGAAATAAAAAAGGACAGTAAGTATTTTAAACTAAAAAAAGATAAAAAATACTACATGGTTTTTCCGCCGGCCGCAGCGCCAAATGATTATCTGGTGTTGAATATTGCCAATAAAGACCTGTTTAATAGTTACTTAACCGAAACTTTTAATCAGGGCAAAGGCCCCATCATTAAAATTAAAGATGAAAGCCCTGAGCCCGATCATCTTTCCGTTTATGCCATATCGAATACCGTACCGCAATATTACTGGGTTATCGATTTAGTTAAGCAAGATGTAATATTGAACATGCAATACCGGTATGTGGCCCGCTGGCGTTTTAAGTTCGAACGGCGTTATGAAGCATTCAAACAAACATTGCAAAAAAACTCGGTGGAACGTACCCCTTACGAATCGCTCGGGATTAACGTGCAGCCTCAAGATTTGAATTTGGCTCAACAAATCGGGCAAATCCGGCAAAAAAATCAGAACCTGCTAAAACTTAAAGACGAGCTAAAACAAATCGAAGACATTTTCCCGCTTAATATTCGCAATACCAAAGATGAATCCTATCAGAATTTTATCCGATTAAAAAATCAATTGCAAGACGAATTGACTTTTCAAAACCGTTATTTGCAGGTATTGAATTTGCTTAAAGAAAATCGCGACAGTCGTAACGATATGGAAGGTTTTTTCTCGGCCCTTCCCGATTTTACGCATTTTTTCCGAAACAAAGATCAATTTCCGGATCATGTCGTTATGACCATTCGGGATATTTTAAAAAAGAGACTAAAGCAAGTAGTGCCCTATTACGAGCAAAAACTGGCGGCTCAAAACGAAGCCAAGCGCATCGAAAGCGCCATTCCGCAATTGGAAAAACTGTACCCGCTTGCCGGTTTAACCATTCCGGACGATTTTAAACGTTTAGGGGCTTTTGTTTATGCCTACAATAAAATTACGGATGATGTTTCAAAAATAAAAAAAGAAATCCAAACCATTAAAACGCGCGTCAAAAATCAAAAAAGCATGCCATCCAATGCCTTTTTTTCGGACATCGTAACCCAGCTTTCCAAAATGCTTTACACTCTGCCGCGTATCAATAATGCAGCATTGCAGCCATATCGCAATTATTTGTGCGTCAAAAAACTGGCTAAAGAAATTCGTCAGGTACAGGCTTCCATCAACGGTTTATTGGCCCAATATCGTCGGGCGGATGCGCTGGTTCCGGAAATTAATGTTTTAAAAGAGCAGAATAATTTACACGGTATTTTAAGCTTGTTAAAGAAAAACCGAGATCTTTCTTTTCTGCTTCCCTTGTATGCCCCTTTGGATCGGCAGTCTTTGCAGAAACAGGCTCAGGCCATTCGCAACGCGCTGCAAAGCGAAAACTGGGCGCTTGCCGAAGAAGCATTGAAAAATTTATACAACGATCGCGATTTTATTAATTACAAAAAAATAAAAGCGCAAAAATTAAAATTGGTGCGCGAATTAGAAAGGACTTTTATCCAAGCTATCAGTCAAAAATCCACGGAGCGGGCGCAACAATTTATGCGGGAAAATTTAAATACCGTAGAAAACGTGGAAGGTCTTTATGAAAATCCTGCCTTCCAGCCGGTGTATCAGCCATCGTTTTTTGTACCGGGCAGCGATGCTCAGGCACAAATGCAGATCCTTAACAAAACGCTGGCAAATATTAAAACGCTTAGTTTCCCCAAAGCGGCTATTGAAAACCTGTACAAACAACTCATTGCCAATCCCGAAAATCAAGGCGTTTTAAAAGCGCGGGCCATTGTGGTGCACGGCAAACATTATCGCGGAGATGATACTACAGTTAAAAACCGTGTAGCCGAATGCGATCCGCAAATTCCCAAATTATTAACCCGCCCGAGATCGTACCGGCGTATTTTTGCCTTGCCCGTTACGTCTAACATTAGCGGCCAAAACGAATACGTATTTAAGGTAAATCTGAAAATTCCTTCCCCGGCTCAATTTCCGGTATTTGATGTGTACATTCGTCTGCCAAAAAATCTGGCGCGGAAGGCGGGCTCCAAGCAATGGTACGAACGCATTACCTTTAACGGCAAAGTAATTAAAAACGAAGGGCGTTACATGATTACCGCCCCTGGCCCGGATAATAATTACGAATGTCAGGTAGGGCCGCTGCAAATTGTAAAAACCAGCAACAACATATTGGAAGTTCGTTTTAAAAAGAACGGTTTGCACATTTATCAGGTGAGCGTAATGGCTCAAAAACCGATTATCAAAAAACATTAAACCGTGCAAAAAATTTATCTAAACTCGGAGCATCATAATGAAAGAAATTTCAGCCAAACGCACAATTGATAAAAAATACTGGTACATTGGCGGTGGGCTTTTAGTTGTCATTGCCGTAATTCTGTATTTCATTCTCTCACCAAATTTAAAAGGTGAAATTGTCATTCCGTATATTTCGCATCAAAAGCCCATAATGGATCCGCATTTGCCCGGAAATGTACCCATTGCCGACAAACTGGATGAAGTGCTTTACGATGGTTTGTTTAATATTTCGGCCAATCCCAGCGGAATTACCTACGAAGACGGCTTGGGTGAACTGGTGGGAATTGACGCCAATAATGTGGTTACCGTAAGATTAAAGCCCAATGTCAAATGGCACGACAGTTACAAAATTTTGCTAAACAAAGGCGATATCGAAATTACGCCTCAGGAAGCGGTAAACTTTGTGGCCAACGATTTGCGTTTTACCCTAAAACGTATTCAACGTTTAGGCAGTTTGTCACCAGATTACGTTTTGGTGGGTCAGGCCGTGGAAAATTTTGATTTTAGCGGCCCGGATGACAACAATGAAATTCGCTTCCAATTTAAAGGCGACCGCACCTGGAGCGAAGATGACATCAAGGAAGTATTGTCTTTTAAAATTTTACCCCACACGGCTACTTACAATCAACTGAATTATACAGACGGAACCGGACCGTACATGTATGCCGGTGAATATAAAGATGTTATTTACTTCCCTAAAAATCCCTCGGGCCCGGCCCATATCGGCAAAGTAATTTTACAACCGTTTATCGATAACAGCACCTTTACCACCGAAATGAGCCGCGGTAAAATTAATACGTTGTTACGAACACCTTACGGAGCACTTTCGCCCATTTTAAGCGATACGTCCGATTTTTTTTACAAATCCAATATCAGCAATACCTTTTTTGCCCTCTTTTTTAATGTCCGGCGTTTAAATCGGGCACAACGTCAGGCCCTGCGTAACCTGATCGACAACAAAAAAATCATCAATCGCTTTTACAAAGTGGGCAGCAAGCAACAACGGCATATTGTAGATTACAAAGGACATCACGATAATTACGCCGATTATTTGAATTACAGCATCTTTCCTTCATCGTCCTATTACGTAGAAGAAAAAATTATCATGCCCGATACCTCACACCCTGCGCCCGACCTTTCGGTACTTCCCGATTCGGTACGTATTGTCACCTGTCTTAACTACGGTTTTCGCGAAGAACTTTCGGAACTGGTACGAATTTTAAACGATCCCGCCATTACCAAAGGTAAGGTAAAAGCCTTGGCCGTTGGTAACGATGTGATCAAAAGAGGTGATTACGATGCGGTACTCATTCCGGTAAGCAACTATCGCAGTAATTTTCTGTTTGATTTGTACGATATTTTCCTGCGCGAGCCCGACTTAGCCACGCATAAAATTCACCTGATTACCGATTCGGATGGTATGGGACATCGTGCCATCGATTTGGCTTCCTTTCAAGCAGATAAAAATTTCTTCCGTTTGGATGCGACCAAAGATTCGCCGGAACGTAACGATATTGTCAAACTGTTAAAATACATTTTCACCTTTATGTCCACGCGTGAAATCGGCGATAAACAGGCCTATGCCCAAATGATAGACCAGCTTGACCAACAAATGGCTTTGGGCAGCTATTTGTTTTCATTGCCTTCTTTGGCCTATTTTAGCACCCAATTCGATCCGAATTCCATTCAATTATACGGTGTGGCTTCACAGCTATCGACCATTGAAAAATGGAAAGAAAAGAAAAAATAGACGGAACACCGATAAGGCGGCCCTGTTGCCGCCTTTGCCTACGCTTTTAAAACTAATTTTGGGGGACATGTGAAAGCACTTATCACCAGCGGAGGACGCGGCACACGTTTGCGTCCGTTAACACACACACAAAACAAACATTTAATTCCTATTGCCAACAAGCCCATTATCCACTATGCAATTGAATATTGTGCCCAAGCCGGCATCACGGACATCGGCATTGTGCACAATGCCGATTCCGACGCCATTCCCAACGCATTGGGCGACGGATCGCAATTTGGCGTTAACCTTACCTTTATTCCGCAAGAGGCCCCGCTGGGTTTGGCACATGTGGTTAAAATTTCGCAAGAGTTTATCGGCGAGGAACCGTTTGTATTTTATTTGGGTGATAACATGGTTGTCGGCGGTTTGCGCAAATTTATCCAAGCCTTTGAAAGCCAAAAAAGCAATTGTCATTTAACGCTTTCCAAAGTAAAAGATCCGCAACGATTCGGTGTACCCGAAATTAAAGGTAATCGCATTGTACGCATCGAAGAAAAACCCAGACATCCCAAAAGCGATTATGCCGTTACCGGTATTTACATTTATGATTCTTCCATTTTTGAGGCGGTAAACAATATTAAACCCAGCGCCCGCGGCGAATTGGAAATTTCCGATGCCCATCAATATTTGCTGGATCACGGTTACAAAATTACCTATTCCGAAATTACCGGCTGGTGGAAAGACACGGGTAAACCTTACGATTTGCTGGAAGCCAACCGCCTTATTCTGGATAATCTTCAACCAGAAATTTCCGGCAGTGTTGATAAAGATAGTCTGGTAACGGGAAAGGTAACGATTGAGCAAGGAGCCCGAATCATTAATTCCACTGTACGCGGCCCGGCCATTATCGGAAAAAATACAGTTATCGAAAATAGCTATATAGGCCCGTTCACTTCCATCTACGACGATTGCCACATCAAAAACAGCGAAGTGGAATTCAGCATCATTTTAAAAGAATGCAAAATTCTGGATGTGGATATTCGCATCGAACACAGCCTTTTGGGAAATGATGTGGAAGTGGTGCGCACCAGCGGACGTCCGGCTACGCATCGTTTTCTTATCGGCGATCAAAGTCGGGTGGAATTGTTATCCAAAGGCTAACCCCCCATTGCCAACGTTTAAATTTTAAAGATTTTCATAATTGTGCACAAACAAACAAATCATTTTTTTGCGGAGGCCCTATGTCGTTTAAAACGTTAGTTGTAGAAATCGAAGATTCCGTGGCCACCATTACCATCGACCGGCCCGAGAAACTAAATGCCTTAAACCACACCGTACTCAACGAGCTTTGGCAATTGTTCGAGCAACTGCATAACGATTCGGCGGTGCAAGGTATTTTACTGACAGGCGCCGGAGAAAAAGCCTTTGTGGCCGGTGCCGATTTGCAGGAAATAAAAGAGCTGGATGCCGAAAGCGCCATGCAATTTGCGCGTAACGGCCAGCGTCTATTTAGCCGTATCGAAAATTTCCCCAAACCGGTTGTAGCCTTGGTTAACGGCTTTGCCTTGGGCGGCGGTTGCGAACTGGCCATGGCTTGCCACTTGCGTTTGGCTTCGGACAAAGCCAAATTCGGTCAGCCGGAAATCAATTTGGGGATTATTCCGGGTTACGGCGGAACGCAACGCCTGCCCCGGCTTATCGGTAAAACACGGGCTTTGGAACTTCTTTTAACCGGAGACATGATTGATGCCCAACAGGCATTGACCTACGGTTTGGTTAACCGGGTGGTTCCCGCAGAGCAACTTTTGGACGAAGGAAAAGCGTTTATCAAAAAAATTGTTGCCAAAGGAGCCATTGCCATTCATTCCATTTTACAAGCGGTTCAGCAAGGATTCGACCAATCCTTAGAGCACGGGTTGGAATTGGAAGCCATGCTGTTCGGTCGGGTTTGTGCCACCCAAGACAAAGAAGAAGGCATAAAGGCATTTTTCGAAAAACGTAAGCCCCAATTTAAGGGACGTTAACGAATGATTGAATTGCGCTACGTTCTGTTCATAGAAGATACGGAGTTTGGCTCGCGCTTGCATAAAATAATATCGGATTTTGCTGTCAAGGTGTATTTGCCGGGCAGTTTAAACGAACTTATAGCGCTAAGCCGAGAACGGATGTTTGACTTTTTGCTGTGGGTTACGCAAGATCCGCACAAACAATTAGCCGAAGTAGAAAACTTGCTAAAAGAACGACCTTATTTATTTGCCTGTTTGTTTTGCAAAAATTCGCCTGATCAATCCGTTTTTGATTTTGTATTTAACTTTGACGATTTTAACGACTCGGCCAAACTCCGATCTCTGTTAAAAAATATGCATCGTCTGGCACTTCGGATTAAAACCCAAAAAGAACAGTCTTTGCTGGTGTTACACGATTTACGCACTCCCTTACAAAATCTTGCCAGCTACATCGATATGCTTATTTCCGGTACGTTCGGACCGTTAAACGACGGACAAATAAAAATTTTACAAACCATTAGCGCACAAACGGATGTGGCCGACGAATTGGTACAGGAGTTGGCTTTAATTTTACGTATGCGCAAAAAAGAATTTTTTATCGAAAAGCATCCCATCGATTTGTCTCGCTTAATTTCGGACACCTTGCGTTCGGTTTGGATTTGGGCCGACCGTAAGAATATTAAATTACAAGCGCATGTGGAACATGAATTGCCCAAAGTCAATGCCGACGCTCTGGCCATTCGGCGCGTTTTGTTTAATTTATTACTCAATGCTTTAAAATTCAGCCCGAATGACAGCAGCGTACGCCTAATGGTTACTTTGGAGCCGTCTTCCGCAAAAGGACAAAAAATCGAATGCCGCATTACGGATAGTGGTCCCGGTATTCCGCCGGAGCACCTAACCGATATTTTCGACCCGTATTTTCGCCTAAATAATCCGAAATCACTTTTTAAAGGACAAGGATTGGGCCTGCACATAGCCAAATTGTTTGTGGAGGCGCACGGAGGAACCATTGGTGCGCACAATAATCGGGAAGGGGGTGCAACCTTTTATTTTACCTTACCGGTCGTTTCGGGCAAAAGCTAATGTTTGGCAAAGCAAATTGCGGCTGCTGCTAAGCAGTTTATGTTGATCTACCTGAAAATTATTGTAAAGCAGCTTGTATCCCCAATAATTTTTAAGCACATGGCGCACATAATTGCGGGTTTGATTGTAAGCAATATTTTCCACCAAAAAATCGTCCTGATCCGAAAACGGAATTTTGTTCCAACGTTTTACGCGGTGCGGGCCGGCATTGTACGCCGCCAGCATACGTAATTTATCGCCTTGGTAGCGGCGGCTCAACTGTTTAAGATACAATGTACCCAAATGAATGTTTACCTCCGCATCAAATAACATACGCACACGAAAATGCGGTATTTGTGCCAAACGCGCCATATCTTTAGCCGTTGCCGGAATAAGTTGCATTAATCCGTATGCATTGGCGTAAGAATGTGCGTTTTGGTCAAAGGCGCTCTCCTGTTTAATCAGCCCCAAAACCAACTCCTTTTCTAACCCGTATCGCCGACAATACCGACTAATTATACCGTAATAATAAAAAGGAAAACGCTCCTTTAAAATAAAAAACTTTTCGCCGTAGGAAACATGTCGATAAAACCGCTTGTTTATTTTATCATAAATTCGGTAAGCACGGCCAAAAAGTTGCAACCGTTTGTAAGCCTCGGCCAATGCAATCCATTCCTGTAATTTGTCCCGATCGATTTTGATGGCAGTTAGCTCCAGCCGGGCGTATTGCGATCCGAGCAAATCATTAAGTAAAAACACACGTTCAAATTCGGACAAATGTTTTTGAAATCCTTTACCGTAATAATGCAACGGATTATGTACGGTTTTCAGTTCCCGAACCAGCTCCATGGTCGAATCGAGGTAGGCTTTTTCGAGCAGATAACTTTTTAGGGTATAATAATCATCCCACATTTCCTTACCAAGATCCCGGCGTAATCGCTTGGCCGTTAACGTATCCCCCATCATATCGCGACACAATGAGGCCCAATACTGGGCTCGGTTTTTTTGCGTATCTTGCCAGCGACCGAAACGGATTTGGTTAAAAATCTGTTCCGCTTTTTGATATTCTCCCAGCCGGAACAAAGTATAGCCTTGTCGAAAGAGGGCCTCTTTGCCCAAATTATTATGCGGCCAACGCCGATAGAGTTCGCGATAAAGTTGCAGGGCTTTTGCAAGTTTACCTTGCTCTTCGTAAAGCAGTGCGCTTTTCCAAACCACTTCCGGTGCCATAGAATGGTTAGGAAAGGTTTCGGCAAATTTAAGATATGTTCGAATACCGCGCTGCTTATGCCCGATGGCCAATTGCACCCGCGCTTTGTACAGCAAGCATTCGGCCTTTAATTTTTTGTCGTGCAACGTTTGGTATAATTGATTAAAACCATATAAAGCGCTACGATAACGTCCTTGCAAATAGTAATTGACCAAAAGCAAAAATCGCGCTTTTTTTATTAGTGTCTGCGACGAATGGTTACGAATATATGCTTCTAACTTAATGCGCGCTTCATCCAAACGACGATTGGCTCGTAATACCGGATAAATCGTCAAAAAATTTTGACGGTACCAGATCGGGCGTTCCTTTTCCAACCAATCGGTCAATTGTTCGGTCGGGGTGTATGAAGGATATTTTTTAATAATTTTTTTAAATTCGGTTAATGCGTTTTTAGTTTTGCCCTGCGCATAAAGGCAACGTGCGGCCCGAATTTTAAACAGCACTTTTTGTTTGACAGGAATTTTCAGGCGTAAAGCTTTTTGCAAATAAATGCGTGCTTGGGCGTAGTTTTTTTGTTTAAAATACGATTCCGTTAAAAATAAAATCAAAGAATCGGCTAACGGATGATGCGGGAAAGCCTGCAAAAACTTCCGGCTTTGTTTCTGTGCCTTTAAGGTATCGAATTGCCAAAAACTTTTTATCCGAAAAAAGCGGCTATAAAGCGTTAAGTATTTTTTGTGCACCAAATCTTCAAAAAGCCCGGCAGCTTGGTGATATGCCCCTTTGCGAAAAGCCGCATAGGCAAATTTAAATTGCAAATCCGGAGAAAGATCGGTATTTACGCGCCGTAAAAAGACCTGAAGCGAATCGTGAAAGGCCCCGAATTTTTTTTGGTAGTAAAACATTTCCATTTTGGACAAAATAAGCTGGCGCTCGGAGGCATTGCTCCACGACGAATTGAACAAAGTATTAAAATCGAGCAAAACGATGGCAAGGATAACCAACCAGAATTTTGTTTTGCGGGCCATAAAAGCATCCTGCTTTCTGAATTTCCTTTATCTATGATAAAGCAAAACCATTTAAAATTCAATATTTTCGTAAAACATCCAATGCCCCAAATCTTATGATCGTACAAGCGAAGCCGTAGTTTAAAAGAATAGCCTTAATTGACTACTTCCTTTAAGCAATCGTTTGCCATTTTTAATAGGGCCATTCGTTTTCTTTAATAAGCACTTTATCCAAACCGTAACGTTGCAATAATTTTTTTACCTGGCTCGGAGTATAACGTTTAAAATGCAGTTGCCGGCTGTTGGCCAGTTCCGTAGCCACAATTGCGATAATTCCCGCACTCTGAGCTAAATAGTCCGCCCGTACCTTATCGAACGTATCGCCAAAGCTGTGGTAATAATTAGCTTGATCTTTATCCAGATGCGCATTGGGCGTAATTACCGGAATGCCCTGCATCATAAACGGCATGTGATCGCTATTGGTCCAAGGTTTGTTGGTAATAGAACGGGTTAAGTTAAACCCTTTCAAACGAGGAATCAATTCCTTAAAAAAGGGTAAGAACAAGTCAAAACCCATGGTATTAAATCCCGTTACCCTTCCGGTCATATCCATGTTGATCATGGCCAGAATTGGTTCGTTGCCGTGCCGGGCTACATATTTTTTTGATCCCCAAAGTCCTAACTCCTCGCCGTTAAACCAGACAAATTCCAATGCACATCGATTTTGGGGATGGAAACGGGCGATAAGACGCGCCACTTCCACCAAGAGGGCTGTTCCCACACCATTATCAATGCTCCCCTGTCCCAAATCCCAACTGTCAAAATGAGCTCCGAGAACAATTTTATCATCCGTTTTACCGGGCAAGGTTAAGACAATGTTCGATGTTTTGATTTTTTGGCAACGGGACATAACGGTAATTTGCAGCCTTACGTTTTGCCCTTGTTCGCTCAAACGTTTTAACCACAAACCCTCTTCACGAGTAATGCTGAAAGCCGGAACAGGAGCCGCTTTTCCATGAAAATCGGAGGTACCGGCCAAACAGAGCCCCCCTATTTTTTTATTGATAAAAAGCACTGCCTTTGCCCCGTTTTTGGCTGCATAGCGGATCACTTGCGCCCGTAACGGCCGCGGGCCTTTTGAAGGAGAATCAAAGCCAATGAGTACGATTTTACCTTTAACGGAAAGCGAATCCAAAATTCGTTTTTGGCCGCTAAAGCCATAAACAAGCGGAGCCTGAAAGGTAGGTGATTTTTGCACATATCCCAAAGCAACGGCACGTAAAGTACGCTGGGTGGGTTGTAACATACGCACACGGTCGTCTCCGCGAATCCATCCGGGCATTTCAAAATATTCGCGGTGTGCATTTAATCCCAAAGTATTTAATGCACCAAGTAAAATGTTCTGCGCTTTTTCATTTTGGACGGTTCCGGTCAACCGCCCACCAGCCCGATCGCATAGTTGCCGTAAAACGGGATAAGCCTGATTTTCCGTAAATGCCGAACCGATCATTAAATTCCAATAATCTGGCACGCGGTCGCCGGCAAAAGCCAGTACCACCCAAAAGAAGATCAATAAAAGCGCGCCCTTTTTCATCAGTCAACCTCCTTGTTCTCATTTTCTTCCACCCAAAGAGAACTTTTTTCCCAGTCTCTTTGCTCTTCCTGAGCCTTTTTTAGCAAGTTGCGTCCGCGAAAATCTTCAAAACGTAAAATGGCATGTCGTAATACCACGATGCGCAAACGATCGTGAAATTTGAGGAATATTTCGTAGCGCGTAAAATCGTCGATAAAACCGCGCAGAACTTCACCTTCTAACAAGGTAATGACCACAGCCTGACGTTCCATCATTAACGGATAAAGTGTTTTATTCTTAATATGGTACCGTTCCTGAATATGCTGAATGGGTCCTAAATTCATCGCCGCCACTTCGTGATTATTATCGATTAACGGTTTTATCTCTTCCTGAAATTTGGCCGGATAGTAAAATTTTATATTGAGTTTCGGATATCGTTTTACGGTTCTGTTTCGATCCATCAAATCCAGATCGAACGTAACGCTTTTTCGTATTTTTCGGTTTATTTCTTCGTGCCCGAACAAATGGAAACGGAGCACAATCCCTTTTGCTTTAAATTCTTTAAAAACGTCCCGATTATAATTTTGCTTTTGATACTCGTCAAACCCTCTTAAATAGCCCATTTTTCCCCTACCTCCCCGAAATTTTTTGAAGTTAAATTAATAAAAAATCGTCATGAATAAAACTCTAAAAACCTTACACGAAAATATTCATCGTAAATTCCGTTGCTCTTTTTGCATACCAGGGCATTAGGCAAGGACAAGCATTCTTTTTAAGTAATTATTATTAAATTTCGGGGCGAAGTAAATTTCTGCCGACGGTTAGATACAGGGCATGCTGTTTTACGGATAATTTCGAGCGGCAAACCGAAGTAAGCCAACCCTTTAATTTGCCAATCCCCCTGTTTATTTTGAATCGGGATTTTGCGGTTTTTGGTTTTCGCTTTCGTCGATTTTTACGGAATCCGAAAAAGCCGCTTCAAGATTTTCGATACACTGTTTAATAACCAGCCCCCAAGTTAGAGACAACGAATCTTCGGGATTAAAAAATAATACATCGGAAAGTTTGGAAGCCAAATTTTCGCGCATTACGATTTTATCTTTTAGCTCTTGTTTATCCGGTGCCAAAAAGAAAAAAGGGGTTTCGTATCGTTGGTTGTATTTTTGCCACAAATTTTCATGCACTGCATCCAATTGGGAGATAAACAAAAATGAAAACGGGACAAAGGGTATTATGCGATCGGACAAATCATATTGATCTTTTAACAAAGAATCAATGATATAAACCAATAGGTCTACATCCGCGTTTAGTTCAACTTTAAAATACCTTAAACGCGGAGGAAACATGGCTTCGGAAACAGATAATTGCGGCCAATAATCCGGAATTTGCGACCAATCACGAGTTATAATGGCTGTTTCCAATACGGTCTTGTTCAAAACAGCTCCTCCAGCTTGTTTTTGACTTTCTCCAATAGCAGACGATCGCTAAAACAATATTGCAAAGCTTGGGGCGCATTTTGCTTTTTATTTTTTTGTACAATAGGAGCACCGCCCACTTCTTTTTTGGCAAATAATTTTTGCATTAACCGTTTAATGGCCGAGGTATTCTCTTGTTCCTCTAATTGTTGTCTAATTTGTCGGTATTGTTCTTCCGGAAGAATGAACTGCTGATCGGCCCAATTTTTGAGTTTTTTCAAAATAAAATTCACATCGCCTTCATAATTTTCTACCATTTCCGGTATTAACTTTCCTTTGCGCATATCCCGTAAAATTTTCCGTTCGCTGGGCCCAAACTCTTCGAAGTTCAATTCCGGATGGGGATAAAAACGACCACTCAAATCATCAAAACCGGCTAATAATTTGTGATATTCATTTTGATAATCCTGACATTCCGTAAAAATTTGTTCGTTGGTGAGCATGATGGAACGTTTGCTAACATATTGATCGTCTTTAAAAAATACGAATCCGTGTTTCCAGGAAGTTAAAATCAACACAGCCGTCAACGGATCCATTTGTCGATATATGGCATTAACGATTTGCCCTTTTTTAAATTCGATGCGTCCTTTGCGCTCTCCCCAATGGAAATACAAAACACCAGTATCGGTAGCTTTGGTAAACGCGCGCAACAAATCCACCCCGTTAATAATTTCCAGCGAGCCCTGAAAAACATATTCTTCCCGTGTTGTGTTGTCGGATAACATTTCGTTATATCCCTTAAGCATGTATTCCATTTCCAGACGATGCATGGGCCAAGGGATAATTTCTTTTACATTAAGCTGCCAAAATAACTGGCGTTGATCTTGTTTGGGTTCCGGAGCAGAACAAACCAGCGGAATGCTAATATTTTGTTCGTTTAGCCTGGCAAGCGATTCCATTACCCAATCCATCGACTTACCAATAACCCAAACAATTTGCCATTGGTCCACGTTTTGACTTTGCAAAAATCGATCGGCAGATTCAAACCAATGGAAATGGACGGGAAGCCGATTGTACTGCGTAATGAGCGTATCAAAATGCGTTTTTTCACGGGTTAAAACGGCAATGGTAATCATTTTGCATCCTCGCTTTCATCGGCCGGTTCTTTATGGAACGATTCCAGCGCATTTATGCTTAATAGAACATCCAGCATTTGGGCCTGACTATTTGCGGAATAAGCCACCCAAGGAAAACGAACGGAAAATAGGTAGCGTTTTTGGATGTCTTCGATTTTTTGCCCGTCCGTCAAATAGGTAACGGCCGCAACCGAGGGCACAGGATATTGGGCCAAGACCTGATTGATTAAATAACTCAAATATTCGGTTTGTTTGTCATGCCGCGCATCCGTTAAAAACACAAACCCGTGAATGCCTTCCGAAATGACGGAAAGCAAACGTAAAAGCTGGTGATTGGCGCGCAAGCCGATTAAAATAATTTCCAACTTCTGGGCCAATTTAAGCCGTACAAAGTACATATTGTTTTCCAGAAATACTTTTTCGGCCGACCCGGCCAAGGTATTTAAAAAGTGCTTCAGAATTTCATGATCTTCGGCAATTACGGCAATTTTGGCTTGTTGGTCCGTTTTAACTCCGAGCGTCCGAGCCAGCAAATCGATCTTTTGCGCATCCCCGGCAATTTCACTGATAATTTGCCGGTCAATATTAACCCCATCCATCAACAGTTCGTTTTTCTCGATCATCGTTTCCAACGGTTCGTTAATGCGCAGCAGGCCATAATGTTTTAATTTACCCAAAATCCGCAACGTTTGATGATTGGTGTAATACGGATTTTCCAATACCTCGGAGAGCTCCCGAGGAATGGAAATAAATTGCAAAAATTCTTCGTCCACTTGAATATCGTACAGCGGTAAATCACCCAAATTGATGGCTTGCAGTACACTGGATTCCGATTTGAACTCCTGCAGAATGGGGTCCACTTCAATTTTTAAATTTTGGGCAAACACCATTAACCCGGGCAGAGTGGTATTAAGGCTGCGTTGTAACGATTCGACGGAATCTTGCCTAAATGTAAATGCGCCCTGTTTCCATAACGTAATGTGTAAAAAGGCGTCTAAACCATTGTGATTTAACACCCGCGCATCGACAACTTGTCCGTCCTTAAAGAATATTTGTCCGATGCTACGCGGAGCGGTTATTTTCAAAATACCATTCCGGCCCGCACCGGCAATACCCCAAATAAGCTTCAAAAAATCAACCGCCTGCAATTCGCCTTGCAAATCGGCGGCTTGGCGCTCGCCTTCCGTTTTGTGTACCTGCATCCACCACTTAATGCTGCGATACACCTCTTCAATGGACGTGCGCTCGTCATAAACTCTTAACGCGCCCAATTCATAAAACACAATGCGCTTAGTGGCATCTACGGGAACATTAAAAACCATGGTAGGATGATTTTTTAATGTGCGGAACAAGCGCACGATGGTATCGCGATCTTCGGCCACAAGACTCGCATAATCCAACAATGCAAATACGGAGTTCTCCTTGGTAATCGAATTTATGAACGACTCAAGGGTATCGGCCTCTGCTACAGGAATATTTTCTTCCTGAAAGGAACTGGTAAAATACTCTTTTTGATGCGGATTTTGATCGTAAATTAGGACGGTCATCTGTGACATACACATTGCCTCTATTAAACCATTAAAAAAACAATTTATCGGTTAAGGCTGTATTTGTCAAGGTTAAATTTATTAAATTTAAGATACTTACCAAAAACATGATATAAAACGACACCATAGGCAACCGAAACATTTAACGATTGCTTTATGCCCAACATGGGAATTTCAACAGCTAAATCGACCATTTCAATTACGGAATCGCTTATTCCGTCCACCTCGTTGCCGACTATCAGACAAACGGGAAAACGATATTCGGCCTGCAAATAATTTTTGCTCCGATTGGTGTGCTCCACAGCTACTAACTGTACGCCTCTGGCTTTCAGATGGCGCAAAACAGGCAGGGGATCTTTACTGTAGGACCACGGTACGCTATCGGTAGCACCAAGGGCGGTTTTTTCGATTTCCATTCTGGGAGGGCAAGCCGTAAATCCGGTCAAAAACAAATGTTCGATACGCACTCCATCGCTTGTCCGAAAAATACTACCCACATTGTGCATGCTACGGATGTTTTCAGCCAAAACATAAATGGGTAACCGTTGCATGCTCTTTAGCTCTTCTAACCTGGGCTGTCTGGAAAAAATTTCATTAAAACTCAATTTACGAATTGTTTTATCGTCCATTTGCTTATCTTATCTTTACGTTAAGCCGACAAAATATTTCGTATGTCCTTGCAATAAACGTCCGGCCCTTTGAAAACCGAACCTTATTTGTGCTACCGTGTAGAGACATGTTTCTCTTTTCGCTTCAGTTGCACTACGGTTTCGATGTGGTAAGTTTGAGGAAACATGTCCACCGGCTGAACCTGTTGCACTTCAAATCGTTCGCTTAAAATTTTTAAATCACGTGCCAAAGTAGTGGGATTACACGAAACATACACCATCCGTTCGGGGCACAAATGGTTAATCAAACGCAGAACTTTTTCATGCATTCCGCTACGCGGCGGATCAGCAACGATAATATTGGGTTCCGGTGAAATTTGATGCATGGTTTTTAGTAGATCACCCTCTACAAAGCGCACATTGTCCACCTGATGCTCTTTGGCGTTTTGCCAGGCATCGGCCACAGCACTATCCACTACCTCAAACCCGATAACTTCTTTGGCCTTTTGCGCTAAAAACAAACTGATGGTACCGGTTCCGGCATACAGATCCCAAACAACGGACTTTTCGTCAATTTGCGCAAAATTCAATGTAACTTCGTACAAACGTTCGGCTTGTGCGTTGTTGGTTTGGAAGAAAGAATTGGCCGAAATATTAAAAACAAAATTTCCTATTTTATCCCGAATATAGGCGCGACCGGCTAAAAGGATTTCGCTTTCGCCGATAGCAATTTGCGCCAGTCGGGTGTTAATGTTATTAACCACACTTACCACCTGCGGAAACCGTTGTCGCAGTTCTTCGGCCCAGGGTATCAACGCCCGCGCATCTTCGTAACCCGTTACGATATTGACCATAATTTCATCGTTAAACGCACTCTGACGGATAATTAAAAAGCGCAAAAAGCCTTCATGACTGCGGATTCCGTAGGGTTTTAGACCTTTTTGTTTTAGCCAATTTGCCGTAAAACGTAAAATTTCGTTAGCTATTTCCGTTTGCAACAGGCAGTGGTCAACATGTAAAATTTTATCAAACGTACCAGGCACATGCAATCCCAACGCAAAGGTTTTGTCTGCTTCGGGCTGCCCAAGCTCTTCCGGTAGCAACCAACGCCGATCCGAAAACGAGAACTCCATTTTATTGCGGTAGGCAAAAATTTTTTCAGAAGGCAGCACTTCGTTTACCCGTATATTTTCCTGCGCGCCAATACGCATTAACGCATCTTGCACAATTTTCCGTTTAAAATAAAGCTGATGCTCATAGCGCATATTTTGCCAGGTACAACCGCCGCACCACTTAAAATAGTTACAGGGCGCCTCTACCCGATAAGGGGACGATTGCAAAATTTCCAGCAAATAGGCTTCGGCATAATCCTTTTTACGTTTACCAATGCGTGCTCTAACCCGATCTCCAGGCAAGGCATCCTTGACAAAAATGACATAGTTTTCCACACGAGCCACACCTTTACCGCCAAAAGCCAAATCTTCAATGACCAATTCGTATTCTCCGCCCCGTTTTACCGGATATTTTTTTTCGCTCATTGCATTTCCCGTATTACTTTTTTCACTGCCATTCCCAGATCTCCGTTTCCGAACAATGCGATTTCATTTTTTGCCGCTTCATTCAGGATAGCTGCAAATTTACGAATTTTTCGGAAAGTTTCATAGGATATTATTTGATTGCGCATGGGAAAAATCGTTTTATTGGTCAGCAAAGGATCGATGTCTTTTGGAATTAAGCCTTGGTGCACAGCACGTTCGAATTCTCGGGTTCCGTGAATGGGTGAAAAAGAGGCCAAACGTACAATCACACCCAAATTGTGCACAAACACGATACTGGCAATTACTTCCTCCAAAGTTTGGCCGGGCAGCCCCATAATCACATACGCCTCGATATCCTTAGCCCGAAATCCGGCTTGCTTTAAATTTTCTACGGCCTGAATCATTGCTTCGTTACTTACTTTAGAATACATATCGCTCCACCGCGATTCGTTAGATGTTTCGTAACTTAAACGAATGGTTTTAAAATTGGCACGATACATCAAACGGGCCAATTCCGAATCAATAAAACGGATAAACAGACCGTTTGGAGTGTGCAAGCGTAAGGGCAAACGCGTTTCGATCAATTTTTGCAGAATGACCTGTATGTGCTTCTTTTTGGCAATAAACAACGCATCGTCGTAAAAAGCAAAATCACGAATTTTAAATCGGCGGTAATGAGCAACTATTTCATCCGCCACGCGTGAGGGATTACGTTGCGTAAAGGGCATGGAAATTTTTTTTTGCGCACAAAACGAACAATTATAAGGGCAACCTCGGGCGGTCATAACGATTAAATAGTCCGGATGATTCAACAAATCAAACGCCGGATAAGGATAATCGTCCAATGTTCTTGGCAAACGATCGGAATCAATGGTGAGCGAGAACAAATCGGCAAGTAAATTTAATATTTTAATTTCACCTGGCCCCGTAATAATATAATCCGGTCGAATTACCTGACGCGCATGGCCGGGCAGCAAAGTGGCATAAATGCCGCCCAAAATAACGGGTTTTCCGGGCAAATAGGTGCGCACCAATTCCACCACTCGTTGCACCCCAATATACCAGTAAGTCATAATCGACGTAACCAAAACGGCCTGGGCATCGCTGTTTTCTTTTAATTTTCGAATAAAAAGTTCTTCGGAAATGCCATAGCGGGCAAACTGACGGGGTACTTGTTTTAAAATTTCCGGTTTGGGTACAACCGTTCGCTTATACGGGCCAATGCCGTATTTTTTTAATTTCGGCAGGGGAGGTTCCGCATATTTGTCAAGGCAATCGATAAAAGAAATTTTAAAGTCAAACTTACGTAAAAATGCGGCAATATATAATAAGCCTAACGGCTTTCCCCACAAATCATATGCGGTAAAATCGTATATCCAGGGATTAATTAACAATAATTTTTCGGACATAGGCGATGATGGATTAAACGGAAACCAGAACGAAAATTTTCAGACCAATGCAGAAGATTTCCGGTAAACCTTTTCTTGAATTTCCAACCTTACGAATTACCGGTTACCTTAAACAAGCTGTTCTTCCACTTCGTCATCACGGATTTTCGCTTTTTTGCTTTTACGACCGCGTTTTTTTGCGCCTTTTTCTTTTTCAGCTTCCGTTAAACGCTCTTCATGAGTTTCATAAATTTGTCCGTCCAATTTGTAACGGTTGTTTAATTCTACCCAGGCATCCAGTTCGGCCTTTACAAACCGTATGGTTCCGCGTTCCGAATCAAAATAAGAAGGAATTTCATCGTTAAACGCTTTGCGCGTTAAATCAAAGGGGCGGTCAAACCCAAGGTAACGTGCAGCCGTAGCGGCATTCCACATATTGCTCTCATCATCCACATAGCCTGGCAAATGAAAGTTCCATTCCGATTTCAAATGTTCCTGAAGCCATTCGGGATTTGCTTTGTAAATTTTATCTAATTTTTGGCGGAATCCCTTACCTTTTTTGTAAGCGATCATAGCCTTGCCGAATAAGGCATAAAACGAATCAGGAAATTCCTGTTCGATTTCGTCGTAAACTGCTTCGGCCTTATCCAGCTCACCCAATTTCATATAGGCAATGGCCAATTGATGCAACCCTGCATCGCTATGCTCGCTGCGCGCCGATTTTTCGAGATATTCCACGGCTTTGTCGTACTTTCCCAATTTCATTAGTGCTTTGGCCATGTTTTTATTAGCCAGCGGATCGTCCGGTTTAATAGCCAATGCGTTCTTAAGATCGTCTACGGCATTAGGGTACAAATCTCCGTTCATTTTATTAACGCCGCGATTTAAATGGACGTAAAATTTTATATCATCGGGCAAAGGTTCGAACTCAAAATCGTTGTAATAAAAGTCCAGACTCCGGGTACTAATAATGCGCGACCTACCGTGCGAACGGCGGTTCATATTAAATTCTTTTAAAATTTTGGCAAAAAAGAAACCGAGCTTGCGTTTTACTTCCGGCTCGTTAACCAGAATAATATTTGCACCGTTACCGTTAATGTGATTGACTTCTTCGTGGGCCGCCATCTCGTCGCGATGGACTTCGTTTATTTTATCTTTAGCCGTATGAAAAACATGATTTAAAAATTCATTGACCATGTTGGTCGGTGAACTTAACCGCATTTCCACAAAACTGCGCATATAACCAGCTTCGCAGCATAACGAATAATTAAAGGTCACACGATTATCCATATAGGACCATTTCTTTAAATAGGTGGACAATAGATGAAGATTAAAAAAATCCATGACTTCTCCTTATTAAACCATTTTGAATATTGTGCCTGTCGTCCCGGACTCGTTCATTAAAATCATATTGTTTTTGTTTAACGCAAGGCGTTATTTCCACAACTAAAACGATGAATTCTATTCGCTTTAAAAAAAGAAAAAACGAATCTGTAGGAATTTTGTTATTAGATTAACTTCAAAATCCAAACTCAGGTTCAGGAATTTAGCAATTCCGCATGTATTTGTCAACTTTAGGCCATTGTTAATTGTTATTAGATATTGCTTAATACGAATTTCAAATCGTATTGTTCCCAAAAATAATTATCGTCTAAAAATCCGTTAAATGATCTTTGTGGTTGAAATATTGCCAGAAATAATAGTTCATTTGCTTTAATCGTTTAAAATCACATGTACAATAAATACATTAACGCAACACGCAAGATTTGTTTCCGCTTTAACAGAAAAACATTACATGAGCTTTGCCGATGCGTTTAGAGTAACTTCTTTCCGGACATTGACTAACCACTCATTTTGACCTCTTTAATTTTTATCAAAAATCAATCATTTTATGACAAATACCTTCCCCCATTCGTTTTTTATTATCCGAAATAATTAAAAAACTTTTTTTGATGTGGTTTTATCGTTTGTTTTCGGAAAAATTCCGTTCAGGCTAATGTTTATCCGTGGTTAATGCGATAATAATTTGATTTTTTTTACGGTTTTTTTGCATTTTTTCAAAAAACGATAACCTAAAATTTTTCATGGTCATAACAATGCAATATCGTTTTGCAAATTGTCACGTTATTTCGTTGCAAAATGGCCAACCATATAAAAAAACGGTAAATCCGTTTGGCTTCGAATTTCCACCTAAACGAGCATTTCGTTTTTTAAGGGGCGTTGTCAAAAACAAAGAAGCGTATATATTGACGCCCTTTTAAATAAAATGAATCAATATTCATTCAAAATTGCGACACGGTAGCCTGCGTAAAACTTTAAAACATTACGAGCCTTCTATTGAAATAATGCGTTTAAAAAGCTAAATTCTTTTTTTACCAAATCAGAACGAGGAAGATATGTTTAAAAAAATTCTGATCGCCAATCGGGGTGAAATTGCTCTTCGCATAATGCGTACCTGCCGCGACATGGGTATTGGCAGTATAGCCGTTTTTTCCGAGATCGACCGCAAAAGCGCCCACGTACAGTTTGCCGACGAAGCGTATCCTTTAGGTGGTATTACTTCCGGTGAAAGTTATCTGAACGCGGAAAAAATCATCCGGATAGCCCTTGAACACGGGGCCGAAGCTATTCATCCGGGCTACGGTTTTTTATCTGAAAACGCCCGTTTTGCGCGCAAAGTTCGGGAAGCCGGCTTGGTATTCATCGGCCCGCCTGCCGAGGCCATCGAACTTATGGGCAGCAAAACGGCTGCACGCACTTTAATGCAGGAACACGGTGTGCCCACAGTTCCTGGCACAAAAAAAGCGTTACGTTCTGAAGAAGAAGCGTTAAAAGTAGCGCAAAAAATCGGTTTTCCGGTATTAATAAAAGCTTCGGCAGGTGGCGGAGGCAAAGGTATGCGTTTGGTGCATTCCGCAGACGAATTGCCATCTGCTTTGCAAAGCGCCAAACGCGAGGCCAAATCGGCCTTTGGCGACGATACGGTTTACATCGAAAAATATCTTGAGGAACCGCGTCATATTGAATTTCAAATTTTAGCTGATAACTACGGGCATGTGGTTCATTTGGGCGAACGGGAATGTTCCATCCAGCGCCGTCATCAAAAAATTATCGAAGAAGCGCCATCGGTCGTTTTGGATGCTCCACTGCGTCAAGCCATGGGCCAAGCGGCCATTCAGGCGGCCAAGGCCTGTAATTACCGCAATGCAGGCACGATTGAATTTATGCTGGACAAACATCGCAATTTTTATTTTCTGGAAATGAATACGCGGTTGCAGGTAGAACATCCGGTTACCGAAATGGTTACCGGAATGGATTTGGTACGCGAACAAATATTGATTGCCAGCGGTCAACCGCTTTCCGTAAAGGAACCGCCCACACATTTTTGGGGTCACGCCATCGAATGCCGTTTGTACGCCGAAGATGCAGAAAACAATTTTACCCCATCGCCAGGTACCATTCGTTTCCTCAAACCCGCCGACGGGCCCGGTATCCGTGAAGACAGCGGTGTATTGCAGGGAAACCAAATTTCACTTTATTACGACCCTATGATTTCCAAACTAATTGCTTGGGGGCAAAATCGCGAACAGGCCATTCGACGGATGGTTCGTGCTTTAAGCGAATATCAGTTAAGCGGGATTAAAACAAATCTGGCTTTTTTAAAACGAATTTTGCAACATCCCGATTTTACAGCCGGACACTTAACCACTACTTTCATCGACGCCCATCGGGACGAATTGTTCGAAGGTAATAGCAAGGCTCCGGAAGCAGCAGGTATTTTGGCTTTGTTAACGCACATTGCAAGCCATAGCCATTCGGTGGCTATGGCAAATAAATCCACAGATAACCAACAACCGATTTCCAATTGGAAAATTATCGGACGTATGAAACAAATGAGGGGCTAATGAAATACTTCGTTAAAATCGCTGATCGCGAATGGACATTCCACTATTCCGAATCTGACGGGACGTTAAGTAATCATAACGACGAACCGTTGCATTACGATTTGCAGGATTTGGGCAACGGTTGTTATTCCTTAATTTTGAACGGCAAAAGCTACTTGGCCCATGTTAACCGCAGCGATGCTCGTTATGAGGTGCTTTTAGAAAACGAGCTGATTCCCGTTATCATTGAAGACGAACAAAGCTTGCTATTAAAGCAACTAACCAAACACCGGGCCCAAGAAAGCAGCGAACAATTGATAAAAGCACCCATTCCTGGGTTGGTCACTCAGGTTTTGGTTAAGCAAGGAGACACCGTAGAGCGGGACACAACACTTTTAACGCTGGAAGCAATGAAGATGGAAAATGTCATTAAAGCCCCCTGCGCGTGCGTTGTGGAAAAGGTTTTTGTTAATTCCGGTGATACGGTTCAACAAAACCAGCCGTTAATCGAATTAAAGGAAAAAGAGTAATCGTACCATTAGTCACACATGCGTAACAGCCGTTTAAAATTTGTTATCCGCTCAGAGCTTTCTGCAGGTCAATTCGGGTAAAAAACCAAGCCTTGTCCGGTTGGCTGCTTTTAAAGTCTTGCAAAAAATATTTTAACAATTTGTCTTCCGTCCGCATTCAGTCCGGTAAAAAATAAAATTTTTGTCTTTTACTTTACATGTTAAAATGTTTCTTTTTAACGATTAAAATCTTAAATTATCCGTATTGAAATTACAACGTAAATAAAGGGAGGTATTCGTGAAAAAAGATTTTATTTCCATTGCCGATTATACAAGAGAAGAGTTGGAAGAAATTTTTAATTTAACCCGCGAACTCAAAGAAAAAACCAAACGCGGTGAAGAACATCATTTATGCAAAGGCAAAACCATGTCGATGATTTTTGCCAAACCGTCGGCACGCACACGCATTTCTTTTGAAACCGGTATGTATCAGTTGGGCGGATATGCATTGTATTTAAGCCCCAACGATATTGGCATTGGCAAACGTGAAGCGGTAAAAGATATTGCCCGCGTTATTTCGCGTTACAACGATATTATCATGGCGCGTTTGTTTGAACACGCCCACATGATGGAATTGGCCGAATACGCAACGGTTCCGGTAATCAACGGTTTAACCGATTACAATCATCCTTGCCAAATTATGGCCGATATTTACACCATTCTGGAAAAACGCGGCAATCTGGAAAATCTTAAAATAACCTACATCGGCGATGGTAACAATGTGGCTAATTCTTGGGTCAATTTGGCGGCTAAACTGCCGATGCATCTGGTTATTTGTTCCCCTTCCGGTTACGAACCCGATGCCCAAACACTAACCCGTGCCCACGATGCCGAAATTAGTAAAATTGAAATTTTGCACGATCCGGAAGTTGCGGTGAAAAATGCGGATGTTATTTATACGGATGTCTGGGCCAGTATGGGGCAGGAAGCCGAAGCAGAACAGCGGCGTAAAGTGTTTATGCCTTATCAGGTTAACAGCAAATTGCTGGGATATGCCCATAAGGATGTGCTGGTTATGCATTGTTTACCGGCGCATCGCGGCGAAGAAATTACAGACGAGGTATTGGACGGCCCGCATTCCATTGTTTTTGACGAAGCGGAAAATCGCATGCACGTTCAAAAAGCAATTATTGTCAAACTATTGGAAAACCGTTAACATTGAAAACAAAATGGTTCTTTTTTGCAAGTATCTTTTTTTTGCTTTTGCTTGTATTTCAATGCAAAAAGCAAGAGCCGCGGCGGGTTGTCAAACCGAGCGCGCCGTCGCTTTCCGCAGGTAAAATTTATCCGAATTTACCCTACTTGTCGCAAGGCGGAGCCACCTTCGCTCTTTATTTGCCCAAGCAGTATACTCCCCAAAAGGCATGGCCTGTGGTCTATTTTTTTGACGCCCACGCCCGCGGTATTTTACCTGTTAAACGTTACCGAAAATTGGCCGACGATTTCGGTTTTATTTTTGTAGGAGCCAATAATTTAAAAAATGGACTCGCCAATCAAACTATTGCCAACCGTGTTGACAATTTGTTTGGCGAAGTGAACAACCGTTTTAAAATCAGGAAAAACCAGCAATATATTATGGGATTTTCCGGAGGTGCCCGCATGGCCGTGCTAACGGCTTTGCTCCGTTCCGATGTTTCGGGCGTAATCGGTTGTGCGGCCGGTTTTCCGCAATGGCGGCAACCCATTAGCCGCAGCTTTGCCTATGTGGCTGTTGTGGGTAAAGGCGATTTTAATCTTTCGGAATTGCAAGTATTAAACGTCCAATTGGACCGCTCTCCCCTGCCCCATTGGCTTATTGAATTTACCGGCGGACACGAATGGCCGCCCATGTACATAACGCGTAAGGCCTTTAGCCTTTTGCAATTGGATGCCATTCGCAACGGTTTTGCCCGAAGCGAACCGAATTTTCTCGGCCGCTTTGTTAAAAGTGAAATGCAAATTATCGATAGCTTAAAACAAGACAACAAACTTTTGGCTCTTGGGGAAGAATACCGCTTGCTTATTAACGCCCTTAAGGGGATGGGAGCGATTCAAAGCGTTGAAATCGCCTACAAAAAGCTGATTAAATCCAAAGCATATTTAAAACAAAAAAACCAAGAACGCGAACAAGCTTTGCGTGAGGTCGATTTACAAAAGTCCATTCAAAAAGCATTTAAGCGTCAGGATATTGCTTATTTGCAAAAACAATATCGTAAACTTTCGCGCATAAAGGCCGGACAAACCGATTACTGGATGGCAAAACGTTTGATTGCCTTTACGAGTTTGCTAGGCTATTTGTACGCGCAACAGGCTTTGCAAAAAAAAGATTTGGCCGCTGCGGAAGCCTACCTGAAATTGTATGCTGTTACCGACAAAAACAATGCCGATCGCTATTATCTGCAGGCTTGGTTGGATATTTTGCAAGGAAAACTTTCACAGGCACAACAGGAGGCGGAAAAAGCCCTCCGTTTGGGATTGGACGATCGACAAAAGATTTTTGCCAACCCCGATTTCAGCGTCCTGCAATTACACTAAGGCGGGGTAATCGGACAATGCTTTTGTCAATAGTTTCCCTTTGTGCCTGTTAATTTGCATTTGAATTAGATGCAACAAACTTTTATTTTAACAACGTTTGTGTTACTTGCAAAAGAGTGGCCATGAAAACCGTTTCGACAGAAATTATTATTAATGCCCCGGTTAAACGTATTTGGAACATACTTAGCGATTTTGCCCAATACGCCATTTGGAATCCCTTTATTATTTACGTAAAAGGCGATTTTAAAGAAGGCGAAAAACTTTCGGTTATTCAAAAGCCGCCGGGCGAAAAACCGCGTCTGTTTAAACGGCGGATCAGTAAAATCATTGCACCCAAAGAAATGCAATGGCACGGTAAATTAATCATACCCGGTTTATTCGATGCGCGGCACATCTTTTCTATTGAGCCGATTAACGATAAACAATGCCGCTTTGTGCACAAAATTCATTACTCGGGGCTATTGACTTCTTTACTATGGAATCGCATTGAATGGAGTTTGAAAGCGGGCTTTAATAAAATGAATCAGGCTTTGAAAGACATGGCCGAAAAAAACGCACAGGGAACCGATGCGAACGATTAAGCCCAAAATTTGCGCTTCCTTTCAAACCAATACCCAAATCTGAGTTAAGCGCGCCCGCTATTTTGGCGGCTAACCATTCAATCGAGAAATCATTTGGAAAGGTTGGAATGAATTTAAAGGTTGAACGCTTTGGCGAAGCCGATACCGACTGGTGGGATGCCTACGTTTGGCAGGCCGATAACGGAACCATTTTTCATACGCGAAAATTTTTAAGCTACCATCCCAAGAGCCGGTTTAAAGATCACTCCCTGATCTTTAAGCGTAAAAATGCCGTTAAAGCGGTATTACCAGCCATTGAAATGGAAATGGATAAAGACAAAGTACTCTATTCGCATCGCGGGGCTTCTTACGGCGGATTCGTTTACAAAGACGCTGGCATCCGTGACGCTTTTGATATGGTTGAAGCATTAAAAACATACGCCAAGGCTCAGGGCTTTACCCGCATTTTAATTACCTTGCCACCTATTGTTTACATGACCCGCTATTCTAATTATTTGGATTTTGCCATGCTGCAGAACGGTTTTCGCTATTTAAAGCGCGAAATATCCAGCGTAGTTCAACTGCCCGCTTCCGTGGAAGACATTTTGCCCATGTTTAAGTCCGAAGCGCGCACCGCCACACGTAAATCCATAAAATCCGGAATTCAGGTGCGGCGCTCCGAAGATTTTGACACGTACTACAAAATTCTCAGACGTAATTTAAAACTAAGACACAACGTAACACCTACCCATTCGTTAGATGAACTAAAATATCTGGCAAAACTCTTTCCCGATCGGATTCATTTGTGGGCCGCTTATTTAGACGGGCAAATGATTGCCGGAGTGGTTAACTTTATTTGTACGCCCAGAGTGGTGTTGGCCTTTTACATTAGCGATAATAAAGAATATCAGCAATACCGTTCGCTTAACAATTTGTTTTACCGCATTTTTCAATGGGCCGTGCAGGCAGGCTACCGCTTTTATGATTTCGGTATTTTTACGGTAAACATGGATCCGAATTGGGGATTGGGAAAATTCAAAGAAACGTTTGGTGCTCGCGGCCTTTTTCGCGATTCCTTCGAACTGCTCATGTGGGCGCCTCAGTCTTAAACGGATGGGGCTATGAAAACACGCTTTTCTCAAAGTTTTAAAGATTTGCTTCAATACTTATTCTCTGGCGGGGTAACACGTCTGTTACCTTTTTTATTGCTCCCCTATGCGGCTCGGGTATTATCTTCGCAAGATTTCGGTTTGTACGCGCTTTACCGTCTTTACATTACCTTAGGGGCCACCATTCTGCTTTTAGGCTTGGAGCAAGCCGTTTTTCGCTTTGTTCCCGAAGGCAAAGAACCGTTCTCTTACAAAGCCCTGGGCAGCTCGTTTTATTTTGTACTATTCGTTTTCGGCATTGTTTTTGTGGTTACCCTATCCGCCAATAAATTCCTTAACGCATTGTTTTTCGAAGCCAATAATGTGTTTCCTTTTTATTGGCTTCCCGTATTTGTTTTGCTCAATGCGTTATCGACCTTATTGATTACTTTTTTCAGTGCGCGCAAACAAAGTAAAAATTATTTGCTTACCAATGTGACGGGGCAAACATTATTTTTTCTTGTTTTTTTAATCGGTTTGTATGCCGGATGCGGACTAAAGGCCTTTTTTTATGCCATTGTCATCTCTAATGTTTTTATTTACCTCATTAACGTAAAATACTGGCGGTTGGCATTAAAAACCGGTTTTGATCCCAAACTTTTACTCAAACTGTTGCGTACGGGTTTTCCTTTAATGCTGGTAACACTTATTACCTACCTGCTTTACCAAAGCGACCATTACATCATCAAATATTTTTTGGGATTACGGCTAACCGGAATTTACAATTACGGGTACCGCTTCGGTGCGGTAATTTTATTGTTCGTTACCATTACCAACAACGTATGGCTCCCCCGTATTTACGCCTCGGGTGAATCGTATTTAATTAAACACTTACGGGCTTACGGCAGCCTTATCGCCTTAAGCTGCGCCACTATTTTCTGGTTAATCGTATTCATTTTTCATTTGTTCAAAAATGTACTGGTCCCCAGCGGATTCGAGGCAAGCTTGACGGTTTTAAATATCGTTGGTTTAAGCTACATTATTTACGGACACGTACACACCATTGACGGCTGGTTAATTTTAAAAAACCGTAACCGTGCATTGGTAGGAATTTCGGCCGCAGCATTGCTGCTAAACATCGCCTTAAATATTATTTTGATTCCTCGTTACGGTATTCTTTCCGCGGCAATCGTAACCGGTATTAGTTTTTTATTTATCTGGGGCTTGCTGCTTTTATATTTACGTCGCTTTGTGCGTTCTTCTTATTTGGCCGCCATTGCCTTTAACGTTTTGCTAATAACGGCTCCGGGCCTCCTTTTGTTTACCAGCTTACCCGTTTGGGTAGGTTTTTTGCTATTTGTGGCAATTGCGTTTCGGGAATTACGAACCAACGCTTTATTACCACATCTGATCGGTAATTCGCGTTCTTAAACGATTTTTCTTTTGGGCTGTAATGCCATTTCGCTTACCTGTTGGCATCCGTTGCATCTTTAATATAACGCAAATATTTTGTCGATTCCTCCTGCCAGGTGTATTTTCTGGAAATGGCTTTTAAGCGTTCTTTAAAGCCAGCGTATACGCGCTGGTCCATCATCTTTAAAACAGCCTGGCGAATTTCATCAATATCGGACGGATTTACGGCAAACCCGATCCGTTCGTGCTCAATAATACGTCTGATTTCCGGGTAATTACTGCCGATTACAGGAATTTCGGCCTGAATGTATTCAAATAATTTATTAGGTAAAGCATGAAAATAGCTTAATCCCTTACCCGAAATAACCGTAAAGCCAAAATCGGCCGAAGCGGTAAATCGGTATAGTTCATCAAAGGGAACCAGGCCGGTAAAAACAACGCGATGCTCCATACCAAAAGTTCGGGCTGTTTTTTTTAATTCGCGTAACAAAGGGCCATCGCCAACCAAAACCAGCGTAAGATTTTCCACTTGGCGACAAGCCTTTAAAATTTCGAGCAGTCCGCGACCTTTAAAGATCATTCCCTGATAAATACCGATCTTATTTTCTGGCGCTATGCCGTATTTTCGTCTTAAAAAGTCCGATTTTGGTCTCGGCCGGTATTCCGGAATATTGCGCACAAAACCGACCACATTCAGTTTTGGATAAAGTTGTTGCAATGCTTGTGCATCCGACTGGCATACGGTAAATGCCGCTCGGCATTTTTGCAGGCCGAATCGTTCGTAATACAGCCAAAATTTTTGCCGTAGTGGGCGGTGAACCAAAGAATTTAAGCCGGCAAGCAGTTCCACACTATCGTAAATGTAGGTACAGTCAAAAAAAAAGGCCTTTAGGCGTAAAGGTAGCAGGGGTAAATAATCATAGGCAATAAACAAATCTGCTTTTTCATTACGCAGGTTTAAAAAGCTTTTGATGATAAAAATAAAAAACCGCCAAAACGTAGGCCCGGCAGGCAGTTTTAGGCGCTTAAGTTTAATCCCTTGCCAAGGCCGCACATTTAGCCTGGGATGAAAAGCCGCCAAAAGGTGCACTTCAAAACCAGCCTGCAACAAGGTTTTTGCCTTACGATAAATATTGGCTTCGTAGCGCAAATCGGAAATCGTAACAATGTAAACGCGAGGCTTTGGTGTGGCTTTCAATAACGCATTTCCTGTGGTTATTTTGTAATTTTAACGGCAAAAATTAGCCAAATTGCGGTTGGAATGCAACCAGAAAAAAGTTCATACAAGACAATAAGTATAATCGGCTATAAGCCTCCGCCAAATGCATTCGATTTGTCGGCATTTTTAACGGCATTATTACGACATGGCTTTTAATTTGACCGCAGTACCGTACACCAAAATTTCCGCTGCACTGGACATAATGTAGGAAGTGGCAAACCGAACGTTCACCACTGCATCCGCACCCAATTCTTCGGCCATTTCTTTCATCCGATCCAGAGCTTGTTCTCTGGCTTCGGCCATTAGCTTGGTATACTCTTCAATTTCTCCGCCGATAAAACCTTTAAGCACAGCCAAAATATCGCGGCCCACATTACGGGCACGGATGGTATTACCTTTAACCAAACCCAGCACTTCGGAAATTTCATTACCAGGAATAGAATCCGTTGTCGAAATAATCACCGTTTAACCCTCCTGTATTTATCGACCTTTCGGATCATTAATTTTTCTCTAAGTACGGAAACGAAAACGATAATAAACCCCAAAAGGAAAAATCCAAACCCCACTTTTTCTATTAACGGTTCTTTGGGATTCATGAAGAAATTTTCGAACAACTCAAAGGCCCCGTATGCCAATAAAATAATGGCACCCACACTAAAAAAAATCCAGCCGATTCCCCGCTCGATGCGATTGTAAACATTTTCCCAATAATCGTCCCAAAACATTTCGGGGAAAGGTTTAAATTTCATTTGGGAAGTCTCCTCCTTTAATTTTTTAAACATTTCCCATTCGGCGCGGCATTTCGTACAGGTTTTCAGATGCTGCCGTAACGCAACAATTTCCTCCTCGTTTAATTCCCCGTCCAAATAGCCCGTCATCAACAAGCGGGCTTGTTCACACTTCATAGGTCTCCTTTTAAATTTTGCAAAATTTTCACCAATCGTTTACGCGCATAATAAAGCCGGGACATTACGCTACCAATGGGGACATTAAGCACATCGGCCATTTCCTTATAGGAAAAATCATTAAATTCTTTCAATAAAATAATTTCACGATCCTTAGCGTCCAATTGTTTCAGCGCTTGCCAAACAAGGGACGTGCGTTCATCCTTTTCAAAAAGTTCGTCGGGTTGTTCTCCCAAATCTGGTGTTGTGGTTTCCGTATAATCATCCATACGCACCAATCGTTTGTGATGATTCACAAAATTGATGCACAAATTTTTCAAAATGCGATAGAACCAACTGTAAAACGGCCGGGACGGATTGTAGTCTTTCAAGGAACGATAGGCACGATAAAATGCTTCTTGTGACAAATCCAAAGCATCTTCGCGATTTTTAGTAAACATCAGGGCCAAATAAAACGCCCGCTCTTTGTACCGCTCTACAATATGTCGGTACATTTCCTTTTTGCCGTTTAAGCACGCTTCGATTGCTTCTTTGTCCGAAATTTCTGCGTTCACAAATTACTACCTCTTAAATACAAATCATCCCGGCAATTATTCAACTTCATCAAAATCGTTTAACCCATACAATCGATGTACGAATTAAAACCGTTTATTAATACGGGCCTTCCCTTTTCCCTTGGCATCAGGTCTAAATTACAAAATATTCCCCGATTGGCAAAACATCCTTTAAAAAAATTTCGCATGGTAATTTTATTTTTTTGTAATTTCTTTTTGTAGAATCGTACGGAAATCCGTAAAAAAATCGCAAAAATCAAATTAAAAATCCAGATTAAAAGGAGTTTGTTATGCTTAAAGGGAAAATTGCTCTTATTACGGGAGCTTCCAGCGGAATTGGCAAGGCCACGGCATTTGCCCTGGCCAGCAATGGCTGTAACGTCATTTTATGCGGACGACGGACTGAAAAATTGGCGGAAACAGGCGAACAAATCAAACAACAATTTAATGTAAAAGTACATCTGCTTACCCTTGATGTTCGGGACCGTCAAGCCGTAATGAAGGCTTTGGCAGCATTGCCCCAATTTTGGCAAAATATCGATATTTTAATTAACAACGCCGGTTTGGCCCGCGGACTGTCTAAAATTCACGAAGCGGATGTGGACGATTGGGAACAAATGATCGACACAAATGTAAAAGGACTGCTTTACGTTACCCGTGCCGTAGTTCCGGGAATGGTGGAACGCGGCCGCGGTGACGTGGTGAACATCGGTTCCATTGCCGGACACGAGGTGTACCCCGGCGGAAACGTTTATTGTGCCACCAAACATGCCGTGGATGCTTTGACCAAAGGCTTGCGTATCGATTTGGTGGATACGCCCGTTCGGGTTTCCAGCGTTGACCCGGGCATGGTGGAAACGGAATTTAGTATTGTGCGCTTTAAGGGCGATATCGAACGCGCTAAAAATGTGTACAAAGGATTCAAACCGTTAACCGCCGAGGATATTGCCGATACGATCCTGTTTATCGTTACCCGGCCCCCGCACGTGCAAATTGCAGATGTTATCATCTTTCCCACGGCTCAGGCATCGGGAACGATTGTGCACCGCAATGGCTAAACCCGGCAATCTTTTTTAATTCTAAAATTGCCCGACGCAAACAATAAATACGGAGAAAATTTATCTGCAAGGCTGTCTTAAATGCGAAAATTCACACGTTGTATTGATTTTGCAACCTACGGACATTGGTTTTGGGTAGCGTAAAAGCTCTTTTTTATGTTGCTATTCGAATGAGTGCGCTCGGCATTTGGGACAGCTTTTTTACGGTTTCCCTTTTCTTGGCCTGTTAACAGTTCTTTTTATTCATCCGATCCGATAAAAATCTTTTCATAAAGTTCTTTAACGAAGGTTCGACTATTCTTAACGAAAATAACTAAAAACCAAAAGCTTAATTATGGAAAAGATCTCTGGGAACAAGTATCGCGGCAAGATTTTATCCTTAAACGATTCTATTTTTAATCAATGGTACGATTCCTTTCCGGATATCATCCTTATTCATACGCCGTTTAAAGACGGACGCGAAAAAATACTGGCTGTCAATCAAATTGCCTGCCATCGATACGGATACACACGGGAAGAATTCATCCGTCTTACCCTTGCCGATATAACGGAAGAATGTCCCAAAATTTCAGAAACGTTAAAAAAACAACTAAATCAAGGTCAACCCGTTTTATTCGAAACCCGTCATTTTGGCAAAACCAAAACGATTCTTCCTTTGGAAATTAGCGCGACCATCATTCGGTTTAATGATCAAAAGGCGATACTATCGGTTTGCCGTGATATCAGCAAGCACATGCAACATCACGATTTTCTTAAACAGGCCAAAGAAACAGCGGAACATCACCTGAATATTTCAGCAGAAATAATCCTGGCACTCGATTCTCAGGGTCGCATTACCATGCTCAATGATAGCGGACATCGATTGCTTGGCTACGGAGAGGGAGAACTAATCGGCAAGAACTGGTTTGAGACCTGTTTGCCACCATCAGTCCGAGATGAAATTCGCGGGGTTTTCGAGCAATTAATGAATGGCGAAACCCAAAAGGTGGGTAGTTACGAAAATCCGGTAGTCACCAAAGATGGGCAAATAAAAATCATTCACTGGCAAAACAGTTTATTGCGTAACGGATCGGGACACATTACCGGTACTTTAAGTTCCGGTGAGGACATTACCGACCGCCAGAAAATCGAAGATGCCCTTCGGCGCAAAGAAAAAATGCTAAATGATGCCCAACGGATTGCCCGTATCGGCAGTTGGGAATTTGATTTAACACGCAACGAATTATTTTGGTCCGATGAAGTTTACCGCATGTTCGAACTTCCCAAGGAACAATTCAAAGGTACTTACGAGGCTTTTTTGCAAACCGTACATCCGGATGACCGGCAAACGGTCGATCGGATGTACAGGGAATCGGTACGCAACCACACCCATTACAAAGTTGAACATCGTTTGCTGTTACCGGACGGACGCATAAAATGGATGCAGGAGCAATGCGAAACCTATTACGATAACTCCGGTAAGCCGTTACGCTCGGTGGGCACGGTATTGGATATTACCGATTTAAAAGAAACCGAATTGGCTCTAAAAGAAAGCGAAGAACGATACCGTTCCCTGTTCGAAAATTCGCCGGTTGCGCTTTGGGAAGAAGATCTTACCGACATGTTTGCTTATTTGGAAGTTTTAAAAAAGAAAGCCAACGGTGTGTCCGTGCGGGCTTATTTGGATGCCCATCCGAATGAAATCGAACAATTATTACAACGCATCCGCATTTTAAGAGTAAATAAGGCGGCAATCGAGTTGCATCACGCGCAAAGTCAGGAAGAAGTAATCCGGAATCTGCCGCGTTTTTTTACGGAAGATTTTTACGAAGTATTCAAAGATGAAATGGAGGCGTTAGCCAAGGGCGAAACAATTTTTACCTGTGAAGAACGGATTCGCACCTTAGATGGTCAGGTAAAGTACATTTATTTGAAATTATTGCTCAAACCCCCTCAAAAGCAAACCTCGTCCAAATACATCGGCATTATTGCCACCACCGATATTACCGGCTTAAAAAACGCCGAACAGGAAATAAGGCGCTCTCATGCGCGGCTTAAACTTTTGCACGAACTGGACAAAGCCGTTCTGGAGGCCCGTTCCATTAGCGAAATTTCGCAGGCCGTTCTAAAAGAGTTACATGCTTTTATACCGGCAGAGCGGCTTAGCATTTTAATTCTTACCGAATATCCCGATCGGGGAATTGTCTATTCCAAAGGCCTTTTACAACGAACCATAGGCAAAGGTAAGGCGATTAAAATCGATAAAACGCTAAACGAATGGCACAAACTTCGACTAAATGAAGTGGTCAAAATCGACAATCTTAATTTGACCAAAACATACGTGGGCGTTAAAGCCGTTCTGGCCCAAAAAGGGATAAAAAGCATTCTGAACATTCCTTTAATGGCGCATGGAGAACTGTTGGGCTCATTAAACTTGGCTTCGAAAAAGCCTCATGCGTTTTCCGATTTTGACATTCAAATTACCCGCGAAGTAGCTAATTCCATTGCCATTGCCATCGAACAAACCCGGCTCCACGAAGCAATTGAACAGCATGCCCTTGCTTTGGAAGACAGCCTGCACGAATTACAACAAATTTATGATTTAAGCCTCTCCTTGGCAGAAGCGCAAACCGCTCGACAAGTGGCTCAAAAAACGACGGTTATTTTAAATAAAGCCCTTGTGCCCGATGCGGTTTTCTTTTTTATTCGCAAAGGCAATAAACTCGATCTTCTGGCGCATCACTTTAACAAGATGCCTTTGAAAATTAGCGCCCTTCGTCAAAATAAATTAGGTCAGTGCATTTGCGGTCAGGCGGCCAAACTTGGCAAAACGATCTTTTCCAAAAATATTACTAAAGACAAGCGATGCACGCTTCCGGCCTGTAAAAAATCGGGATTGCGTTCCGTGGCAGCCATTCCCTTAATCGTAGGCAATCAAATGTTGGGCGTCATCGGCCTGGGTTCTTTAAACGAACGCGAATTTGCTAACCAAAAGTCTTTTATCGAAACCTTGGCTAACGAAGCTGCTTTGGGCCTGCAAAACGCTTTATTACTCGAAGAACTAAGAAGCCACGAATCGGAATTGGAAGAACGAATTGCCCGGCGTACGGCAGAACTGCTGGAGGCCAATAAAGAACTGGAATCGTTTTCGTATTCCGTTTCACACGACCTGCGTGCCCCGTTACGTGCTATTGACGGTTTTTCGCGCATATTAGCAGAAGATTATGCCAATAAACTGGATGACGAAGCCAAACGTTTAATCGGTATTGTTCGTAAAAATACCCAACAAATGGGCCAATTAATCGATGACCTTCTGGCCTTCTCCAGAACCAGCAGGCAAATTATGAATCCCTCACAAATTAACATGACCGATTTGGCCAAAGCCATTTATTACGAATTAACCGATGCACAACAAAGAAAGCGCATTCAATTTAAACTGAATGCCTTGCCCGAAGCGCATGCCGATGCTACGTTAATGCGTCAGGTGTGGAATAATTTATTAAGCAATGCCCTTAAATTTACCCGAACTAAAGCCAAACCTTTCATTGAAATCGGCTTTTATGTGCGGAGCGGATATCTCGTTTATTTTGTAAAAGATAACGGTGTGGGCTTTGATATGAAATATGCCGACAAATTGTTCCAAATTTTTCAACGTTTGCATTCCATGGAAGAATTCGAAGGCACCGGTGTCGGTCTTTCCATTGTCCAACGCATCATTAAACGCCACGGCGGAAGGGTTTGGGCCGAATCCGAACCCGATAAAGGCGCTACCTTTTATTTTTCATTACCCAAATAATATGCTTTTTTTGAACTTTTTTCCCCATACAGGTGTTGTAATTTAATACAAGAATGGGCTAAAATTTCTGAGCGATTGCCTAAAAATAGCCCGCCATTCCTTTACAAGGAAACATCTTCTGTGCCCTTTTCGGTAAATCCATATCGGCTTTTTGCCATGCGGAAACAATCCGTTTAACTGATTAGTTTGCATACAAGCCTGGCCGATAAATGCAAACCGTTCTAATTTTTCCGATTATTTCGTCGAAAATAACAACTCTGAAAACAAGGAAAAAATACGAATGCGTAAATTAGCCATGGAAATTATTCTCATCGAAGATAATCCGGCGGATGTCGAGCTGACATTACGTGCCTTAAGGAAAAACAAAATACTAAACAAGGTTGTTGTTCTTTCCGACGGCGAAGAAGCTTTGGATTTTTTATTTATGCGTGGCCAATACGAAACGCGGCGGGATATTCATCCAAAACTTATTCTATTAGATTTAAAATTACCGAAAATAAACGGACTGGAAGTATTGAAAACCATAAAATCGCACGAAAAATTCAAATGGATTCCTGTGGTTATTTTAACTTCTTCGCGCCAGGAAAGCGATCTGATTAAAAGTTACGATTTGGGGGCAAATAGCTATATTGTAAAACCGGTTGACTTTGAACAATTTGTAGAAGCTATTCGTGAACTGGGCCTTTACTGGTTACTAATGAACGAAATTCCCAAAGGTGAACTCTAAAAACGCAGGAGGTGCCATGGAAGCACCGTTACAGATATTGATTATTGAAGATCTTTCGTCCGATGCCGAACTTATTGAGCGTGAACTGAGAAAACTGAATCGGAATTTTCAAACACACATTATTAAAGACGAACAGAGTTTAAAATCGGCTTTAAGCAAATTTAAACCCGATGTGGTGCTCTCCGATTACTTAATGCCTTCGTTTACGGGGATGGATGCTTTAAAAATAATTCGGGACTTTGACCCCGATATTCCCTTTATTGTCGTAACCGGTTCTATGAACGAACTAACCGCAGCCGAATGTATGAAGGCGGGTGCTTGGGATTATGTTATTAAGGAAAAATTAGCCAAACTGGTACCTGCCATCGAATCTGCTCTCGAAAAAAAACGTTTGATTGAAGAAAACAAAGCGGCCCAAAAAGCACTGCACGAAAGTGCCATGCGCTTTAAAGCTTTGGTCGAATCGGCACCTGTAGGCATTATTTTGTACGATGAAAAGGGCTGCATTACCTATGCTAACAAAATTGCCGTTAAATTGGTGCGCGCCCAAAGTATGGAAGATTTAAAAGGGCGCTCGGCTCTTGAGTTTATTCATCCCGAAGACCGGACGTTAGCTCAAACCCGAATTAAAAAGAATTTACAAGGTGAAATTCTTCCGCCCGCAGAAGAGAGATTGGTGGCATTAGACGGGCGCATCATTTACACCGAGATCAATGCCAGACCGATTTACATCGAAGGTAAACGGGTTGTCATGGCCTTTGTGACGGATATTACACAACGCAGGAAAGATGAGCAATTGCTAAGTATTCAAAGCACAGCTCTCAAGGCCGCAGCCAATGCCATTGTTATTACCGATATTGACGGTAATATTCAATGGGTGAATCCTGCCTTTACCCAACTTACCGGTTATAGCGCCGAGGAAGTTTTGGGAAAGAATCCGCGCATTCTGAAATCGGGCAAGCACGATAAAAAATTTTATGAAAATCTTTGGGGGACCATTCTTTCGGGAAAGGTATGGCACGGCGAACTCATTAACCGTCGTAAAGACGGAACGCTTTATATCGAAGAAACCACCATTACCCCGGTTCGAAACCATAATCATAAAATAACCAACTTCATTAGTATTAAACAAGATATTACCGAACGCAAACAAGCGGAAGAACGTCTACGCAATTTAATCGAAACTTCCAACGATGCCATTTACCTACTATACCAGAATAAATTCGAGGTGATAAACCAACGTTTTACGGAGATTTTCGGTTACACGCTCGAAGAATGCAATGCTCCGGATTTTAATTTCATGAACCTTGTTGCGCCCGAAAGCCGTGATTTGATTTTGCAACGAATAAAGGCGGTTGAACGCGGTGAAAAAATTTCCGATGTGTATGAATTCACGGCACTTAGTAAATCGGGGAAACGCATCATCTGCGAGGTAAGCGTTTCATATATCAAATACAAAGAAGGCATTGCCACGCAAGGCATTATTCGAGACATTACCGAACGCCGCAACGCAGAAGAAGAAATTCGCAAACTTTCGGAAGCATTAAAACAAAGCCCCATTGCCGTAGTCATTATCAACAAGCATTTAATCATCGAATATGTAAATCCGGCTTTCACAAAAAGTTACGGCTATTCCGAAAAAGAAGTACTTGGCAACAAACCTTTTGCCTTTATCTTCGGAGAAAACAAGGACGATCTAATCAAAGAAATTCGCCAAACCATTCAAAAAAAGCAAGTATGGCAAAAAGAACTGCAATTGAGCAAAAAGGATAACAGCATTTTTTTCGCCAAAATTATGCTTACGCCCATTTTGAATGCGGAAGGCCAAATGACCCATTATTTGATTTTAATTGAAGACATAACCGAAAAAAGACAATTGCAGGAGCAGTTTTTACAAGCACAAAAAATGGAAGCTATCGGGCGCCTGGCCGGAGGCATTGCCCATGATTTTAACAACTTGCTTACCGTTATCAATGGCTACAGCGAATTACTCATCAAAACAGCCGCCAAAGACAATGCTCTTTTTGAAAAATTGATGCAAATTAAAAAGGCCGGGGAACGGGCTTCTGCACTAACATCCCAATTATTGGCGTTTAGCCGTAAACAGGTCATTCAACCAAAAATTATTAACCTGAATCACTTATTGCACGACTTGGAAAAGATGCTTAAACGTTTAATCGGTGAAGATATCGATCTGGTTATTTTTTACGACAAAAGTTTAGGTGCCATTAAAGCCGATCCCGCTCAAGTGGAGCAAGTGATTATGAATTTGGTAGTTAATGCCCGGGATGCAATGCCCAAAGGCGGAAAAATAACCATCCAATTGAAGAACCGTTTTATTGGGCCGGATTTTGTACGCAAACATTCCGGTGCGCACGAGGGGTGGTTTGCGGTAATGGCCGTTTCGGATACCGGAATAGGAATGGACAAAGAAACACAAAAACATATTTTCGAACCATTTTTTAGCACCAAAGAAAAAGGCAAAGGTACCGGTTTGGGATTGGCTACGGTTTACGGTATTGTCAAGCAAAGCGGAGGATATATTCAAGTATACAGTGAACCGGGTAGCGGCACTACCTTTCATATTTTTTGGCCTATTATCAATGCCAAGCAAATAGAAGAATCCAAAGAAATGGTTTTACACCGAAATTTAACCGGAAACGAAACTATTCTGGTGGTGGAAGACGAAGAAAGCGTTAAAGATTTCATCATTACCAGTTTGACGGAATTTGGTTATACGGTTTTATGGGCACCTAATATTTCGGAAGCGGCTCGTATTCTTAAAGAACAAGGAAATTCCATCGCCTTGGTACTCACAGATGTGATTATGCCTGGCGGCAGCGGAGCCGATCTGGTTGCCGATTTGCACAAAGCGCACTCAAAGGTAAAAATTATTTACATGTCCGGCTATACGGACGAAAGCATTGTGCGCCACGGCATTCTGCCCGAAAACACGCATTTTATCCAAAAACCGTTTTCCGTAGAAGATTTGGCCATCAAAATTCGTAAGGTTTTGGATGAATAGCAACGTATTTTATGCGTTGACAAAATTTACCTTTTGTTCGCCCTCGAAGGTATTTGCCGGGGTACTGTCCTGCTTTTTTGAATTTAACGAAAAGTGCCCCAACATAGCCTGTTTTTCAAACGCTTTAAGGCGATATGTGTAAAAATTGCAATAACTCTTGAATCTCTCCCGATTCCTAACTATCTTACCATAACCTCAACAAGCGATTCGGATTAGAATTTATGCAAAAACCGTTGCAAAAAATTTACGGACTTTTGGGTACTATATCCATATTGGCCGCCTTTGGCGTTTTGCTTGTTTATTACCACCATTTAACGCCGTTTCGCATGCAGGCAAATTTCCGGCACCAAAAAGTTATCGCTCATCTCGAACGAATTATTTTCTACGATATTGATCACGACGGCTACGAAGAACGCCTACAAATGGTCAACAACCCGATAAATGGCTTTTACTACATTAAAATTTACAAGGATTACCAAAAAGGATTAATCGATCAGTTCAATTTTAGCCACCCTGTTGTTCACAATCAACCGGCATTTTTGGATATTAACGGTGACGGGTGGGATGAATTGTTTGTGTTTTCCAATAACGATGATTCTCTTTACCTTTCCGTTATTGATGCGGCCAATATGCGCTTTATACAAAAAAACCACCCTATCTTGTCATCTTCTCCCCAACGAGCACGAAAACATTGGGATATTGACCGAATCAATCTTGCTTTTACTGATCTGGACAACGACGGGCAAACGGAATTGCTTTTTACTGTTAATTCCGGATATGCTCGCACTCCCAGAGGCATTTATGTTTATGATTTACGCGCAGGGAAAATTAACAAACGCTTTGAATACCACTTAGGAGCCGCACATTTTGCCGTTGTAGATTTTCGTAAAAACGGACAGAAATTTATAGCACTCGGCTCAACCGCTACAAATAATTTTGCCAAAAATCTACCATTATCCGATGCCTATTCCTGGTTCGGTTTGTTGGATCATAATTTAAAGCCTGTTAAAACATTCCGGCGTCTCGGGGGCAAATTTTCTTCGGCTGTTGTGCGAAAACTGGATTTGGGAACCAAAGAAAAAATATTGCTGTACGCCAATCGTCCCGGAGACACCAACAAATTAATGGTGATAAATCCCAATTTGACAATAGCCCATGAAAAAGATATCGAATCTACGATTAGCTCTTTTAGAATCGATCCGACCCCCTCGAATCCCAAAATTGTCTACGCTACGGATTCCGGTCAAATTTTTCAGCTCGATTCGTCTCTAAAATTAATCAAAAAGATAAACTCTCCATCTCAAAACCCCATATTAATTTGTGACGCAATCGCTGATTTTCTTCCGACAAAAGGCAATGAATATTTGTTCTGGAATAAAAACGGCTTTTATTTGTTTGACCGACAACTGCGATTACAGGCTTCATTTCCCTTTCCTACGCCTGTTGCTATTAAAGACATCTATCGCATAACATGGCCAGAATTTCCGTTACCCCGAATTGCTTACACCGATTCTCACGGTAATTACGAATTAATTTTACTGCCAGAAAAAAAATACGGGAGAATCTTGTGGTATTTTTTCCCTGTTTTCCTAATCATATTCGGGTTTAGCATTCTTCTTTTCTGGGGATTTCAAAAAATCAATCAATTTGTATCATATTTTTTCTTTTCCCTGAAAGAATCGGACAATGCCATAATTTTGTTGAACTATCGGGGTCGGGTCGTTTTGGTTAACCGGAAAGTAAACCAATTTTTACATTTAAATCCGCCATTGCAAAAAGGACTTTTATTTACCGAGGCGTTAAGCAAACACACCAAAATTTTACAAAATTTTTTAAAGGCACAAAAAGAAGGAAAGCAAATAAAAGACTCTTTTTCTTATGAAGATTCCGATAGCATATTCGTTGGAGAAATAGCCGTCACCCCTTTTTTTACTTTGTTTAACTTCGTACACACTTTTCTGATTGAAATCAAAGACAGTACCCAACAGGTTCTTTTGGAACGGCAACGTAACTGGCAACGCAATATCCGTAAAATGGTTCATGACATCAAAACACCTATTGCCGGCGTACAATTAAAATTACAAACATTGTATATGAAACTCAGCGAAACACATCCCGAATTAGACAAAGATTTATACAATGAACTGGAAGAAGCTTATTCGGAATTAAAACGCATACGCAATATCAGTAAAAATTTCTTAAAATTTAATGATCTGGAAGAAATGCAAATCAAACCCATCCCTATTCATCAATTTCTGGAGAACGTGCTAAAACCTTTCCGATTATATGATCAGGAACAGTTACACATTAAAACCATTGTACATCCTCATATTCCCAAACAAGTTCAATGGGATGAAAGGCAAATCGAATTGCTTTTGCATATCTTAATCGAAAACAGCATCGATGCCGTACAAAACAGCGGCGAGGTCATTATCGAAATCAAACCATCCTCGCAAATAAGAAATACGGCACAGCCGTGGCTCGAATTTCGTATTATGGATAATGGCTGCGGAATTCCCGCACAATTTCAACATAAAATATTCGAACCCCATTTCAGCACCAAAAAGGAAGGCTCCGGACTCGGTCTTTCGTTTGCCAAACATATCGTACAACAGCATGGAGGCTTTATTCGTTTTCATTCTCATGAAAACAGCGGAACCGTTTTTATTGTGGTTTTACCTGCCATTGTTCAACAGAAACAAGGGAGGCTCCATGCATCAAATACTGGCCGTTGACGATGATTTGCAGTTTTTAAACAGTTTATCGAATCTTTTGAAACTAAAAAACTATCAAATCACCAAATTATCCAATTCGTTTGAAGTACTGAAACAAATCGAAAAAAATCATTTTGATTGCCTATTATTGGATATTCAAATGCCCGGTATCGACGGTTTTTCTTTATTACAAAAAATCAAGGAAAAAGAGCCCGACCTACCCGTTATTATGATATCCGGCAAAAGCACATTAAATATTGCCACTCATGTAATCCGACAAGGTGCGTTCGATTTTTTGGAAAAAGGAGGCGATATCGACCGCCTTTTAATCACGCTTAAAAATGCCATTAACCAACGCAGGTGGCTGGATGAACGAAAACTGCTTGTTAATGAAATCTCAAAACATTATCCCCTGGTAGGAGAAAGCAAGGCCATGCAAGAAGTTTTACGGAAAATAAATACCATTGCGCCCACACCCACAAACGTTTTAATCACCGGTGAAAGCGGAACGGGGAAAAATCTGATCGCCCGACATATTCATTTTAAAAGCCGTCATTATGCCCACCCGCTTATCCCGCTTAATTGTGCAATGCTTAACGAACAGGCACTGGAACATATTTTTGAAACCGAACTCATTACAAAAGAATCATCCGCTTCCTTTAACCATCACCAATTAAAAATTAAGGGGAAAACCATTTTTCTTGATGAAATAAGCAACTTGTCTCCTGTGCTACAAGATAAACTTTGTCAATTGTTAAAAAACAGAATAACTCAAGCAAACGATACGCATTTCCCTTTACGCATTATCGCAGCCAGTAAAAAAGATGTTCAACTGCTGATCAAACACGGAAAATTCAGAGAAGATCTTATTAACCGATTAAATGGTTTTCATATACGCGTGCCTTCTTTGCGCGAACGCAGCGAAGATATCCCTTTACTGGCTCAACATTTTGTACACAATTTTGCACATGAATACCACAAAGCTATTTTTTCACTTTCCCAAGCGGCAATAAAAACGCTTTGGCAGCATACCTGGCGCGATAACATTCGATCTTTACGCAAGGTAATGGAAAAAGTGGTGATGCTCGCGCAGAGAAATCCCGTTGGCGAAAAAGAAATCGAATTAGCGTTACACTTGCATCAACAGGAAGAACAAAGCATTCGTAATTTTTCAAACTTGAATTATTTTTAAAAATGGCCTTAAGCGGCTGTTTTTTTTCGATTACATTTTTTATCGTCTGGCAATCATTAAATGCCAACTGTATTACCGCATAACCGATTTTCTTTTCATGTTCAAATTATCGTTTTTTTTTAATTCACAAAATTAAGCCACAAAAAAATTTTTTTGCCAAAAACCACATATTTATACCGGACAAATTTAACCTAAAAATGGCAAGACGGCTAAAATTCGCAATGCAATCGAATATTCGCTCCGCAGTCAAAATTCGCCAAAACGTATAAAATTACAACCCACCCATCCGAGCCTGGAGCGGTCAGCGCAAAATCACCGATCACAGGTGGAAAGATTGCAAATATCTTTGTAACTTCCTTTTGCTAACCCTACGAAATTTACACGGAAAGGACGTATTATGGCGATTGTTTTGGACGGGAATTCCCTAACCATCGAACAATTGGTACGCATTGCCCGTTACGGCGAAAAAGCTGAACTGCATCCCGATGCTTTGGCCCGCATTAAAGCCTGTCGGGCTATGCTGGAGAAAAAGATCGCAGCACACGAGGTTATGTACGGCATTAACACCGGTATCGGTGAATTCTCCGAAGTCATCCTTACCGATGAGCAAGTGGAACAATTTCAAAAATATCTTATTTACAACCACTCCGCCGGTATCGGCGATCCGGCCCCCATCGAATATGTACGTGCGGCCATGGCCGGGCGCATTAACGTGCACGCCAACGGGCGTTCCGGCGTGCGTCCCGAAATCACTTTGACCTTAATCGAAATGCTGAACAAAGGCGTAACACCGGTTGTAGCGCAAAAAGGTTCGGTCGGTGCTTCCGGCGATTTGGCACCCATGGCGCAAATGGCTTTACTGCTTTTGGGAGAAGGCGAAGCATACTATCAGGGCGAACGTTTGCCGGGTAAAGTGGCCATGGAACGGGCCGGGATTAAAATTCCCGGATTAAAAGCACGTGACGGTTTGGCTACCATTAACGGTTCCAATTTGTTAACGGCCATGAGCGCATTGGAACTTTACGACATGGAGCGTTGGTTGCGGCAGGCGGAAATTGCGGCCGCCATGTCGCTGGAGGCATTGTTAGCCAATTTGAAACCCTATGACGAACGTTTGCACAAAGCCCGCGGGTTTAGCGGTGCCGTACGCAGTGCCAGAGCTATTCGCAAATGTCTGCAAGGCAGCGATTTGTATTCGGGTAAAATCAAACAGCGCGTGCAAGATGCGTATTCCATGCGTTCCACACCGCAGGTGATCGGGGCGGCTCTGGATGCTGTGCACTACGCTTGGCAACAGGTGGAAATCGAACTCAATGGCGTTGGTGATAATCCCGTTTTTTTCGTCGAGGACGAAACCACTATTACCGGTGCTAATTTTCAGGGTACACCGGTGGCTCTGCCCATGGACATGGTAGGTGCAGCCATTACCATGGTTAGCGTCATGTCCGAACGACGCATGAACCGTTTGAACAATCCGGCGCTTAGTGCGGGACTGCCGCCGTTTTTAACCAAAGGCGCGGGTATGTTTTCCGGTCTGATGCTCAGCCAGTACACGGCCGATCATTTGATTGTGGAACAACGCATTTTATCCGTACCGGCTTCCATCCAATCCATTCCGGCGGCTGCCGATCAGGAAGACTTTGTTTCCATGGGCATGAACACGGCCATTAAAAACAGCCAAATTCTGCAAAATGCTTATGGCATTTTAGGCATCGAATTCATGGCGGCAGCTCAGGCATTGGATTTTCGCGATCATCAATTCGGCAAAGGTGTGCAAATAGCCAAGGAAGTTATACGCAGATACGTACCATTTTTGGATACGGATCGACCGCTCTACCCGGATCATACCAAAATGCAAGAGTTGGTACGTTCCGCTGAAATTCTGGAACATGTGGAAGAAGTCATCGGCTCTTTAAAATAATTCGTGAAAACGCAATCGGTTTGTTGCGCGACAAATCGGTTGCGTTTGATTATGATTTTTGCGTTTTTAAAACGGAACGGCGATTCCGCAAGTGAAAAATCTTGTAGTTCAAACTGTCGCTCAGGGCCTGCAGGCTGGCATTAATAATATTGTGCGAAACACCCACCGTTGACCAGGTTCTCTCGCCGTCGCTGCTTTCCACCAGCACCC
>Ga0256914_1000156_pt1 | contig 65053 bp, 52 predicted proteins | sample HulkmetaG_FD_191571 | JGI IMG/M metagenome (GOLD analysis project Ga0256914, IMG submission 191571) | Hydrothermal chimney microbial communities from Main Endeavour vent field at the Juan de Fuca Ridge, Pacific Ocean - Hulk | ecosystem: Environmental > Aquatic > Marine > Hydrothermal vents ...
GGCAGACCGCCTCATCGGTGCGAGGGCCTTGCTCCTCCAGGGTGATGGCCCCCTGGGGGCAAGCGTCCAGGCAGGCCCCGCAGTGCAGGCAACGATTGGCATAGACCATCCACTCCGGCCCCTGCCGCTGGCTTTCCGGGTTGTGACACCAAACGCAGGCCAAGGGACAGCCTTTGAAAAAGACGGTGGTGCGCAATCCCGGCCCGTCGTGGATGGAAAACTTTTTGATGTCAAATATCATGCCGTACCGTTCATCCATCAGATCGTGTTCCTTGCCACAGGACCACCACGCCAGACTCTACCGCAGGCGGTCGGCATAGCAGGCATACCGGCGCGGGTTTGCCCGCTCTTGAAAATAAACTCCCAATTTCTCTTCGCCTTCGCGGTTCAAATCTCGGAACCGCCAAAGCGGGCCGTCCACGAACTTGAATCGCCACCGCCCCCGGCGCGAGCCGCCGAGATTTTCATCCTTGGCGGTGAGCCGGGGATCGGTCCGTTTCCCCGGCCGGTCCCATTGTACCCCAAAGGGCCGAGGGATGCAAGGACCGGATCCGGTGACTTGCGCTACGCCGTGTGGTGCAGGGAGGATGCGTCTGCCTGGGCAGACGCAAGTCCGCAACGGCACATGCGTTCGCCACGCCAACACACGCGCATCGGTGGCCCCAACAGGGTGGATGTGGTACAATGCAGGGCAGTTGCAGGTTTGGAGGGCAAGATGTCGGTTGGAAAGGGTTTTCGGCCCTCGGCATGGCTCCGCCCCTGGTGGATCGTGAGCATCGTTGCGACAACCTACGTACTCGTCATCGTCGCCGTCCACGGCGGCGATCCCCTGGCCCTGGCGACGCTGGGGACCCGCTTTTCCGCAGGCGATCCGACGGGCACAGAAGGTTATGACGGCCAATTCGCCTACTATATCGCCCGCGACCCTTTGGAGGGGTATCGGCATTGCGACGTACCCGCCTATCGCTACCAGCGCATCCTTTACCCCATGCTGGCCCGCCTGCTGGCTCTGGGCCGGGAGCCGCTCATCCCTTATGCCCTGCCGTGCATCAACATCGTCGCCCTGGGCGCAGGGACCTGGCTCACGGAGCAGATTTTGCGCCGCTACAAGATGAGCCGCTGGTACGCCATCACCTACGGCCTCTATGCCGGGCAGCTGATGTCGGTCCGTTTGGATCTGAACGAGCCGTTGGCCCAAGCCTTCGTGCAAGGCGGCATTCTGGCAGCGGAGCAGGACCGCTGGTCGTTGGGAGTGTTCCTGTTCTCCCTGGCCGCTTTGACCAAAGAGACGACTCTGGTCTTTGTGGGAGGCTATCTCCTCTACCTGCTGATCCGTCGGCGATGGGGACGACTGGCGGGGATGGCCTTGGGAGTGGGGCTGCCCTTCCTGACCTGGCAGGGTGTGCTTTGGGCTTGGCTGGGCCGACCGGGACTCGGCTCCGGCGGCGCGGGCGCAACCGGCTGGGAGGTGCTGCCGTTCCGGGGACTATGGTCGGTGGGAGCAATTGACGCGCGGGCGTTAGGGTTGCTGGCCTTGATCATGGTCCCCCTGGCCGTGATCCCCGCCTTGCTGAGCCTGTGGGCTGCCGGACGAGAACTGAGCCGAGGACGCCGACACCCCTTTACCACCATGCTGCTGACCAACGCTCTGGTGATGCTCTTTTTGCCCCAAAGCACCTACCGCGAACCGCTGGCCATGTTGCGCCTGACCATCGGCCTGATGGTGGCAACCATCCTGTTCGGCGCCCGGAAACGCTCCAAGCGGATTCTGAACTACACCCTGTTGTGGAACGCCACTTTGGTCTTTTTGACCAAAGAGGGGACGCCGCCATAATCACACCCCGCCCGATTTGCGTGTTCCGTCATTCGGCGTTACAATGGGCCGCATCTTGAGCGCGAGGGTATGCCGGTTTGGAACGACACACCGTCATCATCCCCACCTACAACGAGCGGGAAAACATCGGCTTGTTGGTGGGCGAAATCATCGGCCTGGGCCTGGAATCCCAGGTGATCATCGTGGACGACAACTCACCGGACGGCACAGGACAGGTGGCCGACGAGTTGGCTGCCCGACATCCCGGCGTACACGTCATCCACCGGCCCGGTAAATTGGGGCTGGGCACGGCACATATCGCCGGGATGAAGGCCGCTTTGGCAAACGGCTCGGCCCGCATCGTGACCATGGATGCCGACTTTTCCCACCATCCCCGCTACTTGCCCGACATGTTGGCCGCTTTGGACCACTACGACGTGGTCATCGGTTCGCGTTATGTACCCGGCGGCGGGACCCGTTACTGTACCCTGCCGCGTAAAGGGCTGAGTCGGGGGGCCAACCTCTTTGCCCGCACGGTGCTGGGCCTCCACGCCGGAGACGCAACCGCCGGGTTCCGGGGCTATCGCCGGGCGGTGTTGGAGTCTATTGCCCTTGATGAGATCGTCTCCGACGGCTACTCCTTCCTGATTGAAATGCTCTATCGTTGTCAGCAGCAAGGCTGGCACATCGGCGAAGTGCCCATCATTTTTGAGAACCGGCAGCGCGGAGCATCCAAAATCTCCAAGACGGAGATTTTCAAAGCGCAACAGACCGTTCTGCGCCTGGGATTGGAGCGACTGCGGGGGATCGGGAAGAGATTGACATGATCGCGGGCCGTCCGCGAATGGGGCGCGAATGCGCGAATGCACCCGGCCCGGCGGCGCAAGCCGGAAACCGGCGTCCATGTAAGCAAAAGCCGACCGCCTGCGCGGTCGGTCGGCTGCAAGCCCGCAAGGGGCGACTTGAGTCGCCGCTTCTGAGGAAAGGAACATGATTACGATGCGCCTGTCGACCCAGGATGCCGCTGCCCTGGCGCGGGCGGTGGATCTATTGCAACGGGGGGAAGCCATCGCCTTCCCCACCGACACGGTGTACGGTGTTGGCTCCCACGCCTTCCTGCCGGAAGCGGTCGCCCGCCTTTACACCGTCAAGGACCGTCCATCTCACCTACCCATCCCCCTCCTCCTTGCCGAAGCCGAAGAGATGGAGGCCGTCTGCGCTCCGATCCCGCCCCTGGCCTGGCAATTGGCGGAGAGGTTCTGGCCCGGCGGTTTGAGCCTGGTTCTGCCCCGCGCTCCCACCGTGCCCGACATCGTGACCGCCGGCGGCGAGACGGTCGCCGTCCGCCTGCCCGATCATGCGTTGGTCCGGGAACTGATCCGCCGCCTGGGTGCGCCCCTGGCCGCTACCAGTGCCAACGTCCACGGCCGGCTTCCCCCCATCACGGCAGAGGAGGTCACGGCCCAATTGGGCGGTCGCATCCCCCTCATCCTTGACGGAGGGCCGTGCCCCGGTGGGGTCGCTTCCACCGTCCTGGACCTGACCGTTTCCCCGCCGCGCATCCTGCGCCACGGCCCTGTGACGGCGGAGCAGCTGGCGGTTTTTGGGGCGGAGTAACGCCCTTTGCAGCTCACCGGAGATGGAAATCGGTGCTTTGTGGCCCGCGCTAGACGGGGAATATTTTCCGGGAAATTCAACGGCGCGTCCTGCAAGGGCGGCGGGCGCGGAGCCGGTCCCGGCGATTCGGGCCATTCCCGACGGCCACCGGCCCGGCGGACGCGGTTTTCACAATTAAGGAGGTCTTTATGAACGTCACCGTCCATTACGGAACCGACGAGCGCACCATCGCCGTCGAACAAGGAACTACCCTGGGCGAGGCCATCATCGCTACCGGCCTGCCTTTGGAACAGCCCTGTGCCGGGCGCGGGACCTGCCACAAGTGCAAGGTTATCGCCCAGGGTGCGCTCACGCCGTTGGATGAGAAGGAGATGGTCGGCCTGACCGAAGCGGAACGGGCTGCCGATTACCGCCTTGCCTGCCGCGCCCGCATCCTGGGCGATGTAGAGGTCACCCTGGCCCCCATTGTCGTTTACTCCAACAAGATGTTCCGCGCCTGCGATGACTACAAGCGGCCCGACGCTCCCCTGGGACTGGCCGTGGACCTGGGCAGCACCACCGTTGCCGCCTTTGTCACCGCCCTGGACACGGGCCGGGTCTGCTTGGGCGCAGCGGCTCTCAATCAGCAAACTGCCTTTGGCGCCGATGTCATTTCGCGCCTGGCCGCCGCCCTACAAGGCCCGGAGACGGCCCACCGCCTGTCCATGTTGGCCCGCTCTTCCATCGTCCAAGCGGTGGACGCCCTCAAACTGCCGCGCCGGGTCAAGAAGCGCATCCAAAAAGTGACTATTGTCGGCAACTGCGCCATGCACCACCTGCTGTTGGAGTACCCGGTGGACACCCTGGCCGAGTTGCCTTTCCAGCCCTACAGCACCGCCGCCGTGCGCAGCAGCCCCCCAGATAGGCTGTTCGGCGATACCTTCCCCGCCGGAGCAGAGGTCGCCCTGCCGCCCCTCATCGGCGGTTTCGTCGGATCCGATGCCCTAGCCTGCCTGATCTATTACGGCTTTGACCGCACCGAAGAGCCGATAGCGGCCATTGACCTGGGCACCAACGGCGAGGTGATGGTGGCAGACGGCAAGGGCCGTATCCTGGTTGCTTCCACCGCCGCCGGACCGGCTTTTGAAGGGGTCAACATCTCTTGCGGCAGTCGGGCCGTGGACGGGGCCATCATCGGCGTCAAGGCCGATGAGAGCAGTGGTGAGCTAACCTTGACCACCATCGGCGATCACCCACCGGTGGGCCTCACCGGATCGGGGCTGTTGGACCTGATCTGCGAGCTGCGGCGCGTGGGCGTTATTGAGCGCAGCGGGCGCATGGTCCGGGATCACCCCACCTTTGGGCATCGTCTGAGCAAGGATGCCGACGGAGTGCGCCGTTTCCTGATCACCGACCGGGGAGTGGACCTGCGGGGGGCCGAGTCGCTGGAAGATGCCAAACCGATCTCCCTCTACCTGACCCAACACGATGTCCGCGAATTGCAAAAGGCCAAAGGGGCTATCCGCGCCGCCACCGAAATCCTCATGGCCCAGCTGGGCCTGAAAGCGGAGGACCTAACGCGCTTGATCCTCACCGGCTCCTTTGGCAGCCAGCTGAACGTCGAGGCGGTCGTCGGCCTGGGCATGATCCCGCCCGTGGACCCGGCCATCGTTGAACTTTCGGCCAACGGCGCAGGGTTCGGCGCGGCCCTCATGCTGGACGATGAGGAGTTTGCCAGGGGAGAGCGCATTGCCGCCCAGGCCGAACAGGTGAACTTGGACCTGGACGCCGATTTCAACATGCGCTACGTTGCTTCTATGGAATTCCCCGGACGCAACCTGTAGCTGCCGAGGCGTGGAGGGAATCCCCTCCCGCCTCGGCGCAGGGCAAGTGCACTTGTTTCACACCGCAAAGGCGGATCTCGCCGGGGAACGGTAGGAAAAGGCACTTCCCGACCGGTCGCCGATATGGGGGCGGAATAGGTGATGAGAAAACCCGCAACAAGCACGATTCTGGATGCACCACAACAGAGGACCCGCTCCGAATTGCTTGGTGTGCTGGCCGTGCTGCTGGCCTGCGCCAGCTGGGGGACATCGGGCATCTTTGTCAAGGCCATCGTCGCCGAGACCGGCGTCACCGCCCTGGCGCTGGCCTTTTGGCGCGACCTGACGACCTTTACGGTGCTGCTGATCTCCCTGGCGTTGCTGCGCCCCGGCTGGCTGCGCATCCACCGCCGGGACCTGCCCTGGGTGGCCCTCATGGGCCTCAGCCTGGGAGCCTTTCACGTCTGCTGGAACCTGGCCGTGACGATCAACGGCGCGGCGGTAGCAACGGTCCAGCAGGCGGCCATGCCCGCCATCGTCGCCGTCGTCGCCCGCCTGGTCTGGCGCGAACCGCTGACCGGGACCAAGATCGCGGCCATTGCCCTGACCTTCATCGGCACGGCCTTTGTCTCCGGCCTGGATGTGTTGGGCCAGACGGCATGGACCCCGCCGGGCGTCGCCAGCGGCTTGGGCACGGCGGTCACCTATGCCGCCTGGACCCTGTTCGGCAAAAAGAACCGGCAGGAATACAACCCCTTTACCACCCTAACCTACGCCTTTGGCTTTGCCGCCCTGGTCCTGCTACCCCTGCAATCACTGACGCCTCAGCCCTTTCCCATCGCTCCGGCGGCGTTGCTGTGGTTCGGCGGCCTGATCTTGGTGGCAACGCTGGTCTCCTTTAGCTCCTACACCTTTGCCCTGGGGCGTATCCAGGCCAGCGTGGTCAGCATCTTGGCCATGAGCGAGATCGCCTTCGTGGCCGTCTATGCTTATCTGCTGCTGGGCGAACGGTTGACGGTGATGCAAATCGTGGGAGCAGCTCTGGTCGTAGGTGGTGTGCTGCTCCTTTCCCGCCGGGGAATGTAAAGACCGGGGGAAAGGGTCGGTAGGATGGCAATGCATCTGCTTGCCCAATCCATCAGCCGCTCTGCCCCCATCGGTCGGGTGCGGCAGGTGTTGGCCGTCTTTGACCACGCCTGCGACCTGGTTTCACCCGATGGCGAGGTCGCCGCATTGGTGTCACCTGCCGTCGGCGACGGGCCGCTGAACATCGTCGTCGCCGGGCTGGACCGAGCACGGGCCTTGATCCGGCCCGGCATGGCTATCAGACGGGAAGGGACGCGGCTACACGTCGGTCCCCTCACCGTTGAGTTGAACGGAGCCACTCCCTGGAACCCCCGACCCGACTGGGCGACGTTGCGCCGGGCACGGCCGCGCATCGTCGCCCACTTGCCCATGCTGCGCACGCTGATCCCCGACCTGGACAAGAGGATGGGCCTGCCCACCGATCAGGCCACCCACCTGCTGCATTACGGTCCCCAAGCCGAGGACCTGCTCCGTCTGGCCGGACGGGGGCAGGGGCTGACGCCCGCCGGAGATGATTTCCTGATGGGGTGGATGCTGCGAACTTGGCTGGACCGGTCCGATGCGGCAAAGGTGTGCTCTCGCCTGGCAGAGGCGGCCGCGCCGCACACCACAACCCTTTCGGCGGCGATGCTCCGGGCAGCTGCACGAGGGGAATGCAACACCGGCTGGCATACCTTGCTCTTCACCCTGGCGGAAGGCAGGGCGGAGGACCTGGCCCCGGCGGTAGAGCGCGTCCTGACCCACGGTCACACCTCCGGTGCAGATACCCTGGCCGGATTCCTCGCCCCTCGCCCCGGACGGGAAGGGGTGTGAGGAACGCTTGTCATCCGCGCCCTTTTGGGGTATCATATGTCCCATGATGAACCATCGGTCGTCGGTCACAAATCGCACATGGCGTCGCCATGGCCGGGTCCTTCCGGTCTTGCTCCTCCTCTCTTTCCTCCTTCACCTGCCCCATCTCCGCGCCCAGGGGCCGGACGAAAACCCGGATACCCGCGTGGAAAACCTTCTCGCAACGATGAGCGTTGAAGAACGGGTGGGGCAGCTTTTCCTCATCACCTTCGTCGGCAACGACACCGGTCCCGACGGCGACATTGCCCGCCTGATCACCCAAGACCATGTGGGCGGAGTGGTGCTGTTGGCTTCCAACTCCAACTTTGTCAACAACGCCGATACTCCCCGCCAAGTGGCCGAGCTGACCAATGCCCTCCAAGCACTGGCGTTGGGGCAGGGGGCGCAAATTCCCCTTTTCGTCGCCGTTGACCACGAAGGCGACGGTTACCCTTTTACCCGCATCACAGGCGGTACGACCCCTTTGCCCAGCGCCATGGCCATCGGCGCGACCTGGGACCCGGCCAACGCCCGTGCCGTGGGCCAGATCACCGGCCTGGAGTTGGCGGCCATGGGCGTCAACCTGCTCCTGGGACCGAGCGTGGATGTGCTGCGCAACCCCCGCCCCTCCGGTCAGGGGGATATGGGTACGCGGACCTTTGGCGGTGATCCCTGGTGGGTGGGGAGAATGGGGAGGGCCTACATTGAGGGGGTGCACCAGGGCAGCGGCGGGAGGGTGGCGACCGTCGCCAAACACTTTCCCGGCCACGGCGGATCGGACCGTTTGCCCGACGAAGAGGTCGCCACGGTGGACAAATCGCTCCAGGAGCTCAAAGAGGTTGAACTGGCGCCTTTCATCGCCGTCACCGCCGGTTCACCGGGAGAAGACGCCGTGACCGACGCCCTCATGTCCTCCCACATCCGCTACCGAGGCTTCCAGGGAGAAGTGCGCCGTTTCACCGCGCCCATCAGTTTCGACGCCGAAGGCATGGGAGCCATCCTAAGCCTGGACGAACTTGCCCCCTGGCGCGCCACCGGCCTGATGGTTTCCGACAGCCTAGGGGTGCCTGCCGTGCGCAAATATTTTGACCCAACCCTCGGTAGCTTCCCCCATCGGCGCATTGCCAAAGAGGCGTTCCTGGCCGGGAACGACCTGCTGCTCCTTTCCCAATTTGACCTGCACAACGACTGGGCAACCCAAGTGGAAAACATCCACGATACGATTGCCTTTTTTCGCGAAGAATACCGGGCCAACCCCGCCTTTGCCGCCCGCGTGGACGAGGCAGTAGCCCGCATCCTGCGGCTCAAGATGCGGCTTTACCCCGATTTCACACCGGAGGCGGTTCAAGTCCACCCGGAAGCGGCCAACCAGGTCTGCGGTCTGGGCGGCCAGGTGACGCAGCACATTGCCAACCAGGCCCTGACCCTGCTCTACCCCGATGCCAATGCCGTTCCGCCGCCGCCCCGCCGTGGGGAGCGGATCCTCATCCTGACCGATGCCCGTCAGGTGCGCGAGTGCTTTGCTCCTCACTGTCGGCCTTTCGCCCCTCTGAGCCAGACCGCCGTAGAGGAAGCCATCCTGCGGGCCTACGGTCCCCAGGGCACGGCCCAAATCGACGGAGCAGACATCACCAGCTTGCCTTTCGGTCGGCTGAAAAAGTACCTGCGCGGCGAGCCGGTGGACGTGGATGTGGAGGAGCTACTGGCCTCCGCCGATTGGATCATCCTGGCCCAGCAGGACCTCAATCCGGTCAAAGGCCCCAATTCGGACACGGTCAAACTCTTTTTGAACGACAGCCGCAGCACCCTGTACGACGCCCGCCTCGTCGTCTTTGCCTTCAATGCCCCCTACTACCTGGATACGACGGAGATCAGCAAGCTCAGCCTCTATTTGGGGGCTTATAGCAAAGTGGAACCCTTTGTGGAAGCAGCGGTGCGTGCCCTCTTTGGCGAACTGACACCGGTGGGTGCGCCGCCGGTGGACGTGGCGGGCATCAATTACGATCTGCAACGGCAGTTGGCCCCCGATCCGGACCAAACCATCCCCCTGGCCCTCCTGGAACCGAGCGACGGTGGACCGCTCTTGCCGCCGGTGCAGGTCCGCCTGCGGGCCGGTCCGCTCCTGGACGGCAACGGGCATCCCGTAGCCGACGGCGTAACGGTTGCATTTTATGCCGAGTACACCGACGGCAGCCGCACCCTGCTCCGCCGCTCGGAGACGACAGAGGGCAACGCAGAGGTGCAATTTACCTTGCCCGCCGCCGGGCAGGTCCGCTTTCGCGCCGAAAGCGGCAAAGCAACCAACTCCCGGACGGTGGTCCTCACCATCCAATCGCCGCCCACGGCCACACCTTCCCCCACGCCGACGGAACCCCCTACGCCCACCCCGCCGCCGGTCCGAACGACCGCACCCCCTTCCCCTACGCCCGAAGCGACGGTGCTCCCCGCCGGGACCGACCGTCCGGCCCGCGCCGCCGCTTTGCTGTTGGCCCTGAGTGCGACAACGGTCACTGCCCTGGTCGGATTAGTCCTGCTCGGACAAGAAAGGCGAAAACACAAAGTGCTTGTGGTCCGTTGGCTCGCCCTGGTCACCATCGGCGGGATGGGAGGGTATCTCGTGTATCTGCTGCTCACCCGGTGACGCTACCCCGCCGCACGTGGGGCAAAGTCGACATCGGTGACGACAAATGCACCGCCCTACGCCCTACCTACCGCACCCGACGGTGTTGCGCAGTCTGCCCTTTTGCGTTATAATCAACCCGTGAGCATCAAACCCGACCGTTGGATCCGACGTATGGCGTCGGAAAAAGGCATGATTGAACCGTTTGAGGCGGCCCAGGTGCGCGGGGTGGTCATCTCCTACGGCCTGTCATCCTACGGCTATGACGCCCGCCTGGCCGCCGAATTTCGCGTGCCCGTTGCCGGGGCAGGGGTGCTGGACCCCAAAGCGGTGAGCAACGCCGATTTTGTCGCCGTAGAGGGAGAAACCTTTGACCTGGCCCCCGGCAGCTTCGTCCTGGGGCGGACGGTGGAATACTTTCGCATCCCCCCCGACGTGCTGACCTTGTGCACCGGCAAGAGTAGCTACGCCCGCTGCGGCGTATTGGTCAACGTAACCCCTTTTGAGCCGGGTTGGGAAGGACACGCGACCTTATGCATCGCCAACGTGGGGCCACGCCCGGTGCGCCTCTACGCCTACGAAGGGATCGCCCAGGTCCTCTTCTTCCAAAGCGACGAACCCTGCCAGACGACCTACGCAGACCGAGCCGGAAAGTACCAGGCCCAGCGGGGCATCACCCCGGCGCGGTTGGGCTGAAGATCGGGAGGACTGAGGACGGTGACGGAGCCAGCAACCCTAGACAAAGTGAACATCCCGGAGCAGGGCGCACGGCTGCGCGAACCGTTCACCATGATCGACTTGGCCCAGGTGAACGAACTGGTGGTGAGCATCTTTCTCTGCCAGGGAGCAATGCCCAAGCACCGCCACCTGGACCAAGACGAACTGTTCCTGGTCCACACCGGCACCATCAGCCTGGAGAGCGAATGGGGAACGGTAGTCCTCCGCCCCGGCGAGATGGTCACGATACCCAAAGGGGTTAGACACCGACCGGCCTCCTTGCTGCGCTCGCGGGTTTTGCTCTTTCAACCCCGCTTGATGGTCCATCGGCGCAACGGGGACCGCCGTCTGGTCGCCTTGAAGGAAGAGGGCCGCCTGGAAAAGGTAAGCATTCCCGCCATGGGCCGCCAACTCTTTCCCCCCTTTACGCCGGTCCCCCTGGCCCACGTGGACGTGTTTGCCTTGACCCTCACCCTCTGCGACGGAACCGGCCCCTGGCGGCGATGGGACCATCAGGATAGCTTGATCTTTTGCTACGGTGGCTATCTGACCGTAGAGACCGAAGGAGGACAGGTCCGGTTGGAAACGGGAGACCTGACCGTCGTGCCGATCGGCATTCCCTACCGCCTGTCCAGCCGCCGCAGGGCATTGGTGTTGGGAGTTGCCCGGCACGGGCACCCGCCTTTATCCGATTGATACCCATGCAGACGCTCCGCCCGGCGACGGGATGTACCCGTTGCCCATCCTTAGTTGCCAACCGACACCGCATCGTCCACGGCTACGGTGCGGTCCCGGCCCGTGTTATGTTCATCGGCGAGGCCCCCGGCTACAAAGGCGGCGATCAAACCGGCGTGCCCTTTACCCGCGATCGGTCGGGGGTGCGGCTCCAGCGAATGCTCATTGAGCTGGGACTTTCCTTAGAGAGCGATCCCCGCGCCGAGCGCCCCCGTCTGCGCTGCTTTGTAACCAACATCGTGCGCTGCAACCCACCGGGTAACCGGACGCCTACCCGCACCGAGATCGCCAACTGCTTGCCCTACCTGTGGCAAGAAATGGAACAGGTCCAACCGGAGATCATCGTCCCCATCGGCAACATAGCCACGCGGGCCATCCTTCCCCCTCTGCTGGGGCAGGCTGCATTGCCCATCGGCCGCATCCACGCCCATGTCCTGTTCGGGGAAGGGATCGCCGTGATCCCCTTGCGCCACCCTTCCCGCATCTCCAACGCAGACATGGGACGCTTCATCGGGGTCATCAAACCCCTCCTGGCGCGCCAAGCCGGGAAGGCACATGGGGGAGAAAGATGAAAAAGTTTATCGCCGTTGCGGGGAACGTAGGGGTGGGCAAATCCACCCTCACCGAACTGCTGAGCGAGTACCTCTGCTGGGAGCCGTTTTACGAAGCGGTGGACGATAACCCTTATCTTGCCGACTTTTACAAAGACATGCGCACCTGGAGCTTCCATTCCCAGATCTTTTTCCTCTCGCGGCGGCTGAGCCACCACCGCCAAATCATTGAACGGCCCGGCACCGTGATCCAAGACCGCAGTGTATACGAAGACGCCGAGATCTTTGCCCGCAACCTCTACCTGCAAGGCCACATGTCGGAACGGGACTGGCGGATTTACTGGGACCTGTATCAGACGGTCATCACCATCCTGCCTCCGCCCGACCTGGTGATCTACCTGCAAGCCTCGGTTCCCGTGCTGCAAAAGCGCATCCGCCTGCGAGGGCGCGACTATGAGCAGGACATCTCGGCCGAATACCTGGCCCAACTCAACGCACTGTACGAAAAATGGGTGGAAAACTTTACCCTCTGCCCTGTGCTCACCGTGCCGACCGACAATCTGGACTTTGTGGCCGACAATGCCCACCTGGAGCTGATCGCCGGCCGTGTCTTGGATAAACTCCACGGCAAGGAAACGGTCGTTTTTGCCTAGTGCACGCCGGTTCCTGAAGCCGCCGTCTTCCGGATTCCGATGAAACGCGAGTACCCAGATGCACCGGTCGTCGCCGTAGGAGTCATCATCCGCCGAGATGATCGGATCCTCCTCATCCGCCGCGCCAAAGAACCGGCCAAGGGCCTATGGACCTTTCCCGGCGGGGCCGTAGAGCTGGGCGAATCCCTTCGGGAAGCCGCCCGGCGGGAAGCCCTGGAGGAAACCGGCTTGCACGTGACCGTGGGGGAGATTGCGACGGTTTTTGAAAAGGTCAGGCGAGATGAAAAAGGCCGGGTGCTCTATCATTATGTCATCATAGACTATTTTGCCGAACCGCTGGGGGGGAAGCTCCGGCCCGGCGACGACGTAGACGATGCCCGTTGGTTCCGCCTGGCAGAGCTGGATGCCGTCAAGATAACCCCTCTGGCCGAGAAGATCGCCCGGAATCTGCTAAGTCCGCCGGTGCAGCAGAGCATCTACCTCGGCCCGACCGGGCAACCCCCGTCGTCCACCCAGCACACGGCAGTTGAGGGCAGCAACGGCGTTGGCAAAGAGGGCGACCCGGCGTAGGTCCCATCCCTGCAGCATGGCGTAGATGAACCCGCCGTGAAAAGCATCACCCGCACCGGTTGTATCCACCGCCTGTACGGGAAAGGCGGGGACGGTCAGACATTCGTCACGGGTCCACAGAACGCACCCCCGCTCGCCCAGCGTGACGACCACCACTTCCGGCCCCAAGGCCAATAGGCCCCGCGCCGCCCGCTCCAAGTCGGCCTCGCCGGTATAGGCTGCCGGGAACGGTTCTGCGACAACGAGCCAATCCACCGAAGGCAGAAGTGCATCCAAGCCGGGGCGAGGATGGTTGCCGTCAAAACAAACCTTGACGCCTGCGGCCTTTGCCCAACGGGCGGCCCGGACCGCCGCCGGGAGGAATTGACCGTCCAGGTGCAACACCCTCGCCGACCGGATCACCGCGCGGTCGGCTTCATTCAATCTGAGCGCATCGGCATCAACGCGCCGATGGCAAAGAATGGCCCGACGGCCCGTTCCTCGCTCCACCAAAAGCAGACAGACGTTAGTCCCCACCTCGCCCGACAAGCGCAGACGTTCCACATTCACTCCATCCCGCACGAATAGATCGCGCAGGAAGCGGCCCTCGCGGTCATCGCCCAGGATGCCGATGTAACCGGTCCGCGCCCCCAAACGGGCGGCGGCGGTCAGGGCCGTCCCGACCTGGCCGCCGCCGTCATAGACCAAATCGGCCAGATGAACCATCCGCACATCATCAAACCGGGGTAACCCCGGCGTGATGGCCAAAATGTCGTAGGTACAGTAGCCCAGACCGACAATGTCAATCCGGCATCGCATATCGCCTTCCCCAAGCCGTACAAACGGCTTGTAACCCCGTTCCGACCGGGTTCTCAGCCCAGGTTGTGCTCCTCCTTGTAGCGGTTGATCTCCTCGCGGAGCCGGGCACGCGCAGCCAGGGCCTTCTGGGTCGGTTCCAGCAGGTTGTTTTGCATCTCGTCGCTCAGGGTGGCCAGATGTTCCAGGTGGGATTCCAGAGGATCAAGGACCTTTTCCACCAGGGGGTCGAACAGGTTTGCGCCTACCCCCTCCTCATCGGCGAACCAATCCTGACGTAGCGGCTCCAAGATGCGCTCGTTGATGCCCAGGATCAACTCGTCCACGCCGGTTACGAGTTGCACCAGCCCTTCCAGCACGGCGCGGAACTTGTCGCCCAGGCCAAAGGGCAGGTTGTCCAGAACGCTGTTGACGAAATCGGTCAGGGCGTCGGCGATGGCATTGTCGGTGGCTTTGTCCAACGCCTTGCCGATGGCGATTTCCAGTTTTTCGATGCCTTCGGCCAGGGCAGAGACCCGGTCTTCCAGCCAGAGGAGCGATTCGCGGGCGGTGGGCAACGCCTCGCCTACCGCCAACAGGGCCTCTTCGGCCCAGTCCAGGCCGCTTTTGAGGGCTTGTGCCCCCGCCTCCACGGCGGCCAGGGGGGCCGAGATGGCGATCATGCCGGTTTCCAGGATGGCGTCCAGGCCGATCTTTTCCAAGTCTTCATAAAGGTCAACCAGCCCCTGCAAGCGTTCAATTTCGGCCTCGGCGGCCCGGCGGGCGACCTCAAGCTCGGCTTGGGCCTGGGCATCGGCCACCTGCCAGACGGCGACGCCGGTTCCGGCAGCCACGGCCAACCCTGCCGCGCCCCCGGCGACGGCGCCGGTCAGGAATTTGCGGCGGCTCAGTATCTTGGCCTCTTCGGCGGTGAGTTGTGCCTTTTGTTCGGTCATGATTCCTCCCCCGTCCGATCCGTTCTCGGTCGCTTTGGCCCTCACGGGAAGCAACTCTTGTCCCTATACGTTGCCGATCAACCAAAGTTCCTACGGGTTGACGGTCAGGAGCGTCGCTGCCGGGATCACATCCGGCACATCCCAGCCCTTCTGCGCCATCAGCGATTGGAAGGCGCGGCGGTAGCGCAGCGTCACGCGGACGCGGACCGGTCCTTCCGCCGGTGCGGCAAAGGTGTAGGTGCTAACATCGGTCGCAAGGGCGGGCAGGCGGGTGTCTTGCACGATGCGGGTGGGGTTCCAGTAAGCCCCGCTGGGTGCGATCTCGGTCCAGACCTCTTCCAGCACTTTGGCAAAGGCTTTTCCCGGCAATCCGGCCTGTGCTCCGCCCCAGTCCGGCACGGTGGGACCGGCCCGCAGGGGGAGGGGTTGCCCTTGCCCGTCGCTCGCTTCCACGGTCAGGATCAGGTGACGCAGGGGGGAATCGGTGGGGATGTGGTGGCCTGCGCCGCTGTTGGTCAGCCGTACGGTGACGACGATCTCTGCCCCCCGACGCTCGGCCTGGGCATCCAGCGTCACGGCCCGACGCAGCAGGGCGGGGGTGACGGTCATATCGTGACCGGCAATGGTCCTCGGATCGCGTTTCAGCCCCCCCTTTTCGGGCCGGGCGAAACGGGTCGCGCCGGTGGGGGGCATGTGGCAATCTTGGCAGGTCTGGCCTGTTTCCGGGTCGCTGTAGGGGCTGGCCAGCCACTCGCCGAAGGAGTTGTAGACGACCGTATCCCAAAAGACGCCGAAATGGCACGGAGCGCAGTATTGGCTCCGGCGGTAGAGGGGGACGTAAGTATCCTCGCCGGGGGCGACATCGTCCAGCGGCCCGGCGAAAAACTGGTGACCTTCCGGCGGGCGGCGAAAGACGAAGGACAGGACGCCGGGCATGTTGGGGGAAGGCAAACCGGTGACCGGCTCCAGGCGCACGTCCCAGATTTTGTGGCAAAAATCGCAGGTGATCCCTTCGGCAGCGACGCCGTCAAGGGCGGTAGGGTCCACGCCGTAGGGGTCGTCTACGGCGTCGACAGGGGTATGGCAGGCAGCGCAGTTGCCGTCGGTGGAGGGAAAGTCCAGTTTGTAACCGGGGCCGTAGTAGGGCAGGTTCGGGTCAGGCGGCAGGGGGAAGCGGCCATAGTCGCGGTTGTAGCCATAACGGGTGGGCGGGCTGACGTTGCCGTGGAGATCGCTACCGGTATACATGGTCAGGAAGCGGGGGTTGGATGCCGTCCGGGCGTGAGGGTCGCGCTGCCACTCGTCGAACGGCAAGGAAGCTCCCACAGACCTTTCTTGAAGGTCTGCGGCGTGGCAGTGCCGGCAGTTGTCCTCCTCCCCGGCCTGGGCAAAGGCGCCGAGCCAGGTGTAGGCGGGGTTGTCCTCGGCGGTGTGGGCGGTGAGGGTGATGACAATCGGTTCCGTACCGGGTTGGAAGGCCGTCCCCCCGCCGATATAGTAGCCGGTCGCCCAGGCGGTGAGGGTGACGGGCCGACCGGGCGTCAGGTCGGTCAGGGTAAAGCGGCCTTTGGCATCGGTGGTCGCGGCCCGGTCGGTCGTCTGCACACGGACGACGGCCCCGGCGATGGGCGCGCCGCCGGCGTCGCGCACCGTGCCGGAAAGGCGCGAGCTGCCGCCCGGCAGGGTGCAAGCAGCCACCGCCGCCGCGATTACCAGGGCGATGAGGGGAAGGTGGATTTTAAACCGCATCTATCCCTATCCTGTGGGGGCGAATCTCCGCTTCGCCTGCAAAACAACATCTCTTCGCGCCGACCGGCTGTGTACGCCCCGCTTCTATCTCGTTACATCTATCACGAATGCTTCCAGCAGCCTGTTGAATTCTTCGGGTTGTTCCCATTGAGGCGCGTGCCCCGCGGCGCCGATGACCTGAATTTCACCTCGCCAGAGCGTCGGCATGGTCAATTTGCCGATATAGGCTTTATTCACCAATTGTTCTTCTTCCCCGTGGAAGATAGCCAGTGGAATCGACAGATTGGCTACTATTTCAACTTCGTCTTGATAGCCATCCGGCTTGATGCTGGCGGCTAAACCGGATCGGGCGTTACCGTCCGTACGCAGGATGTCTGTGACAAAGGGGGTTTCGGGTACCGACGTTCCGGGGGCAAAAAAGGATGCAGCATAAGTCCGGGCTTCTTCTTCCGTTATATCTGCCTTGAAACCTATCTCCACCGCCGGATTCGGTAAAAATGCCTCTTTCATTGCCGGGGGAAATGCGAGTGGTGGCGCACCGAAAATCACAAACCCTTTTGCCTTCTCCAATCGGTCGTGGGCTTCCAATACAATGTGACCGCCCAGGCTCCAACCAACAAAGACGGCATCCTCCATCCCCAATGCTTTTGCCGCAGCGGCAACGGTGGCTGCATACCCCGGCAGGCCGTATGCCGACTTGGCCGCAAACGGCTCCGAATCGCCGTGACCCGGCAGATCAATTGCTACAAGACGATATTTTTCACCGAGCCAACTTTGGATTTGACGCTGATATGCCAGCCCGGATGATGAGTTGCCGTGGATCAACATTACGGCCGGGCCTGTCCCAGGACTTTCGTAATAAGCGATCTTTTGTGATGAGATCTGTAACATTTTAGGTCGCATCGGTACTCTCCCCCTTTTGAATTTGCGCAAGAGTTTGCCCTGTGCCGCTCAACGGCACGGCAGCCGGCACAGGCCGGTCGGCGGACGACCGGAGCGCAGCGGGGTTGGTTGCAGACGGCGTCAGTACGTATTATCGTCCTTCGGGTGTTCGGTGACGGCGCGGTGCTCCCCTCGCTTTTCCACAACAACGCAAACAGGTATCTTGGCCTCCGGTCCACCAATGTTCCCGGAATGGATACACGGTGTCGCAAAAGGTGTCCCGTAATGATAGACATTCGCCCATGTATACACAGGCCACCAGGTCATATCAAAAAAGATCCCCAATACGGGAAACACTTCAGGTTCAACGAATTCCCCCCGTGATCTGCGCACCTCTCGGCAGGCTTCCAGTTCGCTTTTCCATTTGATATGGAAGGCAAGACCTATTCCCAGGTAGATAACGACAAGTATCAAAAGGGCAGTGAAAACTTTGCGAACCATCGTGCACTCCTTGTTGCAACGGCCCACACCATCGGTCCCGGCCGCCGGACCGAGATGGTGAGCAAGGCAAGCCGCAAGCATTTTTATCCTCGGCGGCGTGTCACGGAGCGGTCCACCTCCTCAGAAATAGTGCAAGCTGTCTCCTTATTGCGGTTCAGGTCTCTGAAACCAAGATCCCGCTTTATCTTTCTTTACGGGGGCCTCATCAGCGCAACGCCAAAACGAAAAAGAGGGCAATGTCCCGGTTGGCGTAGTAGTGATCGTTGAACCCGCAAAAGCGGAATCCCAACTTCCGGTAAAAGCACAAGGCCGGGTAGTTCTTGGTTGTCGCTTCGGCCAACAGCGTCTGCGCCCCTTGCTCCCTGGCCCAGCGGCGGGCCTCCTGCACCAACGCCGTGCCGATCCCTTGCCGTCGGGCCGGGCCGTCCACGGCCAGGTTGACGATCCGGGCCACGCCCTGCCAGGGCCAGGCCAGGACATCCACATACCCCCGCACCTGACCGTCCACCTCGGCGGCGAAAAAACCTTCGCCCCGCTGCCAATCCTCAATCAGTTGATCCAGATCGCGGGGATAGCCGACCCGCATCCGCCGGGGCAGGCGCACCACGTCAAACTGCACCCCGATCCGGTCCTCATCCTCTTGCGCCCGCATCTGCCACACATGATCGGTGATGCCGCTGTGATCCAGAGTCAAACAGGCGTTCAGGTCCGCCAGCGTCGCCGGGCGAACGATCATGGGCTTCCATCCCCCGCAATCTCGTCCTCCCGCAGGTTGACCGCACGGCAGCCCATGTCATCTTGCACCGACTGCCGTGCCTCTTGCCGCACAAAACCCGCAAGAAGGTCCGCATTGTTCCCAGTCCGATTCTCGGACGCGGGTAGTATACCATCCCCCCAGGGAAAAAGCAAACGCCCACCGTCGGATTGGCGCAGGCCGATTTGCCAAAACCGCCGAGTCGGGTATAATCTGCAAGGACCCGGTTGACCGACAAAACCCGCCACCCGCCGTTTCCGGGCGATCCCGGCGGTGCGGAACCCGGCGAATGCGTTCGCCCTGTTCAAAACGGCCTTTGGAAAAGGAGGCAATATGGCAAAAGCCACCATCCCGGCGGTCAAAGGAACCCGCGATTTTTACCCGGAAGAGATGGCCTTCCGCAACTGGCTCTATGAGCGGGTGCGGGAGACCTCGCAACGATTCGGCTACCAGGAATACGAAGCCCCGATCCTGGAGCGGTTGGAGCTGTACGCGGCCAAGAGCGGCGAGGAGCTGGTCAAAGAACAATCCTTCGTCCTCACCGACCGGGGCGGCGATACCCTGGTCATGCGCCCGGAGCTGACCCCCTCCCTGGCGCGGATGATCGCCCAACGGCAGGCCCAACTGGTCCGGCCGGTGCGTTGGTTTTCCTTTGGCCCCTTTTGGCGGTACGAGCGGCCCCAGCGGGGGCGCACCCGCGAGTTCTTTCAGTGGAACATTGACCTGTTGGGGGCCGAGACGCCCGCCGCCGACGGCGAGATCGTCGCCATCGCCGCCTCCTTTTTGCGCAACGTGGGCCTGACCGCCGATGAAGTCGCCATCCACATCAACAGCCGCCGCCTGATGGAGGACCGGCTGGCCCAGATCGGCATCGGCGACGACCTGCGCCCCCAGGTGCTGCGCCTCATTGACCGGCGGGATAAGCTCCCCGCCGAAAAATGGCGGGCCTGGGCGTTGGACATGGGCCTGAGCGAAGCACAACTGGCGGCCCTCGCCGACCTGCTGGGGAACCCCGACCTGTGGCAGGAATCGGAGGAGCTGCGCCGGGTATTCGCCACGGTGGAGGCGTTGGGCCTGGGCGACTATTTGCTCTACGATGCCGGCGTCGTCCGCGGGCTGGACTATTACACCGGCCCCGTGTTCGAAGCCTATGACCGGCAGCGCAAGTTCCGCGCCATCCTGGGCGGGGGGCGTTATGACAACCTGGTGGCCGACGTGGGCGGTGACCGCATCAGCGGCGTCGGCTTTGCCATGGGCGATGTCATCATCGGTCTGGTGTTGGAACGGGCGGGCAAACGCCCCACCCTGCCCCTGGTCCCCAGCCGCGTCCTGGTGACCCTGTTCAGCCCCGAGCTGTACCCCCAGACGCTGGCCCTGGCCGCCCGCCTGCGGGCAGCGGGCATCAACGCCGAGCAGTTTCTGGAAGCGACCCGCCTGGGCAAGCAGATCCGCTACGCCAACCGCAAGGGCATCCCCTACATCCTCATCCTGGGGCCGGATGAGGTGGCGGCGGGCCGGGTTGTCCTCAAGAACCTGACCACCGGCGAGCAGGAGACCCTTTCGGAACAGGAAGCCATCGCCCGCCTGCGGGCCTAAGGCGACTCAAGTCGCTCCTCGCGGGCCTGCGGCCAGGCGTCCGCCTGCGCGGACGCGCCCCGGCTTGTAGCGCAAGCCTCCGGCTTGCGCAAAAGACCCTCCCGCAGGTTGGGAACCTGCGGGAGGGTAGAGGCGGCTTCAACCGCGGTTTTCTTTGCAAGTTGGAAACTTGCGCCACCGGGCCGGGCGCATTCGTGCATTCGCGCCCTATTCGGGACGGCCCACGGTCGGGTGACCTACAGCAGTTTAAGAGACGAACAAGAAGAGCCGGAATAGGCTCACAGCATCATTCGCCCACCCCAGAAATTCCGAACCCGATTTGACAAAGCTCTGCTTTTGTGTTAGACTACCGTTCGCTATGGACGGGCACAAAAGCAACGTGTTGACGACCACAATCGAGCGACGACCCAGCAAGGAGCCGGAGCATCCATCTGGATAGGCCCCTACAGGCGTTGCACCCTGAAAATCACGCCGGCCTCCAGATGGAGGTCGGCTCTTTTTTGCGCGATGGGTATCCATCGCGCATTGCTTTTTTCAAACAAAAAGGGAGGGAGCGAAATGAAAAAAGTCAACAAAGTGGTGCTGGCCTACTCCGGCGGGCTGGATACGTCGGTCATCCTGCCCTGGCTCCAGGAAAACTATGGCTGCGAGGTGATCACCTTTACCGCCAACCTAGGGCAAGGCGATGAAGAACTGGACGGCCTGGAAGAAAAGGCCCTCTCCTGCGGGGCCAGCAAAGCCTACATTATGGACCTGCGCGAGGAATTCCTGACCGAGTACGCCTTTCCCACCATGCAAGCCGGGGCCATCTACGAACGGCTGTACCTGCTGGGCACATCTTTCGCCCGGCCTATCACGGCCAAGTATCTGGTCCAGGTCGCCGAGCAGGAAGGGGCCGACGCCGTGGCCCACGGTTGCACCGGCAAAGGCAACGACCAGGTGCGCTTTGAGCTCTCGGTCAAGGCCCTGAACCCTACCCTGAGCGTGATCGCCCCCTGGCGCGAGTGGGACATCCGCTCCCGTGAGGATGCCCTGGCCTACGCCCAGGCCCACGACATCCCCCTTTCGGCCACCAAATCCCTCTACAGCCGCGACCGCAACATCTGGCACATGAGCCACGAAGGCCACATTCTGGAAGACCCCTGGAACGAACCGCAGGAAGAAATGTTCTACATGACCGTCGCCCCGGAGGCCGCCCCCGATGAACCCCACTACCTGACCCTGGAGTTCGAGCAAGGGATGCCGGTTGCCCTGGACGGCCAACGGCTGGGGCCGGTGGAACTGCTCACCGCCCTCAACGAAATCGGCGGCGCCCACGGCGTGGGCCGCGTCGACCTGGTGGAAAACCGGTTGGTGGGCATGAAATCGCGGGGGGTGTACGAGACCCCCGGCGGGACCATCCTCTACACCGCCCACCAGGGCCTGGAGCAGATCTGCCTGGACCGGGAGACGCTGCACTACAAAGACGTGGTGGCCCAGCGCTACGCCGAGCTGATCTACTACGGCCAGTGGTTCACGCCGCTGCGCGAGGCGCTGGCTGCCTTTGTGGCCAAGACCCAGGAACCGGTAACGGGCACGGTGCGCCTCAAACTCTACAAAGGCAACTGCTCCGTAGTCGGTCGCAAATCGCCCTATAGCCTCTACCGCGAAGAGTTTGCCACCTTTGGTCAGGACGATGTGTACGACCAGAGCGACGCCCAGGGCTTTATCAACCTCTTTGGGCTGCCCCTCAAGGTCCGGGCGCTGGTAATGCAGGAGAACGGCGGTGCTGCCGGGTTGGAAGGGCCGGACTATGGGCAGTTCAAGCAAGATTGAGCGCCGGAGGGGAACATGCTGTGGGGTGGACGGTTTACGGGCGAGATGGACGCGCTGATGTGGCGGTTCAACGCCTCTCTAGAATTTGACCGACGGCTGTACCGAGCCGACATCAAGGGCAGTATCGCCTACGCCGCGGCGTTGGCCGAAGCGGGCGTCATCGGCGAGGAGGAACGAGCAGCCCTAGTCCAAGGGTTGGAAGCGGTGCTGGCCGAGTTCGAAGAGGGGACCTTTACCTTCCGGCCGGAGGATGAGGACATCCACACCGCCGTAGAGCGGCGGCTGGGCGAGCTGATCGGGCCGGTGGCGGGCAAACTGCACACCGGTCGCTCCCGCAACGACCAGGCGGCTACCGACCTGCGCCTGTACCTGTTGGACGAGATGGAGGCTCTGGACGCGGACCTGGTCGCCCTGCAACAGGCCATTGTGGACCAGGCCGAAGCCCACCTGGACGCCATCATGCCCGGCTACACCCACCTGCAACAGGCCCAGCCGGTGCTCTTTGCCCATTGGCTCCTCTCCTTCTTTTGGAAGTTTCAGCGGGATCGGGAGCGGCTGGCCGACGCCGCCCGACGCACGCGGGTTTGCCCCCTGGGGGCCGGGGCGCTGGCAGGCAACCCCTTTCCCCTCGACCGCCGGGCGCTGGCCGCCGCCCTGGGGTTCGAAGCCGCCGCGCCCAACAGCATGGACGCCGTCGCCGACCGGGACCACGTCGTTGAGTTCCTGGCTTGGGCGGCCCTGGTGCAGGTCCACCTCAGCAACTTGGCCGAAGACCTCATCCTCTGGTCCAGCCATGAGTTCGCCTTTGTCCGCGTGGACGATGCTTATGCCACCGGCTCAAGCCTGATGCCCCAAAAGCGCAACCCCGACGCCCTGGAACTGATGCGCGGCAAAGGGGGACGGCTGATCGGCCACCTGACCGGCCTGCTGACCACCCTCAAAGGGCTGCCTTCTACTTATGACAAGGACCTGCAAGAGGACAAGGAGCCGTTGTTCGACGCCCTGGACACCCTCAAGTTGGAGCTACCCATCGCCGCCGGTCTCATCCGCACTCTGCACGTGGACCGAGAGCGAATGGCCGCCGCCCTGGACGATGCCCTGCTGGCCACCGATCTGGCCGACTATTTGGTGCGCCGGGGGGTTCCCTTCCGCCAGAGCCACCACCTGGTCGGTCAGGTGGTGCGCCGAGCCGAGGCGTTGGGCCTCCCTCTGCGAGACCTGCCTTTGGATGAATACCAGGCCATCCACCCGGCCTTTGCCGAGGACCTATACGCCCTATTTGATTTCCGGCGGTCGGTTGCGGCTCGGTCGGTCGTCGGGGGCACAGCCCCTGCTGCCGTCCGGGAGCAAATTGCCCAGGCGCGGGCGCACCTGGCCCGTCCTACTGTTCCAGCAGCGTGAGAAAGCCGCAGGGAGGGACACAGGCCGTAGCTTGGCACCGGGCGACGGCGGCTACTACTGCAGTAGCGACTCAAGTCGCTCCTTGCGGGCCTGCGGCCAGGCGTCCGCCTGCGCGGACGCGGCCTGCTTTGTAGCGCAAGCCTCCGGCTTGCGCAAAAGACCCTCCCGCAGGTTGACAACCTGCGGGAGGGTAGAGGCGGCTTCAACCGCGGTTTTCTTTGCGCAAGTTGGAAACTTGCGCCACCGGGTCGGGCGCATTCGCGCATTCGTGCCCCATTCGCGGACGGCCCAGGCGGTCGGCCAACGGCGCACAGATCAAAGGAGGAAAAATGCGAAAGCTTCTATTAGGTGCTCACGAATCCATTGCCGGGGGAGTGGAAAAGGCCCTGGCCCGCGGGAAGCAAGTCGGCTGCGACACGATCCAGATCTTTGTCAAATCACCCAACCGCTGGGTTTCCAAGCCGCTGGCGGAAAGGAACATCCTGGCCTTCAAAGAAGCGGTGGCAGAGACCGGCATCTGGCCGGTATTTGCCCATGCCCTCTATCTCATCAACCTGGCGACACCCGATGATACCCTATGGCACAAATCCCTGGATGCCCTGACCGACGACCTGGAACGATGCGAGATGCTAGGGCTGCCGGGGTTGGTCATCCATCCCGGCTCGCACCGCGGGGCAGGGGAAGCGATGGGGTTGGCCCGCATCTCTGCCGCGTTGGACAAAGTGCACGCCCGCCTTCCCGGTTACAACGTCCAGATCTGGTTGGAGATCACCGCCGGGCAAGGCGACCATTTAGGCTACACCTTTGAGCAGTTACGCGCCATGATCGACGGCGTGCGGGAACCGGAACGACTGGGGGTCTGTTTTGACACGGCCCACGCTTTTGCCGCAGGGTATGAACTGCGCGATAGGGAAGGGTATGAGGCCACTTGGGCCGCCTTCGACAAGGTGCTGGGGTTGGACCGGCTGCGGGCCATCCATCTCAACGACTCAAAAAAAGGTTTGGGCAGCCGCATAGACCGCCACGAACACATCGGCAAGGGGATGCTGGGGCTGGAGCCGTTCCGCTTCCTGGTCAACGACCCACGCTTCCGCGGCCTGCCCATGACGCTGGAAACGGACAAGGGGCCGGACCTGGCCGAGGACAAGGAAAATTTAGCCGTCCTCCGCTCCCTGGTCAAGAACGTCGGCCTCTCGCCGGAAACCCATCCTGCCTAGCTAATCTTCCGAGCCGCTGCTTTCAAAAGCGGGCAAAGTGATGGCCTCCTCGCCGATGAGGACCTCCCAGCGGGGCAGCCAGGCCAGGGCGAATGTCTCTATGTGCACGTCGGCGCGGCGAGGGCGGACCTCAATCTCCTCCACGTCGTCGATCCATTCGGCCCACCGATCGGCCAGTTCCGCCAACGCCTGCTCCTTTTCCTCCTCCACCTCTTTGATCTCGGCCTTTAGGTCGGCAATGGTCTCTTCCGACTCCTTGATGTCGGCCAGGGCCTGGCGGGTCAGGCGCCGTTTGGTGCTGACGCGGGAAAGACGGCTGGACAGGCTTTTCCGGGAAAAGATGCTCAGCACCGACTCAACACCGGTCAGCAGTTCCTCTTGCTTGCGGGCTTCATACTCCACCTTGTCCTGCTCCAGCTCCCGCTCCTCTCGGTCAAGGCGGTCTTGCAAACGATCCAATTTCCGATCATATTTTTCTTTGATCTTCTTGGCATCGGCCTTGTGGGCCTTTTCCGCCGCCTTGCGACAACGCCGCCGAAACGCCTCCGCCGTTTCACCAAAGCGGGAATAGAGCTTCAGGTGGGGGTTGTAGAGCAACGTCATCACCGAGTTGTAGTAGAGATAGTCTTCAAACTCTTTTTCCAGGGAGCGCAGGCTGCGGGCGGAGCTTAGCTCCGAGGGCAGGTCGGCAAAATAGGCTTCCTTTTCCGCCCGGCGAAGCAGGTCGCGGGGTTTGAGTTGCACCTCCGCCGCCGACCAGTCCAGGTCGCCGATCTCCTCCCCTTCCACCGGCAGGAGATAGGCCACGTCGCGGCGGTGGGTTTGGCGGCTTTTGGTATGGGGGAAGCGCAACTCGGCCAGTCCCACCAGGGCCGGGCTGTAGACCAGGTAGCCGGGCGTTTCCTTCCGCGAGCGCAGCGACCAACCCCGCCGGCGGGCCATGCGGCTCAACGCCTCCTGCAAGGGAATGCGGACCGGCAAAAAGACCTGCTTGACCGCCGAAGGCAGTTGGGGGGGCGATTTGCGGTAGGGGACCTCCGGCTCCGGTGGGGGCGTCGGTTTGGGGGCGACGGCGGCCACCGTAGCGGCGGCGGATTCTGCCTCCCCGGCCTCTGTCGTGGCAGGGGCAGGCGGCATCGGCTGCTGTTTCATCAACTTTTGCACCTGGGGCCGGGTCAGGGGGCCGCGCAGGTAGCTCATGGCCCAGCGGGTGTGAAAGACCACCGGTTCCTTTTCGTGGACGTTGTGCAGCAGGAACACCCGCGACTGCATCGCCGAGATCATTTTATCCAGCGTGCGGCGGCTCAGCCCCCCTTCGCCCACCTGCACCCCCTCCAGACCGTCCAGCAGGCGTTGTTTGTCCCGGTCGGCCTGCATCCGCCCGATAAACCAGGTCCCGGCATTGGAGAGGGCCTTGTAGTCCAGGTCCACCGGGTTCTGGGTGGCCAGGATCAGGCCCAGGCCAAAGGCCCGCGCCTGTTTGAGCAAGGTCAACAGCGGCTTTTTGGTGGGCGGGTTGGCGGGGTGAGGCGGCAGGTAGCCGAATACCTCGTCCATGTAGAGCAGCGCCCGCAGGCTGGTCGTGCCGCTCTGGGTCCGCATCCAGCTGACCACTTGCTCCAGCAGCAGGGTGACAAAGAACTGTTTTTCCGCTTCCGAAAGGTGGGCGATGTAGAGGATGCTGACCTGGGGCTTGCCCGATGGGCCGTGGAGCAACCCATCAATGTCCAGGGGTTGGCCCTGGATCCAATCGGCAAAAGAGGGCGAGGCCATCAGGCCGTTGAGCAGCATGGCCAGCTCCATACGGTCCTTTTCCGGGAAGAAGGTATCCACGGGGAAAACCCCCATCTGGCTGAAAGGGGGCTTTTGGACGCGCAAGATCAGTTGGGCCAGGTCCAGGTCCTCCCCTTGCCGCCAGGCGTTTTCAAAGATGTTGGACAGGAGGATATGTTCGCGGCTGCGCACCGGATCGGCCTCAACGCCGATGAGGGCCAACAAGGCGGAGACGACGCTTTCAATTTTGTCGCGGATCAGTTCGCCATCGGTCTCCCAGGAGAGGGGTGGGGCCTTGAGGGTGTGCAGGATACTGAGCTGCCACCCTGCGCTGCTGCCCGGCGTATAGATGGCAAAGTCGGCGGCTTCTTTGAGGCGACGGATGCGCTCCGGCCCTTGTCCGGTGCGGGCCAGGCCGTTGCGCCACAGTTCGGCCATCTTGGCCGCATAGGCATCCAGGTCCATTTCCTTGCGGCGGGCGTCATCGGGATTGACCCAGGGGGCGAAATCGGCGGGGCGTAGGTCGGGAAAGGTGAGGAGCAGGTTGGTCATATCGCCTTTGGGGTCAATCACCAAAGAAGGGACGCCATCCAGGGCCGCTTCCTCCAAGAGGATGATGCCCAGGCCGGTCTTGCCGCTGCCGGTCATCCCCAAGCAGACGGCATGGGTGGTCAGGTCGCGGGCGTCGTAATAGATCGGTTCATCAAGGATTTCCCCGGCGGCCAGGTCATACCGCTGGCCCAGGTAGAAGCTGGCAGATCGCTCCCGGATGGGGTCCATGGTCTTTCCTCCCCTCTAAGCAAAAGGGGTGACACCGGGCGGCGTCACCCCTATCTGTCGGTTCAGGACGACACTACGACCGGTTGCAAAGCCCCCCTACTTTGACAACCACGCCGTCCTGCCCGTACAGACCACAGGAATATCACGCCGATTATTATACTCAATTCGCTCCGTCTGTCAAACCGGGAGAGGCAAAATGTCAGAGTCAGACCGCGTTACAGCCTTGACAGACCGCCCCCTCCTGAGTAAACTGACACAAGTCCATGCATGAACCGAGGGAACGCGATGACCGATACGTTGCATTTCGCCCTGGAAACGGCCCGCCGGGCCGGTGCATTGCTGCGGGATTTTGGGCAGCGCCAAGCGGTAGGTCACAAGAGTTCGGAGATTGACATTGTGACCGCGGCCGATTTGGCTTCGGAACGCCTGATCGTGGAGGCCATCCGCAACCGCTTTCCCGATCACCACATCCTTTCCGAAGAGGGGTTGGGGGATCTGCACGATGTGGCCGCCGAAATCCCCCACCTGTGGTTGGTGGATCCTTTGGACGGGACGGTCAATTACGCCCATGGCTTTCCCGTGTGGGGGGTAACGCTGGCCCTGGCCGAACGAGGCCGCGTGGTGATGGGCGTGACCTACGATCCGCTGCGGGAGCAGATCTTTTGGGCAGAACAAGGGCAAGGGGCTTGGTGCAACGGCGAAAGGCTCCATGTTTCAAAGGTAGAGAGGCTTCAGGATGCCCTGCTGGCCACCGGCTTTGCCTACAAGCGGGCCAGTTTGGGCGCAGCCTCCACGGAGGAAGAGCCGGGCAACAACCTGGCCGAGTTCGGCGTGGTCATGCCCCGCGTGCAGGGCATTCGCCGCGCCGGGGCAGCAGCCCTGGATCTGGCCTATCTCGCCGCCGGCTGGTTGGATGCCTATTGGGAGATGCACCTACAACCGTGGGACTGGGCTGCCGGGACGCTGCTCATCCGGGAAGCAGGGGGCACGGTCTCCGATATGCGCGGCGAACCCTGGTCACCGGGAACCAATAGCCTGGTAGCCAGCAACGGCTTGCTCCACAACGCCCTGCTCTCCCTCCTGCACCAAGCGGACGGCAACCATGCCCAACCCCATGTAGAGCCAGAAGACGGCGACCGAGTGGGGGAAATTTAGGTTGAAGAAATAGTGATCAAGCATCCCCGCGGCCAGGATGCCCAATAGAGCGGCGGCCAATCCTAACAGGATCGATTCCAGCCCTTCCTGCCCGCCGACCAAAGGCCATGCCACCCACACCTGGCGGAAGAAGAGCAGGATGATCAGCAAAAAGGCCCCCAGGCCGATGAGGCCCATCTCCTCGGCGATCAAGAGATACACACTGGAGACGCCGATGTACAGGCTGCCCTCCGGCGCGCTGACGAAACCAACGCCGATCCAGGGGTGGCGACCGATCAGGATCAGGGCATCTTTGTATTCGCCCAGGCGCATCAGTGTCGCCAAGTCCTGAAATCGCAGACCTTCTATCAGGTGCTGCACATAGTCTTGGGCCTGGGGCAGCAACATTAGCAGGGCCGCTCCCAGAAGCATGGCCGGGATCAGTTTGCGGTATTTGACCACGGCCAACACCCCCAGCCCCACGACCAATCCCCCCATGGACCCCCGCGAGTAGGTGAGGTACAGACACAGGGCATCCACCAAGACCATGCCCAACAGGAGCCAACGAGGAAGGATGGGCCGGCGGGCAAAAGAATGGGCAGCGGTCAAGGTTGTGATGAGGATCAACAGCCCACCCAACACGTTAGGATCGGTGGAGGTAGAGATGGCCCGCAAGGCCAAGTCCGGGTTGTCCTCCACATAGCGCAAAACACCGGGGCCGGTGGGATACCCCACCCTTCCCAGGGCGGAAAGGAGACGGATGCTCCACGCAGGGGGGAGAAAGTAAAGGACTACGCCGATCAAAGCCGCACCAAACCCGGCCAGGATGATGACCAGGATCAAGATGCGCAGCTGCTCCCGGTCGCGGACGCAGTTGACGACGACGAAAAAGAGACCGATGCTCAGCAGGATCTCAACAAAGTGGCGCAGGACGTACCGATCCAGGTAAGCATGGCCCAACCCGGCGATGAAGGATGCACAAGCCAGCAGTATGAACACCACAATCGGTAACCCCAAGGGGGTGGCGATAAAAGAGCCGGTTTTGCCGGTGGCAATCCGCATCAGCCAGACAAAGTAGACGGCCAGGAGGGCAATGTCCAGAAAGGTAGGGGTGAAACCGATCTTGAAGGGCAACGCGCCAAAGGGCAGGAGACAGATAAGGCCGATAACGGCCACCAACCCCCAGCGGACATCGCGCAACATCAGCAGCCCGCCGATGAGTGCGACCGCCCCAACGACCGCCAAGAGGGGAGACAGGACCGCCACATAGGCCCCGATGACCAGACCTGCGGCGATACAAAAAGCAACGACCGCTGCCAGGGCAAAGCGGCGGTCGCTCGTGACAAAAATGCGGAGCAAGCCCTCTACCATAAGGTCAGTTGCGCTCTTTCAGCGTGGAATCGGCACCGTTCAACACAACGACGGGAGTGGATGGGAGTCGAACCCACCAGGGCTGCCTCTGCGGCACCCCTCAAACGGTTTTGAAGACCGCGGAGCCCACCGGGACTCAACCACCCCCACGCCCCTCTTAGCATACTCGCTTTTGCACGATTCGTCAAATCTTTGCAGGCTTGGGGGCGCATTCCAAGTTGTGGGCGATACATTGCATAAGCACCCAACGGCAAAGGGAGGGTTCGCCGTGCCGCCTGGAAAAGCCCAAAGAGGCGGCGTCGCTAGCGGGTGCGCCGCCGCCACTCTTTCTTGATCGAAAGGGCTTTTAGCTCCTCGGGGGTTTCAACATCCATAAAATCACGGAGCAAGCGGGTGAATTTGGCGGTTTGGTCCAGCATGGGGAAGTGTTGCGCGCCCGGCAGCACGATGGCACGGGCAGCATAGTGATTCCGCTCCAACTCTTGCGCTTGGGCGGGGGAGATGACATGATCTTTGGCCCCATAAACCGTCAACAACGGAGCGTCTACGGCATCCAGCACATCCCACAAGTCCAGGCGGGCTACCGCCTGGATGCTCAGCGCAACGGCGTTCTTGGCCGCTTTGCCGACCCCCATCTCCACTTCGCGGTAAGGTTTTTGCCGATGCCAGAAGAGGCGGGCCAGGGCTTCATTGGGACCGGCGGTCAGGAGTTTGCGGTTGATGGCATTGGCGGTCAGGGGCAAACACACGGCCATTACCTTTGAGACGCGGGCCGGTTGACGGGCTGCCAGGATGGTCGCAATGGCCGCACCCAGGGTATGCCCCACCAACGGCGCCCGAAAGATGCCCAACTCATCCATAAAGGCCACAACCAGATCCACGTAGGCGTCTATGTCATAGATCTCTTTGCTCTTGTCCGAATCGCCAAAGCCCCACAGGTCCAGGGCATAGGTGCGAAAATCGGAGGATAGCTCATCCATCACCGGAACCCAATATCGCCAAGAGCCGAGCCAGCCGTGGATCAGGACGATGGGTTTACCCCGGCCAAAGGTTTCGTAATGGATCAGGCTACCGTCAATGAGAACGCCGCTCATACGCAGGAACCCGCTATTTCAGCTTCCCCAGACGGGTGAGGATAGAAGCCACCCGCTTCTGCAGCACATCGGGGGCAAAGGGTTTGAGGATATACTCCTCCGCCCCCAACTCCAATCCATGTTTGATCTCGGTTTCTTGGCCGCGGGCCGACAGGAACACAACCGGGATGTCTTTGGTAGATTCCAGGGATTTGAGTTTTCGGCAGGCTTCGTAGCCGTTGAGTTTCGGCATCCGCACATCCAGCATGATCAGATCCGGCTGTTCCACAGGGGCCTTTTCCACAGCCTCCGCGCCGTTGGCCGCTTGGACGACTTGATAGCCCATGAATTCCAAGCTGAAAGCGATCAGGTTGCGGATGTCTTGTTCATCTTCTGCAACAAGGATTTTGATCTTTTCTTGAGCCATCACCTACTCCCAATCTCAGCGCATCCATTTGCGGACGACAACGGTCGTCCCTTTCCCCACCTGCGACCGGATTTCAAATTCATCCATCAGGCGTTTGGTTCCCGCCAAGCCTACGCCCCGCTCCCGCCGGATCGGCGCGTTAGGGTCCATAATTCGCTCCAAATCGGGGATGCCCGGCCCTTGATCTTCACACCGGATTTCAATCCCCACCCGGCCCCTTTGCTGCAACCGGCTCAGCATGATCCGCCCATGGCGGGCATAGAGCAAGGCATTACGGGCCAGCTCCGAGATGGCGGTGGCGATCCGCGCCTGGTCAATGATGCCAAAGCCCAACTCTTTGGCCAGATTCCGCCCTTCGATCCGCGCCGCGACGATGTCCAAATCGCTGTGCAGCGGAATACACCTGTTATCCGAGTCGGTTTTCCCCACCGGCAAGTTGGTGCTCAACTTTCCCCTCGAAACCCGGCGCAGCGACCATTTCTTCAATCGTGCTCAAAAGATGCGCCTGGGCTTTTACCATTTCTTGCAGATCGGTGTTGACCAGCTGGAGATCGGCCACCAACTGGGCGTTTTCAATGGCCAGGGCCGCTTCCTGGGCAAACAGTTCAATGATCCGCAATGCTTCGGCGGTAGGCAGACGGCGATCCTCCGGCTCCCCCAGGGCCACGACACCGATCATCTGCTCCTTGCGACCCAACAAGGGCACATACAACCGGTCCAGCGGATGCCAAGTTTCGGCATCCGGCGGCTCCTCCGGTTCCTCCATGCCGGGCCAGGGCGCAAAGGCACGCACTTGGGCATCCCGCCAGGGCAGGTAATAGCAACCGCCGATACGGAAGCGGGCCATTTCCTCGCCAAAGCAGACGTTTCCTTCTCGGCAAGGAAGCCAGGCGGTGTGCAACAAAGGTTCTTCCTCCGGCGTGTACCCCGCATGGGCCAGATCCGTGACGTTCATCTCCCGATCCCACAAAAAGACGGCCACCCGGCCCCATCCCAGGGAACGGAGACCTTTGGCGATCTGCTGCAACCGCGAAGGGACATCATCTGCCCGCTGAACGTCCGCGATGACCCGGTGCAGATGCACCAATTTGTCCCGCTCGGCGGCGATCTCTTGTTGGGCCTTGCGCAGCCCGGCGACCAGGGCAGCGTTCTGCAACCCCACACCGGCCTGGTTGGCAATGGCCGAAAGCAAACGGAGTTGACGCGATGTGAAGGCATAGGGTTCGTAGCTTTGGGAGCTGATCACGCCCAGGACCCGGTCGGCAAGTTTGATCGGCACGCCGATCCACGATTGGGTAGGCTCGCCCATCACAACCGGCGCAATCGGCAGGGAATCGCGTTCCCGCTCCAGATGGCGGATCAGGAGCGGTTCACCGCTGCGGATGACGTAATCGGCCAGGCCCTCGGTCTCGCTCAGGGGCATGGTGAACGGTTCGATCCACTTGCCTTGATCGTACATCAAACGGAAATCCAGTTCCCGACGCTGTGGGTCGTAGAGGGCCACAAAGAAAGCCGATGTGTCCATGATCCGACCGGCCTGTTCATAGATGACCTGCAAAATCCGGTCCACATCCAAGCTGGTGGCCAGCTCTGCGCCGATGTTGTAGAGCGACTCCATCTCCTCTGCCCGGCACAGGGCCTGCTCCAAAAGCCACGCCCGCTGCACAAGAGGTGCAACCCGGTCTGCAAGGGAGACCAAGCGGCGCAGATGGTCCCGATCAAAGACACCGGGTCGGCGCGCCGTGGCATAGATCACGCCGATAGCCTGTCCACCGACCATCAACGGCGCACCGGCTACCGCCCGGATCGGATCGGTGCGCCCGCTGATGTGCAACCGACGCGGGTCTTGATCGGCATCTGCAATAAGGGTCGGACGGCCCTCCCGCACGATCCAGGCGTTGATGCCCTGCTCCAGGGTCAGGTCCAGGCCCAGGAACCATTCGGCGCCCTCGCCGCTGACGGCCCGGCATTGCAGGGTACGCCCCCGCGCCGTGACCAGGTTGATGATGCACATGTCATAGGGCAGTATCTCCCGGACCTGCGCCAGGATGTCGTCCAGGATTTCATCTAGGTTGTCACTCCGCCCGATCATGACGTTCTGTGTCACCGGAACCTCAATCTGCAACCGGCAGGGTGAAGCTAAAAACGCTTCCCTTGCCCGGTTCGCTCTCCACCCAGATTTTGCCCCCGTGGAGCTCCACCAGGGACTTGGCGATGGATAGACTCAACCCCCGTCCACTGTGGTGCTGGACCACGGGGTGCTCCGCCCGGAAGAAGCGATCAAAGACATGGGGCAAGTCCTCCGGGGCAATGCCGATACCGGTATCGGCGACCGAGACGGTAATCCATTTGTTCCGATCATCTCGGCGGCGGTGGCGGCTGCCGAGCCTGGCCTCGACGGTCACACGGCCTTTAGGCAAGGTATAAAGGTAAGCGTTCATCAACAGGCTGTTCAGCACCTGGCTCAGTCGTGCCCGGTCGGCATAGACCAACGGCAACCGCGAGGATACCTTGACGTTCAGGCGCATCCCTTTGTCTTTGAACCGTTCTTTGTAGGAAGCGGTCACCTGGGTCACGACCTCTTTGAGGGAGATCGGCTCCAGCTCAAGCTGGGTCTCGCCCGTTTCCAAACGGGCGATGTCCAGCATATCCTCCATCAACTCAATGAGATAGTCGGTGCTCTCCTCAATTTTGGCGACGCTATCCAAGGCGCCGGGTTCCAACGGCCCCATCGCCCCGGAAAGGAGCATACTGCTATACCCTTTGATGGCCGTCAGAGGCGAGCGCAACTCTTGGGCCACGGATTGAACAAAGCGGCTTTGGGCCAGGTGCATCTCCTGGGCTTCCCGGTAGAGGCGGGCGTTCTCCAAAGCGATGGCCAAGGGCCGGGCTACGTTGTTCAACCGTTCCACATCCTCCTGGGTGAAAGGGCCGTCCAGCTTATTCAGCAGCTCCATCACGCCGGTACAGCGATCATGGACCATAAGGGGCACGCACAGGATGGAGCGGGTGACAAAGCCGGTCTGGGCATCTACTTCGTTGAAGAATTGGTCGTCTTGGTAGGCATTGTTGACCACCGCCGGTTGATGGGAGATGGCAACCTGACCGGCGATCCCTTGCCCCAGTTTGAGCCGCACCCCCCGCAGCGACTCCTCTTCCCCCATCCAGCTGGTGACGAATTCCAACTCCTGGGCTTCTTCATCCAACAGCATCAGCGAACCGGCTTCAACGCGGAACATTTCGCCGATCTTGGCCGTCACCGTGTCAAAGATTTCGTTCTGGTCCAGGGTAGAAGTCACGGTCTGGGTGATTTCGTACAGATCGGTCACCTCTTTGATCCGCTGGGCCAAAGCCTCATCGGTGGCGCGATAGGCGCGGGCGTTTTCAATGGCAATGGCAGCGTAATCGGCCAATGCCTGGATCATGGCCTCATCGTTGGTCCCAAAGGGACGACCGGGCGTCCGGTTTGCTACGGCCAGGATACCGATGGACTGGCCTTTATACAGCAAGGGAACGGCCAGCAAGGCCGAGACGGCATATCCCCCTCGGACGAGAATCGGGCGCGCGCCCCGTTCCGCCGCCAAGCGGAGCGGCTTGTTGCCGCGTAAGGCTTGGCCGACGATGCTCTCCCCGGCATCGAGCACCTGCACCAACGACCGGCGTTCCCCCAACCCCTGGGCGGTCTGCAGGTGCAGGGTATCGCCCTGGCCCTCTTCCCGCAACCACAACATTCCCTCTTCGGCGCGGGTGATGAACAAAGCACCTTCTACTACGCGGTCAAGGACCTTGTCCAGGTGCAACTGGGCGGTCACCGATTTGCTGATGCCGAGGAGGACGTTTAGTTCCCGGAGGCGTTGTTCCAGGTCCCGACGGGTCTGTTCCAATTGGCGGGTCAGCCGCTCTTTGTCCCGTTCCAGGCGCACCTGGGCCAGTACCCGGTCAATGGTCGCGGTGGCAACCTCGGTGTCAAAGGGTTTGATCAAATAGTCCCTGGCCCCCAGGCGGAAGGCTTCGGCGGCGATGGATTCGGAGCCGTGGGCGGTCATCACGATCACCGGCACATCTTGGCCTCGCTCGTGCAGGTCCCGCAGGATGTCCAGCCCATCCATATCGGGCAGCTGCAGGTCCAAGAGGATCAAGTCCGGTTCTCGTTCGGCGATGAGGCGCATGGCCTGACGCCCGTAAGCGGTGTCCAGGGTCCGATAGCCGTACAGGGGCAACACCTCACGGCTCAGGAATTCGCGGAGCTGGTCGCTATCTTCAATTATCAGTATCAGCTCATTGCTCACGGGACATCTCCGCAACGGGCAGGGTGAAGCCAAAGGTGCTTCCCCGGCCTACCTGACTTTCTACCCACAGATCGCCGCCATGCAGTTCTACCAAAGACTTGGTAATCGCCAATCCCAGGCCAGTCCCCGGCTGTTCGCGTACCACGGGGTCCTCCGCTCGGTAGAAACGATCAAAGATGTGCTCCAAATCGTCGGGGTGAATGCCGATGCCGGTATCGCAGACGGTGATCTCCACCATGCCGTTTCTGCGCTCCGCCGCCACGGTGATCCGGCCCCCGGCGGGGGTGTAACGACAGGCATTGGTCAGCAGGTTGGTCAGAATCTGCTCCACCCGTTGGCGGTCGCCCAAGACGGTGACATCTTGGAGCGCGATCTTGACGCGCAGTCCCTTTTCCTCAATCATGGAGGTCAGGGAAGCAACAACCCCCGACACCGTATCCTGCAAGGGGAGGGGACGGGGCCGGAGGGTCAGCCGCCCGCTCTCAATACGTGCTATATCGGAGAGATCGGCCACCAGGCGCATCAGCCGCTGGGTGTTGCGGTGGACGATTTGGAGGTAGCGTTGCCGTTGCTCTTGAGGGACATCTTTCCCCTCTCCCAACAACAATTCTGTGTACCCCCCGATGGCGGTCATCGGTGTACTCAGTTCATGGTACACGGCAGAGATGAAATCCCGCAGTTCCTTGGTGCGCTCCCGAACCTTCTTCTCCAATTCCCGGCTAAAGGCATGGACCTGTTCGTACAAACGGGCGTTGGTGATGGCAATGGCAGCCTGGTTTGCCAGGGTGCGCAAGAGGTCCAGCTCCCGCCGCCGGTACAGATCACCGGAGAGTTTCCCCCCCACCAGGTAAAGGCCCACCAAGTTCCCACCGCTCAACAGGGGCAGAACGGCCTGGATGCCCGCCTCCTGCCAGGACGGTGGGACCTCTACCCCTTTCTCATCGGCACGAGGCAGGTACTCACCCTCCGAGCCATCCAACAAGAGGGTTCTTTCCGAATCAAGGAGGGTGGCAACAAGGGGGCTGTCGACCGGAATGGAAAGGGAGGAAGCGGTTACCATCCCGTTACCCTCTTGATCCTCCGAGACGGTCAGGGGCACAAGATTCGCTTCCTCTTCATCGGGGATCAGCAACCAAGCACCTTTGATGAGCAGTTGCTCCGGCACTTCACGGGTCAGCAAACGGGCAATGTCCGAGAAACGAATGCTGGTGCTGAGCCGATGGCTCCAACGGATCAAGGCGTCCTGAAAGTCCAGTTGCTGCCGAAAGAAGAGGCGGTCCACGGCGGTCTGCAAATAGGCACGCAGCGGATTGACCAGCAGGCCGATCAAAAGGGCCGAGATAAAAACGACAAGGGTGTAGTTCCCGCTCCCGGCGGTGATGCCCAAAGCATTCGAGAGGAACGTGATAAGCAGCAGGTAGAGGGCGGCCAGCACGGCCGTCAGCACACCGTAAACCATGCTGCGGTTCACCACCAGGTCCACGTCCAAGAGACGGTAGCGCAACACGGCAAAGGCGAAGGAAAGGGGCAAGGTCAGTGTCCCCAACAACAACAGGTCCGAAAGGGTGGGCATGTAGAGGTGCAACAAGGTCAGGACGATGTCCACCACGCTGGAGGCGATGGCAACGCCCAAGCCCCACATCACCCACTGGAGCTGCCGCCGCACTACCGAATCCGCGGTGGTAGCATACACATACCCCATGCTCCCCAGGACAAAGGCAGCCGCCAAGACCAGGTATGCGAAAGCCACGTTGGAGAAGGTCTCAAAACGGGGCGCAAACCAGATGCCGGTCCCGGCCAACAACGACCGGGTATACGCCTGGATCGTCAGGGCCATCAGCACCAAGCTGGGGATGTAGAGCAGGAGCCACCACCAGGTTCCGGGCCGCAGCCGTTCCTTGGGGAAGAGCAGGGCAAAGTGGATGACCAAAGCAGGAGCCAGGGTCAAAGCCACGATCTGAACGTAGACCAGAAGGGGGGCATTTTTATCCAACAAAGCAAAATAGAGGCCCAAAGCCAGGGAGGCGATAAAGAAAAGACGGGCAGGCCGATCCCCAAACCGCTGCAACGCTACAACCATGCCCAGCAGGATAAAGACGAAGGCGATCAGGTTGCGGATGACAAAGCGCAGATCCAGACTCTTGGTGGTGATGAAAACGGGGATCTCTACAATCCGATCGCCCCGTTGCACCGTGACGACGGCCCAGCTATCCGCTTCCAGCCGGTTTTGCACCGACCGGTACTCCATGAGGGTGGAGACGGGCCGACCGTCAACCTCAAGGATACGATCCCCCACCTGAAAACCGATTTCCGCACCGCCCGCCCGGAGGGCAGTCACAACCAGGTCCTCGTTCACCATGACGACGGCCCGGCCCAGTTCGGACTTTGTGCCTTCCGGTGGCTGGATCGAGTGCCAATGGACATCAAAGTAAATGCCGACCGCCTGGATGCCGAAGGCCAAGACCGTCAACACGATGACAAAGGCCCGGTACGGCCACGCCAAATCGGTTGTCCGTCTCACCTTCACCACAGACGCACTCATTCAGAAGGCCCTTCCGCAATCGCCTTTTTGATCTCGGCCACCAGTTCTTGGACGGAGAGCGGCTTGACCAGGTACTGGCTGGCTCCCATTCCCAGCACCCGTACCTTATCCCGCTCCTTATCCACCGGACTGGCGGTGATGACGATGATGGGGATTGCCCGCGTATCTTCGTTCTCCTTGAGCCGCCGGATTACTTCATAGCCGTCCATACCCGGCATCTTGAGATCAAGCAGGATCAGGTCCGGCGGCGATTCCCGGACCATGTCCAATGCTTCCTGTCCGCCGGCAGCCGTCTGCACCCGGTAGCCTTGATGGGAAAGGGCTTGTTCCAAAAAGCCCCGGATGTCCGGATCGTCATCTACGACCAGCAAGGTCCGTTGCTCATCCTGCTCGCCGGGGGCCAGGGCCGTGCGGATGCTCTGCAGAAGCTTCTCTTCATCAAAGGGCTTGACCACGTAATCCACCGCCCCCAAAGCATAGCCCCTTTCCGAATCTGTCAACACAGAGACGATGATCACGGGGATCGGCGCAGTCACGGGGCTATCTTTGAGCCGCTCCAAGACGACAAAGCCGTCCAGGTCGGGGAGCATGATGTCCAGGGTGATGAGGTGGGGCTGCTCCTCCCGCGCCAACCAGAGGGCGTCCTCACCGCTACCGGCGAGCAAGACCTGATACCCTTCTGCTTCCAACTGACGACGGAGCAACAGGGCCAGGTCGTGATCGTCCTCCACGACCAGGATCTTTTGGCGGCGGCCCACGACGAGGGATTCTTCGGTCAGCAGGTCCGGCTCTATTTCGGGAACCTCGGTCGTTACCAGGGGCAGGGTGAAGCTGAAGGTTGAGCCAACGCCCAGCTCGCTCTCCACCCAGATCTGGCCGCCCAGCATTTCGACGAACATCTTGACGATGGACAGACCCAAGCCCGTGCCCCCCGCTTCCTCAACGACCGGATCGTCCACCCGATAGAAGCGGTCAAAGATGCGATCCAAGTCGTCTTCGCCGATGCCGATGCCGGTATCGCTCACGTTCACCTGCAAGAAGCCATCGTTGGGCTGGACGGTAATCGTCACTTTGCCGCCCGGCAAGGTGTACTGCCACGCATTGCTCACCAGGTTGGTGAGGATCTGGGTGACACGGGCAGCATCACCCCGCACTTGGGGCAGCTCATCGGGAGGCTCCCAGATGAGTTCCAGGTTCTTTTCCCGATACTGTTCCCGGAAGGAAAGGACAACGTTGTTGATGATCTCTACCAGGTCCAGGGCCTCGATGGTCAAGCGGATGCGGCCTGTTTCAATGCGGGAAATGTCCAGAATGTCGTTGACCAGGGCCGTCAAGCGGTCGGCGTTGGTTTTGATGATCTGCAAAAAGTTGCGCTGGGTATCGGTCAGGCCACCGGCCATGCCCAGGAAGAGGAGGTCGGTATAGCCCTTGATGGAGGTCATGGGCGTCCGCAGTTCGTGGGAGACGGTGGAGATGAATTCGTTTTTCAGCCGTTCTACTTCGGCCTCACGGCTGATGTCGCGCAGGGCGGCAACCAAGCCCGGCACATCACCGACGGTTGTGATCAGCGGCGCGATGTTGACGGCCAGCACCCGTTTTTCCGCTTCCAAACGGACGGTGACGGGTTGCAAGGAGGTCGGTTCGCGCTGTGCCCGCTCCAGGTAACGCCGTAGTTCGGAATAGAGACCTCTGGCCAGTTCTCGCTGGGCCGTCGTTTCGCCCAAGCCCAACATGTGACGGAAATGTTCCCCTTCAATGGCAATTGCCGAAACACCCAGCAGCTCCTCGGCAGCAGGGTTGATGAGCAAGACCTTGCCGTTATGGTCCAAAACCAACACGCCGTCGGCAATGGATTCCAGGATGGCCCGGTTCTTGGCCGCTTCCTCCTGTTGGGATTGCAGCATGGAGCCGAGTTGATCGGCCTGTTCGGTGATGTAGGCGTAGAGATCCGAGTTGTTGACGGCGACGGCGATCTGGGCGGCGGCGGCGATGACCAGTTGTAGGTGATCTTCGGTAAAGTGGCCGACTTCGGGATGCCCCAGCGTCAGTACGCCCATGATGTCGCCCCCACCCAGGGAAAGGGGAGCCGCCACCACCGAGCGGATAGGCAACGGACGATCCTCCACTTGGAGCCAGCGGGGGTCTTTGGTGACGTCGGGGATGAGGACCGGTTTCCGGTTCTCCAGCACCCAACCGGCCAGCCCCACACCCCGTTTGAAGAAGGTGCGGGTTCCCCGGCGGGCTTGTTCCTCTTCCGGCCCCAAGACGGCCCGCAGGGTAAGGTAGCCGGTTTCTTGGTCCAGCAACATGATGGTTCCGTGCCGGACATCCATGGCATCGGCAAAGAGGTGCAGGGCGTGGTCCAGCACCCGTTCCAGGTCCAGGGTGGCCCCCAGCTCGCTGGTGATACGGTAGAGGGTTTCGGCCCGGTCGCGCTCCAGGGTCAGCTGCTGAAGGGCTTCTTCCAGATCGCGGGTGCGTTCCTCAACACGGGCCTCCAGTTCGTTGCTAAAGTCCACCAACTGTTGGTAAAGCTGGGCGTTGCGCATGGCCACCGCCACCTGGGCCGCAATGGTCGTCAAGATGGACAGGTCCTCCGGGCTGTAGAGGTTCTCCCGGTCGTAGCTTTGGACGGCCATGACACCCAAGACCTGATCGGCGGCGATGATGGGAACGCCCATCCACGATTTGGCCTGCTCGCCCACCCGCTCAATGCCGTGCTCTCGGTGGAATTCTGCGCTTTCTTCGGTAGTGCGGAAGAGGAGCGGACGACGGTTGCGAATGATGTAGCCGGTCAGCCCCTGGTAAATGCTGTAACGGGCCTGTGGTTCCGGCTCGCCGTGTTCGCGGGAAAAGGCCAACGTCCATTCTTCATCGCCCTCCTCATAGGTGGCGATGAAAAAGTTGGTTGTATCAAAGAGTCGCCCCACCTGCTGGTAGACGGTGTGCAACAGAGCATCCAGGTCCAAGGCGGAGCTGATGGCTTGGGCCATCTCGTTCAGGACCGAGAGTTCGGCGATGCGCCGTTCGCGGTCGCCGAAGAGGCGGGCGTTTTGCAGGGCAATGGCCGCCTGTCCGGCAATGGTGCTCAGCAGGCGTAGGTGGCCCTCGTCATAGGCCGCTTCCCGCGTGTAGCTTTGGACGACGATGCCGCCGATGACCTGGTTTTCAATCTTCATGGGCACGCCCAACCACGAAAGGGCCGGTGTGCCGGAAGGGGTCAAGCCGTGTTCCTTATGGAAGGCATCGGTCCCGTGGGAAATGAGGATCGGTTCCCCCGTCTTGAGGAGGTAGCCCGTGAGGCCCTCGTCCGGACGGAGTGTGACAGGGGGTTGCCGTTGGCCACGTTCCACATAAAAGTCAACGCGGATCACATCCGCTTCTCGGTCATAGAGGGCAATGAAAAAGTTGTGCGTATCCAGCAATTTGCTAACGTGGGTGTAGATCAGTTCGGCCAGCGTCTCCTCATCCAACGCGCCGCTGAGGGCTTGACCGATCTCGTTGACCGTAACCAGCTCCGCCACCTGGCGGCGGGTTTCTTGGAAGAGACGGGCGTTTTCCAGGGCCACGGCCAGCTGATCGGCGGCCATTTCCAGGGCGGCGGCATCTTCCTCACTAAAGGCCCAGGCTTCTTCGGCCTCGGCGTGCAGCACACCGAGCACTTGGTCCCCAACCTTGATGGGGGCCGAGATGCTGGACGGAGCAGACCAATCGCCCATGTGGACGAACCGTTCATCGGCAAAGGCATCGTTTGCCACCACCGTCTCGCCGCTGGCGGCGGCAGAGCCGAGCAACCCCTGGCCGATCTTCTGGCGGTAATCGGAGGGGAGGACGGACCAGAAGGCATCATTGGCAGCAGCAACGTACAGTTCTTGCCTTCTCTCATCCACCAAAAAGACGGCTACACGGGAATAGCCCAGGTTCCGGTGCAGGTCACGAACGGTGGTTTCCAACAGTTCTTGTGGTTCCAATTGGGCCGTAGCCCGCCGTCCGATCTCGTTCAGCAGGGAAAGGCGCACGGCTGCCCGCTGGGTGCTATCAAAGAGACGGGCGTTTTCCAGGGCTACGGCGGCTTGGTCGGCCAGGGTCGAAAGGAGGACCTGGTCGGTCTGGGTCAACGCGTATTTTTCCGAATGACCGGCCAACAGGACGCCCAGCAGCTTCTGCCCAACGGCAATGGGAGCCAGGAGCAAGGAACCGGCCATCTCGGGGGCAAGGGGCAAGGGTGTAAATTCCGTCCGCTCCGTATCCGGGATCAGCAAGGATTTGCCACCGGCGGCCACCCGCCCCACGGCCCCTTCACCGGGGGCGTAGTGCCGGTCGGCGATCTGCTCTAGGTCCAGCCCATAGGCGACGACCGCCCCAAGTCGGTCATCGGGAGGCAACGGTTGGAAGATGACACTGATATTGCAATGGAGGAGCAACTGCACCCCTCTGACCACCGTATCGAGTACCTTTTCCGGCTCAAGGGTGCGGTTCAGCCGACGCCCGATCTCGTTGATCAAGGCCAAATTGTCGGCCCGTCGCCGGGCATCGTGGTAGAGATTGGCGTTTTCAATGGCAACGGCGGCCTGATTGCCAAAGATGGCCAAGAGGTCCAAGACCTGGCGGGAAGGCCGCTTCCCATCCGCCGGATCGTCTACCGAGATCAAGCCGATCAGGCGTCCGCCCGATCCGCGCAGGGGGACCAAAAGCATGTCGTTGGGATGCCATTGGCCTTCCTTCCACTCGTCGGTGGGCGGCATAGCTACAACGGTATGCAGGTCGGCCCCCCAATCGTCCCGCCGATCAAAGGGGAAGAAATAGCAAGGTCCCAGGCGGTACTCCTCGCGGAACAGGCGTTCATACCGCTCCACCGGCTGGCGAACGCGGGCCAGCTCCTCAAACTTGTGGAGGGGCAGACCTGCCGCGGCGACGCGGCGCAAGACCGCCCCCTTGCCGGTCCAGCCTTCGGCAACGCTGATGAGCACGACGTTGAACCCTGCCGTTTCCTGGATGGCATAGGCCACCTCTTCCAAGGCATCCTCCAGAGGCAGGTCGCTGCGCAGCTTCTGGCTGATGGTCAGCAGACGGTTCATCTGCTCCGTGCGGCGACGCAAGGCGTTGTTGCTCCGCACCTGCTCCTCAAAGCGCAGGGCGTTGCCGATGGCGATGGCAGCCTGTTCTGCCAGGGATTGAACGAAGGTCAGGCTTTGGTGGTCAAAGGCATAGGCTTCGGTATGGCGCAGCTGGATGATGCCCACTACATCGTGTTGGTAGGAGATGGGCACGGCCAGGGCGGAGAGGGTCCCTTCCTTGACGCAGATAGGATACGATTCCCGGTCGGCATCCTCAATCAGGCGGGGCGTGCCACTGTTCAGCACCTGATAGGTGAGGCTTTCTTCGTCCGGGTGACGGAGCATCTCGCGGATGGTTTTTAGCTCCTCATCCGAATACCCACTGGCAACCCGCAATTCCAGTTGTCCCGTTTCCAGGTTCGTTAGCATCACGTTGCCGTGGGTCGCCCCCGTGGTCTGGATGGCAGCATCCAGAACCGAGTGGAGGATGGAATCCAGGCTCAAGGTGGAGTTCAGCTCCTGGGTGACGCGCTGCAAGGCGGTCAGTTCATCCAGGCGGGCCTGCAAGCTCTCGTCGGTCCGCTCATACAGGCGGGCGTTCTCCACAACGACCCCGGCCTGCCAAGCGATGGCATTCGCCAGCTGCAGCTCTTCTTTGCTGAACCTGCGCTCTTCCTGCGTCCAAAGCAAGTAGACGCCGCCGATGACTCGGTCGTGGGCGACCATCGGCGCAAAGAGGGTTGTCTTGCTGGGGAAGGCCGCCGCCGTATCGGGGTCTATACGGGGATCATGGAGCGGGTCGTTGCTGTACACCGCCTGGCGGGCCTGCCACGCTTCCTCAATGAAGGGATGACCGACGATGGGAATCCGGAATTCATGGTAGAGGGTTTGCTTATCATCGGGGATACGATAACCGGCCACGGCGTACATGTGCGTGCCCTGATCATTGGCCAAGTATACACCGGCCATATCCGCCCCCAGGGCACGGCACATCTCACGGGCTACGTTGCGCACCGTCTCCGTCAAATCCAGGGTGGAACCGATGGTCTCGCTTACCCGCAGGAGCAGTTGGGTGTGCTCGAACCGCCGCTGGGTTTCCTCATAGAGACGGGCGTTCTGAATGGCGATGGCCGCTTGGTCGGCTATGATGCGCAGGGCCTCCACCTGCTCGGCAGAATAGGCGTTCACCCGGTCGCTGATCATCTCCAATGTGCCGATGAAAGAATCGGATGTTTGCAGGGGAAGGCCCACATAGGAACGCAAGGGAGCTTCTTCCGTGGAGATCTTGGGTCGGATCTCGGCAGTAGCTATATCGGGGATGATCAGCTCCCGGCGGTGACGGGCGATCCAGCCGCTGAAGCCTTCATCCAGCCGATAGAAACCACCGGTCTGGGAAGTGTAGGGCATATCGCCCGCACTGGCATAGGTGACGACCAACTGCTGTTCTTCATCCCAAAGACAGATTTCGGCAATATAGTATCCCACCAGGTCCCGAACGCGGGCCAAGATGAGGTCCAACGTTTGTTGCAGGTCCAGGTTGGCGACGATCTCCCGCCCGATCTCGCCGATGGTCGAAAGCATCTGCACCCGCTGCCGCTGCTCCTGGAAGAGACGGGCGTTCTCTATGGCAATGCCGGCGTGGTCGGCCAAGTGTTCAATAAAGCGCAGGTCATCCTCGGTAAAGGCATCCGGTTCCGTGCTTTCCAGGTTCAGGACACCGATGACACGCCCTTCGCGCATGATGGGCACGGCCAACTCGGAACGGGTCGTGCTCAGCATATCCACATAATCGGGATCCTGTTGCACATCGGGAACCAGTGCCGCTTCGCCGGTGCGGACGACACGCCCGATCACGCCCCGGTCCACCGACCACTTCTCGCGGACCAGGTCTTCGGCATTGTCGGGGCGCAGACCATGCCAGAACAGACGATCCAGAGATCGTCTATCCGATGAAAGGATACCGACAAAGCCGCTGCTGGCGTTGCAGGCTTCCACCGCCCGCCGGAGCACCAAACCGATGATCCGGTCCATATCCAGGGTCGCGCCCAATTCATGATCTATTTCCTCAACCACCGCCAGCTCTTGCAGGCGCCTCTGGAGAGCCTCATCGGTGCTTTCGTAGAGACGGGCGTTCTCCAACGCCGTAGCCGCATGGACCGCAAAGGTGGAAAGCAGTTCTTGGTCTACGCCATCAAAGGGGGTATCATCCTTTTTGTTGATCACCTCCAGGACGCCGATGGGGCGGCCTCGGCTGATAAGGGGGACGCACAGGATAGAACGTGTCTGGAAGCCGGTGGCGATGTCAGGGGCGGTATACCACTTGGGATCGGAGCGGACATCGGGAACCAGGCGGCTTTCGCCGCTTCTGAACACTTCTCCGGCGATGCCCTCGCCGGGTGGGATCTTTTGTCCGAGGAGCTGCTCGGCATTGGGGCCGCGGACGACACGGAAGACCAAAGGTGCCTTTTCCGGATCGGCAGCCCTTTCATCGACCAGAAGCAAGGAACCGGCCTCGGCATTGAGCAACTCCACCGCTTTGTCCATGACCTGGTCAAGAACGATGTCCAGGTCCAATGTGGAGCTGATCGCCTGGCCTATTTCGTAGATCGTGGTCAGCTGCTGCAGGCGCAGGGCCAAGTCCTCACGGATGCGGAGCTGACGCTTATCCATGGCAACGGCGTAGCCCACAATCAGGGTCAACGCCAAATAGACGATCAAACTTCCTGCGATGTAGGGAGAAAACGCTCCCCCACGTCCCAACCACGAATCCAAAAAGGGGAAGGTAAACAGGAGCCAAACAAACAGGTTGAGCACCAAAGCCGGCCACAGGCCGAGACGGGCAGCCAGGATGGCAGCCAAGCCCACCCCAAAAAGGCGGATCTGGTTGCCTGCATCACCCGCCAGGTAGAGGGTCAAACCTACCAGGGCAATGTCGGCAACGCACAAGGCCAAACCGTGGTATTTCGGTTCGACAAAGCGCGGCACGCCCAGGTAAACGGCTGCGTGGACGAGCAAGATCGCTAAAATGCTCACAGCCACGGTGACGTTCCCGGAGAGCAAGGATGTCACCAAGAGGAACAGCCACCCCAGGCGCAGCATCCACAACAAGATGCTCTCTATGCGGTTGCCGGCTTCAATCGCGTTTCCGATATTGCTCATGAACACTACCCCCGGTTTTCCCAAAGGTCAACCGGTGGAGAGGGTTGTCTACAGGCCCTGCTGCGCGCGACGGCGGGCCTCCGCGGCGACTTCGGTGATCTCGCGGATGTCGGAGAAGGGAGCGGTATCGTGCTGAATGAGGCCCACGGCCAGGGTCATCAGGGGTGCCCGCTGGGTTGTGCCGTCAGGGCCGACGACCTCAATGTAACCCCGTTCCCGGTCGCGGAAGTTGTAGAAGGTGGCGACCTCTTCACGGAAGCGTTGTTCCAACCGCTCCTTCATCTGCGGCGCGACATCGGGCGTGGTGATGATCAGGAAATCGTCACCGCCGATATGGCCGATGAAATCGTCGCCGGAGCCGAGTTCATCCACCACTTCGGTCAGCAGCATGGCCGTAAAGCGCAGGACGTCGTCCCCCGCCACAAAGCCGTAGACATCGTTAAAGTCGTTGATGTGATTGATGCCGATATAGAGCACGGCCCAATCGTCGCGCCGCATGATCTGGCGCAGCTGATCTTCGATCAGCTTACTGCTGGGCAACCCCGTCACCGGACTGGTCAGGTTCAACCAGCCGGCCCTCCGCAACGCCCCCTGGACACGCAGCAGGAGAAGCTGCAGGTCAAAGGGTTTGGTGATATAGTCATCTGCGCCCAGTTCCAAACCGGCGATCTGGTCACTCCGCTCATCCTTCTGGGTAAGAAAGATGATGGGAATGTGGCTGGTGCGCAGGTTGGAGCGCAGACGACGGCAGACCTCGTAGCCGTTGATGTCCGGCAACATGATGTCCAGGATCACCAGGTTGGGTAGCTTACGACGACAGATCTCCAACGCCTCCTGACCTCGGGGGGCCACGATAGTTTCATAGCCCTGAGAATCAAAGTAGATGCGGAGCATGTTGGAGATGTCAAAGTCGTCTTCAACAATTAGCAGACGTCCTTTGCTCATCCTGTTTACCTCCCTCACGTAGCGCCAGAACCTTTGCGCTATCTATCTCTGCGGTTCATCCCCCGAACCGCCAAGATGCCAAATAGAATCTCCCTCGGCGGTCACCCGCCCGAACCGCCGAGACGCGCATTCCGGCGAATCCGCTCTATTTCCTCGTCGGTTACGGCCCGCTCAAAGCTGCGGAACCCGGCCAGTCGAAAGCCATGTTTGGCCGCCAATCGGGCGATCTCGTCCACCCGTTCCAGGGAGACCTCTTTGCCGATGGTATAGCTCTCATAACGGCCTTCCAGGGCCAGGACCATGGTCTCGGACATGCAGGCATAGGCTTTGCCCGGCGGAAAGCCAAAATCAAAGCCAAAATCCACATCACCGGGCACGCTCACCATCCCCCCCTCAATGACCAGGACATCATTTCGCCGCTCCACGACACGGCGGGAGACGTTACGCGGACGGGCCACGTCGCAGACGACCGCACCGCTCTTGAGATGCTCCGGTTCCAAAAAAGGGGTGACGGCACTGGTGACGGTCAGCACGATGTCGGCTTGCCGCACCGCATCTAGCTCGGTCTGCGTTGTGGCCGTGGCCCCTTCCGCTTCAACCAACGGCTTGATCTCTTCCAAGCGACGCGGGTCGCGCCCGATAAGTATCACGTGGGGGACGCTCCGGGCGATCAGCCGGGCACACGCCTGCCCCACCGAGCCGTAGGCCCCGACCACGGCAACGGTACACTGCGCCGGATCCCGGTCCAACCGTCTGGCCCCTTCTAACGCCGCCTCTACGGCAATGGCTACGGTGTAACTATTGCCCGTCGTCACCGGGATCGAGAGGCGACGGGAAATGGTGATCCCGGCATCCCCCACAACGGAGGTGAACGCCCCCAACCCCAGGATCTTGGCCCCCAGCTTTTCGGCCAGCCGCCCGGTTTGCACGATTTTGCGGTAGGCCGTTGCCGTCCGCACTTGGAGCATCCGCCGCGGCGTTAGAGGGCAAGCCAGCAGCCAGCCTACAATCTCTTCGCCCGTCGCCTCCGAGCGGACGCCGACGACATGGGAAAGATACACCGGAGGAAAGAACCGGGAGCCAAAGTCAATGATGGCTGGCGGCAGTTTGCCCAGCAACGGGTATTTGCGGGCTACATCCTTTTGTGGTTCAATGGGATGGATGATGAACGCAAAATTGTCCATAGCCAGACGATTCCCCGCCGGCCTCCGCCTGCTATCCCTCCATCTATCATTCTCAACGAGGGTACAGCTGAGGGTGCAGGTCAGAATCGGGCCACTTTAGGTGATCGCTTTCCTCATAAGAGACGTTGTGTGTAATCACCGACCGCTCGTTGGTACGGACCAACACTACGTCCGATTCTATCATCCGGGCCGGATAGATGGTCAAATCCGCGCCGATGCGGCAATGATGGCCCACACAGCCACCCAACACCGTCATCCCCACATCTTCCAACTGTCCCCGGTGGAAGGTGCGCAGCGGTTTGGGCAACAGGTTAAAGTCGGTAAAGGTCGTCCCTGCTCCGATGAAGGAATCACGCCCGACCACGCAGAATTGCAGGCAGGCGTTCTGGGCCACCATCGTATCTTCCATCAAGGTAGTCATAAACAAAGAGGTGCGGAAGGGAAGGTAACACCGGTCACCGACAACGCTGATCAGCAGTTCGTTGCCGTGCAGGATGCTCACATTGTTGCCGATGATGCAGTTGGAGATCACGACCCCCGCACCGATATAGACGTTATCGCCGATGATGGTCGGCCCCTGGATGACCGCCGTGGGATCAATTTGGGTATTCCGCCCCACCTTGACCATCGCCGAATTGGAAAGAAACTGCTTTCGTTCCAGCAAGGAGCGCCAGAGGATCTTGAGCACCGTGCTGGGCTTGTTCAAGCTCCGCTCCATGCGTGCGCCCTCGGCCAGAACGCCGAACAGGCAATTGGCGATAAAGATGTGCACCCAATTCTCTACCGAAAGAAAAGCCCGCAAAGGGATTTGGAAAACCAGGTCTCCCTTTTCCGACGACATGTGGGTCGGCACACGGTAGGAGCCAAACTCATACGCACCGCAATCGATCACCAGGGGGCGGGTGAGCTCCTCCAACCCACGGGGGTAGTACCACATGTTGGCTACATAGACATCACCTTCCCGCCGGATGCCGCTTTGCAAAGGCAAGGCGTGGGTAGTAATCACCTCATCGTCCAGGGAAAAGGCCACGCGGCAGGCTTTGCCCAAAGAGCGGGCCTTGGATAAAAAGGTCTCGATGAAGGCTTGATCAAAAAAGAGATTGTCCCGGTAGACTAGGGTTTCTTCATAACTATCGGGAATCTGCTCGAAAAAATCGGTTTCTATCTCGGAATCGCAATAAGGCTCCAGAATATCTTTTTGATGCAGCCACAGAGGCTTGTTCAACACCCGCAATTCACGCGCAGGCTCGTTGAAAGGTGGGATTTTGCGTTTGTCGCGGATGATCACTTTCCTCATGCGATCCCTCGTTCAATCCAACGGTCGCTTTTCGATCAAGTATGTGCAGGTTGGATCGCCTTTGGCAATGCACAGGATCTCTTCCACGCGGACGTTTTTGCCCCCCGTGACCCAGTGCAAACCCTCCTGGAGCAGCCCCAAACCGGCATGGCAGATAGGTACATCCGAGTGTCGCCCCCAACAAACAGGGCAGCGATCAATGTGGTAGAGAAAGTGATCAATATCCTCCTCCACCCGGACGATCTGATCGCTGGTCTTGTTGAAGGTTTCGGCCATGGCGTTGATGCCGACTTTGAGCTTCATGCTCAGAGGCAAAAGGCGGAAGGCCAGATCGGCCACGCCCAGCACCGCGCCGAATTCACGGATGCCGTAATAGAACCCAGCCCGTCCGGCCCGGATGGCCAGACCGCGCCCCCCTCGCGGCCCGTACATATCGTCCAGGGCCTGGTTCAGGGCAGCCATCTCCTCAAAACTCCAGCCCAGGTCCAGGTTGTTAGGCGGATAGTTGTTGATGCGGTGGCGCAATTTGGCCAAGTTCAGAACGGCGTTGACGCCGTTCTTGCCCATCACATCCTCCAGGGCGATCAGCATCATCCGCCCCATTTTGTTGGGCCAATAATATTGCACCTTTTCTTCTTCTTCCTTGTGTTCGTGGCTGTGTTCATTATCGGTCATCGAGTACCCCTCACAAAACGATCCCTAACCGGCCAGAAAATCGAGCAAAATGGCGTGGAATCGGTCGGGTTCATCCAGCATGGGGAAATGGCGCGAATGTTCCAGGATTTCTATGCGGGAACGGGCCACACGGCGAAACAGCTCGGCCTGTTTGGGGTCCACGATCTTGTCGCCCTTCCCATAGACGCCCAGCGTCGGCATCCGCAGCGTGCCCAACCGGGGGGTGAGATCGGTACGGTGCAAGGAGTGGATGCTCCACAAGAACGATTCCAGCGTCATCTTGGATAGGTCTCGCATGAGCAGATCGTACCACTCACTCCAGTTGGCTGCGATCCAGGGGGCAAAGATTTTGATGCCCAGCCGCAACAGGGCGGGCGAGTTCCAAACCAGGAAGGCGATCCATGGATAGCCGGCCAGCTTGAGGAAAAAGTTCAGCGACCGGCCGTCCACCGGCGAGCCGACGACGGCAACTTTTTCCACCCGCTGGGGCCGGTCCAGGGCCAGATTGAGGGCAACCGTTCCCCCCATTGAATGGCCGATCACCGGCGCGTGCTGGATGCCCATGCGCTCCATGAATTGGTCAACGAGGGCAACAAAGTCCGCAATTTCGTAGCTTTCGCGGCGTTTATCCGATTCGCCAAACCCCCAAAAGTCCAAAGCATAGGCCCGGTGTCTGGGGGCCAGGGCTTCCATCGTGCCCAACCAACAACCCCACGACCCCAGCCAGCCATGCAACAGAACAACCGGTTTTCCTCGGCCATACACTTCATAGTGTACGACCCCCTGACTGGTGACGATTGAACTCAATCTTTTCTCCTAGATGAGGCGGCTAAAGTCTTCGGCAGCCCGCCGCATATCCAAAAAGACCAAACCGAGCTTGGCATTCTGGCGGGCCAGAACGGTCAAGACCGCATCCTCCCCCACCGCCGACAGGATCACATAGCCGTTCGCGCCGCGAATGTAAACCTGATCAAGGACACCACGCCCCAGCTCACTGGCGATCCGCTCGCCCAGGCTGAGCATGGCCGCGCTCATCGCCGAGACCCGGTCCTCTTCCACATCGGGCGGCAGGGCGGAAGCGATGATCAGGCCATCCACGCTGACAACAGCCGAAGCCTCAATGTCCGGTGTATTGACCTGCAAGTCTTTGAGACGGGCGATCATTTGCTCTGTGCGCGATTGTGCCATTTTTCCAATCCTTTCTTACAAAAGATGTGTATCGGTCAACTCGGTGTTGCCCAGACGAATCTACTCCTCTTCGGGAGGCGTCTTTTCCAAAATGGTGTACAATAACTCCAACAATACGTTTTTGACGCTCTCCTTATCGGTAGCCACGCAGGGCAAAATTTTGACATCAGGGCTGACCTTGAGGGCGATCCGCAGGTCTTCGGGCGGCCAAGCATCCTCCAAGTCCTGCTTGTTGGCCGCTACCACATAGGGTGTATCCGCATAATGGCGGAAGACATCCAAGATGCGGCGGGCTTCGCGAAAGGTCTCAGGACGTACACTATCCACCAGCACGATGAACCCCAACATGCCTTCGGACAGGATCTCCCACATAAAGTCAAACCGCTTCTGACCGGGAGTCCCGAACAGATAGAGCACCAGGTCATCATCCACCGTGATCCGCCCAAAGTCCATCGCCACGGTGGTTTCCTTCTTCACCCGCGAGGTCGCATCGGTGATCTTGCGTTCCGTGGAGACCACATCAATCTCACTGACGCTCTGGATGAAGGCGGTTTTGCCTGCGCTGAAAGGTCCGGTGACAACCATCTTCACTGTTTGCATCTTTGCGCACACCTTGTCCTTAACTAGTCATGCTCTCTTCCACGCGGGCCGGTGATTGAAGCCGATCACAGCCGTTTGATGCGAGCAATCAGTTTATGGATGACAGATCGCTTGACGGCGGGCGGGCGGGAGACAACCTCAGCCGTGGGCGGGCGGCGCGGTGGTGCGCCTTCCGGCTCCACCATTTCAACCAGCCCGGCCTGCAACAGGCCGTAGATGATCTTGCGGATCTGGAAATCGTCCATACCGATCCGCTGGGCGATCTGCCTGATTGTATTGCGGGGGTTGATATAGGAAATCACCCGCCATTCGTCCACGCTGAGATTGATGTTGCGCAGCTGAGCCTGGGGCCGGTCGGTAAACTTGAGGGCCATATCCAGGTCCGGCAACTCATCCTGGAGCCGCTCCCATTCCTTGACCCGGCGGCTGCCCTCCAAGATGATATTTTCCAGATCAATCGAGACGGTGATGACGCCGCCGGGGGGTAGCTGGTTCGGTTCAAAGTGGAACAACCCCTCCGTCCACGTGAACAAACCGTAGACGGTGTCCAAAATATCGTTGCGGACGCTGTTGATAATGTCCTCGTGGGTGACATACCCGGCGTTGATCAACAACATGCCCAGTTCTTTATCGGGCTTGTTCCCCGATTTGGTGCGGATGATCTTGGCCTGCTCTGCCGTGAGTTTGCCGTTGCGCGCCAGGATGCTGGCAAGGTGTTCATCCCGGTTGCTGTTGGTAGCGTATACCAGTTTCCCTTCCCGAAAATATAGAGCGGTCACGCCGGATTGCACCTGAATCGTCAACGCACCGGTTTTGCGAGCCAGATGGATCAGATTCAAGAGCTGCGTCGTGCTAAAGTCTCTGAGGTTTCCTTTCAGTGCCATCGCGATCTATCCTTTGGCAAGTTGTTGGCCCGGACCGGCTCCGAATCGGCTGCCGAGCTTCCAGCACTTGCGCCCATTATACCCTGTCTCCGGGTATTAGTCAACTAGCCCATGAGCATTATCAACACCGGGCAGCAACAACGCATGAACTCGCCGCCGGGATCCCAGGCTAAACCGGATAGAGACACCCAAAAACTGCCTATAATCGGAAAAGGTCGCACCGTCGCCGAGGGCGGATCGATCACCACCTAACTTGTGAAAAGGCGCGCTACTGTGATATAATGGACACAAGTTGGGGTAGATCGTTCCCGGAGGTTAGAATCTAATGCGCAATCAACAGAGAACCTGGCAGACGATTGTAATCGCAGTGGTTCTGTTTGCCGTCGCGCTGTATGCGACCGCTTGCTTGCCCTCCGGCCCCTCCGATGTCACACCAACACCGACCAAGACGCCCAAACCCCCTCTGACCGAGATCGCCGTGCTGCCGACCGCAACACCCACCCCCACTCTGACACCTACGCCTTCCCCCACCCTCGCACCGACCGACACGCCTACCGCCACACCCGAACCGACCGAAACGCCGCCTCCCACCGTCGCCGCCTGGCCTACCCTGGCCCCCAACGTTTGCCCTCTGACCGGCCAGGAAGTCAAAGACCCGGCCTTGTTGGAACGCCGTCCCCTGGCCATCAAAATCCAGAACGCCCCCATCTCCCGGCCCCAGTACGGCTTCCCCCAAGCGGACATCGTCTACGAGCACCTCTCGGAAGCCGGCATCACCCGTTTCACCGCCATCTACCTTTGCAAACCGGTGGAAAAGATCGGCTCCGTCCGCAGTGCGCGCTTCATTGACCTGGAGATCCCGGCTATGTACAAAAGCCTCATGGCCTTTTCCGGGACCAGCGCGGGCCTCTACCCCAAATTCCTCAACGCCGATTTTTACGACCGGGAATTCTGCTACGGTTGGGGGCTGCATTCCGAAGCCTTCTACCGGGATACCGAATTGCGCCGGAAAGGCATACCCATTGAGCACACCCTGTTCGCCAGCGCAAGCAAGATCTGGGCCATTGCCGACGAACTGGGAATCAACCAGCGGCAGGAGCTGAAAGGACTGAACTTTGGCGTAGAAGTGCCCGAAGGCGGTCAACCGGCTACCCACATCAACATCCCCTACCCCCACCGCGATATGGTGGTGGACTATCGCTACGACCCGCAACAGGGCGTATACCTGCGCTGGCAAGGCGGAGACCCCTTCTTGGACGCAGCCACCGGCAAACAGATCACCGTGACCAACGTCGTCGTCCTGTACGCAACCCACGTGGACACCGACATCTACGAAGACGAACCCCGCCGCAACCACCCTTCGGTCCAGATTCAGCTTTGGGGCACAGGGCCGGCGGTCATCTTCCGCGACGGGCAGGCCTTTGAAGGGCTATGGGCCAGGCCCCGCCGGGAGGACATGGTCGTTTTCCGCGACCCTACCGGCCAGATTCCGATCCCCCTCAAGCCCGGCAATACCTGGATGCAACTGGTCCCCTTGCCGGGGCACCGCTGGAGCTTTGAGGTCTCTTGGGATGCCGAGGAGTAGCATACGATGGTGATCAACCGCCGTATCCGATTTCACACCCAGGGCAACGGCCACGTCCTAGACATCACCGATCAGGTCGGTGAGGAAGTGGCCCGTTCCGGCTTGCAAAACGGCATCGTGACCATCTTTTCCCCCAGCTCCACCAGCGCACTGACAACCCTGGAATACGAATCGGGAGCCGTTTACGACCTGCAACACCTCTTCGACCGCATGATCCCTCCCGACGCCGACTATCGCCACAACCTGCGCTGGGGGGACGGCAACGGCCACTCTCACCTGCGCAGCGCACTGCTGGGGACATCGCTCACCGTGCCTTTTGTCGAAGGGCGGCTGACCCTGGGCACTTGGCAGCAGATTATCTTTGTGGACTTTGACAACCGCCCGCGTTCTCGTTCCGTGGTGCTTCAAATCATCGGCGAATAGCCGATGCAATTTGTTAAGGTACGGCGGGAACGGCAAAGCCGCCCCTGTCATTATAGCACAGGCCCAGGGCCGCGAGCAATAGGCTGCGGGGATGAATAAAACCCGACAAAGAGGACCTTCGGGGCGTAGTCCTTCCAGGTCCTCACCGGTAGCGCAAGCCCCCGGCCTGTACAAATCGCGCCCCCTGGCGGGCGGCCTGCGATTTCCGAGGAGACATGACCGACAGGCAACCGTTGTGGGATTGGCTACACGGACGGGCCAGACTCCGGCCCGACCTGTTGCCCCACTCCCCACCCTGGGTGCGAGCACACTTTGATCACGCTTGGGCGCCCATGCAAGCTTTGGCACATCAGCTGCGCCCGCTCCCTGCTTCCGTGTGGGCCTGGCTGCTCGGCCAAAACGGCGGCTTTGTCCTCATCACAACCGGAGCATCCCGGTACGTTCCCGGCCCGGCCACCATCCGGCGGAAAACCGTCCAAAACGTAGCCTACATCTCCGTAGAAGACTTGGCCCGGCAGAACGAACAACCCCTCCACGTCATCGGACACCTGCTTGACCACTATCTGGGCTGCGGCGGCGCTCCCGACGGCCTTTGGCTTTCCGGCGGAGGGGGAACAACCGACCGCTGGCGGGAGGCAGGCCGCCGCCTGGAGAAACTCTTCGCCCTGGGCTACGGCCTGGACACCACGGCCCAGGCCAACGTACAGGATTACTTTGCCCAGTCCCTGGCCTTCTACTGCCGGGACCGCCGACGCCTGAACACAGCCGATCCGCAGATCACCAAATGGTTCCGCAGCACCCTGTGGAACCCTGCCTTTTGGAAATGACCGGAAGAGGAAAGGAATGATTACATCACGTATTGAAGCTCTCCGCCGCCTGCAGAAGGCCAACGGCATCGCCTGCGTCGTTTTGATGCCCGGCGCAAACCTGCGCTATTTCACCGGCCTGGAAAAGCACCTCTCCGAACGGCCCCTGCTGGCCTTCCTCCCCGCCGATGGGGAACCGGTCCTCCTCCTGCCCGAACTGGAGGCTCCCGCCGCCCGTTCCCTGCTGGGCCGGGAGATCCGCCTGTTCACCTACCGAGATGAAGAAGGCCACGAGCACGCCTTCTACCGGGTCGCCGAAGCCCTGAACCTGGCAGGCCAACCCCTCGGCATTGAGTACCTGACCATGCGCGTCTTGGAGCTACGCCGCCTTGAGCAAGCCTTCCCGGATTGCCCCATCATGGCCGTTGAACCCTGGCTGCCGCCCCTGCGCATGAGCAAGGACGAAACCGAATTGGCCCACATGCGCCGCGCCGTCCGGATCGCCCAGGAGGCAATGCAGCGGCTGCTGGACGAAAAAGCGATCCGTCCGGGCCGCACCGAACTTGAAATCGCCGCCGATCTCAAAGTCGCCCTCCTTCGCGCCGGAAACCAGGGGGATGCCTTCGCCCCCATCGTCGTGGCGGGACCCAACTCGGCCCAACCCCATGCCACGCCGTCGGACCGACCGCTGGCCGAAGGCGATCTGGTCATCATTGACTGGGGAGCGGTATACGCCGGCTACCGCTCCGACATCACCCGCACCTTCATCCTGGGGCAACCTACGGAGGAAATGCAACGCATCTACCGCACCGTGCGGACGGCCAACAAAGCCGCCCGCCTGACCATCCGGCCCGACAGAACCGCCCAAGACATAGACCGAGCTGCACGCCAGATCATCACCCAAGCCGGATACGGCGACTATTTCATCCACCGCACCGGTCACGGCCTGGGCCTGGAAACCCACGAACCGCCGTACATCGTCGAAGGCAACCTGGACATCCTCAAACCGGGCATGACCTTCACCGTAGAACCGGGGATCTATGTACCGGGGCTGGGCGGCGTGCGCATTGAAGACGACGTAGTCGTGACAGAGGACGGCGTGGAAACGCTAACCACCCTGCCACGAGAACTGATCGCGTTGTAATCGTATGAAAAACGCAACCTCCCCCCCCACCGAGGTCCCATTTGACCGCAAACGCTACCGGCGCGTCGTCCGTTACTTTGCCGGAGTCCTGGCCCACTTTATCTGGTGGGAGCTGATCCTGCGCCGTCTCCTGGGCCGCCGCTTCGTGGAACGATCCTTTGAACGGCGGTGGCAGCGCATCGCCCACGACTTTCGCATCATGGCGGTAGAATTGGGAGGGGTGCTGATCAAACTGGGCCAGTTCCTCAGCATCCGCGTAGACATGCTCCCTCAAGCGGTCACGGCGGAACTGGCAGGGCTGCAAGATGAAGTCCCCCCGGAGCGTCTGGAAGACATCCAGGCGGTCGTCGAGGCCGAATACGGGCAACCGTTGGACAAAGTATTTTCCTGGTTCAGTCCCCGGCCGGAGGCAGCCGCCTCCCTGGCCCAGGTTCACCGCGCCCGGCTCCTCACCGGCGACGAAGTCGTCGTCAAGATCCAGCGGCCCAACATAGAAACCATCGTCGAGACCGACCTACGGGCCATCCAGACCCTGACCCGCTGGCTCAAACGTTATGAACCGATCCGCCGCCGCGCCGACCTGGACCGACTTTTTGAGGAATTCAGCCGCACCACCCGCGCCGAGCTGGATTTTGAGGCCGAAGCGAGCAACGCCGAACGGTTCGCCCTCAACTTTGCCGACGACGGCCGTGTGCGCATCCCCCGCATCTACACCCAGGCATCAACGCGCCGCGTGCTGATCATGCAAAACGTAGCCAGCATCAAAATCGACGACCTGGCCGCCCTGGATGCAGCGGGCATCAACCGCTCCGAAGTGGCCCACTGCCTGTTGGACATCTACCTCCAACAGGTGTTTGAAGACAACTTTGTCCATGCCGACCCCCACCCCGGCAACCTGTTCGTCCAACCCCTGCCCCCCCTGGTCTCCGATCTGGGCTTGGTCCCCCCCACCCAGGGGACGCCCTTCCGCATCGCCTTTGTGGATTTCGGCATGGTCGCAACGGTCCCGGAACGGGTGCTGCCCCACTTTCGGGATTATTTGATCGGCTTTGTCCAACGGGATACGGACCGCATGGTGCGGGCCTACCAAGGGGCAGGAGTGCTGTTGCCCGGCGCAGACCTGGATCGCCTGGCCCAGATGGAAGCCGATCTGCTGGATCGCTACGCGGGCCTGACCCTGCGGGAGGTACAGCAGCTGGCCATGAGCGAATGGCGAGAACTGGCCCGCGAGTACCGCGACATCCTCTACGAAATGCCCTTCCAGCTACCTGCAGAACTCCTGTTCGTGGGACGGGCCATCGCCATTCTCATCGGGATCGCCACCTCCCTGGATCCCGATTTTGACCCCTGGGCGGCCATAGAACCCTATGCCCGCCAGCTGGCCGCCGCCGAGATCAAACGCGACTGGCGCGCCTGGCTGGGAGAAGCGGAATCCTTCGTCCGCCTGCTCTTTTCCCTCCCCGTCCAGGCCGACCGCTTCTTCCGGGAGGCCAACCGAGGTCATCTGACGGTACAAACCCGCTGGTCGGCCGAGGACCAACGGGCGGTGCGGGGGGTAGAAACGGCCGTCAACCGCCTGACAGGGGCCATCATCTTTGCCGCCCTGCTCCTGGCAGCGGTAGCCCTGCACATCACCCAGGGGGGAAGTTGGCTCGGCTACACCCTCTTCGCCCTGGCCGCCCTTTCCCTATTGGCGACCCTGATCCCCCGCTGAGACCCTTATTCCTCCGTCAGCTTACGCAGCCAGTAACGAGCATCCCGGTCCAGGGGATTGACCTGGATGGCCCGTCGGAAGGCGGCGACGGCCAGATCGGTGTCACCTCTGTCTACAAAGATGAGGCCCAGGTTGTAATGGACGTTGGGTGCAGCCGGGTTCAATTCCAGGGCCTTTTCAAAGGCACCGATGGCCTGCATCTGCTGTTCGGCGGTGGCGAGAACCGGGTTGCCCAGGTAGGCCGCCCCCAAATTGATCCAGACCATGACGTTATCCGGTTCGGCATCACGGGCCGCTTCCAGCAAGGGGATGGCCTCCTTGTGCCGCCCGGCCATGATATACGCACCGCCCAGGTTGATGAGGGTAGGGACATCCTCCGGGGCGAGACGGTACGCCCGCTCCAGGTGCGGGATCGCTTCTTGAGCCTTGCCCGCTTCCAACAGGGCAGCCCCCCGGTTGAGCAGTTGCCGCAGATCTTCCCGTTCTTCTGTCACTCGTCGGTCCTACCTTTCCATCTCTTTCCAGCGGCGGGCGACGCGGGGCAGGATCGGCACGACCTGCTTTTTGCGAGACATGACGCCGCCTATCATCACCGAATGGGGCGAGGCCAAACGCTGGCCCAACGCCTCGGCCACCATCTCCTCCAAGCCGACGATGAGGATCTCGGTCTGACTGTGCACAATATCCACGACCATGAACAGCAAAGACACATACCCCTTTTCGGCGCGGAGGGCCTGCATCTCGGCCAAAAGATCGTCGCGGATCTCGTCCACGCGGCGTTTGTGGACCGTTTCCATATAGCCCACGGCAAAGGGCACACCCTCAATGCGAAACTCTTTGAAATCGGTGGTCAAAATCTGGCGGGGCGAGCGACCCGAAAGGTCCGAAGCGACGGCGAAAATTTCCTGGCCGAACTCCTCCACATCCACCTGGGCAATGGCCGCCAGCTCGCGGGCCACCCGCTCGTCGCGGGGGGTGCTGGTGGGCGAGCGGAAGAGAACCGTGTCGGTGATCAAGCCGCCCAGCAGGATACCGGCGATGGGCGGCGGGATGGGGATACCCGCTTCGTCAAACAGCCCGGCGATGATGGTACTGGTTGAGCCGACGATCTCGTTGCGGAAGAGGATGGGCGCCGCGCTCTGAATGTCGGCAATGCGATGGTGGTCCACGATGCCCAACAGCTCCGCCTCATCCAACCCCTCCACCGTCTGGCTGCGCTCGTTGTGGTCCACCAGGTAGACGCCGTGGCGCACCGGGTTGATCAAGTCGCTGCGGGAGATGATGCCCACCACCCGCCCATCCCCATCCACCACCGGCAGGGTGCGCCGACGGCGTAGCTTATAGCGCAAGGAATCCAGCGAATCGTCCGGGTGGGCGGTCAGCACATCGCGGCGCATGAAATAGGAAATGGGCGTGCTCAGGTTCAGCAAACGGACCGTGGCAAAGGTGTGATGGGGAGAAGAGATGAGGGTCACATTGTGCTGCCGGGCCAGCTCCATGATCTCCTCGGAAACGGGCAGCCCGCCGGTAATGACCAATGCTCCCACCTTGCCCTCAATGGCCACCCGCTGGGCGTCCTCTCGGTCACCCATCACCATCAGAATATCCGGCTCCACCCGCCGCCGGACGTTTTCCAGGCTCATGGCCGCCACCAGGGCCTTGTCGCGGAGGCGACGGCCCCGCGCCTCTACCAGCAGCTCCCCGCCCAGCGTCTCGATGATGTTGCGGATGTCCAGGGGGATGTGATCCATCTTGTCCCGGTCCAGACCGTCGAGGAGAATGCGGGCAAAATCGCCCACGGTGACCAACCCCGCCAAGCGGCCCTCGTCATCCAAAACGGGCATGGCCCGGATGCCGTGCTCCCGCAACCGCCGCCCCACACGATAGGCCGACTCATCGGCCTGCCCCGCGATCAACTCGGCGGTCATTACATCGCGGGCATGGGGCCGGACATCCTCCACCAAGACGGGCAAAGGCACGCCGAAGCGATCCAAAATGTAGCGAGTCTCGCGCCAGACTTCGCCCTGGCGGGCGGCGACGACGTTTTGGACCCCCTGCAGGCGCAGCAGCTCGGCATAGGCTACGGCGGAGACAATGGAATCGGTATCGGGGTTTTTGTGGCCGATGACAAAGATCTTTCTAGGCATCGTCCTTGTCAGAAGCGTGCAGCCGGTAACTCGCCAAGTCGGCGGCGAAATACTCGACGGCATAAAAGACGGGCAGCCCCATCGGCTCGCACATCTCCCGGACCGTCGCCTCTACCAAGCTCCGGACCTGTTCGGATGGCAGATCGGCGATGGCCTCCCGCCACAGCAGAAACGTGCCGTACACACCGTCGGACGTGTAATGCAGATCCAGTTTGCCGATGCTCAAGGGGTCGTAGTTGGCGTCGGTCCGATCCAGGTCAAACAGAGCATACTGCTCGGAGGAAAGGGTCCGCACCAGCCTACGCAGCTTGAGGTTCATTCAGGCCAACCTTCCCCTCCGGCAGCCCAGGCCGGAAGATCGTCCTCCGGAATTCCCTCCACTTCATAGAGCACAAAGTTGGTTTCGCCACCGGAAAGGGCCAGCTCGGCCAACGCCTCGTCAATGGCAATCTGCAGGTCTTCATCGGCATCTTCCAGGGCATCAAGGAGGACCTGTTTGGCCTCGGCCCCACCGATCTGCCCCAAGGCCCAAACGGCAACATCGCACACCTGCCGGTCGGGGTCGTTGATGAGACGGGCCAGGAGGGGGACCGCTTCACGGAGCATCATCTCGCCGCTGGCCAAAGCCGCCTCGTAGCGCATGGCAGGCGAATGGCTCTCCAGCTCGGTCAGGAGGATAGAAGCCCAACGGGGATCGCAGCTGCGCCCCATGCCCAACACCGCGCTGCGCCGCATCGCTTCATCCTCATCGTAATAGGCCAGCTCAATGGCCTCCAACACCGGCGGCGTCGCCGCATAGGACGCCGACTCAATGGCCCGACGGCGCACATCAACGCTTTCCCCCGCCCGATGGATGGTCGCCAGCAACTCGGCCACGATCCGTTGTTGGATGGAAGCATCCAGCTTCTCCAACTCCCCGGCCAGGACAAAACGGCCCAGACTGGCGGCCACCGCTTCCCGCACGCGGGGAGAAGGATCGGCCCGGAGCATAGACAGCAGGGGAGCAATGAGATGCACCTGCTCGTTCTCCCACAGGCCGTCCACCGAGGCGGCCCGCACCCCCTCATCGGGGTCACCCATGCTCTGGATGAAAATGGCGTCAAAATTGACCTGGAAGCTGGCCTCGGCCAGCTCCACCAGGGCGGTGATCAGGCGGCGACGCTGGAAAGCAGGGCGCGTCTCCCAATCGGCCCAAAAGGCATCCAACTTTGACCCGCTGAGATCGGAAAGCTCGTACAGGTGCGCAACCGGCACCGCACCGGTTCCGGCATAGATCTTGGCTAAAATCTCCTGAAAACTACTCAACTTCTTACCCCTCACCGATCACCCCATATCTTCTGTCCTCATTTTAGCACAGAGCGACCGATTTGCCAATTGGGCACAGCAGATGCGACAGGGCGTAATGCGCGCCTCTTTCTCGCTGCCGGGATCCCGGCGGGCAGGTTGCGTTTCCCCTCCGGATCGGGTATAATCTCCCCGGAGGCATCATCCCCGCCGGGCCGAGTTCCGGCGGACCGTTTCGGGTGCGGAGTTTGGCTCCGCCGAACCGGCTTGAACTCTGGAGGTTATGTCATGTTCCGACCACGCCGACCGTTTCGCCGCCGACCGCCGTTGCCGCCGCTGGTGCGGCCCCGCCGACGCCTGCCGCCCCGCCGCCGTCGCGTCTCGCCCATCGTCGCCGAGGTAGAACGCTTGATGCAGGCAGGCGAATTTGACAAAGCAGCCGAACGTTTCTACACCCTGGCCCAAGAAGCCGAAAAGCGCGGGCGTAGCGGGGGCGCAGGGGAGCTGTACCTGCGGGCAGCACGCTGCTACCTGGAGGCAGGAAATGTGGACCGGGCAGATGACTGCGCCGAGCAGGCCATCCATCTCCTGATCAAAGCACGGCGCGTCAGGCGAGTGCGCCAGGTGCTGCCCAAAGTGCTGCGCGCGCTGGAACGCAACGGCCGCCACGATGACGCCGAACGCCTGCGGGCCGAGGTAGAGACCGCCTTCCGAGGACGACAAATGATGTTCCCACCGGCGCAGGAACAGGCAGCCGCCCGGCTCCCGACCAAGTGCCCCGCCTGCGGCGCACCCCTCCGGCCCGACGAAGTATCCTGGACCGGTCCGACTACGGCAGAATGCCCCTACTGCGGCAGCATCGTCCGGGCCGAAGAAGACGTCTAGGAGCACGCCTGCCCGAAAAGAACGCCGAGGCGCGGTGAAACCTGTATCCTATCCGCACCTCGGCGTCGCCGCAAAAGTTTACCGATCCCCGGCACATCGGAGCAAAAATCGGTGTTTTCGGGCTGCCCGCGAATGCGCACAAATACACGAAACGGACCGGGCGCACCCGCGCCCAATTCGCGGACGGCCTGCGATTCTGAGGGAAGAGGGCGATCAAGCAGGTGGAGTGGTCGAGAAAGCGGTGCACACACCGCTGAGCAGCAAAACGATCACCCCCAAAACGATGTTGACGATCAGCAATACCGCCTTGAGCTTCTCCTGCTGCTGGCGCTTCGCCTGGTCCTGTCCCCCTTGCTGTGGCGCACCGGACCGACGGCCCAGAACCAAGCTGCGGGTCAGGGCAATGGCGATCATGGCGAGCACCAGAATATGTTTGATGGACAGGGCAGCAGAGTAGGTGTTGGCGAAGCTAAACAACCCCTGGAACGCAGGCGAACGATTGGACATGAGCAAGCCGCTCAGCACCAAACCGACGATACTCACATAGACCAGCACGCTCAGCCGCTTTTGGATGGTATCCATCAGTTGCTTGGTCTGTGGCCCCATCCCCAGCACTTTCTTGGCCGAGGGCATAACGGTAACCCCCAGGGTGATCAAGCCTCCTACCCACACGACGGTAAACAGGTTGTGCATGAAGGTCATCAGGGCAAACACGATTTGCTTGGGCATCTTTCCTCCTCCAAATGTTTTTTTACGCGTCTTCTCACGGCCCGGATGCCTGGGCCTCGGCGGCGCGAATGGCCCGTTCCAACAAGGTCAGAAGGGTTTCCACTTCCTCGGCAGTCAGCCCGGCGAGGATCCGACTCATCTTTTCCCGGCGGAAAGCGTGTGCCTGCTCCTGCAAAACCCGCCCCCGCGGCGTCAGAAAGAGACGAACGGCACGACCATCGTGGGGGTCCGGGCGGCGTTCCAGCAAACCGGCCCCTTCCAAACGACGCACCCCCACACTGGCAGTAGGTGCAGTCACGCCCAACCCATCGGCGATCTCCTGAATGCCACAACCGGGTGAGGCGGCCACCCAATCGAGCAGGGCAAGCTGAGGCATCGTCACCCCGCTGTCCTCCAGAGGATTTTGATCCAGCGCCAGCTGGCGCAATCGCCCGAACAAAGCCAACAGCCGCTCTTCGGCGGTCACATCTTTCCCCCGAAAATTTAGTTAGACAAACAAAGTATATCACAAAGCCCAAACGCTGTCAACAACACGCCGACCGGGCGAGTGCCAAGATTTCACACCGCGAAGGTGAAGCACGCCGAGGAACGGCCGACTCTCCGGCGCAGCGTCGCAGCAGCAGGGATCGCCCTTTTCAAATCCCCCCAACAATGGTATAATGCCCTTGCTCCCACGCCGGGCCACAACCCGGCACAGGGGCGCGGCGGGCGCGGAGCATCGCCCGCACCGCACAACATGGCGCAAGCCTCCCGGCCTGCGCCCTGCGAGGGTAGATTGCGAGGAGATCAAGGGCAAAGGAACCCAACAGCACCCCCGGAGGAGCAGATCGCCGTCCTCATGAAGCGGGGAAAAGCCGCCGTCCGCGCCGGACAACGCACCCGTGCCCGGCGGCTCTTTGCTGCCATCCTGGAGCTGGACCCAACCCATGCCGAGGCATGGCGGGAACGGGCTGCCGTCTTGGACGACCCCCAAGAAGCCCTGGCCCACCTGGCCCAAGCCCTGACCCTCAATCCCCACGATGAACAGGCACGTCGGCTCCTGCGTTCCATCCGGCGACAGGTGGCGCAAGCATCCCCCCCGGCCTCCGTCGGGCATTCTCCCCCCGGCCCCCGACTGCCGGTTCCCCGCCCTCTAACCCCTATCTCCCCTTCCACCAACCGACGATCTCTGCCCGGCGTGTGGGCCGCCCTGGCCGGTGTGCTGCTTATCCTCGCCCTGGCCCTCCTCCTGTGGAGCGATGCGCCCCGTACCGTCGTCGCCGCCCTTTTGCCCACCCCCACCCCGACGCCGACCTTCACCCCCACCCCCACGCCGACT
>Ga0256914_1000157_pt1 | contig 64963 bp, 68 predicted proteins | sample HulkmetaG_FD_191571 | JGI IMG/M metagenome (GOLD analysis project Ga0256914, IMG submission 191571) | Hydrothermal chimney microbial communities from Main Endeavour vent field at the Juan de Fuca Ridge, Pacific Ocean - Hulk | ecosystem: Environmental > Aquatic > Marine > Hydrothermal vents ...
GGGGAGCGCGGCGAAAAGGCGTTCCAGCTCGTGGTCGCGCAGGAAGCTGGGGGTACCGCCGCCGACGTAGAGGGTGTCTAGCGGACCGGGGTGGCTGGCGTGGAGGGTGGCGGCTTCTTGCTCGAGGCGGTCGAGATACCTCTCGACCAGGCCGCGGCCGCGCCGCACCACGTGGAAGTCGCAGTACGGACAGATGGTCGGGCAGAAGGGAACGTGCACGTAGAGGTGGCGCATCGGCGCGTTCATTCTAGCCTGCCGGGTAGGATGAGGGTGATGTACTACGTAGTGCTGACGCGCGACGCCGCCAAGGACGCACCGCTGGCGCGGCGCCTGGACGCCGTGCAGATACCCCACCGCAGCGTGCCCTTGCTCAAGCACGCCCCCGGGCCCGACCACGACGAACTGCCCGGCCGTCTGCGGGAGCGCTGGGACTGGGTGGTGGTCACCTCGCCGACCGCCGCCGCCTTTCTGCTTAAAGCCTGGGAGCAGGCGGGCAACCCCGGCCTGCGGGTCGCCGCCATCGGCAAGGGCACCGCCAGGGCCCTGGAGGCCGGCGGTTTGCCGGTAAGTTATACCTCGCCGCAGGCCTACGGCTCTTACCTGGCCGCCGACCTGGGGGGCGCCGGCCGGGTTCTCTGGCCAACCTCGGCGCTGGCCGGCCAGGGCTTGCAGAAGACGCTCGACAAGCGGGGTTTCAGGGTGATTCGCCTCGACGTCTACCTGACGCTGCCGCGCTCCCTGAGCGAAGAGGAGCTGGAGGTGCTGCGCGGGGCACGGGTGGCGGCGCTGGCCTCGCCCTCGGCGGTGCGGGCCTGGGTTGAGGCCACGCCGGCGCGGCCGGCGGTGGCGGCGATAGGCCGGGTGAGCGCCGAGGCGGCGCTCCGCGCCGGCTTCGGCAAGGTCTGGTTTCCTGATAACCCGGGCATAGAGGGCTGGGCGCAGATAATCGCCGACGTTTTTCGCCGCGAGACGCGGCGCGCCTGACGATTTTGCGGTAAACTGCGTTGGGGATATGGAGCCACCGCTTTCGGTAGTCGGTATAAATCACAAAACCGCCCCCATCGGCATCCGCGAGTGCGTCGCGGTGTCCGGTGAGCGTTTGCGCCTGCTCCTGGAGGAGCTGCGCCGTGAGGCCGACGAGGCGGTGGTGGTCTCGACCTGCAACCGTACCGAGCTCTACCTCAGCGGCGCCCGGCGCGAGCCCTTGCAGATTTACCGCGACCACCTGGGCAACTACACCGAGTACGCGTACAGCCACTCCGGAATCGAGGCGCTGCGCCACCTCTTCCGCGTCGCCGCCGGTCTCGACAGCCTGGTCGTCGGCGAGGCGCAGATTCTGGGGCAGGTTCGCGAGGGGCTTTTCGCCGCCCGGCGCGCCGGCACCACCGGACCGATTACCGAGCAGGCCTTCCAGACGGCCATAGCCACCGGCAAGCGCGCCCGCGCTGAGACCGCGGTCGGCAGGGGGGCGGTCAGCGTGGCGTACGCCGCGGTCGACCTGGCGCGCTCGGTCTTCGGCGACCTGACCGGCCTGCGAGCGCTGGTGCTGGGGGCGGGGGAGATGGCCGAGCGGGTGCTGGAGCACCTGGTTCACTACGGGGCCCGCGAGGTCTGGGTTCTCAACCGCACCCTGGCCAACGCCGAGAAACTGGCCCGCAAATACGGCGGCCGCGCCTTCGACATGGACCACGTGGCCGAGGCCCTGGCCAGCTCCGACATAGTCGTCGCCTCGGCGGCCGCGCCCCTGTACATAGTTCGCTACGAGCGGGTGCGCGAGGTCTTGAAAAAGCGCGAAAGGCCGCTTTTTCTGATAGACATCGCCCTGCCCCGCAACGTTGACCCGCAGGTGGCCGAGCTTCCCGGCGCCTACCTTTACAACCTCGACGACCTGGAGGAGGTAGTGGCCCACAACCGCGCCGCCCGCGCCGGCGAGCTGCCCCGGGTCGAGGAGATAATCGACAGCGAGATAGCCGGCTGGATGGAGTGGTACGCCGGCCACCGGGCCGCCGATCGCATCCAGCGGCTGCGCGCCTGGCTCGAGGGAACCATCCGCGCCGAAATCGAGAGCTCGCTGACCAACGGCCAGCGCCCCGCCGACGAGAAGATCCAGAAGCTGGTTCACCGCATGGCCGGCAAGGCCGCCCACCCGCTCATCAAGCTAGCCAAAGACCCGGAGCTCGGCCCCGCGCTCGAGCGTCTGCTGGAGGGCTGAGTTGGCGACCGCGCTGGTGGCGCTGGGAGCCCTGATTTTGCTCGCCTCCCTGGTCTGGGACGAGCGCCGCGCCGGCTGGTCGCTGGCCCCTTTCTTCGCCGCCGCCGCCTGGCACGCCTACGCCACCGGCCAGGTGCTGGGCTCGCCGTTCGAGGCGGCGATGCTTCTGGTAATCGGACTGGTGGGGATCGCCCGGGGCTACGCCTCGCGGCCGCGCTGGCGTAACTGGGTGCGCTACGCGTACGCCACCGCCCTCTTCATCTCGCTTCTCTCCCTGACCTTCGTCGGCGCCAGCAGCGGCCCGCTCCCCTGGTCGCTGGTCGTCTTTCACGCCGGCGTCCTCATCCTGGCCTACATCAGCCTGACGGTCGCCTTTCTGGCCTCGGAGTCGGAGCGGGCGCAGGACCGGCGCCTCAAGCGGGCCCCCTGGCGGGCTCTCTCGGCCGCGCCGCTGGTCGGCCTGGCCCGGCTCGAGGGCCCCTATCTGCGCGCCGGCTACGCGCTCTACACGCTCGGCGTGCTCACCGGCATGGCCTGGGCCTGGCGGCTCTGGGGGCAGCCGCTGGCCTGGGACGTCAAGGAGATAGCCACCCTGATTACCTGGGTCCTGCTGACCCTGGTGCTGCTCGAGCACCGCCGCGGCCGGCCGCCGCGCTCGCGGGCCTTTCTCTGGCGCGCCGCCTACCTGGCGCTGGTTTTCGGCTTCTTCATCGCCCCCCTCTGGGGCGGGCGGCATCCGGTTTAGCGAATGTAAAGCAGAACTTGACAAATAATAAAACGCGGGTTTACAATATCCGCCAAGGAGGCGGACATGATTACGCAACTTCCCTGGCTCGACCAGGCCCTGCTGGCGGAAAAGGTGGCGGAGGTGCGCCGGGAAAGCGCCGCCGTCCGGCGGACGCGGTCGGAGCAGGCCGGGGGCGACGGCCGGAAGAAAGGGGAGCGGCGCTGCCGGTCGCCGTTCCCGACAGGCGCGCAGCCGGCGGCGGGAGGCGGAAATGGATGAGTACGCGAAGATAGCCGGAATGCTGGAAAGCGGGCGGATCAGCCCCGAGGAGGCCGAAAAGTTGCTGGCGGCGCTCGACGAGGCGGAGCCGGCCGCCCCGGAATCTCCCCGGACCGGGCGCTGGCTGCGGGCGCGGCTGGACCGGGCCGACCTGACGGTGCGCGTAGACCCGCGCGCGGGCGCTCCAGCGGTCTCGGGGAGCGAAGCGGGCAGGCTGATACTCGAAGACGGTGAAGACGGCTGGCGACTGCGGCAGAAGAACGCCCGTTTCCGCCTGAGCTTTTTTAATCTGCTGACGCGACGGATGAGCGTGGAGCTGACGCTGCCGCCCGACGCCGGCCTGGAGCTGCGTCTGGGTCAGGGAAGGGTCAGAATCGCCGACCGCCTGCCGGCGCTGACGGCCAGCATCGGTCAGGGCCAGCTCGATTTCGCCGGCGCCGAAGGGCTGGACGTGCAGCTGGCCCAGGGGTCGGTGAGCGGGCGGGCGCGGCTGAGCGGCGGCAGCCACCGGCTCAGCCTGGGCATGGGCAGCCTGAAGCTGGCGCTTGAGGAGGGGAGCGACCTGCGCTTGCAGGCCAGGACCGGCATGGGCGAGATATCCGTTACCGGTTCGCTGCAGTACGCCGGCGAGAAGGCGGCGGCCCGGTACGAAGGGGTAGTTGGCGAGGGGCGGGGCCTGCTCAAGATTTCGGTGGGTATGGGCACCGTGGAGGTGGAAGTTCCATGAACGAAGAGCGCAAGAGAATACTGGAGATGCTGGCAGGCGGGCAGATTAGCGCCCAGGAAGCCGCCGAGTTGCTGGAGGCCCTGGAGGGGGGCGCCGAAGCGGTGGAAACCCAGCCGCAGCGGCCGGCGCGCCTGTTGCGGATAAATATCAACGACGCCGACGGCACCCAGGTCAGGGTCAACCTGCCGCTGGCGCTGGCCCGCTTTGCCCTCAAGTTCGTCCCCAAGGAGCAGCAGGAGCAGATTGCCGCGTCGGGCTTCGACCTTGACGAGCTGCTATCGACGCTCGGCAACGACATGCCCGAGGGCAAGCTGGTCGAGATAAAAGACGCCGACGGCGCCGAGGTGCTGATCGAGGTGGTATGAGGAGGCTGCTGGAGCGGGCTCGTAGCTGCCAGCCCCGCTGGCTGCGGCTGGAGGTGCGTACCGGCCGGGCCGGCCTGCGCCTCTGGCTGCCGCTGGAGCCCTTCGAGACGCCGCTGGTCTTCGCTCTGGCCCTGGCCGGCTGGTGGGCCCGGCGCCGGCGGGGCGAGCGCGGCGGCTGGCGGGCCCTCTTCGAGCCGCCGCGGTTGGGCCTGGAGCGTCTCGGCCCCGATGAGCCCCTGTTTGAAGTAAAATCTCCCGATGCTTACGTTTCTGTCCGTGTAGGAGGAGCTTTGTGAAACCACTGATGCCCCACGAGTGCCCGGTCTGCCACTCCCGACTCGAGGTGACCGCGCTGGCCTGCCCGACCTGTCAGACGCGCCTCGAGGGCCGCTTCGCCGTCAACGAGTTCGCCGCGCTGCCGCCCGAGCAGCTCGAGATACTCCGCCTCTTCGTCAAGACCCGGGGCAACCTCAAGGAAATGGAACGCATCCTGGGGGTCAGCTACCCGACGGTGCGGGCCCGTTTCGAGACGCTGCTGCGCAGCCTGGGCTACGAAGAGGGGCCGGCGGCCGACGTGGCCGCCGAGCGGGCGGCGGTGCTCGAGCAGCTGGAAAGGGGAGAAATCAGCGCTGACGAGGCGGCCGAGCTTTTGCGCGCTTTAAAGAAACGCTGAAGGTGGTACCGCGCCCCACCTCCGACTCCACCCAGACCTCGCCGCCCAGCGCCTCGACGATGGCCTTGACGATGGCCAGACCCAGCCCCGAACCGCCGGCGGCGCGGTCGCGGGCCTTGTCTACCCGGTAGAAGCGCTCGAAGAGGTGCGGCAGGTGCTCCGGCGGGATGCCGGGGCCGTCGTCGGCCACCTGAACGACCACCCGGTCGCCGGGGAGACGCACCCGCAGCTCCACCCGGCGGGCGCCGGCCTTGATGGCGTTGGCCACCAGGTTGGCGAAGACCTGGTGGAGGCGCTGGTCATCGGCCTCGACCCAGACCTCGTCTTCGGGGGCCTCGAGCGCGATCGAGCCCTCGAAGGTGCGGCCGTACTCGGCGGCTATTTCTTCGAGCAGCTCGCGCAGCTCCACCGGCCGGATGTCGAAGCGCCAGCCCCCCTCGCTGCCCGCCAGGTCGAGCAGGTCGGTGACCAGTTTGGTCATCCGCTCGCCCTCGCGGCGGATGGTCTCCAGGCTTTCGCGCTGCTTCTCGGTTACCGGCGTCCGCCGCAGCAGGTAGCCGACGTGGCCGAGAATGGCGGTAATCGGCGTGCGCAGCTCGTGGGAGGCGTCGGCCAGGAAGCGGGTCTGGGTCTGGAAGGCGTGCTCCAGGCGGTCGAGCATGCGGTTGAGCGCCCGCGCCACCGCCGCCACCTCGTCGTTGGTATCGGGTTCGGGGAGGCGGGTCCAGCCCTTGATACTCACCTCCTCGGCCTTGTGGGCGATGGCCTCGAGCGGCTCCAGCGTCCTCCCCACCAGGACGTAGGTCAGCACCCCCACCAGCGTCAGCACCAGTATCGAGACGAATAGATAGACCCGCGAGAGCTCGGCCAGGGTAAGCTCTATCGGCCGCAGCGGCTTGGCCACCAGCACCGCCAGCCAGGTGTCGCGCAGGTTGAGGGGGGCGTTGCGGCCGCGCACCAGCACGCCGTGAACCAGCAGGCGCTGCGGCTGGCCGTCGGCCTGGGGGAGCTGGGCGATCGTCCAGACCTCGCCCTTTTGCAGCAGGGTGGCGTAGTCGTTGGGGGTAAGGAGCATCCGCTGCCCCCCCAGGGTGCGGCTGGGGATGGGGATGACCTCGAAGTTGTTGACGAACGACTCGGGCGTCGGCTGGTCGGGGATCAGGATGTCCACCTCGCCGTAGACCGAGGGCGGCAGGGCCTTGTTGAGCAGCTCGGCGCTGTTGCCGGCGGGGAAGGGGATGTCGTTCTGATTGACGACCTGGCTGACCGCGTCGCGCAGCTCGGCGCGGAGCGTCTGGTAAAGGTAACGTTGCAGCAGCGCGTAGACGCTGGCGCCGATGACCAGAAGCGAGAGCGAGAGGATGAGCAGCGTTAGCAGGGTGATGCGGGTGCGCAGGTTCACGGTCTACTTTCCGGCGCCGGCGCGCCTGGGGGTCAGTCTTCGCGCAGAACGTAGCCGACGCCGCGGACGGTGTGGATCAGCCGCCGCTCGCCCTCGGCCTCGAGCTTCTTGCGCAGGTAGCCGATGTAGACGTCCACGACGTTCGAGCCGCCCTGGTAGCCGGGCCAGACCTTTTCCTCGATTTCGAAGCGGCTGAAGACCTTCCCGGGGCTGCGGGCCAGCAGCTCGAGCAGCTCGAACTCCTTGTTGGAGAGCTCGATGCGCCGGCCACCGCGGAAGACCTCGCGCCCCTCCAGGTTGATGATCAGGTCGGCCACCCGGATCTCGCCGGTGATGGCCGGCGTGACCCGGCGCAGGTGGGCCCGCACCCGGGCCAGCAGCTCCTCTATCGAGAAGGGCTTGACCAGGTAGTCGTCGGCGCCGGCGTCCAGGCCTTCCACCTTGTCGGTCACCGCGTCCTTGGCGGTCAGGATCAAAATGGGAATGTTCGAAGTCTTGCGGATGCGGCGGGCGACCTCGAGGCCGTCCATGACCGGCAGCATCAGGTCGAGGATGACCAGGTTGGGGTTGGTCTCGCGGAACTTGGAGAGGCCGGTAATGCCGTCGTAGGCGACCTCGGTCCGGTAGCCTTCGGCCTGAAGCTCAAGCTCGATGAAGCGGGCGATGTCTTTCTCGTCCTCGACGACCAGGATCAAAGGTCCTTCCAGGTGTTCGCTTTGTTCGTGCTCGTATTCGCTCATGATTCAGGTATAGCTCACTTTCTCATGAGAAAGTGGCATATATCTTAAGAATACACTCATTTATGAAAACGGTCAAGCCAAACGAACGGACGGCCGCCCGCGGGCGGCCGTCTTCGCGGGTCGCGACTTAACGCTTCGAGTACTGAGGCGCCTTGCGGGCCTTGTGCTTGCCGTACTTCTTGCGCTCCACCTCGCGGGCGTCGCGGGTCAGGAAGCCGGCCTTCTTGAGCGGCACGCGCAGCTCGCCGTCGTACTCGACCAGCGCGCGGGCCAGGCCCATCTTGATGGCGTCGATCTGGGCCGACTTGCCGCTTCCCTTAACGGTAATCAGCAGGTCGAACTGCCCCTCTTTGTTGACGTGGCGCAGCGGGTCCAGCGCCGAGGCGGCCTTGATGAGACCGGCAAAGTAGTCTTCGAAGGTCTTGCCGTTGACGGTTATCTGGCCCTTGCCCGGGCGCATGAAGACACGGGCGACGGCGGTCTTGCGCCGGCCGGTGCCGTAGTATTGCTGGATCGCCATTATTTAACCTCCAACTCGATGGGCTCGGGTTTCTGCGCCGCGTGGGGGTGCTGATCGCCGGCGTAGACCTTCAGGCGCTTCAGCATCCGCCGCCCCAGCGGGCCCTTGGGGAGCATGCCCTTGACGGCGTGCTGCAGAACGCGCTCCGGGTGGCGTTCGAGCATCGTCGCCGCCGGAATCCGCTTGAGGCCGCCGGGGTAGCCGGAGTAGCGGGTGTAGGTTTTCTGCTGCAGCTTGTTGCCGGTCAGGCGCACCTTTTCGGCGTTGATGACTACCACGTAGTCGCCGGTAAGCATGTTGGGGGTGAAGTCGGGGCGGTGCTTGCCGCGTAGCAGCTTGGCGATCTCGCTCGCCAGGCGGCCCAGGGTCTTGCCCTGGGCGTCGACCAGAACCCAGCGGGGTTCGATTTCTTTAGGTACGTACGTTTTGTGCACAGCCGTCCTCCTGGACCTTTCTCGGGAGTCACTGCGCAGGGGGGATCGGGGCGGGGCCCCCTGGCAGGATGCCAGCGAGCAGTATAGCACACGCCCGCAGCGCGTACAATGGCGGTGTGAAACGGGAATGGTCGGAGGAACGGGTGCGGCGGGCGCTGGCCGGCCTGGAGGGTTGGCGCTACGAAGAGGGCAAGCTCGAGCGCGTCTTCGAGTTTCCCACCTACGCCGACGGGGCGGCCTTTGCCAGCCGCGTCTTTCTACTGGCCGAGCGGCAGGGCCGGCACCCCGAGGCGGTCTGCGTGCTCGATAGAAAAGTCGGCGTGGCCTATGGCGGGCATGGAGGGCGCGTCCCGACCGAGCAGGACCTGGAGGCAGCGGCCCTGCTCAACCTGCTTTACCGGCGCTTCGCCGACGATATTTGACAATACCAAGCGGCATACTTAAAATAGCCCGCCGGAGGTGAGGGAGATGGCGGATCTCAGTTTGGCGGAGCAGTACACGTTGCGGGCCCTGACGGGCCGGATAGTTGGCGAGGTGCTGGCCGGCGTCTACGGCGTGCCCAGCCTGGGCCTGGTGACCAACCAGACCTACATCTGCGCCAGCCTGGTCGGGGCCGTCGAGGCGGCCTTCCTGGCCGGCCGGGGCGGCCTGGGCCGCGTTACCAGCGCGATCACCGCGAAGCCGGAGGACGCGGCCGCGGCGGTGGCCGGGCTGGCGGGGGCCGACACGGTCATGCTGGCCTACGGCGGCGAGGCCGACGGCGAGGCCAACTACGCGCTGACCGCGGCCTTTCTCGAGGCGGCGGCCGGCGCGGGGCTGGAGGCCGACCTGTTTTTCCACGTCCGCATCTGGGCCCCCGGCTTCGTCGAGAAGGCGGCGGCCAGCAGCCGGCAGGTGGCCGACTACCTGATGGACCGGGCGCTGGGCGCTTTCGGCTTCGACCTGGAGCGCGGCGTCTTCGTCTTCCACGCCGTAGAGGTGGAAGAGGGCGGCAAGGTGTTCTCCGAGCCGGTCCTCGAGACCCCGCTCAGCCTCGAGCACGCCGAGCTGCTGCGGCGCAGCCTCTAAAGCGGCTACCCTTTCACCACCCCCGCCCGTGGCGGGGGTCATTTACTATTTATGTTGCTGGCATGCGTCCCGTGTGACGGCTTTGTGACGCTCTCTATTTAACAATGTAGCTACGGAGGATTGATGATGAGATACGAAAGTACCGCCGCGATAATGATGTTAGTAATAGCTTCACTATTTGTTTCCTGTCGAACAACGCCGGCGCCGGAGGGGCCGGAGCCGGAGGAACCTACGTACTCTATCGGCGGAACGGTCAGCGGCCTCGACGGTTCTCTAACCTTGCAGAACAACGAGAGCGACGATCTGACAATCAGCGCCGACGGCGCTTTCACCTTCGCCACCAGGCTGCGACAGGGGATGGTCTACAGCGTCACCCTGCTGGACCACCCCGTATTGCAAAACTGCGCCGTCCAGGGGGGTTGGGGCGAGGTAGGCACGGCCGACGTGACCAGCGTGGAGGTGAGCTGCGCCGACAAGGAATGGCAAAGCGCCGCCGGGCTGGGCGCCACCGTAATCGATGGCAACCCGCAAGCGGCGATGGCGCCCGATGGCCGGGGGTTCGTGGTCTGGGTTGCGGATAGCGGTCAGGTCAACAGGGTCTACGCGGCCAGTCTGAAAGACGGGGTCTGGAGCTCGCCGGTGGCGATCAGCCCCGAGGCCAGCGGCGGCGACGCCTCCAGGCCCCGGGTGGCCGCCGGTCCGGACGGCGAAGCCCTGGCCGTTTGGGTGCAGAGCAACGGCAGCAAGAAGATGATTTACTCCGCCAGTTTTCAAGGCGGTTCCTGGCGGGCCGCCCAGCGCGTCAGCGACGACAGCTTGCAAGACTGTGCCGACCCACAGGTGGTCTTCGGGCCGGCGGGCGGGGCGGTTGCGGTCTGGCAGCAGGACACCGGCAGCCGCAACGCCATCTTCGCCGCCGGTTATTCCGGCGGCGCCTGGCAGGACGACCACCAGATCAGCCCCGATAGCGGCGGGAACGCCATGACGCCGCAGGCCGCCTTCGACGCTGCCGGTGACGTGGTGGCGGTCTGGTCGCAGTACGGCGGCAGCCACTGGCGGGTTTACGCTTCCTGGCGCAGTGACGGGGTCTGGAACGGCGCCGAAACGGTTCTCAGCGCCGACAGCGGCGACGCTTTCTCTCCCCGGGTCGTCAGCCCGGCGGCCGGGCAGGCCATCGCCGTCTGGCAGCAGGAAGACGCCGGCGTCGACCGGATCTACGCGACGTCCTATTCCGGCGGCAGCTGGTCGGCCGCGCAGGCAATCAGCAACAGCAGCGGCGGGGAGTCGCGTAACCCCGATCTGGCGACCGGCCCCGCCGGATACGCAGCGGCCATCTGGGAGCAGGAAGATAACGCCGGTCACTGGCGCGTTTACACCGCCGCCAACCGGGGCTCCTGGCAAGCGCCGCTCCTGCTGAACGAGAACCTGAGCGACGCCAGGGACAGCGACATCGCCCTGGACGCGGCCGGCAACGGGCTGGCGGTCTGGTCGCAGGACGTGGCCGGCGGCGACGTTCTTATCTATCGTTCCCGCTTGCGCGACGGCGTCTGGTCGGCCGCCGCGGCGCACAGCCCGACGGGCGCGGGCGGAAACGCCTTTGCTCCCCGCGCCGCCCTCTCGCAGGGGGGCGACGCGCTGAGCGTCTGGCGAGTTAACGAGGCCAGCGGAACGGCCTTTCAGGTAATGGAGCGGGCGTTTTGGTAAACGGCGTTTGGATATTGACGGGGAGGGCGGGCGTGCGTATACTTATGCACGAGATGAAGCGCCGCGCCCGACGACTTGAGTGAATGGCTTGGGGACAAGCGCCTTAACGGTGGGGCTTGGCCCCACCTTTCTTCTGGCGCCAGCGGCGTGAATAGAGGTGACGTGATGAAAGTAGTCTTGGCCTACTCCGGCGGGTTGGACACCAGCATCATCCTGAAATGGCTAATCGAGGAGCGCGGAGCCGAGGTGGTCGCCTTTACGGCCGACATCGGCCAGGGCGACGAGGTAGAAGAGGCCCGCGAGAAGGCCCTGGCTACCGGGGCCGGTAAGGCCATCGCCCTCGACTTGCGCGAGGAGTTCGTTCGCGACTTCGTTTTCCCCATGTTCCGGGCCGCCCCGCTCTACGAGGGCTACTACCTGCTGGGCACCTCGATAGCCCGGCCCCTGATAGCCAAGTACCTGGTGCAGATAGCCGAGGAGGAAGGGGCCGAGGCGATCAGCCACGGCGCCACCGGCAAGGGCAACGACCAGGTGCGCTTCGAGGTCTCGGCCTACGCTCTCAAGCCCGAGATCAAGGTAATCGCTCCCTGGCGCGAGTGGTCGTTCAGCGGCCGCAGCGAGATGATCGACTTTGCCGAGAAGCACGGCATTCCGGTTGTGCAGACCCACGCCAAACCCTACTCGATGGACGCCAACCTGCTGCACATCTCTTACGAGGGCGGCATCCTGGAAGACCCCTGGGCCGAGCCGCCGGCCGACATGTTCCTGCTGACCGCTAACCCCGAGGAGGCTCCCGACGAGCCCGAGTACGTCGAGATAGAGTTCGAGGGGGGCGACGCGGTGGCCGTGAACGGCGAACGGCTTTCGCCGGCGGCGCTGCTGGCCCGCCTCAACGAGATAGCCGGCCGCCACGGCGTGGGGCGGGTGGACCTGGTGGAAAACCGCTTCGTGGGCATGAAGTCGCGCGGTGTCTACGAAACTCCCGGGGGGACGCTGCTCTATCACGGCCGCCGGGCGGTTGAGAGCCTGACGCTCGACCGCGAGGCGCTGCACCTGCGCGACCAGCTGGCCCCGAAGTACGCCGAAATTGTTTACAACGGCTTCTGGTTCTCGCCCGAGCGCGAGGCGCTGCAGGCGCTCTTCGACGAGGTGGCCGGCGCGGTCACGGGCACTGCCCGGCTCAAGCTCTACAAGGGTGGCGTGACCATCGCCGGCCGCAAGTCGCCGGTGAGCCTCTATGACCAGAAGCTGGTCAGCTTTGACGAAGAGGGCGGATACGACCAGCACGACGCCGAGGGCTTCATCAAGCTCAACGCCCTGCGGCTCAAGGCCCGGGCGCGGGCCCGGAAAGGATAGCGCCATGGCGGAAGGAGGTCCCAAAAAGCTCTGGGGCGGCCGCTTCGCGGCCGCGACCGACCGGCTGGCCGAGGCCTTCAACAACTCGCTGGAGTTCGACCGCCGGCTCTGGCGCGAGGACCTGGAAGGCAGCCGCGCCCACGCCCGCATGCTGGCCCGCCAGGGCATCCTCGGCGCTGAGGAGGCGCAGGCAATCCTGGCCGGCCTGGACCGCATTGAAGAGGAGATAGAGTCGGGCGTCTTTCCCTGGCGCGACGAGTACGAAGACGTGCACATGAACATCGAGGCCCGCCTGACGGAGCTGGTCGGCGAGGTGGGCGGCAAGCTGCACACCGCCCGCAGCCGCAACGACCAGGTAGCCACCGACCTGCGGCTGTGGCTCAGGCGGGCGCTGGTGGGGCTGGTGGAGGCGCAGCAGAAGCTGGCCCGCGTGCTGGTGGCCGAGGCGGAGCGGCATCTGGAGCCGCCGGTCATCCTCCCCGGTTACACCCACCTGCAGCGGGCGCAGCCGGTGCTGCTCTCGCACTGGTTCATGGCATACTACGAGATGCTGGGCCGCGACACGACGCGCCTGCTCGACGCCCTCTTCCGGATGGACGAGTCGCCGCTGGGGGCGGCGGCCCTGGCCGGCACCAGCTTCCCGATCGACCGCCACTACACAGCCGGGCTGCTCGGCTTCCTGGAGCCGATGCGCAACAGCCTCGACGCGGTGGGCAGCCGCGACTTCGCCCTCGAGGCGCTCAGCGCCATCGCCATCGGCCAGCTGACCCTCTCGCGTCTGGCCGAGGAGCTGGTGCTTTACTCCAGCTTCGAGTTCGGCTTCGTCACCCTCCCCGACGCCTTCGCCACCGGCAGCTCGATAATGCCGCAGAAGAAGAACCCCGACATTCCCGAGCTGGTCCGCGCCAAGGCGGGAAGGCTGCTGGGCGACCTGGTGGCGCTGATGAGCGTGGTCAAGGGGCTGCCGCTGGCCTACAACAAGGACCTTCAGGAAGACAAGGAGCCGCTCTTCGACGCGGTCGACGCCTACCGGGCCTCGCTGGAGCTGATGGCGGCGATGCTGCCCGGGCTCGAGTGGCACCCGGAGACGATGAAGCGGGCGGCGGCCGGCGGCTTCGCCCTGGCCACCGACCTGGCCGACTACCTGGCCCGCAAGGGCCTGCCCTTCCGCCAGGCCCACGAGGTGGTCGGCCGGCTGGTCCGCTACCTGCAGGAGGCCGGGCGCGAGCTCGAGAGCCTCTCGCTGGAAGAGCTCAGAACGTTCAGCGACCTCTTCGACGAAGACGCCCTGGCGTTGCTCTCGGTGGAGGGGTCGGTCGCCAGCCGCAACGTCTACGGCGGCACCGCGCCCGAACAGGTGCGGGCGCGGATCGCCGAAGCAAAGGAGGAGCTGGAGGAGGACGCGCCATGATGAAGCTGGAGCTGAAGTCGGCGGTCCTGCCGGAGGTCGATCCGGCGGCCGAAACCAACTTGCGCAAGGCGCGGCTCAGCGACGTCGAGCAGATTTTCGAGCTGATCAAGTACTGGGCCGAACAGGGTTACATGCTGGTTCGCAGCCGCAGCCAGCTCTACGAGAACATCCGCGACTTCTACGTGGTCGAGGACGCCGCCGGGACGATAGTCGGCACCGTGGCCCTGCACGTTCTCTGGGCCGACCTGGCCGAGATCCGCAGCCTGGCGGTCCACCCGGCCCGCCAGGGTCAGGGGCTGGGCCGCTGGCTGGTGCTGGCCAGCGAGCGCGAGGCCCGCGACCTGCACGTCCCCAAGGTCTTTACGTTCACGTTGCAGGATGGCTTCTTCCGCAAGCTCGGCTATCAGGACATCCCCCGCGAGGACCTGCCCCCCAAGGTCTGGGTCGAGTGCGCCGACTGTCCGTTCCAGGACAACTGCCACGAGATACCGCTAATCAAGCACTTGCCGGGGGTCGGGGCGGAAGGTAGCGTGTAAGAGATGCCGGAAAGCGCCATTCTGGTTCTGGAAGACGGCACCTACTACGAGGGCTACGCCTTCGGCCACACCGGCAAGATGCCCGGCGAGGTGGTCTTCAACACCTCGATGACCGGCTACCAGGAGATTCTCACCGACCCCAGCTACCACGGCCAGATAGTGGTCATGACCTATCCCCAGATAGGTAACTACGGGGTCAACGTCTACGACATGCAGTCGAACCGGCCCTGGGTGCGCGGTTTCGTGGCCCGCGAGTTCAGCAGCGTCGCCTCGAACCACCGGGCCCACCAGACCCTCGACGAGTTCATGAAGGAGTACGGGGTGGTGGGCATCCACGGCGTAGACACCCGGGCGTTGGTCCGCAAGATTCGCGAGGGCGGGGTGATCAAGGGGGTCATCGCCCACGGCAGCCAGTACTCGGGCCCCGATCACCGCTTCACCCCCGAGGAGATAGAGCGGCTGGCCTTCGAGGCGGCGGCCTGGATCGACATCGACGGCCGCGACATGACCCCCGAGGTGACCACGCCCATCCCCTACGCCTACCCGACCCTGAAAAGCGGCAAGCGGATAGTGGTAATGGACTTCGGCATCAAACACGCCATAGTCGAGCAGCTGGCGGCGCACGGGGCCGAGGTGATAGTCGTGCCGGGCAAGAGCTCGCCGGCGCAGATAATGGCCCTGCAGCCGCACGGCCTGCTGGTCTCCAACGGCCCCGGCGACCCGGAGATGCCCAGGTACGCCCACGAGTCGCTCTGGAAGCTGATGGGCCTGCTGCCCACCTTCGGTATCTGCCTGGGCCACCAGCTGCTGGCCATCGCCGCCGGCGGCCGCACCTTCAAGATGAAGTTCGGCCACCGCGGGGCCAACCATCCGGTCAAGAACCTGCTCGACGACAGCATCGAGATCACCAGCCAGAACCACGGCTTCGCCGTGGACCTGGACAGCCTGCGCGAGTTCAGGCCGACCCACGTCAACCTCAATGACGGCACCCTCGAGGGCATGGCCCACGAGCGCTACCCGGTCTTCTCCGTTCAGTACCACCCCGAGGCCAGCCCCGGCCCCCACGACTCGCGCTACCTGTTCCAGCGCTTCCTCGACGAGGTAGACGTCTTCCACGGCGCGACCGGCGGTCCGGTGCAAAAGCAGCAGACCGACCGCTTCGGCGTTTGAGTTTGAGTCGGCCGGCGCGCGGCGCGCCGGCCGCTTGCAAAAAAGCGCCGCCGGCTCGCGGCGGCGCTTTTTTAGAGGTGCGGGCTCAGACCGGCAGGACCAGCAGCCAGCTGCCCGAGTCGGTCAGAATCAGCATCGCCCCCTCGGCGCCGGCGATGACCGGCGTGGCCCGGAAGGCGCCCGAGGCCTGCGAACCGAGTACCTCCAGGGCTTTCTTGAGGATGGCGTCGTGTTCGGGGTCGACCAGCGCCTCGCCCTGGACCTCCGAGAGCTTGCGCGGCGGCAGCTCCTCGCTGAACTTGAACTTGCCTTCTTCGTCGGCGACCGTCGTGTAGGTCTTGCCGCCAACCACCAGCTTTACCTCGGCTCCCGGCCTGGCGCCGATTCCCTCGAAGGCCAGCGGGGTGGGGAAGCGGTTGTCGCGAACCTCGATGTCGGGGGTGATGCCCTTTTCGTGAATCGAGCGCTTCTCGGGCGTCAGCCACTCGAAGGTCACCAGCGTCAGCTCGCCGCCGTTGGCCAGGGTAAAGACGTTCTGCCCAACGCCCTTGCCGAAGGTCTGCTCGCCGATTACCTTGGCCCGTTTGTCGTCCTGCAGGGCGCCGGCGACGATCTCGGAGGCCGAGGCCGAGCCGTGGTTGACCAGGACGACCATCGGGCCGTCCCAGAAGACCTGCGGGGCAGCCTCGCAGTAGGCGCGGGTGGCCTTGCGGTCGCGGGTGTAGACGATGACGCCGCTCTTGAGGAAGGCGTCGCCAACCTGGCAGCCCTGATCGAGCAGGCCGCCGCCGTTGTCGCGCAGGTCGAGAATCAGCCTGGTCGCGCCCTGGGCCTTGAGGTCGTTGATGGCCTTGTGGAGCTGGTCGTTGACCTTGACGTTGAGGAAGGTCTCGATGGCCACGTAGCCGACGTTGCCCGGGAGCATGGCCTTACTGACCGAGACTATCTCGATTTTGCGGCGGATAATCTCGAACTTGAGGATGGCGTTGGCGCCGGAGCGGCGGACGCCCAGGGTCACCTTGGTATCCTTGGGGCCGCGAATCTTGGCGACTATCTCGTAGAGCGACGTTTTGCTCACGTCTTCACCGTCTACCTCGACGATGACGTCGCCGATGCGCAGGCCGGCCTCGTAGGCGGGGCCGCCGCGGAAGACGTTGACTATCTTGGCGCCGGTGCCGTCGGGGTTGGCCGGGGCTATCTGGACGCCGATGCCGAAGAACTCGCCGTGCACGTCTTCGTCGCGGATGTGCACGTCCACCGGCGGGCTGTAGCTGGTAAACGGGTCGTCGAGGGCGCTCACCATGCCGCTGACGCCCCCTTCGAGTATCTTCTGCTGCTGCTCCTTGTCGAGCGGCTTGAGATAGTTCTGCGTGATGATCTGGAACGCTTCCTTTATAGCCTTGCCGTAGGGGTTGCGGTCGAAGGAGACGCCGCCAAACTGCGCCCAGGCGAAGGCCAGTGCAAGAAGGGCGATGAAGCCGATGATGGCTATCCGGCGCTTGGTCATGCGTGCATTCTAACCTTGCTGAATGAGAAGGAGCTTGCGGTTTTCCGGCGCTTTGCTCACCGGCTTGCGGTATCGTGTAGCCAGGATGATCCACTTCCACCGCGTTTCCGTCGAGTATCCGCGCACCAAGACGATGGCGCTCTACAACGTCAACCTCGAGGTCAGGCGGGGCGAGTTCATCTTCCTGGTGGGCCACTCCGGAGCCGGTAAGTCGACGCTCCTCAGCCTGGTTCTCAAGCGTCTGGAGCCGACGGCCGGCGGCGTCTACGTCGCCGGGCAGAACCTGGCCTCGCTAAGGGGGCGGCGGGTGGCCATGCACCGGCGCAACATCGGCATGGTCTTTCAGGATCACCGCCTCCTCAGCGACATGACCGTGGAGGAGAACCTGGCCTTCGTCCTGCGGGTGCTCGGCGCGCCCCGGGACGAGTGGAAGAAGCGCATCATCAGGGTGCTGCGGACCGTTGGCATCGCGCACAAGCGGCGGGCCTACCCTTACCAGCTCTCGGTGGGCGAGGCGCAGCGGGTGGCGATCGCCCGGGCTATCATCGGCCGCCCGCCGATAGTCCTGGCCGACGAACCGACCGGCAACCTGGACCCGGAGAACGCCGTGCAGGTGCTCGAGATCTTCAAGGCCATCCACGCCTCCGGGGCCACCGTCATAATCGCCACCCATTCCCGCGAGCTGGTCGAGGCCTACCCGCAGCGGGTGGTGGTGCTGCGCTCCGGCCAGGTCGTCCGCGACGAGAAGGGCGGGCATTACGCCCTCTAGCTTGGTGCTAGACTGGAATCGAGGGTACAAATCGAGCCGGAGCCGAAAGGAGGACTTATGAACATCTACAAGCTCGTAGGTCGCGACGTTGACATCACCGACGCCCTCAAGAACTACGTCGAACGCAAGACCGAACGCCTGGACCGCTACTTCGACCAGATCGTCGACGCCAAAGTGGTCCTTTCGCTCGCCGGCAGCCCCCACGTCGAGCGCCGGGCCAAGGCCGAGATCCAGCTCAACGTACCCGGCGGCATCATCCGCGTCGAGGAGTCCGACCCCGACATGTACGCCGCCATCGACCGCGCGGTGGAGGTGCTGGAAAAGCAGCTCAAGCGCTTCAAGGGTCGTCTGCTGGGCAAGCGGCACAGCGGTCTGGGAGCGCCGCCGCCGCAGCCGCCGGTCGAGGAGGAGGAGCCGGAGGAGTTCGAGCCCGAGATCGTCCGCGTCAAGCGTTTCGAGATGAAGCCGATGACCCCCGAAGACGCCGCCTTGCAGATGGAGGCGCTTGGGCACACCTTCTTCGTCTTCCGCAACGCCGATACCGAGGAGATCAACGTAATCTACCGCCGCCACGACGGCAACTACGGCTTGATTGAACCGGGCGCCTGACCCGCTGCCAACCCCGGGCCCGCCGCGCGGCGGGCCTTTTTAGTAATAGCGGGAGGGGTCGACCGAGACCAGCCGCTTGCCCTGGCTGACGAGGACGCTGAACCACATCTCGTTGGGGGGAATCATCGCCGAGCCGCCCAGGTAGCCGATTATCTGCCCCTGCTCGACGATGTCGCCGGTGCGGACCAGCGGTTCCTGCAGGTTGACGTAGCGGGTGAGCAGGTTGTCGGAGTGGAGGATGATTACCGTCCAGCCGTAGTTGGCGTAATAGGCGGCGGCGTAGACCTGGCCGGCGGCGGCCGCCCTGACCGGCGCGTAGTCCTGACCGGCGGCGATTACCTGCCAGGTGTTGTTGTCGGCCCCGAACGGCGAGACGATGCGGCCGCCCGGAACCGGGAAGAGTAGCCGGCCGATCAGCTCGCGGGGAACGTCGAAGGTGGGGATACGGCCGGCGGCGCGGGCCTCGGCCTCGCGGCGGCGGCGCTCCTCTTCGAGGCGTTTCTTTTCGGCCTCGAGCTGGACGGCCAGCTCCTGCATTTGTTTTTCCAGCTGTTCGGCGGCCTTGTTGAGCTCGACCACCCGCACCTCCTCGCTGGCCTTCTGCTTCTTGAGCTCGGCCAGAACCCGCTGGTACTGGGCCCTTTTCTTCTCGAGCGCGGCTATCCGCTCCTCGCGCTCGGCTTTCTTGCGGCTCAGCTCTTCAACCAGCCGCAAGAGCCGCTCGCGGGCCGATTGCAGTTCGTGGACCAGCGCCGTCAGCGTCTCGACCAGCTCGACGTCGCTGGCGCCCAGATACTGGACCCAGCCGGCCCGCATGAGCAGGTCGGTGAACGACTCGGCCCGCAACAGCGGCAGGTAGCGGCCGGCCCTTTCGCGGTAGAGCTTTTCCACCAGCCGGGTCATCCGGTTCTTCAGGCGGCCGAGGCGGTCTTCGAGCCGGGCGATTTCCTTTTCGGTCTGGGCCACCTGCTCTTCCAGGCCGGCGATGCTCCTGGTCAGCTCCCGCTTTTCCTCTTCCAGCCTGGTGATGTCGCGGCCGACGGCGTCGAGCTCGCGTAGCTTGCGCTGCACCTCCGCGCCGAGCTGCTTGATCCGGGCCTCGGCCTCGCGGGCGGCGGCCAGGCGCTGCTGGCGCAGCTCCTCGGCCTGTTTGATCGCCTGGTTGAGCTCTTCGATGGAGCTCTGGGCGAAGGCGGCCGGCGCCGCCAGAAGCAGCAGTATCAGCAGCAGCCTCTTCATAGCTCGGTGTCCCGCAGGTGCGTCCGTACCGAGAGCCAGGCGCCGAAGAAGCCGATGAAGAGAGCCAGCGCCAGCAGTCCCAGCGAGGCCTTGAGCAGGTCGTCGGCGGAGAGGATGGGCAGGAAGGGAAGCAGGCTTTGCAGCATTCCGGCGACGTAGCGGTAAGCCAGGTTGCCCACGGCCAGGGCGACCAGGGCGGCGAAGAGGGTCAGCAGGAGGCCCTCGAGCAGGAAGGGGAGCTGCACGAAGCCGCTGGTGGCGCCGACCAGGAGCATCACCCGCAGCTTCTCGCGCCGGTTCTCGATGGAGAGGCGGATGGTGCCCATAACGCTAAAGAAGGTATCGACGATTAGCAACAAAATGAGAATGTTGGCCCCCAGGCGCAGGCCGGCCAAAAACCTGACCAGCTTCTCGGTCACCTCGCCGCCGTACTCGACGTTGCCGGGGCCGATTTCGTCGAGCTGGACCAGCTTGCGGGCCACCTGGCGGGTCAGGGCCGGGTCGATCAGGCGGATCTTGAGGGTGTCGGGCAGGGGGTTCTCGATCAGATCGGAGGCCTCGGCCAGGTAGGGGTAGTCGAGCTGCAGGAGGGCCAGGGCCTCGTCTTTGGTAATCAGCTCGACGCTCTCGACCTCGGGCCAGGTTTCTATCTCACCGATCGCCTTTTGCGGGTCGGCTCCGCTCTTCAGATAGGCGACTATCTCGAGCTCGCTTTCCAGCGAGCCGACGACGCGGTCGAGGTTCCACAAAAGCAGCCCCACCAGGAAGAGCAGCGAAAAGGAGACGGTGGCGGTGGTCAGCGTGGCCAGCGCGCTGGTGGGATGGCTGCGAAAGGCTCGTAGCGCCTGGGCGAGGGCGTACACAACGGTAGTTTACCCGCTCGTTGATTAAGGGAATGGGAAGGGGCGTGGAAAATCCCGCCCGGGCTGTGTTCTAATGAAAACGTACGCGGCATTGTCGGGACGGCCGGGTGGTGCTATCCGCCAGCGGCCACGAGGAGGAGCGATGAGAGTTTTGGTCGTGGAGGACCATACGATGATCCGCGAAGCGCTGGTGCGCTTGATCGAGTGCGAGATCGAGGGCAGCCAGACGCGGGCGGCCGGTACGGCGACCGAGGCGCGCAAGCACCTCGGCTGGGCCGAGCGGATGGTTCTCGACCTTTCTCTGCCCGACCTGCACGGCTTGCGCTTTCTGGAGCAGGTGCGGCGTGAGTACCGCGAACTGCCGGTGATAGTGCTGACCGCCTTCGACGAGGCGGCCTTCCGCAATCGCGCCGCCGAGCTGGGGGCGAGCGCCTTCCTCTCGAAGAGCGACGCTTCCGAGCGTCTGGTGGAGGCGCTGCGGCACCCGCAAGGCGAGCCGGTTGCAGGCGGCGCGCTCGAGGCCCTCTCGCCGACCGAGCGCGAGGTTCTGATGCTTCTGGGGCAGGGTTATTCGAACCACGAGGTGGCCAGGCGTCTGGACATCGACCAGAAGACCGTCTACACGCACCGCCGCCACCTGATGTTCAAGCTGGGGCTGGCCGGGGCGCAGGAGCTGCTGCGCTACGCCACCCTTTACTACGCCAGCCTCGACTGAGGAGGGGGAGATGAAAAAAGCCTTTTTGCTGATAGCCGCGCTGGCGCTGCTGCTGGCCTCGTGCGCACCGCGGGTCTGGTACAAGCCGGGGGCGACCAGCAGCCGCCGCGACCGCGACCTGGAGGCCTGTCGCTACGAGGCCCGGGCGCGCTTTGCCGAACTGACGCCGCCGCTCGGCGAGTTTCGCGTCTATGTCGAGATACCCTGGGACACGCCGCGGGAGCTGGCGGTCCGGGTCCGCGACGCCGCCGAGGAGGCGGTGCGGCGCGAATACGAAGACTACCGCGACGAGTTTACGTCCCGATACGTTCACGATTGCATGACCCGCAAGGGCTACGTACTGGTCGAGCAAAAATAGCCCCTTCGTCGCCGCGGGGAGGAAAGTCCTTGCCAGGGAGGGCCGGTCTGGCTATAATCCTGAGTATGCCGGTCGGATTAATCGGCACTATGGAGGTAGCATGACCAAGACACTCGAAGTCCGCGACCTGTGGGCCAACGTTAACGACACACCGATACTCAAAGGGGTCAACCTGACGGTTCCCCGCGGCGAGGTACACGCTCTCATGGGGCCGAACGGCGCCGGAAAGAGCACCCTCGGAAAGGTAATCGCCGGCGATCCGAGCTACGAAGTGGTTCGCGGCGAGGTTCTCCTCGACGGTGAGAACATACTCGAGCTCGAGCCCGACGAGCGCGCCCGCAAGGGGCTGTTTCTGGCCTTCCAGTACCCGGTTGAGGTGCCCGGCGTGACCATCGCCAACTTCCTGCGCCTGGCCTTGCAGGCTCGCTTCGGCCGCGAAGTGCCGCTGACCGAGTTTTACGGCAAGCTCCAGCGGGCCGTCGAGGTGCTCGAGTGGGACGAGTCGTACCTGACCCGCTACCTCAACGAGGGCTTTTCCGGCGGCGAAAAGAAGCGCAACGAGATTCTGCAACTGATGGTGCTCGAGCCCGCCTACGCCATCCTCGACGAGACCGACTCGGGCCTCGACATCGACGCTCTCAAGATAGTCGCCAAGGGCGTCAACGCCATGCGCGGCCCCGACTTCGCCGCCCTGGTCATCACCCACTACCAGCGCTTGCTCAACTACATCGTCCCCGACGTGGTGCACGTGATGATGGACGGCCGCATCGTCAAGACCGGCGGCCGCGACCTGGCGCTGGAGCTGGAGGAGCGCGGCTACGACTGGCTCAAGGCCGAAGTGGGCGTATAGGAGGCAGCGTGAGCGAAACCGAACTCAAGCACATCGCCGAAGACTACCAGTGGGGTTTCGCCGACGAGGTGGAGCCGGAGGTCAAGCTCAAGGGCCTGACCCCGGAGGTCGTCCGGGCCATCTCCGAGATAAAGGGGGAGCCCGGCTGGCTGCTCGAGTTCCGCCTGCAGGCGCTGGAGACTTACTTCCAGAAACCCTGGCCCGCTTGGGGCCCCGACCTGAGCGATCTGCGCCGGCAGATGGACGACTTTTACTACTACGTCAAGCCGCCGGCCCGCGAGAACGCCCGCTCCTGGGACGAGGTACCCGAGGAAATCCGCCGCACCTACGAGAAGCTGGGCATCCCCGAGGCCGAGCAGAAGGTCCTGGCCGGCGTCGGCGCCCAGTACGACTCGGAGATGGTCTACCACTCCATAAAAGAGGAGCTGGAGAAGCAGGGGGTCATCTTCAAGTCGATAGAAGACGGCGTCCGCGAGCACGAAGACCTGTTCCGCGAGTACTTTTCCCGGGTCGTTCCCCCGACCGACAACAAGTTCGCCGCCCTCAACTCGGCGCTCTTCTCGGGCGGCTCCTTCGTCTACGTGCCCCCGGGCGTCGAGGTGGAGGTGCCGCTGCAGGCCTACTTCCGCGTCAACACCGAGGGCTTCGGCCAGTTCGAGCGGACCCTGATTATCGTCGACGAGGGGGCCAAAGTTCACTACATCGAGGGCTGCACCGCCCCCATCTACACCACCGAGGCGCTCCACACCGGCGTCATCGAGATAATCGTCAAGAAGGGGGCCGAGAGCCGCTACACCACCATCCAGAACTGGCCGGTCAACATGTACAACCTGGTCACCCAGCGGGCCTGGGTGGAAGAGGGCGGCTATCACATGTGGCTCGACGGCAACCTGGGATCCAAGGTGACCATGAAGTACCCCTCCTCGGTCCTCCGCGGCCCGGGCGCCCGCAGCGAGATCCTCTCGATCGCCTTCGCCGGCGACGGCCAGCATCTCGACACCGGCGCCAAGCTCATCTTCGCCGCCCCGGACACCTCGGGTTCGATAGTCTCCAAGTCGATTTCCAAAGGGGAGGGGCGCAGCAGCTACCGCGGCCTGGTCAAGGTGCTGCCGCGAGCCGACCGCGCCAGGGTCAACGTCGAGTGCGACGCCCTGCTGGTCAACGAGAACTCCAAGACCGACACCTACCCGTACATGGAGATCGCCAACGAAACGGCCAGCGTCGGCCACGAGGCGACGGTCAGCCGGCTGGCCGACGACCAGATTTTCTACCTGACCACCCGCGGCATTCCCGAAGACGAGGCGGCGGCGCTGATCGTCCGCGGCTTCATCGAGCCGGTGGCCAAGGAGCTGCCGCTGGAGTTCGCGGTCGAGCTGAACCGCCTGATCGAGCTGGAGATGGAAGGATCGGTGGGATAGATGCCAACCACTAAACTAACCCCCCTGCAGGCCGGGCTGGAGCGGCTGTCGGCCTCGAGCCCCGAGTGGCTGGCGGCCGCCCGCCGGCGGGCCTACCAGGTGTTCGACGGCCTGGAGTGGCCGACTGCCAGGAACGAAGCCTGGCGCTACACCCGGCTGGATCCGGCCCTCTTCGAGCTGCCGCTGGAAGAAGGCGGTGGCGCGGAGCTGCTGGACGCCGACCGGCTCCCGGAGTTGGTGCGCCGCCGGCTGGAGGAGAGCGAGGTCGGGGCGGCCCTGGTCTTCGTCAACGGCCGGCTGGCCCACCTAAGCATTCCCGGGGAGCTGGCCGCCAGGGGCGTGGTCTTCACCAGCCTCAACGAGGCCCTGGAGAGCCACGGCGAGCGCGTGGAGGGGAGCCTTTACCAGGCCGTCGGCGCGACCGGCCTCAAGGGGCCGGAAGACAGGCTGGCGGCGCTCAACGCGGCGCTGTGGAGCTACGGAGCCTTTCTCTACGTTCCCGCCGGCCTCGAGCTGGAGCAGCCCCTCGGGGTCTTCCACTACGCCGACGCCGGCGGCGTGCAGAGCCACGCCCGCACCCTGGTCGTCCTCGATGACGGCGCCAGCGCCACGCTGATCGAAGAGTTCCTCTCGCCGCCGCTCGAGCGGCGCGCCCAGGTGGCGGTGTCCGAGCTGCTCCTCCGCCCGGGTTCGCGCCTGCGCCACGCGGCGGTGCAGACCTGGGGAAGCGGCGTCTACCACTTCCACCGCCAGCGGGCGCTGATCGAGAAAGACGCCCTTCTCCTCGACCTGGCGGCCAATCTGGGGGCCACCCTGGGCCGGACCGAGGTGGCCAGCGAGCTGGTGGGCCCGGGGGCCGACTCGGAGATGCTGGGCGTCTACTTTGCCGGCGCCGGCCAGCACCTGGACCACTACACGACCCAGCACCACACCAGCGCCCAGGCCCGCTCCGACGTTTACTACAAGGGCGCGGCCGACGGCGACGGCAAGGTGGTCTACCAGGGTTTGATAAAGCTGGAGCCGGCTGCCCAGAAGACCGACGCCTACCAGACGAACCGCAACCTGCTGCTCAGTCGCGAGGCGCGGGCCGAGAGCGTTCCCCAGCTGGAGATCGCCGCCAACGACGTTCGCTGCAGCCACGGTTCCTCCACCGCGCCCGTCGACGAGGGGCAGATTTTCTACATGCAGACCCGCGGCATCGAGCGCCGGCAGGCGGAGCAGCTGCTGGTGGCGGCTTTCCTCGAGGAGGTGCTGGGGCGGGTGCCGCTGGAAAAGCTGCGGGCCCACATCGCCCGGATTATCGAAGAGCGCCTGGCCTGAGTTTGTGGCTTTCCCCCCTCTTCCGCGCCCGCGCCATTTGGCGCGGGCGTAGACTACTGGCAGAGGTGAAAGCCATGTTCGACCCCGAAGCGGTCAAGCGCGACTTCCCCATCTTCACCAGCAATCCCGGTCTGGTCTTTCTCGACTCGGCGGCCAGCAGCCAGAAACCGCGACCGGTCATTGAGGCTATGGTTGCTTATTACGAGCGCGACCACGCCAACGTCCACCGCGGCGCTTACGCGCTTTCGGAGCGGGCAACCGCCGCATACGAGGAGGCCCGGGAGCGGCTGGCGCGCTTTCTGGGCGCGGAGACCGACGAGGTGGTCTTTGTTCGCAACGCCACCGAGGCGCTCAACCTGGTGGCTTACGCCTGGGGCCTGGAGCACCTGCGCGAGGGAGACGAGATTCTCCTGACCGAGATGGAGCACCACGCCAACCTGGTGCCCTGGCAGCTGGTGGCGCGGCGCACCGGCGCGGTGGTCAAAGCGGTGCCGCTGACCGCCGCCGGCGAGCTCGACCGCGACGCCTTCGCGGCCATGCTGACCGGACGAACCCGTATCTTCAGCGTGACCCAGATGTCCAACGTTCTCGGCGTCGTTAACCCGGTGGCCGAGCTGGCGCGGGCGGCGCGGGAGGCGGGGGCGCTGGTAGTGGTAGACGGCGCCCAGGCCGCTCCGCACCTGCCGGTACGGGTGCGCGAGCTGGGGGCCGACTTTTACGCCCTATCCGGCCACAAGATGCTGGGGCCGACCGGTGCCGGGGTCCTCTGGGGACGGCGGGAGGTTCTGGCGGAACTGCCGCCCTTTTTGGGCGGCGGCAGCATGATAGACCGGGTGAGCGTCGCCCAGTCTACGTTCGCCGAGCCGCCGCAGCGTTTCGAGGCCGGCACCCCGGCCATCGCCGAGGCAATAGGGCTGGGGGCGGCGGCCGGGTACCTGATGGCGCTCGGCATGGAGAACGTGTGGGAGCACGACCGTCAGCTGCTCGAGTACGCGCTGGAGAAACTGGCGGAGGTGCCCGGCCTGACCCTCTACGGCCCCGCCGGAGCCGAGCGCGGGGCGGTGGTCGCCTTCAACCTGGGCACACTGCACCCGCACGACCTGGCGACGTTCCTCGACCAGCACGGCGTGGCCGTGCGCACCGGCCACCACTGCGCACAGCCGCTGCACCGCCGCCTGGGCGTGGCCGCCACCGCTCGCGCCAGCTTTTACGTTTACAACACCCGCGACGACGTCGACAGCCTGGTTGCCGCCTTGCGCGAGGCGGGGCGGTTTTTCGCGGGCTGGCTATGAACAGACGCGGGAGCGTGGCGATTTGCGTACCGGCCGGCCGCAGGGCCGCGGCCAGGCCACCCACCCACAATTCGGGCTTCTCGAAGAATTGATAGCCCACAAGCCACAGCCTGCGAGTTGCAGGTAATAGACAGCGCCGCTGTGCCGTCCCTGTCTTCTTCTGATTGACTTCTGGCCAACCCGAGCGCTCACTATGCTTTAGGCTCTGGATTCCAGCTCGCGCGGGCCTCCGGCCCGCTTGGCTGGAATGACGAGGGATGAGGCTTCGGGCAACACCAACAGGGACGAGCTGGAAAGAAAAACCCGTTTGGCCCGCTTGGTTGGAATGGCGAACAAAGAGTATTCGAACAACACTGACAAAACCGAGCCGAGGAGAAACGCTTACGCTCTTTCGCCGGACCTAAAAACCTCTCAAACACCAAGCCACGAGCTACACACCACGTAAAACAATCCACTCTTTCACCACGTACTACGTACTACGCACCACACACTACGCACCACGCACCACGCACCGCTTTTCAACAACCCACTCCCCACTCCCCACACCCCACATCCCACCCCCCCTTCGTCATCCCAGACGAGCGGCGTAGCCGCGAGATCTGGGATCCAGACCGGGTCACCGACCCGTGATGACGGTGCTGCTGATTGATAGCCCTATAGGCCGCATGTCTTGCCATTGCGTCATTCCCCCTTCTTCTGACCAGACCGACCGCCCACCATGCTTTAAGCTCTGGCTGTGAACCCTTTCCAGCTCGCGCGGGCCTAAAGGCCCGCTTGGCTGGAATGACGAAAGAAGAGAGTACAGGCAATGTTGGCAGGGCCGGGCTTGGAAGAAAATCCCTTGGTTGGGACGAAGAAGGAGGTGCTTTCGGCTGGCGTTGAAAAGACCGAGGCGGAAAGAATGCCTTTTCGTTCTAACGCCGTCCAGACGACTTATAAATCGCAAGCCGTAAGTAAATCACAAGCCAAAGCCACTATGAATGCCTGGCTTGAATGATGAATAAGGCGAAGTAGGGCAGTTCCGGTACCGGCCAGAAAAGCTTTTTGGCGTTATCGCCGTACGGCAAAGTATTTAACCAAGGCCATGTCTAATGGCCGCAAGCCGCTCTTTTGCCAAGTGCTAAGCAACGCAAGCAGAACGCCCCGCAAAGCGTAAATCCATTTCCCACCACCCACATCATTCCCCGGCTACAATGGACGTGCCATGAGTCTTCTCGAAGAGCTCTACCGCGAGGCGATAATGCTGCACGCCAAGAACCCCCGAAACTTCGGGGAGCTGGCCGACGCCGACGTGGTCATCGAGGGCCGCAACACCAGTTGCGGCGACGAGATAACCCTTTACCTGAAAGAAGAGGGGGGCAGGTTGGCAGACGTAGCCTTTCGCGGTCACGGCTGCGCAATCAGCCAGAGTTCGGCCAGCATGATGACCGAGCTGGTCAAGGGCAGGAGCATAGAGGAAGTGCGCGACCTGATCGGCAAGTTCAAGGCAATGGTCGTGGAGGGGCAGCCGCCGGCGCCGGAGCTGGGGGATTTACGGGCCCTCGAGGGCACCGCCAAGCTGCACTCGCGCGTCAAGTGCGCCACCCTGGCCTGGAACGCCCTGGAAGAGGCGCTGCTCAAGCTGGAGGGAAAATGAAGGCATTCAAGGCCAGGCAGGTTACGCCGTTGCTGGCCGGCGACCGGCAGCTGATGGAGCTCTGGAAGGAAGCGGCCGGCGCCGACAAAATAGTCGCCTTTCAGAAGGACGGCGAGAACTGGGTCGGCGTCAAGGACGACGCGCTGGTGGCGATGCTGGAGTCGCGCGGGGTCAAGGGGGAGCCATGGAGTGGTTGATAGCTGCTAAGCCGGTGGTGTTTTTGCACGCCTTTCCGTTTTCTCCGGAGATGTGGTCGTTGCAGGTGGCGGCGCTGGAGGGCCGTTACAGCGTCTTCGCACCGGCCATGCCGGGGCTTGGCGGCCGCGAGCCGGGTCCGGCCAGTCTGGACGCCTGGGCCGCCGAGCTCGACGAGCGCCTCGAGGAGGTGGGAATAGACGAGGCGGTCTTCGTGGGCCTTTCCATGGGCGGCTACCTGGCCTTCCGCCTCTGGGACCTTTTCCCCGACCGCTTCGCCGGGCTGGTGCTGGCCGACACCCGCGCCGAGGCCGACGACGAGGCCGGGCTGGCCCGCCGCGCCGAGCTGGCCGCGGCGGTCCGTGAAAAAGGGGCCGGGGTGCTGCTCGAGAGCTTTTATCCGAGCGTCCTCGGCGAGACCACCAGGACGAGTCAGGACGAAGAACGCCGGGCCGCCGCCGACTGGGTTCGCGAGATGATTCTGGAAGCCGACCCGGAAGGGATAGCCCGGGCGCTGGAGGCGATGGCCGGCCGGCCCGACTCGCGCCCGCTCCTGCCCGAAATCGAGGTGCCGACGCTGGTGATAGTCGGCGAGGAGGACACCCTGACCCCGCCCGAACAGGCTCGCGAGATGGCCGCCGCCATCCCCGAGGCCGAGCTGCTGATAATCGGCGGGGCCGGGCACATGGCCAACATCGAGAACCCCGGGGCGTTCAACACCGCCCTGCTCGGATTCGTCGAAAAGGTTTACGGAGGTTAGCTATGGGCCACGACTCACTGAGCGTCCACGACAACCTGGTGCTCTTGCGCACCATGCTGGTTCACGCCGAGGAGAAGGCGGTCAAGGACCGCGACTTCGAAGAAGCCCAGGCGATTCTGGACCAGGCGCGGGAGACGATTGAGATTCTCAAGCCCGACATCAGCCCCGACCTTTACGAAGAGCTCCTCCGCGAGTGGGTGGGCAAGACCCTCAAAGTGGAACACATCAGGGGCGACTACCCGCCCAACGAGTTCGACGAGCGCTAGGGCGACAGCAGGTAGAGCAGCTCGTAGGCTTCGTACCAGGCACCGGCAATCAAAAAGAGGGTTCCCAGCATCAGGGTCAGGCCCAGCAGGTTCAGGCCGTAGCGGTAGCCGCGGCCCTTGAGGGTTTCCCAAAGCAGCACCAGCCCGCCGAAGGTGACCAGTATGTACCCTTGCAGCTCGAGCAGCAGCGTCGGCAGGTGGTAAACGTAGGTGCTCCAGGGGATGACCGCCGGGCTGAGGGCGAAGCCGAAGGCCAGGTAGCGACCCATGTTGACCAGAAGCGCCGGCACGCCCAGGAAGAGCGCCGGCAGGAAGCTGGTCAGCAGCAGCCCGTGCGAAAAGTTCCAGTAGAAGATGACCCAGGCCAGCTTGGTCATGCCCATCCGGGCGGCGTCGCCCAGACCTATCGTCTCCAGGGCCATGCCGATTCCTTCCTGGAGGACCCGGGCCAGGTCGGGGGTGGCGTAGGCGGCGGCGGCGCCAAGGGCGAAGAGCCCGTAGAGCAGGACGTTGACGAATACGTAGAGCCGCCGGTAGGGAGCCAGCAAGCCCCAGGCGGCCTTGAGGAGGGGCGCCAGCCCGCCCTGCAACAGCCGCAGGGCCAGAAGCAGGCTGGCGGCGGCGAAGAAGAGGGCGGCTACGTCGCTCCTGACCCAGGGGGGCAGCATCCCGCCGTTGGGCTTCCAGCCGATGCTCAGCGGCCGGTCTCCGGAGACGCGGACGACCACCTCGCCCCCCTCCTGGCCGACGGTGGCCGGAAAGGAGACCTTGTAACCACCTGTGACCTGCTGGGTTTGCGGGTCGTCCAGGTTGACCTCGAGGCCCGGCGGGGGCGGCGGAAAGGCCAGGTAGTCGCGCAGCCAGTCGGCGGCTTCCTCGGGGCTCATGTCGCGCAGCTCGTTGAGGTTGCGGTCCGGGCCGAGCTTGCCGCTGAGCCATTGCTCGACCGCCTGCCTGGCGACCCCCGCCGGGTCGGCGCTCTGGGCCAGCGCCGCGGGCCAGATGAGCAGGAGCGCCAGTAACAGGCGGCGCACGCTCAGACCTCCTCCAGCGGGACGCCGGCCCGGCAGAGCGGGCAGGCGGCCGGTTCGTAGGCCGGCGCCTCGAGGCCGGCCAGCGAGTAGAAGGGAACGCCGAAGCTGGCGGAGCCGCCGCTGCGGTCGATTATCGCCGCCGCGCCCACCGGAGTCCCCCCGGCCCGGCGGGCGGCTTGCAGGGCGCGCTCGAGCGAGCCGCCGGTGGTCACCACGTCCTCGACCGCCACGAAGCGGTCCCCCGGCGCCACGGTCAGGCCCGGGCGGATGAACATGCCCTCCGGCCCTTTTTCGGCGAAGAGGGCGCGGGCGCCCAGGGCGCGGGCCACCACGAAGCTGAGGACCACGCCGCCGATGGCCGGGCCGATGACGAAGTCGACCTGTTCGTCTTCGAAGAAGGCGGCCAGCTTTTCGCCGATCGCCTCGGCGTAGAGGGGGTGTTGCAGGAGCGCCGCGGTTTGCAGGAAGACGGGGGAGTGCCGGCCGCTGCGCAGCAGAAAATGGCCCTCGAGCAGGGCCCCGGTTTCGCGGTAGAGCGCCAGGACGTCCACGGCCCCATCCTACCCGCTCAGCCTGGTGAGATAGCTATGCGCGACCTCCCTGGCGGCTTCCAGGTCGGGGCGGCCGCCCGGGTAGTAAAGCGAGCGCGAGGCCGACCACAAAAGCCCCTCTCCCGGCTCCGGCTCGGCCCCCTGGGCGCCGAGGCCAGGCACCAGGAAGAGGCTTTGCGGCAGGACGGGGCGCAGCTCTGCCAAGACGGCCGGGCTGGTGCCGCCGACTACCGCGCCGACCCGGCTCCAGCGGCCGGCCGCGTGTTCGGCCGCCCAGCCGGCTACCATCTCCGCCAGCAGCCGGTAGAGCGGCCGGCCTTCGCAGCGGCGGTCCTGCAGATCGGCCGCTCCGGGGTTGGAGGTGCGAACCAGGACGAAGACCGCGCCGCCGCTGGCGGCGGCCGCCTCGAGAAAGGGCGCCACGCCGTCGCCGCCAAGCAGCGGGTTGACCGTCAGCGCGCTCCCCGGCCAGCGCCGCAGCGTCGCCCGGGCGTAGGCGGCGGCGGTGCTGCCGATGTCGCCGCGCTTGGCGTCGTGGATTACCGGCAGCCCCAGCACCCGCGCCGCGGCGACGAGCCTCTCGAGCAGGGCCCAGCCGGTGCTCCCCAGCGCTTCGAAGAAAGCGTACTGAAACTTGACGGCCGCCAGCTCGCCGGCCAGCTCCTCCAGCAGCGCCAGCGTGTAACCCTCCACGTGGGCCAGCGGGTCGGGGCCCGGGTGCAGCTCCGGGCGCGGGTCCACCCCCAGGACCAGCGGCTTGCGCCCGGCTACCTCGGTTACGAAATCGTTCGCCACCCCTCCATGCTAACCCGAGCGCGGCCGGCAAATGTGCGTCTGGACGCGCAAAAACCTTGACAGTCGCTCGCGGCTCGTGCTAGCTTGAGGCTTGCGCGGGCGGTTAGCTCAGATGGCTAGAGCGCTCGCTTCACACGCGAGAGGTCGGAGGTTCAAGTCCTCTACCGCCCACCAGAAACCCGGCCCGCAGGCCGGGGTTTTCTTTGCCGGTCTCAGAGCCGCGCCAGCGCCTGCTCAAGGTCGGCTATCAGCGCCGGCGCCGGTTCCAGGCCGACGAAGACGCGCACCAATCCCTCGGGGAAAGAGTAAGACGAGACCACCCGCGGCTGCGCGGCCAGCGGCAGCACCAGCGACTCGTGGCCTCCCCAGCTAACGCCGATGCGGAAGAGCTCGAGCCCGTCGGCCAGCTTCCGGGCGGCGTCGCCGTCGGCCAGTTCGAAGGAAAAGATGCCGCCGGTGCCGCGCAGGTACTTGCGGGCCAGCTCCCTTTGCGGGTACGACTCGAGCCCGGGGTGTAACACCCGCCTGACGCGGGGGTGTGACTCCAGGAAACGGGCCACCTCGAGGGCCGAGTCCTGATGGCGGGCCAGGCGCAGCTCCAGCGTCCGCAGCCCGCGGACCAGCAGCCAGGCCTCGAAGGGCGCCAGCTTCGCCCCCAGAAACACCAGACCCTGGCCGCGCACCTGCCGCATGACTTCGGCCGGGCCGGCCACCACGCCGGCCACCACGTCGGAGTGGCCGGAGATGTACTTGGTGGCCGAGTGGACGACCACGTCGACGCCGTGCTCGAGCGGCCGCAGGTAGACGCCGGCGCCGTAGGTGTTGTCAATGACGCTCAAAACGCCCGCTTCGCGGGCGGCGGCGGTGAGGGGCTCGAGGTCCTGCAGCTCGAAGGTATAGGAGGTGGGGCTCTCGAGCAGCAATATTCTGGCCCCGGGCAGCGCGGCCAGCAGTGCCTCGGTGTCCTTGCCGTCTATCAGCTCGGTGCTCACCCCCAGCTTGGGGAGCATCCCGGTAAGGAGCCCGTAGGTACCGGCGTAGACGGGGGTGGCGGCGACCACGCGGTCGCCCGCCTGCAGCAGGCTGAAGAGCAGCGCGGCCATGGCGGCGTTGCCGCTGGAAAAGGCCACCGCCGCCTCGGCCCCCTCCAGCTCGGCTATCTTGCGCTCGAGGGTCATCACCGTGGGGTTGGTTATCCGGGTGTATACGGGCCTCCCGCCGCGGTTCATCGCCTCTTCGAACTCGGCCACCGTCTCGAATGCGAATAGAGAGTTCTGGAAGATGGGCGGCGCTACCTCGCCGAAGCCGCTGAGCGGAGGATCGTGCAGGAGTTCTTGCCAGTCCATACCCCAATCTAACCCCCGGAGTCCGGCTGAGCCTGCTAGACAAGATTACATGAGTGTAGTACAATAATGAAAGCTGAACCGGATAGCTAATATCTGGGGAGGTGATGGTTATGGCCAAGAAAGAAGCAGTCACCGAAAGCAAGAAGACCCCTGAAGAGCAGAACCAGGAGCTCCGCTCGCTGATCGCTCAGATCGAGGCCCTGCGCGCCGAGGTTGCCCTGGTCAACCAGTCGATCGCCGCCTTGCAGTCGACCCAGGCGACGCTGGCGACCATGAAGGAGCTCGGCAAGGGCAAGGCGATGTTGATTCCCGTGGGCTCCATCGTCCAGGTCCAGGCCAAGGTCGAGGACGTGGAGCAGGTGGTGATCGACATCGGCGGCAACCTTTCGGTGGAGCTTCCCTACCAGGAGGCGCTCGAGTACCTGAACAAGCAGCTCGCCGGGCTGCGTGACCAGCGCCGCCTCCTGGAAGAGGCCATAGCCGCTCTCTACGCGCGCGCCGAGGACCTGCTCGGCGAGGTGCGCGGCGAGAGCAAGTAAGCACCGGGGAGGCGGGGCGGTGGCCCCGCCTCCTGGAGGTATGCAATGACCGTAGACTTACGCGACCTGCGCCAGCAAAAGCGGCTCCTGCGCGAGCTGCCGCCCGGGCGGCGGGTCTTTCTGCGCAGCAGCGGGCTGGCCATCGAGGTTGGCCGCGAGGAGGCGGAGCGCTGGCTCGACGAGCGCATCGCCGCCGCCGAGCGCGCTTTGCGCGACGCCCTGGAGAAGATCAGGGCGGCTTACCGGGCGCTGGCCGAGGCCGACGAGGCCCGCTTCCGGGCGCTGGCGGCGGAGCTGGCTCTGATTGCCGGTTTCGTTCCCGCCGACCGGTACGCGCTGGAGGCGCTGGAGAAGGAGATAGAGGCCCAGCTCGAGGAGGCCTAGGCGGCGGCCGGCCCCTGGCCGGTGCGCGGGCCGCTCTTGACTGAGAGGCGGCCGCTCTCCCGGCCCCGCCACTTCCGGGCGCTGGGGGCGTTTTGGCCGCCGGCGGTGCGGTATCTTGGGGCATGCTGCTAGCCATCGACGTAGGCAATACCGCCACCATCCTCGGCCTCTGGGACGGCGAAAGATTGCTGGAGCGCTGGCGGATCGCCACCGACTCGATGCGAATGGAGAGCGAGTACGTGGCGATGCTGCGCGAGCTATTCGCCGTGGCCGGGCTGCCGGCCGCTGAGGCGGCGATCATCTCGAGCGTCGTTCCACCGGTCGAGCAGGAGCTGGCGGCGGCCCTGGACACTCTCTTCGGCGTCGTCCCGCTGATGGTCGACGCCGCCGCTTCCGGTCTGCGCGTCGACGTGGACAATCCGGGCGAGGTGGGCGCCGACCGGCTGGTGAACGCGGTGGCCGCCCTGGACTACGACGACCCGCGCGGCCGTTACGTGGTGGTCGACTTCGGCACCGCCACCACCTTCGACCTGGTCGAGGCTCCCGGCGTCTACCGGGGCGGGGCCATCGCCCCGGGGCCGCGGACGGCCGCCGAGGCCCTTTCGCTGCGGACGGCCAAGCTCCCGCGGATCGACTTTTCCGCCGCCCCGACCCGGGTCGTCGGCCGCAATACCACCGAGGCCCTCAAGTCGGGGCTTATTCTCGGCTACGCCAGCCTGGTAGACGGCATGGTGCGCCGTTTCGTCGCCGAGGCCGGCGAGGCGCTGGTGCTGGCCACCGGCGGCTTCGCCCGGGTCATCGAGCCGGTTTGCGAGACCCTGGACGTGGTGGACGACGACCTGACGCTAAGGGGACTGCGGTTCATCTGGGAAAAAAGCGCGTAGCACCGCCGCCCCGCCGAGCAGAATCCACATGGCCAGGTAGAAACCGAAAAGAGCCAGCAGAAAGCCGGCCAGGGGCCCGTAGATGGATTCGTAACGGGTCCTGGAGATGAAGTGGGGCAGCAGGCGCGAGAGGCCGGTCCAGACGCTCGAGGCCAGGAAGGCCGCCGCCAGGCTGGAGAGGGTTCCCGGCGGCGGGTAGGGCAGGAAGCGGTAGATGACGAAAAAGGCCAGGAGCGTCGCCAGCCAGGGGAGGGTACCGGCCACCAGCCCGCGCCAGGGGCCTTCGGGCAGGTAGGGGAGAACCATGGTGATCGCCAGGCTGGCCAGGCTGAAGAGCAGCAGCGCCAGGCCGATCAGGAGCGGGGCCACCAGCCCCACCAGCCGGCCGCGCCAGCCGGGGCCGCGCCCGCCGAAGATGAGCGAGAGGGCGTAGGAGAGGGCGGCGAAGAAGTTGCTGGCGGTCCAGGCGAGCACCAGGACCGAGGTCAGGGTGGCGCTGGCCGCCCCCCGCCGCAGGGCCTCGGCGACGGTCTGGCCGACCGACTCGGAGGCGGGGAAGAGGTTCTGCGCCAGGTGCTCGACCTGCGTCATGAAGGCCTGTTCCAGGTCGGGCCGGCTCTCGAGCATGAAGCCGAAGACGCCAACCAGGAGGAGCAATAGCGGCAGCAGGCTGAACAGCGCGTAGTAGGCCAGCGAGGCGGCGAAGAAGGGAACGTGCGCCCGGGTGTAAACGGAAGCCAGGCGCTTCAGGTAGGCCCTTACCGCCTCGCGGGTCAGCAACTAGCCGCGCACCTGCCCTTCGCCCAAACCCACGAACTTGGTGGTGGTCAGCTCGCGCACCCCCATCGGCCCGTAGGCGTGCAGTTTGCTGGTCGAGATGCCGATCTCGGCCCCCAGGCCGAGCTGGAAGCCGTCGTTGAAACGGGGGCTGGCGTTGACCAGGACCAGGCTGGCGTCTACCTCGCGCAGGAAGCGGAGGGCGCGGGCGTAGTTTTCGGTGACGATTACCTCGGTGTGATGAGAGCCGTAGCGGGCGATGTGGTCGAGGGCTTCGTCCATGTCCCGAACTACCCGGACGGCCAGAATCAGGTCGAGGAACTCGCGCCCCCAGTCGTCGGGGCCCGCGGGCCGGGCTTCGGGAAGGTAGGGGAGGGCGTTTTCGTGGGCCCGTAGCTCGACGCCGGCGGCGCCCAGCCGTTCCCGCAAGAGCGGCAGGAAGCGTTCGGCCAGGCTCTGGTGGACCAGGACGGCCTCGAGGGCGTTGCACACCCCCGGCCGCTGCACCTTGCCGTTGTAGGCGATTTCCAGGGCCATCTCCAGGTCGGCCCCCTCGTCGACGTAGAGGTGGTTGACCCCCTTGGCGTGATAGAGCACCGGCATGCGGGCGTTCTCGGCCACCAGGTTGATCAGCCCCTCGCCGCCGCGGGGGATGATTACGTCAATGTAGCGGTCGAGAGCCAGCATTTCCAGGACCGCGGCGCGGTCGGTCAGCGGCACCAGCTGAACCGCCTCCCGCGGCAGGCCGGCGGCGGCCAGGGCTTCCTGGAAGAGACCCACCAGCAGCTTGTTGGAGTTGATGGCCTCCTTGCCGCCGCGCAGGATAATGGCGTTGCCGGCCTTCAGGCTCAGCGAGGCCGCTTCGACGGTGGCCCCCGGCCGCGACTCGTAGATGAAGCCGATCACCCCCAGGGGGATCCGCATCCGCCCCACCTGCAGGCCGTTCGCCAGGGTGCGCATCTCGCTGATCTCGCCCACCGGGTCGGGCATCTGTGCTACCTGGGCCAGACCCTTCTTCAGGTCGGCCAGGGTGCGCCCGTCCAGCCCCAGCCGCCCCAGCTTGGGGCCGCTCAGGCCGCTGGCGCGGGCGGCGTTCAGGTCGGCGGCGTTGGCCGCCAGAATCTCCTCTTCGCGCTCGTCCAGCAGCCCGGCCAGGCGCAAAAGCGCCTCCTCCTTGGCGGCCCCGCTGGCGGCCTGCATGGCGCGGGCGGCCTGGCGGGCGGCGCGGGCCAGCTCGAGCACGGTTTGGCGTACGTCGCTCATGGTTTTACGATACCGCGCCGCCGCCGGCGCCGGCGCTAGTCGGCGGGCAGGAGAACGAAGTGGTCGCGGTGGATGACCTCCTCGGGCCCGGCGCGCCCCAGCAGCCCGGCCAGACGGCTGGAGGGCTGACCGGCCAGGCGGCGGATCTCCTCGGCGGAGTAGTTGGCGAGCCCGATGCCCACCAGCCTCCCCTGCGGGTCTACCACCCGCACCGGGCTGCCGGCGGCGAAGCTGCCGCTCACGTCGCGCACGCCCACGGGAAGCAGCGAGCGCCCCTCTTCGCGCAGCGCCCGCGCCGCCCCCTCGTCGACTACCAGAGTTCCCTCGTGGCGGGAGAGCTGCGCCAGCCAGAGACGCTCGCCGCCGTAGCGGCGGGCGGAGGCGCGGAAGAGGGTGCCCACCTCCGCGCCGGCCAGCGCCGACTCCAGTACCCCCGGCCGCCGCCCCGGCAGCAGCCAGAAGGGGATGCCGGCTTCCAGGGCCATTCTGGCCGCCAGCAGCTTACTCTTCATGCCGCCGCGGCCGGCGCTCCCCGGCCTGTCGGAGGCCATGGCCAGGACTTCGGGGCCCACTCGCTCGACCACCCGCACCGGCCGGGCCTGCGGGTTCTGGCGCGGGTCGCTGTCGAAGAGCGCCTCGGCCTCGGAGAGAACGAGGATGGCGTCGGCGCCCAGCAGGCCGGCCACCCGGACCGCTAGCTGGTCGTTGTCGCCGAACTGGATTTCCTCGGTGATGACCGTGTCGTTTTCGTTGATTACCGGCACCGCCCTCCAGGCGAGCAGCTTTTCCAGGGTGGCCCGGGCGTTCAGATAGCGCTTGCGGTCGGTAAGGTCTTCGGCGGTGAGCAGCACCTGGGCGGTTTGCAGGCCGTGCCCGGCCAGGGCGCTCCGCCAGGCCCGCATCAGCTCCGGCTGGCCTAATGCGGCGGCCGCCTGCAGCTCGGCCAGGGTCTGTGGCTTGCGGGGCAGGAGGGGAGCGGCGGCGGCGATGGCCCCGCTGGAGACGAGCAGCAACTCGCGCCCCTCGGCGAGGCGGGCGAGCCCGCGGGCCAGCTCGGCGAGCCGCGCCGGGTCGAGGCCGGCGGGGCCGGTGATGACCGCGCTGCCTACCTTGACGACCAGGCGGCGGGAGTTGCGGATCAGGTCGGCGCGGTCCATGCTTCGCTAGTCGGCGGCCACCTCGAGACGCTCGGCGATCTCGGGAATCCTCCGCAAAAAGGCGCCGGTGGGGCTCTCGGGGCGGGCGGCCACCTCCTCGGGCGTGCCCGCGGCCACCAGGTAGCCGCCCCGCTCGCCGCCCTCGGGGCCCAGGTCGATAATCCAGTCGGCGGTCTTGATGACGTCGAGGTTGTGCTCGATTACCAGGACGCTGTTGCCCTTGGCCACCAGCCGGTGGAGCACCTCCAGAAGCCGCTTGACGTCGTCGAAGTGGAGGCCGGTGGTGGGTTCGTCGAGAATGTAGAGGGTCTTGCCGGTGGCCTTGCGCCCCAGCTCGGTGGCCAGCTTGATGCGCTGGGCCTCGCCGCCGGAGAGGGTGGGAGAGGGCTGGCCCAGCTTCATGTAGCCGAGGCCGACGTCCATCATCAGTTGCAGCTTGCGGCTGATGCCGGGGTGGTGCTGGAAGAACTCGAGCGCCTCCTCGACGGTCATGTCGAGCACGTCGGCGATGTTCTTGCCGCGCAGCTTGACCTCCAGCGTCTCGCGGTTGTAGCGCTTGCCCTTGCAGACCTCGCAGGGAACGTAGATATCGGGCAAAAAGAGCATCTCGATCTTCACCGTGCCGTCGCCGCGGCAGGCCTCGCAGCGGCCGCCCTTGACGTTGAAGCTGAAGCGGCCCGGTGCGTAGCCGCGCTTGCGGGCCTCGGGGCTCTTGGCGAACATCTCGCGGATTTCGTCGAAGACGCCCGTGTAGGTCGCCGGGTTGGAGCGGGGAGTGCGGCCGATGGGGCTCTGGTCAATCTCGATTACCTTGTCGAGGTGCTCGACGCCCTCGATGCGGTCGTGGCGGCCGGGGATGGCCTTGGAGCGCATTATCTGGCGCGAGAGGGCGGCGTAGAGAATGTCGTGCATCAATGTGCTCTTGCCGGAGCCCGAGGGGCCGGTAATTACCACGAACTTTCCCAGCGGAATCTCGACGTCGAGGTTCTTCAGATTGTGCTCGCGGGCGCCGCGGACGATTAGCGTCTTGCCGTTACCGCGGCGACGCTCGGCGGGGGTGGGAATCGTCTTCTCGCCGCGCAGGTAGGCGCCGGTCAGGCTCCCCTCGTGGGCGGCTATCTGCTCGGGGGTGCCCTCGGCGACAATCTCGCCGCCGTGAATGCCGGCGCCGGGGCCCATGTCGACCACCCAGTCGGCGGAGCGCATGGTTTCTTCGTCGTGCTCGACGACTATCAGGGTGTTGCCCAAGTCGCGCAGCTTCTTGAGGGTGCCGATCAGGCGCTGGTTATCGCGCGGGTGCAGGCCTATTGAGGGTTCGTCGAGAACGTAGAGGACGCCGGTCAGGCCGCTGCCTACCTGGGTGGCCAGGCGGATCCGCTGGGCCTCGCCGCCGGAGAGGGTGTTGGCGGCGCGGTCGAGCGAGAGGTAGTCGAGGCCGACGTCGGCCAGGAAGCCCAGGCGGGCGATAACCTCGCGCAGGATGGGGCGGGCTATCTGCAGCTGGTAATCGTTGAGCTTTTCGGGCAGCTCCTGAAAGAACTGCAGGGCGTCGCGGACGGCCATGGCCGAGACCTCGGCGATGTTCTTGCCGCCCACCCGCACCGCCAGGACCGCCGGCTTGTAGCGGGTGCCGCCGCAGGCGGCGCAGGCGCGCAGGGTCATGTAGCCCTCGAGCCAGTCGCGCATCCCCTCCGACTCGGCCTCTTTGTAGCGCCGCTTGAGCCAGGGGATGACCCCTTCGTAGGTCACCTCGAGCCGCATGGTCTCGCGACCGCCGCGGCGGAAGACGACCTCGAAGGGTTCGTCGAGGCCGTAGAGAATGGCCTGCTGGTGCTCGGGGGCCAGGTCGCGGAAGGGGGTCTTCATGTCGAAGCCCAGGTGTTCGGCCAGGGCGCGGGCGCGGTCCCACATGTGGCTGACCTGGCTGCCCCGACCCTTGGACCAGGGGAGGATGGCGCCTTCGGCCAGCGAGAGGGCCGGGTTGACCACCAGCTCGGGGTCGAACTCGAGGCTGTAGCCCAGGCCGCTGCAAACCTCGCAAGCGCCGTAGGGCGAGTTGAACGAGAAGATGCGCGGCTCCAGCTCCTCCAGCACCGAGCCGTGCTCGGGGCAGGCGAACTTTTCGGAAAAAAGCTGCTCTTCCTCCCCGCCGTCCCGCAAGAAGACGACCCGCAGCAGACCGTTTCCGCGCAGGAGGGCCAGCTCCACCGACTCGGCGATGCGGCTGCGCTCCTCCTCGGTCAGGACGACCCGGTCGATCACCAGGTCGATGTCGTGGGTCTCGTAGCGGTTGACCTCGCGCTGGAGCGCCTCCTCGAGGCGCAAAATCTCGCCGTCGAGGCGCACGCGGGCGTAGCCCTCCTTGAGTAGCTGCTGGAACATTTTCTTGTGCTCGCCCTTGCGCCCGCGCACCAGCGGCGCCAGCAGGATGGCCCTGGTGCCCTCGGGCTCGGCCAGCAGCCGGTCGGTTATCTCGCTGGCGGAGCTGCGCTCTATCTTGCGGCCGCAGACCGGGCAGTGGGCCTCGCCGGCGCGGGCGAAGAGGAGGCGCAGGTAGTCGTGGATTTCGGTAACCGTGCCGACGGTCGAGCGGGGGTTGTGCGAGGTGGTCTTCTGGTCTATAGAGATCGCCGGGCTGAGCCCCTCGATGTGCTCTACGTCGGGCTTGTCCATCACCCCCAGGAACTGGCGGGCGTAGGACGAAAGGCTCTCGACGTAGCGGCGCTGACCTTCGGCGTAGATGGTGTCGAAGGCCAGGGTGCTCTTGCCCGAGCCGGAAACGCCGGTGATGACGATGAATTTTCCCCTTGGGAGCTCTACCGAGATATTTTTCAGGTTATGCCCGCGGGCACCCTTGATGACGATTCGGTCCATCCGAAAGATTTTAACACTTGCGCGGATGATGTTGAAGGGAGGCGGGCGCCGGCGCCGGCCGGACGCCAGGGCAGGGCCAGCACAGATAGAAAGGCCCAGCCGGCGAAAGAGCTGGCGAAGCCGCCCTATTTTTGCTGCAGAATCCATCCGGCAAAGGAATTAACCACGTCGCCATCGCTCAGCAGCGCGGGCTTCTCCAGAACGTCTTCGTAAAACTCGCGGATCAGGCCGGCGTCGGCCTCCTCCATGACCGCGGCGACGCTCCTGCCCTTGAAGGGGCCGTTGGGCAGCGGTTCGCTGAAGCGTTTTATGGGCGGCCAGCCGGCTTCGCAGTTCGGGTTTTAGATACCGTTGGCGCTCCGTTTCCTTTGGATGCTGGTCCGGGAGCCGTAGTGGTAATTTTCGTATCCTCCCAGAAAGATGGTGCTGGGGTTCTTGACGAAGTTCATCACCAAACCGTAGGGTTTCACGCCCAGGTGGGCCAGAACGTCAATCGCGGTACGCAACGCCTTCTTGCTCGTCTTTTGCTCGGCGGCGACGAGGAGCAAGGTGCTGGCGTGAGGGGCCATGATCAGGGTATCGGGAACGGGCAGGATAGGCGCGGTGTCGATGACGATATAGCGGTAGCGTCCCGTGCTGACCGTATGGCGCAGCCAGTCTTTGAAATACCTGGAAATGAAGTCGTTGGCGTCGGCCGGCGGGTTTACGCAGGGGAGTACGTCGAGGTTGTCGGTGATGTTGGTGGTGGCGTCGTCCAGGTTTTCCATGGCGTTTCTCAGGCCGGGGACCTCGAGCGGTAACGACAGGCGATCCTTTACCTCCGGCTTTCTCAGGTCGCCATCGACTAGCAACGTCGGCCTGCCCTCGTGGGCGTAGGCCAGCGCCAGCGCCAGGGCAACCGAAGTCTTGCCCTCGCCCTCCACGGTGCTCGTAACCGCTATTACGCTCGTCTCTTCCCCCATCAGCTGCGGTGTCAGGCTGGTCTTGAGGAACAGCGCCGTTTCGCGAGGCAGCATCCGCCCGTTCTTGCCGGGGACCCGCGGGAACTCGGCCAGCACTGGCAGACCGGTTACCGCCGCGGCTTCCTCGGTGTCGCGAACGCGAACCGAGAGGGTTTCGAGCAGGAATACCGCGAAAAGGGCCAGGACCAGGCCCAGGGAAGCCGCCAGGACGGCGTTCAGCAATGGCCGCGGACGAACCGGATGTTGCGGCGGCTGGGCCGGTTCCAGCAGGTGCAGCCTGGTCTTTATGCCGGCCTCGAGCACGTCGAGCTGATCCAGCTTTTGTTGCAGGGAGGTTTTGAGAAGGCTGAGTGAGGCGTACCTGTCTGCTTCGGCGCGCGGATCTATTGTCGCAAGCTGGTTGTTGACCGCCTTAAGCTGGGCGGCGATCGCCTTTTTCTCGTCAAGGAGCGTGCCCAGAGAGCGGCTCCTTTCCCACTCGATCAGAGCCCGGGCCCAGGCGTTGGCCTCCCTGGCGGCCAGCTCGGGGTCGTTAGACTCTACGGTCAGCGAGAGAACGCCGGAGCGCCGGCCCTCACTGTAGCGAACGGAAAAGCGCGCGCGCAGCCTCTGGAGCTCGGCGGAGCTCAGTTCTCTGCCGGCGACCTCGCTCAGAATATCCTTGGAGAGCGCCACCTGTTTGTAGGTGTCAAGGTCGAGCGGTTCGGGGCTTATATCGACCTGGCTCAGCTCAGGGGAGGTGCTTGTTAGCAGCACCAATACCTTGGAGCTGGCACTGTATACCGGCTGTTGTAACATCGCGTACAGATAGCTGCCCAATCCAAAAGCGAGGGAGACTGATACCAAGAAAACGGCGTGACTCTTGACTATGTCTATTATTTCGCCAATGCTTATTTCCTCGCTGTAACGGCCGTCGGCAATATAGTCGCGCATAATCCTCCTCCCCGAATACGCTGGATTATCTAATAAATATCCGCCTGGCCAGGCGGATATTCGACATTAAGACGGGAGATACTCTATTTTTGCTGCAGAATCCATCCGGCAAAGGAATTAACCACGTCGCCATCGCTCAGCAGCGCGGGCTTCTCCAGAACGTCTTCGTAAAACTCGCGGATCAGGCCGGCGTCGGCCTCCTCCATGACCGCGGCGACGCTCCTGCCCTTGAAGGGGCCGTTGGGCAGCGGTTCGCTGAAGCGTTTTATCTGGCGGGCCTCGGCGGCCGCGGCGCGGATGACCTTTTGGGTGGCGCTTATCAGCTCTTCGGTGCCCGAGGGGCCGGCCAGCACGTCCTCGGCCACCAGCGGGTTGCCGTCGAGGTCGGCCGGCACGATGTCCAGAGAGAGGAGCTGGCGGGCCAGGCTGGCGGGACCGACGTCAAAGGCGGTCTCGGCGCGGCCGCCGGCGTATTCGACCACCAGCCGGTAGATGCCCGGCTCGTTTACGGTGAAGGGCTCGAGCTCGCGAGTGAACTCGGCCGTCAGTGGCGGGATGGTTAGCTCGGTAACGCTCTGGGCGACGACGCTGTGGCCTTTGTAGACGCGCGCCACCGCCCTGCCGGATGGCAGGTAGGCGCTGGCCTCGGCCGTCAGCAACGGGCGGATGTTTTCCCGGGCGCCGAACGGCGGGGTGGTCTCGAGCGGGCCCAGGCGGTAACCGTTGACGGCCAGGTCGAGACTGACGTTTTGCAGGCTTGCGAGCTCGAGGCGGGCATTTTCGGCCAGGCGGTGCGAAGGGTGGGCCTTCAGGAAGGCCGAATAGGCCTCGCGGGCCTCCTGCCAGCGGCCGCTGCGCGCCAGCAGGTAGCCTTGCCAGAAGAGCATCTGACTGTCGCGGGTATCGGCAATGTCTTTGAGGGCCATCTGGACCTCGTCGCTCTCGTCGAGCCTGAGGGCGCTCTGGTAATACTCGAAGGCGTCGGCGTAGTCGCCCAGAAGGGCGTGGAAGAGGCCCAGGTTGTAGGCGGCCACCGGGTTGTTCTCCAGTTCAAAACCGCGCAGCGAGGCGTAGATGGCCCGGTAAGGCCGGCCGAGCAGGTACTCGGCCCAGCCGAGGTTCGTCCAGTAGAGGCTGCTGTCGGGCTCCAGCTCCAGCGCCCGGCGCAGCGCCCTCGCGGCCAGGGCCGCGTCGTTTTGCTCGAAGGCGGCGAAGCTCAGCTCCTCCCAGCCGAAGACCAGCTCGGGGGCTACCCCGGTAAGCCGCCGCGCCGCCACGTGCCAGCTGGAATCTCCGGTGGCGTGGAGCACCAGCAGCGCGCCGGCCACGTCGAGGGCCCGCGGCGAGTCGAGCAGGGCCCGCGCCCGCCGCGTCGCTTCGGCGTCGTCGTTGTTCATTATCGGGAAGAACGCCTTCCAGACGGGCCCCATGCCGGAGTCGCCCATCTTCTCGGGTTCGCGGCGGTGCTCCCAGTAGTCGATGACGGCGGCGGGAAGGGTGGCCGCGAAGCTCGCCGGTCCGTGGGCGTAGAGGCCGTTCACCAGCAGCGTCTGCTCTTTGAGGATTCCTCCGGCGGTCTCGCTCAGCCCGGCCAGGTAGGGGCCGGGGTCGAAGTGGGGGGCGGTGTTCATCAGCTCGGCCAGCGGTTCGTCGAGCTCGGGGTAGACGACCACCGGCCCGGCTTCGAGGCCGAGTTGCAGCGCCGCCCAGCTGGCGAGCAGGCTGGCGTCGGCAAAGCGTGCCTCGAGGGTGCGGCCGTCGTGGCGGAGGTAAGCGGTAATCCAGCCGTCCTCGCCGACTTCGCCGACGAGGACCCAGTCGGCTCCGGTGGCCTCGGCGGCGATGCGGGCGCCGCCGGGACCGTCGGGGTCGCCCATTACCAGCGACCAGCCCTGGGGCCAGGGGGTTTCGGGGAAGGCCAGCTCGGCAACGAAAGGAGAGCCGGCGCCCAGGCTTTGCGCCAGGGCCAGGCCCACGGCGTTGCCGCCGCTGCCGCCGAAGGGCAGAACCAGGCCGCTGGCCGCGGCCAGACCAAGGAAGGCAATGGCGGCCGTAAGTATTCTTCGCATAGCCAAAGTTTACCCGCGGCCGGTTAGCGGCTCGTGTGTCCGGCTTGCTTTGGTTAAACGGGAGAGCAATAATGGTTAACGTGCGACCCGACCGGCTGGTCTACGAGCTCGACGAAGACTTCGTGAGCGGCGAAACGCTGGCCGCGAAGCTGGGCGTCAGCCGGGTGGCCATTCACAAGCGCGTCAAGAAGATGCGCGCGGCCGGTTACCCGGTCGAGTCGGGGCCTTCCGGCTACCGCTTCGTTCCTGGCGCGCCGGCGCCCAAGCCGCTCCTGCGTCGCTACCAGGGAGGGTTGCTGACCGGGGCCTACTACTTCGGTGAGGTTGCCTCCACTCAGGACGTCCTGCGCGAGCTGGCGGCCGCCGGCGCGGGGGAGGGCGCGCTGGTGGTGGCCGAGTCGCAGCGGGCCGGGCGCGGCCGCCGCGGCCGCAGCTGGCTGAGTCCGGCGGGCGGTCTCTATTTTTCGCTGCTGCTAAGGCCGCAGTTCTCGCCGGACGCCCTGCCGCTGGTCTCGCTGGCGGCGGGGGCGGCGCTGGCGCGGGCGGGCGACGTTGGCGGTCTCAAGTGGCCAAACGACCTGCTGGCGCCCGACGGACGCAAGCTGGCCGGCGTTCTGACCGAGGCCGAGCTGCTGGGCGAAGAGGTGCGCTGTCTGATTCTGGGCGTCGGGCTCAACTTCGCGCCCCCGGAGCTGGAGGGGGCGGCCGGGCTGGCCGAGTTCAGCCAGCGGGAGCGGGTGGGGGTGCTGGCCCGTTTTCTGGCGGCATTCGAGAGGCTCTACGCTTCGCTGCCCGAACCGGAGGCGGTGCTCGAGGCCTGGTCACGGTACGACTACACAACCGGTCGCGAGGTGCGTATCCACGTTCCCGGCGGCGAGGTGACCGGCGTGGCCGAATCGGTCGAAGAAGACGGCTCCCTGCTGGTCAGGACGCCGGCCGGAAAGCGGGTCCGCGTGAGCGCGGGCGACGTCGAGCTGATAGGAGGATTTTCGTGAACACTCTGACAGCAAAACCCAAGAACTTTGCCGAACTGGTCTACGCCCAGGCAATACCGTGGCGGCGAGCGGCGCTGGTTATCGGCGGCGCCGCGCTGGTGGCCGCCCTGGCGCAGCTTTCGCTGCGCCTGCCCTTCACGCCGGTGCCGGTGAGCGGCCAGACGCTGGGCGTCTTGCTGGTCGGGGCGGCGCTGGGTAGCTCCCTGGGTTTCAGGGCTTTGCTGCTCTATCTGGCGGCCGGTATCGCCGGACTGCCGGTCTTTGCCGCGGGCGGCGCCGGGCCCGGCTGGTTGCTGGGGCCGACCGGCGGCTACCTGGTGGCCTTCCCGCTGGCGGCCTGGGTGGCCGGTCGCCTGACCGAGAGCGCGGGCCTGGCCAGACCGCTGAGGGTGCTGGTGGCCATGCTCGCCGCCAGCGCCGTAATCTACCTGGGCGGCTTGCTCTGGCTGGGCGTCTACGTGCAGGGCGCGGGGCAGGAGGCCACGCTCGGGCGCTTGCTGGAGCTGGGTTTTTACCCGTTCGTCGCCGGCGACCTGCTCAAGGCGGCGCTGGCCGCGGGGCTGCTTCCGGGAGCCTGGCGGCTGGCGCGTTCGTTCGGCGGTATTTAAAACGGAGGTGGGCCGGTGAAAATTGACGTGCCGGATATAGAGCGGGCTGGCAGGGTAGAGCTGCCGGCGGCGCAGACCGCCTTGATAGTGGTGGACATGCAAAACGACTTCGCCCACCCCGAAGGAGCGCTTTTCGTCCCCGACGCCCAAAAGACGATACCGGCCATTCGCGCCCTGCTGGAGCGGGCGCGCGCGGCGGGGGCGCGGGTGGTCTTCACCCAGGACTGGCATTCCGAAGACGACCCCGAGTTCGCCATCTGGCCGCGCCACGCGGTCGCCGGTAGCTGGGGGGCAGAGGTGGTGACCGAACTGGAACCCCTGCCCTCCGAGACCCGCATCCGCAAGCTCCGCTACGACGCCTTCTACGGAACGCCGCTTGAGCACCTGCTCCGTTTGTGGGGCGTCAGGAACGTCGTGGTGGTCGGCACCGTCGCCAACATCTGCGTTCTGCACACCGCCGGCTCGGCGGCTTTGCGCTGGTTCGGGGTGGTGGTCGCGGAGGACGGCTTGAGCGCCATTACCCCCTTCGACATGCAGGCGGCGCTGCGTCAGATTAGCTTTTTATACCGGGGGCGGATCACCAGCACCGGTGAGCTCTCCTTTGTCTGAGCGCCCGCCGGCCTTGCGCTTTTTCGCCGCCAGCTTTGACAATTGGCATATAAATGCGTACGATGTAGACGGGAAAACTTGCAACCTATAGGAGGTGGAAGTATGAAGTTCAAAAGTGGTCTGTTAGCACTATCGGCACTCCTGGTTCTCGGCTTGGCCTTTGGTCAGGTCAAGCGCATCTCTCTGGCCACCGGTGGCACCGGCGGCGTTTACTACCCGCTGGGCGGCGGCATCGCCCAGATCTGGACCGACTACGTGCCCGGCGTCGAGGCCAGCGCCGAGGTGACCGGCGCTTCGGTCGAGAACGTTCGCCTGGTAGCCGGCGGTGAGGCCCAGGCCGCGCTCGGCACCAGCGGCGTCGTGGTTCAGGCCTACAAGGGCGAGGGTAAGTTCAAGGGCAAGCCGCAGCCGATTCTGGCCATCGGCGCCATGTACCCGAACGCCTGGCAGTTCGTAACCGTCGCCGATACCGGCATCAAGGCCATCCCCGACATTAAAGGGAAGCGCGTTTCCACCGGCGCCCCCGGTTCCGGCACCGCCGTCATGACCCAGGCCATTCTCAAGACCCTGGGTTACGTGCCCGGCAAGGACTTCAAGGAGTTCCGCCTCTCCTTCGCCGAGCAGGTATCCGCCCTCAAAGACGGCACCATCGACGTCGGTTCCTGGTCGGTCGGCCTCGGCCCCGGTTCGCTGGTTGACCTCTCGACCACCCGTCAGATGGTCCTCATCTGCATGACCCCCGACGAGCAGGCCAAGGTTTCGGCCGAGAACCCCTACTACAAGCCCTTCACCATCCCCGCCGGCACCTACAAGGGTCAGGACAGCGACTGCCTGACCGTCGGTACGCCGAACGTTCTCTTCGTCCGCGCCGACGAGGACCCCGAGCTGGTTTACCAGCTGACCAAGGCCCTCTTCGAGCACGTCGACGAGCTCGGCAAGATTCACCCGGCCGGCAAGACGATCAGCCCCGAGTACGTGCTGCAGGCCACCCTGATTCCGCTGCACCCGGGCGCGATCAAGTACTACGAGGAGATCGGCCTGAAGGTTCCCGACAACCTCAAGCCCGCCAAGTAAACCGGTGATGCGCAGGGCTCCCGCCGCAATCTTGCTAGTGGGGGCCCTGCTCTTTTTATTTTGGGTCCTCTGGCCGACCGGGTTCCTGACCGTCGCCGTCGACGGTTTTGGCGAGTTGAGGGTTCCGGTGCGGGACGGCGAGAAGGTCGAACTGACCTGGATCCACTCGGTCTCGGCGATACCGGTGCGGGAGGTTTTCGTGGTGCGCGGCGATGAGCTGGTCCTGATGGAGACCCACAACCAGTGGTTCGCCGCCGGTCTGGGGGAGATAGCCGGGCGGGGGAGAACCGTATCCGAAGACGGCCACGCGGTGGCGATAGTAGATATCAACGAGCCCGCCGACGGCATGGTGCTCAGAATCGGCAGCCCCGAAATCCACCACACCCTGATCGCCGGTGGTTTTAAGTGCGACCTCTCGGCATTCGCGCCGCATAAGCGAGCCCGCCTCGAGGTGGTGCGCCGGCCCCGCATATGGGGGCTGCTGGGAAGGCGTTGTCCCGATGGGAGGAAGTCGTGAAGCGATGGCTTAGCGGTTTGGTAGCGCTCGTGGCGCTGCTGATGGTGGCTTTCCAGATATACACGGCCGGCTACGCGCCGATGACCGCCATCTACCAGCGCTCGATACACCTGACGTTCATCCTGGTCCTCTTATTCCTGACCACGCCGGTATCGCAAAAATGGCCGTCCTGGCTGCGCTGGACCGTCGATGGCGCCCTGATAGCGGCCAGCCTGGCCATGGGTGGCTACATCTACTTCAACTACAACGCCATCATCGACCGCTTCGGCTGGTGGGAGCCGAGCGACATCTACATGGGCGTTCTGGCGGTACTGCTGGTACTCGAGGCCTCCCGTCGGGCGATTGGCTGGCCGATGACCATCATCGCCGCCCTCTTCATCTTCTACGCATACGCGGGCCCCCACATGCCCGGGGTGCTGGCGCACAAGGGTTACGGCACCGAGCGTCTGGTCGGCCAGCTCTACCTGACCACCGAGGGCATCTTCGGCGTGCCCATCGGGGTGGCGGCGACCTTCGTCTTCATATTCATCCTCTTCGGGTCGCTGCTCGAGGCCACCGGCGCCGGCAAGTTCTTCATCGACCTGGCCTACGCCCTGGCCGGCAAGAGCCGCGGCGGACCGGCCAAGGCCAGCGTCGTGGCCAGTGCCTTCATGGGCTCGCTCTCGGGCTCGGCCATCGCCAACGTCGTAACCACCGGCGCTTTCACCATCCCGCTAATGAAAAAGCTAGGCTACCGGCCCGAGGAGGCGGCCGGCGTGGAGGCGGCCGCCTCCACCGGCGGACAGATTATGCCACCGATCATGGGGGCCGGCGCCTTCCTGATTGCCGAGTACACCCAGACGCCCTACCTGACAATCGTCAAGCTCTCAATAGTGCCGGCCATTCTCTACTTCCTGACCGTCTACCTCTTCGTCGACCTGATCGCCGCCAAACGCGGCATGAAGGGGATGCCGGCCGAGGAGCTGCCCTCGGCCAGGCAGGTCATGATAGACGGCTGGCACTACCTGATTCCCCTTTTCATCCTCGTCTACTACCTCTTCAAGGGCGTCAGCGCCATGAAGGTCGGCTTCATCGGCGTGCTCTCGATAGTCCTGGCCAGCAACCTGCGGCCCAAGCCCGGAAACGAAAATGGCCGCCGCCTGCACGTCCTGCTGCACCTGCTGGCCATGGGGTACCTGATGTACATCGGTTTCCAGCCGAGCCACGGCTTCGCGCTCTGGCAGTTCTACCTGGTGGTGGGGATGACCCTGGCCAGTACCCTCAGCCCCTACAGCCCGCTCAACCTCCCTCACCTGGCCAGCGGCATGATTTCCGGCGCCAAGGCCTCGATTCCGGTCTCGGTGGCTACCGCCGCCGCCGGCATCGTCGTTGGCGTGGTGGGCCTGACCGGCGTCGGTCTCAAGTTCAGCCACCTGGTGGTTTCGGCTTCGGGCGGTCATTTGCTCCTGGCCCTGATACTGGTGGCGCTGGCCAGCCTGGTGCTGGGAATGGGCCTGCCGGTCACGGCTTCCTACATCGTCCTGGTGGTCCTGGCCGGGCCGGCCCTGCAGGACCTGGGCGTGCCGCTGATAATCGCCCACCTGATAGTCTTCTGGTACAGCCAGGACTCCAACGTCACCCCGCCGGTGGCGCTGGCCGCCTACGCGGCCTCGGGCCTGGCCGGAACCGACGCCATGCGCGCCGGCGTGCAGGCCTGGAAGTTCGCCAAGGGGCTTTACCTGATACCGCTCTTGATGGTATACGCCCCGGGAATCATGTTCACCGGTTCGGCTTTGCACATCGCCATCGACCTGACCCGCGCCCTCCTGGGTCTCTGGTCGTTCGCGGCGGCGCTCGAGGGTTTCATGTTCAAGCTCGCCACCCCCCTCGAAAGAGCCATGCTGCTCGCAGCCGGCGTGGCCATTTTCTGGCCGTCGCTGACCTACAACCTGATCGGCTTCGCGATTCTGGCGCTCGCCGCGCTCATGAACAGAGCGCGCGCGGCCTGACCCGCGCGCCCGCAGCCGGCCGGCCGGTGCCGGCCGGCTTTTGCTGACCCGGCGGTCACGAGCGGTGTATGCTGAGCGGATGCCGGCGCTCGAGTTGCTACGCGATCCCTACTACCGCAATTACTGGATCAGCCTCTTCATCAGCCAGATCGGCACCTGGATGCAGTCCGCCGCCCAGGCCTGGCTGGTAATCGAACTTACCGGCTCGGCGAGCAAGCTGGGTCTGGTGGTGGCCTTGCAGTTCGCCCCGGCTCTGCTCTTCAGCCTGCCGGCCGGCGTCCTGGCCGACCGCGTTCCCCGCCGGACGCTGCTCAGGCTGACCCAGGGAACGATGTCGCTGCTGGCCCTGCTGATGGCCCTGCTGGTGGCCACCGGGGCCATTACCTACGGCTGGGTGCTGCTCTTCGCCACCCTCTACGGCGTGGCCAACGTCTTCGACGTGCCCACCCGCCAGGCCTTCACCGTCGAGCTGGCCGGCAAGGAGCGCTACCCGGGGGCGATCGCCCTCAACTCCTTCAGCTCCAACGTCGCCCGCCTGATCGGCCCCGCGGTCGCCGGGATGGTCATCGCCCGACTGGGTATGGGCTGGGCCTTTGCCGTCAACGGCATCTCGTTTTTTCCGATGATCGCCTTCCTGCTCTTCGTGCCCAAGGGGGCCGCCGCGGGCGAGGGCAAGGGAGACTGGAGGCAGCAGCTGCGCGACGGTCTGGCCTACGTTCGCCAGCACCGGGAGATAATGGCGGCGATAGTGCTGGTATTCTGGGTCGGCACCTTCGCCATTAACTTCCAGACCTTTATCCCCGCCTATTCCAAGCTGGTCCTGGGCCTGAACGCCGAGGGCTACGGCGGCATCATGAGCGCCATGGGCGCCGGCGCTTTGATAGGCGCGATCGGCCAGGCGCTGGCCAAGAAGTTCTCGCCACGCCGGATCGACTACGGCGTCTGGCTGCTGGTGGTTTCGTATCTGATACTCTACCTGCCGCTCAACCCGTACCTGGTGGCGCTGGTGATGGGTTTTGCCGGCCTGGGCATGGTACTGGTTCTGGTAGGTACCAACACCCTGATCCAGTCGGCCGTTCCCAACAAGCTGCGCGGCCGGGTCATGTCGATTTACTCGCTGGCCCTTTTCGGCTCGGGGCCGCCGGGCTCGTACCTGACCGGTCGCTTGATGGACTGGCTGGGCGGCCGGCAGGCGGCGGCGACGATGGCCCTGCTGGCCTTCCTGGGCTGGGCCGGCGTCAGGTTGTGGTTCTACCGCGCCCGGGTTGCCAGTCGCTAGGGCGCTCTCCCAGACCCAGCCGCCAGGCGACCGCCCGGGCCACCCTTTCGGCGGCGCGGCCGTCGCCAAAGGGGTTCACGGACTGGCTCATCCGCCGCCGCTCAGCCGGGTCCGCCAGCAGCGCCGCGGCGCTTTCGTACAGGGAAGCGGGGTCGTTGCCGGCCAGTTTGAGGGCGCCCGCCGACAGCCCCTCGGGTCTCTCGGTAACGTTGCGGACAACCAGCACCGGCACCCCCAGCGCGGCCCCTTCTTCCTGGAGGCCGCCGGAGTCGGTGATTATCAGTTCGCTGGCGGCCAGCAGCGCGGCCATCTCGGCGTAATCGAGCGGCTCTGTTAGCGTAAAGTTGTCCAGACCCGCCAGCTCGCCGGTCACCGCCTCGCGAACCACCGGGTTCTTGTGGACCGGGTAGACGAAGTGGAAGCCGGTAAAGGCGCGCGCCAGCCGCGCCAGGCTGCGGGCCAGGGCGGCCAGCCGGGGCCAGTTTTCCCGCCGGTGCAGGGTAACGGTTACGTAAGGGCCCGGCGGCAGGCCGGCTGGCAGGGCGCCGCGGCCGGCGGCGTAGCGGATGGCGTCGATTCCCGTCTGACCGGTGACCAGCACCCTCTCGGAGGGAAAGCCCTCGGCGAGCAGGTTTTCGCGGGCCGCCGGCGTAGGGGCCAGGGCCAGGTCGGCCAGGACGTCGGTCAGGCGGCGGTTGGCCTCCTCCGGGAAGGGCTCGTTTAGCCTGCCGCTGCGCAAGCCTGCCTCGACGTGGCCCAGCGGAATGCTCTGCAAGAAGGCCGCCCAGGCGACGGCGAAGGTGGTTAGCGTGTCGCCGTGGACCAGAACGTAGTCGGCCCGCATCCCGTCGAGGGCGCGCGCCGCCGCCGGTACGATTCGACCGAAGAGGTCGGGCAGCTCCTGGCGTGCGGTCATGACCTCCAGGTTGTGGTCGGCCGCTACCTCGAAGACGGCCAGCGCCTGCTCGAGCTGCTCGCGGTGCTGGCCGGTTAGCAAAACCAGGGTTTCCAGGTCCTCGCGGCGGCGCAGCGCCCGGTAGACCGGCGCCATCTTGATGGCCTCGGGGCGGGTGCCGAAGGCCAGGACGACCCGCTTCACGAGCCGTTCCTTTCGGCGCGCCGGCGCCGCCAGGTGGCGAAGGCCAGTAGCAGCGCCGCCCCCAGGCCGCTGGTCAGGGTTACCGCCCAGTTCATCCCCTGGGCGCGCATGGCGATGGTACCGCTGGTCAGGGTAAGCCCCCAGAGGAGCACGGCCACGCGGTGCTGGTCGAGCCCGCGGGCGAGCAGCCAGTGGTGCAGGTGGTCCTTGCCAGGGCTCGAGAGCGGGTTCTTGCGCAGCGCCAGGCGGCGGAAGACCACCTGGGTCGTGTCGAGGATGGGGATGGCCAGGAAGAGGGCGGTCGGCACCAGCGCCCAGACCGTGCTGATTTTGAGGTTGCCGAGAATGGCGGTGGCCGCCAGCAGGTAGCCGATGAAGTACGCGCCGGCGTCGCCGAGAATAATCCGGCTGGGGTGGAGGTTGTGGCGCAGAAAGCCGAGGACCGCCCCCGCCAGCGCCGCCAGCAGCAGCGTGGCCGCGGCCCGCTGTTCGAACTGGGCGCTGGCCGCCAGCAGGAAGAGGGCGGTGATCAGCGCCACGCCGCCGGCCAGGCCGTCGACGCCGTCTATCAGGTTGACCGCGTTGGTCACCCCGACCACCCAGAGAACGGTCAGCCCCAGGGAAAGCGCCGGGTCCACCGGCAGGCCGAAGGTGGCGCTGATGCGCACCCCGCCGGCGTAGAGCAAGAGGGCGGTTCCCAGCTGCACCAGCAGCCGGAAACTGGCCGGCAGCCCGTACTGGTCGTCAATGAAGCCGACTATCACCAGCAGCGAGCCGCCCAGCAGGATGACGGCGATCTTGACCAGGACGTCGTCGAGGACCGTCGGCCGCAGCAAGAGGGCCACCAGCAGCGCCAGGACCACGCCGCCGAAGACCGCCAGCCCGCCGACGTTGGGCAGCGGCTCGCTGTTCAGCCGCCGTTCGTTGGGGTCGTCGGCCCAGCCGACGCGCTTGGCGAAGCGAACCAGCGCCGGCACGCTGCGCCAGGTAGCCAGCGCCGCCACCGCGAAGGTGGCCAGCACGGTCAGCCAGCCGCCGCCCTGGGGGTCGGCGATTCCCAGGGATTGCAGGTATTGGCTGATGAGGCTCGGCATGGTAGCTGGCGCGGGGTCCCTGTTACTTGGTGCCGTAGATGCGGTCGCCGGCGTCGCCCAGCCCGGGAACTATGTAGCCGTGTTCGTTGAGCCGCTCGTCTACCGCGGCCACGCAGATGTCCACGTCGGGGTGGGCCTTCATGACCCGTTCGATGCCTTCGGGGGCGGCGATGATGCTCATCAGCTTGAGGCTGGTCGCGCCTTTTTCCTTGAGAACGTTGAGGGCCTGGACGGCCGAGCCGCCGGTGGCCAGCATCGGGTCGGTCAGGAAGACGCGGCGTTCGGCGATGTCGAGGGGTAGCTTTGCGTAGTACTGGGTGGGCTCGAGGGTCTCCGGGTCGCGGTAGAGGCCGATGTGCCCGACCCGGGCGGCGGGAATCAGGCGCAGGATGCCGTCGACCATCACCAGACCGGCGCGGAGAATGGCGACCAGCGCAAGCTTCTTACCGGCCAGGACCTTGACCCGGGCCGGCGCCACCGGCGTTTCCACCACGGTCTCTTCCAGCTCCAGGTCGCGGGTGGCCTCGTAGGCCATCAGCATGCTGACCTCGGCCATCAGCTCGCGAAAGTCTTTGCTGCCGGTGCGCCTGTCGCGGATCAGGGCCAGCTTGTGCTGAACCAGAGGGTGGTCTACCGTTGTAACCTTCATCATCACGAGGCTACCACGGCGAAGATGGGAAGCTGTTTAGCGAACGCTCCAGGCGCGGCAGTTTGTCGCTCAGGGCAGCGTTCAGCCCCCCGGGCTGCTTGGTCTTGAACCAGTGCAGGTCGTGCAGGAAGGTTAGCGGAATCCAGAAACCCAGCCGCCGCCAGAGCGCGGCCGGTTCCGGGTAGCGGCGGACGATGCGGCGCAGCGCCTCCAGGCACTCCTCCCAGCCCAGCAGGCTGAGGCTGCCGGTGGTCAGGATGGCCAGGTCGCGGGCCGGGTCGTCGCCGCCGGCGCGGCTCCAGTCGACAACCAGCACCCGCCCGGAGTCGGAGATGAGCACGTTGCCGGCCCAGAGATCGAGGTGGGTGAAGCGGTGGGGGACCCCGCCGCTCAGGCCGGCGAGGGGCTCGAGCCGTTCCAGCGCCGCCAGCGCCGCGGGTATTCCGGCCAGGCTGCGCCGGAAGATGGCGATGCGCTCGCGGGCGGTACGCTCGCTGGTCTCTCCCGCCTCGGGCAGGCGGTGCAGGCTCAGCAGGAAGCCGGCCAGGCTGGCCAGGGCGCTAGAGCCGAAGCGCTCGGGCGCGAAGGGACGGCCGGGGAAGCGTTTGAGAATCAGGGCGGCGTAACCGCCGAGCTCGTCTTCGTCGAGGCGGCCGGCTACCCAGCCGCCCAGGCCGGCGCGGGCCAGGTTGCGGGCCTCGAGCCGGGGGAGGTGTTTTTCGTGGGGGCCGTAAATCTTGACTACCTGGCCGTCGGCCAGGAAAACGCGGGCCTCCTGACCCTCCAGAGCGGGGCGCAACTCGCTTTCCAACCTATCGGCGATGCGGGCGACGACGGCGGCGGGCACGCTCAGGGTTGCCACCCGCCCATAATAAACGAGCCCGCCGGGGCGTGCGTCATCTATTTAATCCGCCGCCGTTCAATATCAGGGTATGCGCGCCGAATGCCGCGAATCCTCAACCCTGCTCCACCCCGACGCCGGTCACGTGCTCAGCTTCGACCGCGAGGGGCGGCTTTACACTTTCTATGACGACGGCATCCTCTACAAGCGCGCGCTCGACAGCACCCTCCACTGGCGGCGGCGCGAGGACGGGGGGCCCCGTGAGCGCGGCGTGCTGACGCGGGAGGAGGCGCGGCGGGTCTTCGCCAGGGTCAGCGGCTTCGCCGAGCGCGCCGTGGAAGAGCTCGACCCCGCCTGCGCCGAGCGGATAGCCCGGGAGATACTGCCCTGGACGCCGGAGCGGATTCTGGCCGAAAAGGAGCGTTTCGACCGGATTTACCGGCCCATCGCCATCCTCCCGCCCGATCAGTACTTTGCCATCGTCGTCCAGGCGACCGAGGGCTGCACCTGGAACAAGTGCACGTTTTGCAGCTTCTACCAGGGCCGCCCCTTCCAGGCCAAGAACGCCGCCGAGCTGAGAGAGCACGCCCTGGCGGTGCGCGAGTTCCTGGGGCGCCAGTTGCTCTTGCGCAAGGGGGTCTTTCTGGCCGACGGTAACGCCCTGGCGCTTTCGCGGTCGCGCCTGCTGCCGATTTTCGAGGCGGTGCGCGAGGTTTTTCCCGGCCGCGAGATATTCAGCTTCGTCGACCTCTACACCGGCGAGCGGCACGACCCCGCCGACTGGGGCGAGCTGCGGCGGCTGGGTCTGAAACGGGTCTACGTGGGTATGGAGACAGGCCTCGACGAGCTACTGGCCTTCCTGAACAAGCCGGGTTCGGCGCGCGAGCTGATCGCTTTCACCCGGGAGCTGAAGGGCGCCGGGGTCTCGGTGGGGCTGATAGTCATGGTCGGCGTCGGCGGTCGCGAGTACGCCGCGCGCCACGCCGAGGCGACGATTGACGCCCTGGCGCAGATGCCGCTCGACGCCGACGACCTGGTCTACCTTTCGCCGTTCATCGAACACCCCGGGTCGCAGTACGCCCGCGACCGGCGCGAGGCCGGCCTTACCCCGATGACGCTCGAGGAGATAGAAGCCGAGCTGCAGCGCCTGGCCTTGCAGGTCCGCGCTCTGGGCACCAGGGCGGCCCGCTACGACATCCGCGAGTTCATTTACTAGGCTCGCCGGGGTCGGGCCCGAAGAGGGTCACCAGCATCGCCACCGTGAAGTAGATGACCGCCGAGAGGGCGTCGAAGAGACCGCCCCACATCCGCAGCGGCGCGGATCCGGTCAGGTCGCCCAGCAGTCGCGAGATGAGCGAGATGTGCATCACCCAGAGGGGCCCGTACATCAAGGGGTGGAAGCGGATTTTCAAGCGCAGCACCGCCGGGAAGATGACCGGCGCGTGGCCGTAGACCATGGCGAAGGTAAAGCCCACCAGCACCGCGTGGAGGGGGGCGTCGTAGGCCGGACCGGCGGGCGGCAGTCCGCCGACCAGCAACCAGAGGCCGCCGATCAGCAACCAGACGTAGCCGGTCAGCAGGCTGATGCCCATGAACTTGTGGACCCCCTGACGGTGCAGGGTGTTGACCCAGGCGATGTCGAAGCGGAGCAGCCAGATGGCCTGGAGGACGAAGCTGACGCCCAGAATGCGAATGCCCGCGTCGAGCTGCCAGGGCATGATGATCAGCCCCAGGAGGCCGAGCAGAATGACGATAACTATCGCCCGCACGGCGTAGAGGGGCTTGGGGAGGAACCGGGAGAGCTCGAGCCGCTCGCCGGTAACGATGAAGACGATGAAAGCGGCCCACCAGAGGCTGATAATCTGCGGCGCCGCCCCCAGCGCCCAGAAGACGTCGCCAACGAAGAGGGAGACCGCCCCCAGCCCCATGGCGAACGTAAAGTCGGCCGGTTGCAGCTTGTAGATGTAGGCGGCCACGGCCACGTAAAAAGCGCCGCCGGCGACCATGATCAGCATGATCCAGCGCAGGTCGACGTGAAAGAGGTAGGCGATGCCGCCGATAGCCATCAGCGAGGGGCCGATGTAAGTCCAGGTCTTGCCCAGACCCACCGCCCGCTCCAGGGCTATCAGGGTGCCGAAGAAGGCGGCTACCATTAGCGGCCCGTGTTGAGAGGCCAGGCCGCCGGCGGGCAGGGCCCAGCCGATACGAACGACGCCGGCCCAGAGGCCGGTTACCATCAGGACCACGCTTGCTACCAGAAGACCTACGCGTAAAAACATTGGCGCTTCACCTCCCGGCGATGAAGGTCATCACCCGGTTAATCCTAAGTCCTCCAGTAGGGATTTGTAAATATCGCTTGCGTAGCGGGCCAGCTCTTCACGGACGTCGCGCCCCTTGAGGTTCTGTGGCAGGCGCGAGTCGGCTATCCGCAGCGCCTCGGCCAGCACTTCCGGGTAGACCGGCCAGGCCTGCTCGTCACCGCCGGTTTCGCGGGCCGCCGGCCGGGCTTCGCCGCGGGGCTTGCGGCGGCGCTTGCGCTTGTTGCCGGTCTCCGCTTCGCCATGGCGGGCGCGCAGGTGCTCAAGCGCCAGCTCGGCGGCCATCTTCTCCGCCTCGCGCTTGCTACGCCCCTGGCCGGTGGCCACCAGCTCGCCGCCGACGGTGACGTCGCTGATGAAGAGCGGGTCTTCGTCGGTGCCGGTGCCGCGGGTCTCGAACTTGGGAGCGGGTAGGTTCTTGCTCTGGCAGTAGCCGCTCAAGGCCGACTTGGGATGCGTCATAAGCACCTCTTTTTCGCGTAGTGGCCGCAAAATGCGGCCCGCTGCATTCTAGCACGGCAGCCGCGGGTCATTTTGTATAAAATGTACGGGATGATCCGAATACTGATCGCCGACGACCACTCGCTATTCCGCCAGGGCCTGCGCTCCTTGCTGGAGTCGGAGCCCGACCTGCGGGTGATAGGCGAAGCCGCCAGCGGCCGCGAGGCCCTCAGGGCCGCGCTGGAGACCCGCCCCGACATAGTCCTGATGGACATTCAGATGCCCGGGCTCGACGGCGTGGAGGCTACCAAGGAGATACTCAAGGAATTCCAGGACGCCAAGGTGATCATGCTGACCATGTACCGTCAGGACGCCTACGTTTTCGAAGCCGTCAAGGCCGGCGCCCGCGGTTACCTGCTCAAGGACGTCGACGCCGGCACGCTGGTGGACGCGGTGCGCCGGGTCTACGAGGGCGAGGTTCTCCTTGACGCCGAGCTGGCCGAACAGATAATCCACGACTTCCGCTCCAAGCGCGACGTCCTGCCGCAGGCGCACCACGCCGAGCTGACCGACCGCGAGGTGCAGATTCTGCGCCTGCTGGCCCAGGGGGCGACGAATCAAGAAATCGCCGACGAGCTGGGCATTTCCGAGAAGACGGTGCGCAACCGGCTTTCCGAAATCTTCTCGAAGCTGCACCTGAATAACCGCACCCAGGCCGCCCTCTACGCTATCCGCGAGGGTCTGGCGGACATCGAAGAATGACGCCGCAGGAGTTCCTGGCGATGTTCGCGCCGGTCGCGGGCAACGAGGCCCGCGCCGCTTTCCTGGTGAACTATTTTGCCGAGCGCGGCACGCCGGCCGAGGTGGACGGCGTGGGCAACGTCATCGTTGGCGAGGGGCCGCTGGCACTGGCGGCTCACATCGACACCGTGCTCGAGCCCGCCCCCCTGGTCGTCGAAGAAGAGCGCTGGTGGGGGCCGGCCATCGGCGACAACTCCAGCGGCGTGGCGGTTCTGGCCACCGCCTGGGAACGTCCGCCGGCGGAGGTGACCCTGGTCTTCCCGGTGGGGGAGGAGGGGCTCGGCAACCTCGAGGGCGCCCGCGCCTACATGGCGGACCACGAACCGGAGGCCTTCGTGGCGGTAGACGGCTACCTGGGCGGCGTGGTTTCCCGGGCGCTCGGCTCGCGCCGCCTGCAGGTGGAGTTTCGCGGCCCCGGCGGTCACTCCTGGGGCGACCGGACCGTTCCCAACCCGGCCTTCGCCCTGGGCCGTTTGATTCAGGCGGTCGAGCGGCTGCCGGCCGGCGAGAAGCAGAGCCGCAGCGTCGCCCGCGTCTGGGGCGGCGGGGCGATAAACGCCATTCCCCGCGAGGTGGGGCTGACGCTCGACCTGCGGGCGGTCGAGGAGGAGCTGCTGGAAAAAGCCGAGGCCCGCGTCCGCCAGGCGGCCATGGAGGCGGCCGCCGCGGTGGGGGTGGAGGCCGCCCAGCAGGTGCTGGGGCGGCGGCCCGCCGGAGCAACAGCCACCCCCGAGCTCCTCGACTGCGCCCGCCAGGCCGCGCTCGCGGCCGGCTTCGAGCCCAAGTTCAGCGCCGGCTCGACCGACATGGCGGCGGCGGTCGAGAAGGGCGTGCCGGCGGTTACCCTGGGCGTCTATCGCGGCGGCGGCGCGCACACCGCGGCCGAGTGGGTGGACCCGCTTTCCCTCGACACCGGCCGCGCGCTGCTGATCAACTTTTTCGAGTGCTGGAGGGCGAACCGTGGCTGACCCGCTGCAACTGCTAAGAGAGAACGGCGTTTACTACGTCTACGGCTCCGACCCCGAGGCCGGCCCGAGTTACGCGGTGGTCGAGCTGGACGAGGGCGTTTTCATGTACGCGTTCAGCAGCGCCGCCAGAGCACGGCCGCTGGCCGAGGAGATCGGCGGCGTGGTCCACTGGCACCCCAGCCTGGAAGAGGTGGTGGCGGCCTTTCCCGAGGGTCTGGCCGGCCTGGTGGTCGACGTCGACCTGGAGAGCGGCGAGGGCTGGCTCTTGCGGCTGGAAGAACTGAAGAATGGGGAGTAGCGGAGGGAAGATGCGAATCGGCCTGCTGGACACCTGGTTGAACGAGCGGTACCAGCCCTTCTGGGAAGCCTACCTGCGGGAGCTGGAAATAGAAACCGTCCGTCCGCGGCGGCCGGCCAGCGAGGTCTGGTCGGAGGTCGCCGAAGAGTGGCCGCGGCCGGCCCGGCTGCTGGCGGGCCGCTTGCTGGAGCTCAAGGAGCTGGGCGTGGACGGGGTAATAGTGCCCCGGGCGCTGGGGGAGAGCCCGCGCGGCAGCGGCCCCTGCCCCTGGGCGGTGGACCCGGCCGGGGCGCTGGAGCGCCTGGTGGCCGGCCTGCCCCCGCTCATCAGGGTCACCCCCGATCTTTCCGAGAAGGTGCTGGGCGAGGCGGCCCGGGTGGGCCAGGAGCTGGTGCAGAACCCCCAGGAGGTGCGCCTGGCCCTGGAGCGGACGCGCTCGCTGCTCAAGCCCTACAAGCCGCCGGCCATGCCGCGGGGCGAACGGCTGCTGGGGCTGGCGGCCGAGCCCTACCTGCTCGAAGACCGCCGCCTCTACGCCGAGGTGGTCGAGGCGGCCGGGGCGCGGGGCTGGACCACCGTTCGCCCCGACGTCAGCCTGGAGCGTCTGCGTGAGGAGGGGGAGCGCTTCGGCCTGAACATAGATTTGCCCGCCGACCTCGAGTTCGCCGGCGCCGCCCACTACCTGGGCCGGCTGGGCCGGGTCAAGGGCGTCTTGATTCTGGCCGAAGACCACTGCCCGCCGGTCGAGCGCCTGGCCCAGAAGCTCTCCGGCCGGCTGGCCAAGGCCAACGCCGTTCACACCCTCGGCGACGACCCCGAAGAAGCGCTGGCGCGCATAGAAGCGGCGCTTTCCTGAGCGCGGCCGCGGGAAGCGGGTTATATTGATAGCGTGAGAACTGACCGGTCAGTTTCCAGCTTCGTCCACGGCATCAGACCGTTCGCCGGTCGGTACGCCTGGAAGTACGCGGTCGGGCTCACCTTCGGCCTTCTGGTGCAGGCCGGCGTCATCCTCGGCCCCTACTTCGTTCGCAAGGCGATAGACGCCATTCAGGCCGGCGACGGTGGTTACGTTCGCTGGGCGGCCTGGCTGGTCGTCCTCTGGGCCGCGATCGGGCTGCTCAGCTGGGGGCAGCGGCGGTTGAGCATCGTCGCCAGCCGCGAGATAGAGTACGAGCTGCGCAAGGGGCTATTTCACAAGCTGATCCACCTCGACTTCTACTTTCACTCGCGCGAGCGGGTCGGCGACCTGATGAACAAGCTCAATACCGACCTCGGCGCCGTCCGCGAGCTGCTGGGGCCGGGTCTCAACATGGGCTGGCGCATCGCCTGGTTCGTCGTCATGACCACGGTCGCCATGTTCCTGGTCAACGTCCGCCTGGCCGCCTGGATGCTGGTGGCGGTGCCGCCGGTCTTTTTCGTGCTGCGCTACCTGCTTTCGCTCATTCACCGGCGCTACCGCGCCGCTCAGGAGGTCTTCGACCGCATCAGCACCTTCGCTCAGGAGAACTTCTCGGGCATCCGCGTCGTCAAGGGCTTCGCCATCGAAGACCGGGAGACCGAGCGCTTTCAGGAGCTCAACCGCCAGTACATCGCCCGCAGCCTGGCGCTGGCGCGGGTGGAAGGGCCGCTCCACGCCACCATGAGCCTGCTGATGGGCTTCGCCGCCGTCCTGGTCCTCTGGCTGGGCGGCGGCATGGTGGTCAGCGGCCGGATGACCCTGGGCGAGTTCGTCCAGTTCAACACCTACCTGCTGCAGCTTTCCTGGCCGATGCTGGGTCTCGGCTGGGTGATGGGCCTCTGGCAGCGGGGAATGACCAGCTGGGGTCGCCTGCAGGAGATACTCACCGCCGAGCCGCGCGTCGCCGACGGTCCGGACACCGACTTTTCAATCACCGCCTACCGGCCCGAGATAGCCCTCGAGAACGTCCGCCTCAGCCTGGAGGAACGCGAGATACTCAAGGGCGTCAGCCTGCGCGTCGAGCCCGGCATGACCCTGGGCGTCACCGGCCGCACCGGCAGCGGTAAGACCATGCTGGCCAGGCTGATACCCCGCATTCTCGAGGCCGATTCCGGAACGGTCGCCATCGGCGGCCACCCGATTGCGCGCATTCCCCTGCGCGTCCTGCGCGGCGGCATGGCCGGCGTGCAGCAGGAACCGTTTCTCTTCTCCGAGACCATCGCCGAGAACATCGCCTTCGGCCTGCCCGAGCTGGACATGGAGAAGGTCGTCTGGGCCGCCAGGCTGGCCGGCGTCCACGACGACATCATGGCCTTTCCCGACGGCTACCAGACCGTTCTCGGCGAGCGCGGCGTAACCCTCTCGGGCGGCCAGCGGCAGCGGGTGGCCCTGGCCAGGGCGCTGGCCAAGGAGCCGCAAATCCTGATTCTCGACGACGCCATGAGCGCGGTGGACACCGAAACCGAGGCGCGCATTCTCAGCGGGCTGCGCCAGGTCCTCGGCAACCAGACGACCATCCTCATCAGCCACCGTATCTCCACGCTGGCCCACGCCGACTGGATAATCGTTCTCGACGAGGGCCGGGTGGTCGAGGAGGGCACCCACGAAGAGCTCCTGGCCGCCGGCGGCCACTACGCCGAGCTGGAACGCTTGCAGCGCCTGGAAGAGGAGGTGGGCTAGTGTACGAAGACGAGGCCTTCAAGAAATCGTTCGACCCCAAGCTGGCCCGCCGCATCCTGCGCTACACGTTTCCCTACTGGAAGGCCATCCTCATCGCCCTGGCGGCGCTCTTCGTGACCACCCTGACCACCAACCTCTTCCCGCTCATCCTCAAGTTCGCCATCGACCGGGCCATCGTGCCGGTAAAGGCCACCGCCACCGCCGAGCGCTACCACCTGTTGCTGCTGGCCAGCCTCCTCTTCATCGGCGTCAGGCTGCTCGACTTCGTCGCCCGTTACGTGCAAACCTACTCGCTCGCCTGGCTCGGTCAGCACGTCCTCTTCGACATGCGCTCCGACATCTTCCGCAAAATCCAGCGCCTCCACCTGGGCTACTTCGACCGGACGCCGGTCGGCCGCCTGCTGACCCGCATCACCTCCGACGTCGACGCCATCAACCAGTTCATCACCGGCGGCCTGGTCGGGTTTCTGGCCGACCTCTTCATGCTCGTCGGCATCATGGGCTTCATGCTCTATCTGAACTGGCGCATGGCCCTGCTGGCCTTCGCGGTCATGCCGGTGCTGCTCTGGGCGACCACCCGTATCCGCATCGGCATGCGCGACGCTTACCGGCTGATGCGGATCAAGCTGGCGCGGGTCAACGCCGCCTTGCAGGAAAACCTGGCCGGCGTCGAGACCACCCAGCTCTTCGCCCGTGAAGAGCGGCAGGAGCGCCGTTTCGACCAGGTAAACCGCGAACTCCGCGACGCCTGGGTGCTGGTCATCTGGTGGTTCTCGATGTTCTACCCGATAGTCAGCTTCCTGGGCGAGGCGACCGTCGCCGCCATGATCTGGTACGGCGGCGGGCAGGTAATCCAGGGCGCCGTGACCTTTGGCCTGCTGGTGGCCTTTCTCGACTACGTCCGCAACTTTTTCAAACCCCTGCAAGACATGTCCGACAAGTTCAACATCTTCCAGGCGGCCATGGCCTCGGCCGAGCGCATTTTCAAGCTCCTCGACACTCCCGAGGAGGTCACCGACAAACCCGACGCCCTGCCGGTCGAGAAGTTCGCCGGCGACATCCGCTTTGAAGACGTCTGGTTCGCCTACAAGTCGCCGGGCGAGGAGGTGGATGCGGACGAGTGGGTCTTGCGGGGGGTCAGCTTCCACATCCGGCCGGGCGAGAAGGTGGCGCTGGTGGGGGCCACCGGCGCCGGCAAGACCAGCACGGTCAGCCTGATAGCCCGCTTTTACGACGTTCAGAAGGGCCGGGTGATGATAGACGGCCACGACGTGCGCGACTACCGCCAGCGCGACTTGCGGCGGGCCATCGGCATAGTCTTGCAAGACCCCTTCCTCTTCTCGGGCACCATCGAGTTCAACCTGCGCCTCGGCGACGAGACGATACCGGCGGCGCGGATAGTCGAGGTTTGCAAGTTCGTGGGGGCGCACGAGTTCATCCAGAAACTCCCCGACGGCTACCGGACGGTTCTGGGCGAGCGCGGCGCCGGCCTTTCGACCGGTCAGAAGCAACTGATCGCCCTGGCGCGGGCGGTGCTGCACAACCCCGACATCCTGCTGATCCTCGACGAGGCGACCGCCAGCGTCGACACCGAGACCGAGCGGCAGATTCAGCGGGCGATGGAGCGGGTCATGGAGGGGCGCACCTCGATTATCATCGCCCACCGCCTCTCGACGATCCAGGGGGTGGACCGCATCCTCGTCTTCCGCAAGGGGCGCATCGTCGAAGAGGGGACCCACGCCGAGCTGCTGGCCGCCGGCGGCTACTACGCCCGGCTTTACGAGCTGCAGTACGCCGAAGCGGGGTGAGACGGTGCGCCGCGGGCGGCCGGAGGCCGCCCGCGGCGCACGCAGCGTTCAGTAGCTGAGCTGGTAGAGGTAAAGGCCAAAGTCGTTGCTGCTGGCTACCAGCGCCCGGCCGTCCGGCGACCAGGCCACGTGCGCGAACGTGTAGCTGGAGCCGCGTAGCAAGAGAAGCAGCTCGCCGCTGGCCGCGTCGTAAACCTCGAGGCTGCCCCAGGTGCCGTCTACCTGATGGCCGGCGGCCGCCAGGTAGGC
>Ga0256914_1000158_pt1 | contig 64855 bp, 63 predicted proteins | sample HulkmetaG_FD_191571 | JGI IMG/M metagenome (GOLD analysis project Ga0256914, IMG submission 191571) | Hydrothermal chimney microbial communities from Main Endeavour vent field at the Juan de Fuca Ridge, Pacific Ocean - Hulk | ecosystem: Environmental > Aquatic > Marine > Hydrothermal vents ...
GAAAACCTCCTCTGGAAGCTTCGCTCTCCTGGTAGCCGTTACGAAGGGAGTTTCACCCGGGGTTTTGCCCCGGAACAGGATCTCGAGGAAAGGGAACCTGACTTTTGGGAAATTCGCTCAAGCCATCCCATGACTCAAGACAAAACAAGACAAAAACCCATCAACCAATCCCCAACACAAAACATACCTACCCCAAATCCTGTTTCTAAACCCTCTTTGATGGAAGGTTCTCCTACCCACCTAGAATCTATGCCAGAACATTCCCCGAGGATGGATACCCATACAACACCTATAGACCAGAGAGAGTCACCCACCCCGCGCCTAGAATTTATGCCAGAAGGGCATTCCCCTGGGATGGACACCCGTATGACACTTCCTGAAAGTAGCGAAGAATCTCCCTCGCTTCCTCTACCGGGAATGGGGGAAACAGGTGAGAGAAACTCCACACCTGATCGGGAGAATAGGGGAGGCCATCGGCGGTGATGAGAGGCCTTGTTCTTTTCTCGATGGGATTGATTTTCCTCTTCCTCGCGGCAAGCTTGTGGCTCTGGCAGTATCTCTCCTTCAAGTTTCTCTCCCAAGAGTTGCATCATCTCGAGCTCCTTTTGGAGACAATGGAGATAAAACGCCCCTTTCACCGAGACGGAATACTGGTCTGCCTTCTAGGCCCTGGAAAGACTCCCTGCCCTTGGAACTCCAAAGCCCTGGAACATGATCAAAAACTCGTCCGGGAGACAGAAAGCGTTGTCGTCAATTTACAACAAGGTTATCTCCTCAAACCTCAAGGAAAAGACCTCGTTCTACTCAAGATCTCAAATTCTTTGCCTGTTTCTACGCCTTGGCCTTGGTGGGGGTTGGTAGCCGGAGCAGTGGCATGTTTGTTGCTATCGTATGTCTATCAAAAGAAAGAGCGCCAAGAAGAGAAGATCTGTTGTGCTTGGCTGGCTGATTGGGTGGGCAAAGACTTGCAGGGCAAGGCCCTTTTGAGGGCCGCGGACGAAAAGGAAGAACAGATGCGCCGGCTCTTGGTGGAAAGAGAAAATGATCTTTGGCAGCTTCGACAAAAATATCAGGATCTCCAACAAAAATTGAGAAAAATGCAAGAAGATCTGGCCATGGCCCAACAAACCCTGCTTCAGACTGGAAGCCTCTCAGCCCTGGGTGAGTTCGCCGCAGCCATTTCCCACGAACTGAACAACCCTTTGGGTATCATCCTCGGCTTTACCCAGCATCTGCTTGAAGAAATTGCTCCGGACCATCCGCACTATCCCAAGCTGAAACGCATTGAAATCGAGCTGGAACGCTGTCAGAGGATCATCCGAGACCTTTTGACCTTTGCCAGACCAGCCCAACCCCACCGGAAAGAGATTGATATCAACGAATTCCTGGAAGAGCTGGTCAGGTTCATCTTTTTTGAAAAACCAGAGGGCGTTCAACTGGAATGCTTTCTGGAAGAAGGACTCCCCCGGATCTGGATTGATCCTGAACAACTCGAACAGGTCATCCTCAATCTCACCAAAAACGCCATCGAAGCCATGGCTGGGAAGGGGACTCTTACCATTGTCACCCGAAAGGGACAGCTTACCAGGCGCGATTGTTTTGAACTGGCCCTGCCCATCACTCAGCCCGGAGCCCTCGACCTGGTAAGACCATCCCAGGAATCCGGACGTATCCCCCAGCTCAAAACCGAATACCAACCCGGAGACCCCGCGGTGATCATCGAGGTTACAGACACCGGTCCAGGCATTCCAGAAGAGATCCGAGAAAAAATCTTCAATCCCTTCTTTACCACCAAAAAAGGAGGAACAGGTCTCGGCCTTTCTATTTGCTGGAAGCTCATCCGCCGCAACGGTGGTCTGTTGCGATGTCAAAGTTCTCCGGGGAAAGGGACCTCTTTTCTGATCATTTTGCCAGTAAACAAGGAGAGGGAAGATGGAAGAGAGGCTTAGAGTTCTGGTCATCGACGATGAGGAAGGATTTTGCGAACTCTTCGAAAGTCTCCTTAAAAAAGAAGGATTCGAAGTCATAACCACTACTGATCCCCAAAAAGGATTGGAGCTGGTCTACGAAGGGAAGGTTGATCTCGTATTCCTAGACCTTCGGATGCCGGATGTCGATGGCCTCACTCTCCTCAAATCCATCAAAGAACATGATGAAAACATCGTGGTCATCATGGTTTCCGCCTACGGGACCATCGAGACCGCGGTAGAAGCCATGAAATACGGGGCTTACGACTTTATTACCAAGCCCTTCCAGCGCAACGAGCTCCTCCGAATCACTTACAAGGCGGCGGAAAAGAGACGACTCCTGCTTGAAATGAGTCGTCTCAAACAGGAAATGCAGGAACGTTACGGCTTCGAGAACATCATCGGTAAGAGCAAGCCCATGCAGGAGCTTTTCGACCTGATTAAAAAGGCCGCCGAAACCCCTTACACCGTGCTCATCCAGGGAGAATCGGGTACCGGAAAGGAACTCGTGGCCAGGGCCATTCATTACAACAGTCCCCGAAAGGATAAAAAGCTGGTAACAGTTAACGTGGCCACACTTCAGGAATCGCTTCTCGAATCCCAACTCTTTGGTCACGTCAAAGGGGCCTTCACCGGCGCTTACAAAGACCAGCCTGGTTTTTTTCAAATCGCAGACGGAGGGACACTCTTTCTGGACGAAATCGCTGAAATGAGCCCCCGTATCCAGGCCAAACTCTTGAGAGCTATTCAAGAAAGAGAAATCGTGCCCCTAGGCTCCACTACCCCTATCAAGGTGGACGTTCGCATTATCGCCGCCACTAACAAAGACCTGCGCCAGGCCGTAGCCGAGGGTACCTTCCGAGAGGACCTCTATTATCGGTTAAGTGTGATCAACATCCGTATCCCGCCTCTGAGAGAAAGAAAAGAAGACATTCCCCTTCTGGCCATGCATTTTCTCAAAAAATATGCCCAGGAAGCCGGCAAGGACATCAAGGGTTTCACCCCCATGGCGATGGAACTCCTCATGAACTACGACTGGCCTGGTAACGTGCGAGAACTCGAAAATGTCATTCAATCAGCCATCTTTATCGAAACCGGAGAATATATTACTACTAAGTCTTTAAACTACGATGGCCGTTTCTCTTCTCTACCCCAAAGTGTCGTTTCCTCCAAAGAAGGTCTGTTGCCTTATGCCGAAGCCAAAAGGCGTTTTGAAAGAGAATACATCTTGCGGGCCTTGGAGGAATGCGGCGGAAACATCAGTTTGGTGGCGCGCAAGACGGGCATCATTCGAACCAACCTCTACAAGAAATTCAAAAAACTTGACATTGATCCCAAACAGATCCCTCGCTCAAGAAGTAAAAGCAACCGCTAATCTCTGATTGTCTTTCTCAAGAAACACTATGTAATCGACATCTGTTTCTAACAGACTACAGATCCCCCTCACAGACCCGCTGGAATTATTCAGACAAAATGGCATCTTTTTTGCTCAAAAATATCAGTGATGACAAGAATAATTTTTTTCAAAATACCGGAGAATTATTCGCGAAAAGAGGCCAGAGAGTTGAGTCGAACATATTTGCAAAAATTGTATGGCCATCAAAAACTGACAAAAGACCCTGCAGGAAAACCAAAAATTGGGAATGAATATATCAGTATATCTTACACAAGATCACTAGGATGTTTAGCTATATCGAACAAAAACATAGGAATAGACATAGAGTACATAGATCCAAAGTTCCCTTGGAGGGATCTAACTTGGATCCTTAAAAAATCAGAACTTAAAACCATAACAAAAGCCGAATATGAAAGACAAATAATTCTTTTTTTCAGAATCTGGACCATAAAAGAAGCATACCTCAAATTCATTGGAAAAGGTTTTCTGGTTTCACCAGAAGAAATAGAAATAAATACGAAAAATTTGTCTATCAAAGGTCACAAAGGAGTAAGTGTCTTTTCTCAACTATTAAAACTACAAAACGATTTGTTTGCCTTTGCTGTAGTTACAGAAGGAGGGATGGGGGATGGAAAGATTACACCATCTTTTTGAAGAAGCCTGTGATCGTTATCCCAAAAGGGTGGCTATCATTTTTAAAGAGAAAAGGGTCACCTATCGAGAACTTGACGCTTTGGCCAATCGTCTAGCTCGTTATTTACTTGCTATAGGCCTGAAACCTGACGATCGCATAGGTATCAATCTGAGACGTTCGATCTTCACTTACGCTTCCCTGTTGGCGATCCTCAAGATGGGAGGAGTATTTGTCCCCCTTGATCCAGAATTTCCAGAAGATCGGCGCTGTTTCATCGCAGAAGACGCCGATCTAAAGGCTATCCTGACCTCTTCGGATCTCGGTTCTCCTTCCTCCGATTTGAAAACTATCTTTTTGGACCAAATCCAAAAAGAGCTCGATTCTTTCTCTCCACAAAGATTATCAGCTGAGGAAAGGCCACCGTCTCAGGATAACCTCTGCTATATCATTTATACCTCTGGTACCACCGGACGCCCTAAAGGGGTGATGATCGAACACCCCAGTATCGTAAACTTTGTCCGGGTAGCCCGCCAGACTTACGGATTGCGTCCTGAAGACCGGGTATATCAAGGGATGACGATTGCTTTTGACTTCTCCATCGAAGAAATCTGGCTTCCTTTAACCCTTGGAGCCACTATCGTACCCGCTCCTCCGGAGAGAAGGCTTTTAGGACCAGAATTAAAAGAATTCCTTGAAAAAAAGGCGGTTACGGTGCTGTGCTGTGTACCAACGCTACTGGCCACCCTAGAACCGCCCATCCCCTCTCTCCGGCTTCTCATCGTAGGCGGTGAGCCTTGCCCCCAGGAACTGGTGGTCCGCTGGTGGAGGCCCGGCCTGAGAATTCTCAATACCTACGGCCCAACCGAAACCACTGTCACCGCTACTTGGTGCGAACTAAGACCCGGAAAACCCGTCACCATTGGGCGCCCGTTGCCCACCTACGAAGTATATCTCCTGGACAATGATCTCAAACCCGTGCCTCCTGGAGAAGTGGGAGAGATATGTATCGCTGGCCCAGGAGTGGCCCGCGGGTATTTGAATCGTGAAGATTTGAGCAGGAAAAAATTCGTCTCCCATCCTCATGACCCTACCAAAAGGCTCTATCGCACCGGAGATCTGGGACGTTTCAACTCCGAAGGGGAAATCGAATTTCTGGGCCGGATTGACACTCAGGTCAAAATTCGAGGATACCGAGTTGAACTCTCGGAAATCGAATCCGTTATCCTGTCTTTGCAGGAAGTAGAAAGGGTAGCGGTTTCCCTATGGAAGCCAACCGAAAACAGCACTGAACTCGTAGCCTATTGTACCCTTCGAAAAGGAACTTCCCTCCAGGAGTTTCGGCAAAAATTTTATGAATTTTTAAAGAAAAAGCTGCCATCTTACATGATTCCTTCATATCTCGAAATAATAGATGAAATCCCTACTCTTCCGAGTGGAAAAGTAGACCGTTCTAAGCTCCCAGCTCCACGAGGACCGCGTTTCGTCTTGAGAAGCAAAAAATTCGTTCCCCCTGAAACCGAACTGGAAAAAATCATCGCCCAGGCCTTTAGCAAAACCCTGGGCCTAGAAGAAGTCTCAGTAGAGGATGACTTTTTTGAGGATCTGGGAGGGCACTCCCTCCTGGCTGCACGCTTGGTCTCTTTGTTGAGACGCCATCCCGCATTAAGCAACCTCAGTTTGGCCGATATCTATCAGGCTCCTACGATCCGGGCCTTGGCTCACCGTTTAGAAGAAGAAACTTCCCGTGAGAGACCTTCCTTTTCTGAGGAAAAAAGATTTTGGCCAAGCCCAAGGAGAATCTGGCTCTGTGGATTGGCTCAAGCCGGGGGACTCTATTTCTATCTCCTTTTGTTGGGTCTTCCCGGACTCTTTTGTCTCTACCTGGCCTATCAACATCTGGAAGCCGGACAGGATTTATTAAGAGGAATCCTGCCTTTTCTAGCTCTGGGATTGATCGTAGAAATCCTTTGGTCTTTCACCCTCCCCCTGCTCGTCAAGTGGACGCTACTGGGACGTTTGCAACCAGGACGTTATCCTTTATGGGGCTGGTTCTATTGGCGCTGGTGGCTTTATCAACGCTCCTTAAGCCTTTCTCCCGTGGGGTATCTCAGTGCCACCCCCTTCATCAACCTTTATTTTCGTCTTCTGGGAGCCAAGATCGGACCACGCGTAAAACTCCGTACCCATCTCCTACACGGGCCCGATCTTATCTCCATCGGAGCCGGAACGACCATCTCTGATAGCACCCATCTCTTCGCCTATCAGATTCGGCAGGGCTGGATTCACTTTCAGAAAATTCACCTTGGCCGAAATTGCTTTGTGGGAAGCAATAGCGTTATCCTTCCAGGAACCAAGATGGAAGACGAAGCCTTCTTGGGACACCAGTCCCTTCTGCCAGAAGGGGCTAGGATACCCGCCCGGCAGACCTGGTGTGGTTCTCCCGCCAGCCCCTATCGGGATCCAGAACTTGAAGCCTTGAGAGACTTCCCTCCCAGCTCCCAAGGGCTCCTGGCCTCGGTGGGGAGCTTTTTCGGTTTCCTGTTTGCGGTCCCCCTCTCCTTGCTGGTGCCGGTGATCTGCCTGATTCCAGGAATCCTGATCCTCCGGACTGCTTCGCATTATCTGGGAAAGGCCTTCTGGGTGGCCTCCCCTCTAGCCGGACTTTCGTTCGTACTCAGCCTCTGCCTGGTCATTATCACGAGCAAGAAGATCCTTTTGCCACGTGTCAAACCCGGCACCTACCCCCTTCACAGCAGTTTTTATTTGCGCAAGTGGTTCTTTGATCGCCTGATGCGTACCTCTTTGGAGCTAACGGATGCCCTGTATGCTACCCTCTATCTTCCGCCTTTCCTGCGGTGCCTGGGGGCCAAAATTGGAGCTTGGACAGAAATCTCCACCATTGCTCATATCACACCGGACCTACTGGTTATCGACGACGACAGTTTTCTGGCGGATGCCGCCCATATCGGCCCAGCCACAGTTTATGGTGAACACATCCGGGTTCGAAAAACCATCATTGGCAAACGCACCTTTGTGGGCAATAGCGCCTTTGTCCCGGAAGGTACGGTCCTCCCAGACGATTGCCTGATAGGGGTCCTTTCCGTACCCCCAAAAGAGGGTCTCCGGCCTGGAACCACCTGGCTGGGTTCTCCGGCCCTCTATCTCCCTCGACGGGAAGAAAGTCAGCCCTTCCCCGAACACCTGACCTTCCGGCCAACCAGAGAACTCTATCTAAAACGACTGTTCTATGAATATTTCCGTGCCACCTTGCCTTCTAGCCTATACTTTCTGGTCTTCGGTATTGTTTTTGAGATCCTGACGGTTTGTTTCGACCACCTCTCCTTTCTCCTTACTGCAGCCCTCACGCCCTTCCTACTTTTGGGAAGCAGCCTCTTGCTCCTGGCTTTTGTCGCGAGTCTCAAAAGACTTCTTGTCGGAACCTATCGCCCCAGAGTCGAACCACTCTGGAGCATCTTTGTGCGTCGCTCGGAACTCATCACAGGTCTTTACGAAAACGTAGTAGTGCCAGCCTTACTCCTTCATCTCCTTGGAACTCCCTTTGCCGGGTGGGTCTTGAGAGTCATGGGAGCCAAAATTGGTTCCGGTTGTTTGCTAGAAACCACTTACCTCACAGAATTCGACCTGGTAGAAATAGGCGACTACAGCGAAGTAGGCCCCATGGTCTCTTTGCAAACCCATCTTTTTGAAGATCGCGTAATGAAAATGTCCCGGGTCAAAATAGGCCGGGCCTGCTCTATCGGCCCTCGGGCCGTGGTGCTATATGACTCGGTCTTAGAAGATGGTGTTCGTCTCGAAGGGTTGAGCTTGGTAATGAAGGGCGAAAGGCTGCCTCGGGGGACCCGATGGTGTGGGACTCCGGCTCGCCGCTGGGGAGGCTCATCCCTTTGCAGGGGGAATCTCAAGATCGCCTGTCAAAAAGAAAAAAACGCGATACTTTAAGATTTCACGGCGTGGTAAAGGGCGTCTCGTTCTACGGGTTCAAAGCCCGCTTCGCGAATGAGACGCTCGATTTCTTCCCTGGACAAGGCCTTTTCTTCTTCGGCCCCTGAAAATTCACTGATCTTCTCTTCCAAAACAGTGCCGTGTAGATCATCGGCTCCGAAATGGAGAGCCACTTGAGCCAGTTTGAGACCCATAAAGACCCAGTAAGCCTTAACATGGGGAATATTGTCTAGCATGAGACGGGAGACAGCTATCATTTTGAGGTCTTCAAAGCCTGTAGTAGGGGCCACTTCTTTGCGCAGATAGGACTTCTGGGGGAGGAAAGGCAGCGGAATGAAGCAGAGAAAACCTTTGGTTTCATCCTGAAGATCCCGCAAGGCAAGGAGATGTTCCAGGCGTTCTTCGTAAGTCTCCAAATGCCCGTAAAGCATGGTGGCGTTTGAAGGAATGCCAAGTTGGTGGGCCAGGCGTGTGATTTCAAGCCACCTCTGGCCGGTGATCTTCTCTGGACAGAGTTTTTGACGAATGCGTTCCGAAAAAACCTCGGCCCCACCCCCGGGAAGACAGGAAAGCCCCGCTTCCTTGAGATCAAGCAGCACTTCTTGCACCTCTTTACCAGCTATTTTGGCAAGATGATCTATCTCCACACATGTAAAGGCCTTGATTTGGGCCTGGGGTAGGGCCTCCTTTACGGCTCGCAGAAGGTCGAGATAGTATTGGTAAGGGAGATCTGGATGAAGCCCTCCCACGATATGGACCTCTCGAATTGGTCCCCTGCTTTTAAGTTTTTGGAGGGCTTCTTCGATGCTCAATTCATAGGCTTCCGGGTGCCCTTTGGGCCGTCCGAAAGCACAAAATTTACACAAGTTGAGACAAACGTTGGTATAGTTGAGATGACAATTGAAGACGTAAAAAACCTTCTTGCCATGGAGACGCTCTTTGACCCTGGAAGCCATAAACCCCAATCCTAGGAGATCGGAAGTCTCAAAAAGACGCCGACCATCTTCCAGGGTGAGGCGCTCTCCAGCTTGAACCTTTTCCCAAATGAAGAACAGATCGCGATCCGTAAACGAAAACATATCTTAGGGGCTAACAGATGATTCTTAAAGTAGCAAGGGGCCAAAAAGCCCTGTATAGTAAGGACATGCGTTTGTCTTTTGGGGAGGAGGATTTTTTCCGACAGGAAAGAGAAAAGGCTCGTAAACTGAGAAAAACTCGGTGGTGGCGGAAAAAATGTGCTCATGGACGCTGTTACTATTGCGGACGTCGGGTGAAACCATCCGAGCTTACCATGGACCACCTTATCCCTTTGGCCCGTGGTGGGCGTAGCGTGCGCGAGAATCTGGTTCCTGCTTGTAAAGAATGCAATAACAAAAAGAAATATCTCCTACCTTGGGAATGGGAAGAATATCTCGCCAAATTGAAAGAAAACTCCGGAGAAAAGAGATGAAAGGACGTATTTTGGCCTTTTTTCTGCTTTTGATCCCTTTTCTCTGGCCTCATTCTTTGGAGGCTCAGACCGAGACGACCTACGTAATAGGTCCCAGTGACGTCTTGGAAATTATCGTCTGGAAGGAACCAGATTTTTCTAGAGAAGTAACTGTGAGACCCGATGGACGCATCACCCTCCCTTTGATTGACGATGTCTTGGCTGCTGGCAAGACCCCCATGCAGCTCAAAAGCGAACTAGAAAAACGGCTCAAAGAATATATCGATCTCCCGGTAGTTACGGTGATTGTTAAAGAACTGAACAGCAAACGTTATTACATGATTGGAGAAATCGCCCGTCCAGGAGAATATTTGCTCAGCAAGCCCATGACCATTCTGCAGGCCCTGGCCGTGGCAGGAGGTTTCACCGAATGGGCCAAAAAAGACAAAATAATGGTCATTCGTACCAATAATGCTCAACAAGAGATTTTGCGTTTTAACTATGAAGAAGCCACTAAAGGTCGGAAGGTCAACGATTTTTATCTCAAAGCCGACGACATTATCTTAGTGCCATGAAAAAATATCTGTTTTCTTTTCTAATTTTGCTATTACTACCAGGAGCAAGTCAGGCGGAGAAACATTTTTATAGCGTAGACTTATCTGCTTCTACCGAATATACTGACAACTTATATCTTACAGAAGAAGACAAAGAGGAAGACTGGACCTCTCTTTTCGGCGGAAGATTCTCTGCTTCCAGGTCTTCTCGCATATCAGATCTTTCGTTTCAATACGATTTTGAAAGGGCACAATACTGGCGCTATTCCAAAAACAACACGAACCGTCACTCCTTCACTCTTTCCTATTTTCGATCAATATCGAAACACATAAATTTTTCTTTCAGCAATAATTATTACCGCTCAGAAGAACCTATAGAGCGAAATGAGGAGATATTCCGCGAGCGCAAAGGAAAACGGGAAACATATTATCGATACACTGCTTCTGGACATCTCTCTTATGAATTCTGGAAAGATAGCGCCCTAGATTTAGGTGCTTCGCTAAATTATCTTCAAAACAAAGATCCAACCGTAGAAGATTCCCGCATTTATAGCGAATTCATTCGGATTCATAAAGATTTTACTCGCTATTTTGCAAGTCTCGGTTTTACTTTTACTCAAAGAGAGTTTGAAACTGAAAATCCCGTCAACACTTGGGGAATCAATTCGTCTTTTGGTTATAGGCTAGCACATAACAAACACATTTCTTTAAATTTTTCAGCAGAACGAACCCAAGAAATTGGCCCAGATGCTGAAGATTACTGGACATATAACAGCAACATTGCATACACTTACTCTCCCACAATAGATCAAACTTATGGCTGCTCCTTGGGGTTTTATTATCGTAAAGCAGACGGATCATCAGACAAAAACAAGGGCATCACATACAGTCTTAATTATGCCAAACACTATAAACACACCTCTTTCTCCATTTCCGGCAGCGGAGGCTACACTTATGAATATGGAGAAGCCGAAAATAACGGATTCACAGAATATTACCTCATAAATGGTTCAATTTCCCATCAATTCTCCAGAACTTTATCAGGATCACTTGGAGCTTATTACAGAATAGAAGATTTCAAACAGAGAGAGAATAAACAAACAAAGACCTATTCATTTTCAGCGGGACTTCACAAGAAACTCCTTAAAAAACTTTCCCTGTCCGTCGATTATAATTATAGAAAGGCTGATGCGGACGTCGAAAGAGATTCTTATACGGAAAACGTAATAACTATCAAACTCGTATACAATCTCTGGCAGGGTAAATCGATATGGTAGGAGAAGGCACACAACAACAGCAGATAGATATTTATCAAATTCTTGCTTTTCTCTGGCGTCGGAAATGGCTTATCATTTTCATTTTTATTCCTATTTTTGCCCTGGCTGAGCTCTACACGCTTCGTGCCCCGAGGATTTATCGGGCCCAAATTACACTTTCTATTGTGCCCCAGAAAGTCCCTCCTTCTTATGTAAAATCTACTGTTTCCGGAGATCTTGAGGCCTTCATTCATTCTATTTGGCAGGAAATTACCAGTCGGCGAAACCTAGAGATGCTCATCAAGGAATACAACCTATATCCCCATCTGGTAGAACGGCTACCAATGGAATCCGTGGTGGAACGCATGCGGCGTGCCATCAAAGTCACTCGCCCCCGGGGCGGACGCCGCAACGTATTCATCATCAGTTTCGAATACACTGAGCCCCAGCTCACGGCCAAGGTGGTCAATCGGATCGCTAACATCTTCATCGAAGAAAACCTCAAACTTCGTGAAGAACAGGCCAAAACCATTACAGCCTTCTTAGACGAAGAACTTCGCCGCATTGAAAAGGAATTGCGAGACCGGGAACGGCGTATCCAAGAATTCAAAATCAAATACATGGACGAACTTCCTGAACAGAAACAATCCATCATCGCCACCCTAGATCGGCTTCAGAAAGAAAGTGAGGCCTTGCAGATGCGCAAGCAAATGCTTGAAGATCGCCGGGTGGCCATCCTGGAACAACTAAAGATGGCTCAACAGCTAGCTTCCTCGCAGGCTGCTTCTTTTATCGAATTGGATGAAGGATCAGGAGAGGACACCTCTTATAATTCTGATCTCGAGGCCCTAGAAGCGCAATATAAGGCCCTTCTCATGAAGTACACGGAAAAACATCCTGATGTGCAGCGCTTAAAGAAGATCATCGAAGCTAAGAAGAAGGAACTAGCCGCTCAGGAAGAAACGGCCCCCTCTGAAGAGGAGCCCTCTCAAGAAGAGCCTGGCCCCGGAATAGACGTTACCGCCCAGTTTCGAGCCCAGCTTGAAAGCATTGACGCGGAGATTAAGCGCATCAACGAAGCTTATCAAAAGATTCAGCAACAGATCAAAATCTACCAAACGAGACTGGAGAACATCCCCCGGCGGGAGCAGGAACTCAAAGACATGGCCCGTGACTATTCAAACCTGATGGACACCTATCGGATGCTCATGGACAAAAAAATCCAGGCCGCTATGGCAGAGACCCTTGAGAAGCGCCAGCAGGGAGAACAGTTCAAGATCATCGATCCCGCCAGGGTTCCAGAAATACCGGTCAAGCCCGATGCCAAAAAGATCCTCTTCATGGGTTTTGTGGCTGCTTTGGGAGCGGGTATTGGTTTGGCTTTTGTCCTCGAATTCTTCCTTGACCGGCGCATCTACGATCCTGGACTCCTTGAGAAGCAACTAAACGTACGGGTCTTGGCCACTATTCCCAAGGTTGTAATGCCTCGGGAAAGACGCCGGGCCTTAATTAAATCTTTTCTCCTTTCCGGAATAGCCCTTTGTGGGTTGGTGGCTAATGCTGCCCTGCTAGTCTTGGCCCTCAAGGGCTATACGTTGTGATATTTCGATGCACTTCAAACACTTTGGACTGGAGAAAAATCCCTTTGAAATTACGCCTGACCCCGAATTTCTCTACCTCGGAGAGAAACACCGTGAAGCCCTCTCGCACCTCACTTACAGTGTCATGGCCCAAAAACCCTTCCTCCTTCTCACCGGTGATATCGGGGTAGGGAAGACCACTATCCTCCATTATTTTCTTCACACCCTCAAACAGAAAGAAAATCTCTACGTAGTTTCCATTTTCAATCCCAAGCTCACCATTAAAGAATTCTACTATCTCCTGGCAGCGGAGCTCGGATGGAGAGGGCGTGTCGTGAAATCGCATTTTCTCATCAAGTTTCGTCACCATCTCTTGGAACTCTTCCGTCAGGGGAAAACCTTGGTCATCGTTATAGATGAAGCGCAAGCAGCCCCCAACGACCTACTGGAAGAGATCCGCCTTTTGGCCAACCTCACCGAGGGTGAACAGGGGCTGGTGATCATCCTGGTAGGGCAACCAGAATTGCTCAAAAAGCTTTCCTCAAGGGAACTTTACTCCCTCCAGCAACGCTTTTCTTATCGTTATCACCTGGGGCCCTTTGATTCTAAAGAAGAAGTGTCCGAATATCTCATCACCAGAATCCTTCGAGCTGGAACTCCCAAGAGTCGCGTCTTCACAGACGAGGCCATCGAGCTCATTTACCGCCATTCCCGAGGCATTCCTCGTTTGATCAACATCATCGCCGATCACGCCATGATGGAAGCCTATCTCAAAGGGGAGGCCGTAGTAGACGGCAACACGGTCCGAGAATGTCTCCCTGAAATTGCCCATCTCCTCGAAGAACATGACGAAATTCCTCTTCCTCCTCCCCCAAAGTTGCGCTCTTCCAAGAAAAGGTATTTAGTAATACTTCTCTTCTTGCCGATTATTTTATTGCTCCTATGGCTTTTTAAGGATGAAATTCTCTCTTTTTGGAGGCTCCATTGGGCAAGTTGACCCGTTTCCTCACAAAGGCTGGAGAGGAACGTCGCAAACCTAACAATCATCATGCCGTAGTAGAGGTGACGGTACCTGAAGGGCTAAAAGAGGTTAAACTTACTGACGTTGAACCTCGCCTTCTTACCTTTCATGACCCCGAAAGTCTCGTGGCAGAAAACTTTAAGATCCTTCGCAGCCACATCCTCCATCCCCGCACCGGCCTTCCTTCCAAGCTAATCATGGTCACCAGCAGCGTTCCAGGGGAAGGTAAGACCTACGTGGCCCTCAACCTGGCCTTTTCTTTTGCTCGCAGCGTCCCCACCTTGCTGGTAGAAGCAGATCTACGCCATCCAAGTTTTACGGAGTATCTGGGTGTTCCTTTCGAAGAGGGTCTCAGTGAATATTTCCTCGGACAGAGATCCCTCACCGAAATCGTCTACCGTACAGATTTTGCAAATCTTTATCTCATACCTTCAGGACGTGAACTGTCCCTGACCAAAGACGTCTTCAGTTCCGAAAAACTGGTAGAATTCCTTGACGATCTTCGGCATCATTTTCCCAAGTTTTACCTCATTTTTGATTCCGCTCCGGTACTCTTGGCCTCCGAAACCCTTTCTCTTTCTCGTCTCATTGACGGGGCTCTGCTGGTAGTACGATATGCCTATTCGGAAAAGGGTATCGTAGAAGAAGCCCTCGAAAAACTCGGGCGCTCTAAGGTCCTGGGGCTAATCTTCAACGCCTTTAACATTTCCTCCCTGAACCTCATCTCTTCCAAATTCAAATATTATCGTTACACTAACCGTTATTATCGCTATCACCGATGATAAGAGTCTTTCATCGCTACTATCCAGCTAGAAAACTTATTTTCTTTATCACCGAAACCTTTCTCATCTTTGCCGCCATTCTCATCGCTTTTTATTTGCGTCTGGGCTATATTCCCTCAAACATTTATGTGCCCTCTTTTTTGGCCAAATTCTTCCTGATCATCTTTACCCTCCAGCTCTGGCTTTACTATTTCGATCTCTATACTTTTCGGGAAGAACATTCCCTCTACGACATGGCCGCCAATCTCCTCCAGGCCATTGGGATGGCTACCTTCTCCGTAGGTCTCATCTACATGGTCTTCCCACAATTGATGGTCAGCAATTGGTCCTTCATGCTCTTTCTGCTGGTAGTGATCATCCTGGCTGTTTCCTGGCGCCTGGTCTATTTCTTCTTCTTGAAGAACGGCTTTTTGTCAGAACGTGTGGCCATCTTGGGCATCTCGGAACTGGCCAAAAACATCTTAGAAGAGATCCACAACCAGCTAGACTGCGGTTTCCGGGTGCCCCTTATCGTGGCCAACCCCGAAGAAGTCGAACGGGCTCAAAAGGAACTCTTACCCCTGACCCGGGGACCCGCCCAGGTGGAAACCGATATTTCCCGCCTTTACGAACTCTGCCATCGGTACCGGGTAAAAAAGATTGTGGTTTGTCTGGAGGAAAGGCGCGGGGCCCTTCCGGTTGAGGAGCTGCTCGAATGTCGCATGAGGGGACTAGACGTGGTAGAAGGGGAGACCTTCTACGAACATCTTGCCGGGAAGATCATCGTAGAGAAGATCAGACCCAGCTGGCTCATCTTTCACGGAGGCTTCGCCAAACCGCGCCATACCCTGCTCTTCAAGCGCCTCCTCGGCATCTTCTTCTCTTCGATCGGACTCCTTCTCTCCCTTCCCCTGATCATTTTGGTAGCCATCCTGATCAAAATCGATTCTCCAGGGCCGGTGCTCTTCGTCCAAGAACGAGTGGGTAAAGATGGTAAGGTGTTTAAGCTCTACAAGTTCCGCTCCATGCGTACGGACGCTGAAAAGGACGCACCCAAATGGGCCAAAGAAAACGATCCCCGCGTCACCAGAGTAGGACGCATCATTCGCAAGTTGCGTATCGATGAAATTCCCCAGATGTGGAACGTACTCAAAGGAGACATGGCCTTTGTTGGCCCCCGCCCCGAGCGCCCCTATTTTGTGGAAAGACTACGCCAGAAGATCCCCTTCTACGACCAGAGACACACGGTTCAACCTGGTATCACCGGCTGGGCCCAAATTTGCTATCCTTATGGGGCTTCAGACAGGGATGCTCTGGAAAAGCTGAAATACGACCTCTATTACATCAAATACATGTCCACCATGTTTGATCTTTATATCATCTTCAAGACGGTAAAAATAATCCTTTTTGGAGAAGGAGCCCGCTAATGTGTGGCATTATTGGTTATGTAGGACAAAGGGCTGTCATTCCCATCCTTTTAGAGGGTCTCAGACGTCTGGAATACCGGGGTTATGATTCCGCGGGAATCGCTGTACTAGACGGAGACCGCATCGAAGTCGTACGAGCCCTCGGCAAACTCGTTAGCCTCCAAGAAAAGGTGGCAGAATACGGCAAGAATCCCAGAGGAATTGGTCTCGGACACACCCGATGGGCCACTCACGGTGAACCATCGGAGTGGAACGCCCATCCTCACGGAGACTGTGCCCGGGAACTGGTAGTGGTGCACAATGGCATCATCGAGAATTACCATCAATTGCGAAACGAGCTCGAAGCCCGGGGACACGTCTTTCTTTCTCAGACCGACACCGAGGTCCTACCCCATCTTATCGAAGAGGCCCTGGAAGAGACCACGGACCTGATCGAAGCGGTTCGGCGGGCCCTCAGCCGGGTAGAAGGGGCCTATGCCATGGGTGTCCTTTGGAGCAAGGCCCCCGAAACTCTGGTAGCAGCACGCCATCAGAGCCCGCTGGTCATCGGTTTAGGGCAGGGGGAAAACTTCATTGCTTCCGATATACCCGCGGTCTTGCCATGGACTCGAGAGGTGCTCTTCCTGGAAGATGGGGAGATGGCCATCCTCACCAAAGAAGGATGTAAATTGTTCAATATCGAGACCGGAGAGGAGATCAAGCGTCCCTCGGTCACCATTCAGTGGGACGCTACCATGGCCGAGAAGGCCGGGTTTCGCCATTTCATGCTCAAAGAAATCTACGAACAACCTCAGGCGGTACTCAACACCTTCCGAGGACGACTTGATCCCGAAACCGGTGAGGTCAACATCCCTGAAATCGGCCTTTCCCCTGAAGAGATCCAAAAACTGGAAAAGATTTGTATTCTGGCCTGTGGTACCTCCTATCACGCCGGCCTCGTCGGCAAATATCTCTTCGAGCGCTGGGTCAAGATACCCGTAGAGGTGGACCTAGGCTCGGAGTTTCGATACCGGGACTTCCTCTTGAGTCAGAATTCTCTTGTCATCCCCATTTCACAATCGGGAGAGACCGCTGATACTCTGGCCAGTCTGAGACGGGCCAAAGAGGTAGGTGCTCGAGCTATTGCTATCTGCAACGTACTGGGCAGCACCATCACTCGCGAGTCGGATGGAACCATTTACACCCATGCTGGTCCCGAAATAGGAGTGGCTTCCACCAAAGCCTTTACCAGTCAGTTGACCGCCCTTCTCCTGCTCACTATCTACTTGGGACGCCTCCGAGGGACCCTTTCTCTAGAAGAGGCAAAGCGTCTAGCCCGTGCCCTGCTCAAGCTCCCTCAACAAATTGAGGAAATTATCGAAAAAACCCATCCCCTCCTCAAGGAGATGGCCTATGATTACCACAAAAAGAACCACTTCCTCTATTTGGGACGCAACATCCTCTTTCCAATCGCTCTAGAAGGGGCCCTGAAGCTCAAGGAAATTTCCTACATCCACGCCGAAGGTTACGCCGCTGGAGAAATGAAACACGGTCCCATCGCCCTCATCGATGAAGAGATGCCCGTGGTGGTGCTGGCCCCATCTAATCATCACGTTTACGAAAAGATGGTCAGTAACATTGAAGAAGTCCGCTCTCGCCGCGGACAAGTGATCGCCTTTGGAACACAGGGTGACGAAACCCTTCCTCGTATGGCCACTGAGAGCATCTTTTTGCCCTCTTGTGAATGGGAAGTCTCCCCTATCATCTATACCATCCCCTTGCAACTTTTGGCTTATGAAGTAGCAGTTATACGGGGCTGCGACGTGGATCAACCTCGCAACCTCGCCAAAAGTGTAACCGTGGAGTAGAAGATGACGGAAGCCGTTCTGGTGACGGGAGGTGCGGGTTTCATTGGTTCCCACCTGGTGGACCGACTCCTGGAGCGCGGAGAAGAAGTGGTGGTGGTCGATGATTTCAACGACTATTACTCTCCTAAACTCAAATGGCGCAATCTGTCCCGAGCCCTCAAAAACCCCCGTTTCCACCTCGAACAGGGCGACATCCGCGATTTTCCCTTCCTGGAACGGGTCTTCAAACGTTATTCGCTAAGATTGGTGGTTCACCTGGCTGCCCGGGCCGGAGTACGCCCCTCGGTGGAAGATCCCGTCCTTTATGAAGAAGTAAATGGCCTGGGAACCACCCATCTCCTCGAATTATGTCGCCGTTTCAAGGTGCCCAAATTTGTTTATGGAAGTTCTTCTTCGGTTTATGGCTACACGAACAAAGTGCCTTTTTCCGAAGAGGACTGCTCTGACCGTCCGGCTTCCCCTTACGCTGCCACCAAGCGGGCCAACGAGCTCATCTGCCACGCCTATCACCATCTCTTTGGCCTGAAGGTGATTTGTCTACGATTCTTTACCGTCTATGGGCCACGTCAGCGGCCAGAGATGGCTATTCATAAATTCACGCGTCTTATCGATCGAGGGGAAGAGATTCCGGTGTTTGGCGATGGCTCTTCCAAAAGAGACTACACTTACATTGACGATATCATTCAAGGTGTCCTGGCTGCCATAGATAAAGATTTCGATTACGAGATATTCAACCTGGGGGAATCTCAGGTCACGGACCTTCTTACCCTCATCCACCTCATTGAAGAGAACCTGGGCAAAAGGGCCCGTCTCAAGTTCCTGCCCTTTCAGCCGGGAGATGTGCCCATTACTTACGCTGACATCTCCAAGGCCAAAAAACTCCTGGGTTATCAACCCCGGGTTCCCATTGAGGAAGGAATCAGACGCTTCATTGTCTGGTATAAGACCGAGGCCCGCGATCTCCTCTGATTTTTTTCCTCTCTTTTCTTTGAACAAAATTTTGGTAAGGTTGGGGCAAAAGGGGGTCAGATTATGCTTGTGAAAAAGTTTTTGTCTCCTTCACCCAAAAAAATCGCCGATAAACACCTATTACCGGAAGAAACCATCGCCTGGGTCGAAGAGCGTTTTCGATCCTCGGCCCGAGGGGTATTTCAGGAGTTGAGGCGCATCGACAAAGGGCGCCTGGGCATCCCGGTATATATCAGTCTTTACGGAGCAGAAGGCCTTTCGGTAACAGGACGCCTGAAACAGATGGGCAAAGGAGCCACAGACATCCTGGCCCGTGCCAGCGCCCTCATGGAGCTCGTAGAGCGTTACAGTCTTTTCAAGACCGTAAAAACTGGTTCCTTCCCTCTTGGCACGCTGGAAAAGACTGAAAACGCCATCCCAGCAGAAATCCTTCTGTCTTCGGTGGTAGACCCCCACGAGGACTATGAAGCCCTAGAATTGGCCCGACGCGTGCTCCCCCGGATACCTTTTCACCTGGCCACTGCTCTCGAACTCCCATCCAAACGTGAAACAAAGGTCCCCTTCTTCTGGTTCTGGCTCCTTTACGAATTCAATGGTTCTGCCGCTGGCAATACCTACCCCGAGGCCTCGGTTCAGGCGATTTGCGAATTGATCGAACGTCACGCCTCAGCTCTCACCACCTGGACGAAGGGCCCTTTCAAGGCCGTGATCCCAGACCGCATTGGTGATGAAACCAGGGCCTTGCTCAAGTGCTTCGAGGACCTGGGAGTAAAACTTTATCTCAGAGACTTCACCTTTGACCTGCCTGTGGCTACCATCGGGGCCTTGGCTTATGACCCAAGCACCTATCCCCATCGTTCAGAGATCGTCTATACGGCTGGCACGGCCACCAGCCCGGAAAGGGCCTTGATCCGTGCCCTGACAGAAGTGGCTCAATTAGCCGGCGACTTTGACACCGATGGTAAATATCTGGAAAGTGGTTTGCCCAAATTCGCTACCCTCGAAGAAGCCAGTGTGATCACGAATCAGGCAGGAGAAATTCCGCTTTCGTCTCTTCCCGACCTTTCGTCCCCGGACCATTTAGAAGAGCTGGAAAAGCTGGCCGAAGCCCTCAGGGCCCAAGGCTTTCATCTTTACCTGATAGATCTTGCGGTTCCGGAATTAGGTGTCCCGGCGGTTTATGTTATTCTAACCGGGGCCCACTTTCGGGAAAGGCTCTTTATCTCACCACTTTACCAGCTAGTTCGCACGATAGCCCTTTACCTTCCACGCCACGAAGCCCTTCGCATCCTTCGGGCCCTTGACCAGGAAATAGATCGCTATTACGTGGCCACTTATCTTGGCCAGCTTTTGGCTGAAGAAGACGAGCTCTCTGCCGCTGAAGAAGCCTTTCAAAAGGCCCTTCGTCTTTCTCCACCCGCTGAAGACCGACCTGCTGTCTATTGTCATCTGGCTCACGTAGAACTCAAACGAGGACGCTTCGTAGAAGCAGAGAAAACCGCGGAAAAGGGTCTTTGTCTAGTGGAGATCCCTGAACTCTACAATATCCTGGGCACCGCACGTTTCAAACAGCGAAAAATTCCCGAAGCCCTTGAGGCTTACCTACGGGCCCTTGAACTAAATCCAGAAGGGGCCATAGATTACGCCAATGTGGGAGCCTGCCTTTCCGCTATGGGACTAAGAGAAGAGGCCGAAAAGTTCTTTGAAAGTGCCCGGCTCCTCGATCCAAATCTGGATCTTGAACCTTATCGTCGGGCCACAGCTTAGGAGGAAGACATGTACAAACGTATCCTTGTGTTACGCTTTCCAGCTGAAATTGTCGATCAGCCCATTGTTTACCGTCTGGTGAAGGATTTCGATCTCTCCTTCAACATTCTCAAAGCCACTATCCTCCCTGGCAAAGAAGGCCTGATGATCATCGAATTGGCGGGACATCCCAAAAATTTCAACAAAGGGCTGGCCTATCTTCGAGAACTCGGGGTCGAAGTGAAAACCATCGGCCAGGAGATCCAGCGCAATCAGGAGCGGTGTATCCATTGCGGGTTTTGCACCGCCGTTTGTCCCACCGGGGCCTTACACGTCAACCGAAACACCATGGAAGTAGAATTTGATCCGGATCGCTGTTCGGGATGCGAACTCTGCGTAACCACCTGTATCGTCAGGGCCATGGAGGTGCGCTTCGGAGAACGGGTAGCGGAACTAGGCTGACATGATCGCCGTGGCTCTAAGCGGGGGCGCTGACAGTGCCTTTACCGCCTATCTCTTGCGTCAAAGACATGAGGTCTTTGGGCTTTTCGCCTTGCTGGCCCAGGCTGATCCAGAACGAGAAATAGCCCGTGTCCGAAAGATCTGTCAAAAACTCTCCATCCCTTTGGAGGTGGTAGATCTTCGAGAAATCTTTCATCAGCGAATCATTGGTTATTTCAAAGAAGCCTATCGACAAGCCAAAACCCCCAATCCGTGCATCGTCTGCAATCGGGAAATCAAGTTCGGCCTCCTGTTAGAAAAGGCCTTGAACCTAGGGGCGGAAAAATTGGCCACCGGGCACTACGTTCGTCTCTTCTGGGATGGAGAACACGAGTGCTATCTCCTGCAAAAAGGGGTAGATCCAGCCAAGGATCAATCCTACTTTCTGGCCCTTCTTCGTCAGGAACAGCTGGAGAAGGCTGTTTTCCCTTTGGGGACGTGGCGCAAGAGAGAGGTCATCCGGGAAGCCGTCAGACTTGGTCTTTTTGAACTTACGGCCCCGGAGAGCCAGGAAGTCTGTTTCATTCGAGGAGACTATCGAGAGTTATTCAAAGATGAAGACTTCCCTCCCGGAGAGATTGTCACCCTTTCGGGCCGGGTAGTCGGTCGTCATCGGGGTCTTTTTGCCTACACCATCGGGCAGCGCCGAGGACTGGGGGTAAGGCTTGGAAGGCCCTATTACGTGGTAGCACTTGATCCCGAAAGGAATCGAGTAATCATTGGTCCCAAAAGGTATCTAGCCCGACGCGAACTCCTGGTTGAGAGACCGCATTTGGTCTGTCCCAGAAGAGGGCTCCCGGAAAGGGCCCTGGTAAGAGTCCGCTATCGTCACCAGGAGGCTCCGGCCTGCCTCGAACCTCAAAACGGTCTCCTCAAGATTACTTTTCAACGGCCTCAACAAGCCATCACTCCAGGACAATTCGCCGTCTTTTACGATGGAGAGCTCGTCCTTGGCGGAGGCGAAATCTGTCGAATCCCAGAAGGATAAGGGGTCGGTTATGAATGAACTCAAATGGGATCGTAAGAGATTTCTTCAAGAAATCGACGGAGATTTGGAAATGGGCGAGGAGCTCCTGAATCTCTTCCTTGAGTCGGCCCGGGAACTGCTCAAAGAGATTGAAGAGGCCCTTCGGGCCAAGGACCTCCTGCGGGCCTGTGAAAGGGCACACAGTCTCAAAGGGGCAGCGGGAACCGTGCACCTGGAAGCCATTCGGGAGGAGGCTTTTGCATTGGAGACCGCACGCCATCCTGAAGAAGCCTGGCAACACCTTAGACGTTTGAAAGAACTATTCCAGACTTTCCAGGAGAAGGCCGAAGGATCCATGTCCTGGCGTGAACTTTTGGATTGATCCTTGCCGCCTGCCGGTCTTTCGGATAAAAGGAACTTATGATTGTAAAAGATGCTTGGCCTTACGTCCTGATTCCCGGGGCCCTGGGCGCCCTTGTTGGTCACTTCACCAGAAAGAAATCCCTCCTTTACACTGGCCTGGGAGTTTCCACGGCCATGGCGTATTTCTTCCGCGATCCCGATCGCTATCCACCTTTTGATCGGGAAGTCATCCTGGCCCCGGCAGATGGCAAGATCGTTTCGATTCACAGAGAAAAAGAAGAACGTTTCCTTGAAACCGAAGTCTATCGAATAGGAATCTTTATGAACCTTTTCGACGTTCACGTAAATCGCTCTCCGGTAACCGGGCGCGTGCTGGAAATCATCCATGAACCGGGCCAGTTTCTTCCCGCAGACCGGGAGGAAGCCTTTCGGGAAAACGAAAAACGTTACTACTTGATCGAACGTCTGGATGGTATCCCGCTGCTGGTGGTGCAGATAGCTGGACTGGTGGCACGGCGCACCATACCTTTCGTCCAAAAAGGAGACGAAATCCTGGCCTGTGAGCGTCTCGGGATGATCCGTTTTGGTTCTCGGGTAGAAGTGCTCGTGCCTTCTAAAGATTTGCGTCTTCTGGTCAATTTGGGGCACCGGGTTCGAGCAGGAGAGAGCCCTCTGGCCATCTTACCCTGGCAGAAAAATGCCTAAAAAGCGCCTCTCTTCCAGACCATCCCGAGGTATAAACATCCTGCCCAGTATTCTCACCACTGGAAACCTCTTTTGCGGTTTCTTCGCCTTAATCTCAGCCATTGAAGGTCATTACACCCGGGCCGCCATCATGGTGCTAATGGCCATGATCTTTGACATCCTCGACGGTCGGGTGGCACGTTTAACCGGAACCACAAGCCGTTTTGGCCTCGAATATGACTCTCTGTGTGATCTCGTCTCCTTTGGTGTGGCTCCAGCTATCTTGGTTTTCACCTTTGCACTCAAACCCTATGGTCGTTACGGCTGGTTGGCGGCTTTCATCTATGTGGCCACTACGGCTCTACGGCTAGCCCGGTTTAACGTACAAAGCCTCTCTGATCGAGCCTTCTTTTCTGGACTCCCCAGTCCAGCAGCCGCGGGTATTATGGCTTCTATGGTACTTTTTATTCGGTGGCTCGGTCTCGAACCGCCAGTCAAACATGTGACCATTCTCATTTTGGTGTATATTGTTTCCTATCTTATGGTAAGTGGCATTCCATATTTCTCCTTCAAAAAATTACAATTTGCTGAGAGGCACCCTTTCTACTCTCTGGTAGGTTTTGTCTTATTGTTGACCGTCGTAGCAGCAGAACCACCTCTCACCCTCTTTGTCCTTTTCAGTCTCTACGCCCTTTCTGGTCCTTTGCTCCTTGGCCTCCGCGCCTGGCGGGGGCAGAGGGTACCGGTTTCTTCCGAGCTTTAATCTTTCTTTTTTCCAAGATTCAGCTTATAGAGCTCTTACGAAAAGGAGGTCGTCATGACTTCACGTGTTTATATCTTTGACACTACCCTGAGAGACGGGGAACAGTCACCCGGGGTCTCCCTTTCCGTAGAAGACAAGAAGGAAATCGCCCGGGCCCTTGAGAGGTTACGGGTGGACGTAATCGAGGCGGGTTTCCCTATCTCCTCCCCTGGCGATTTCGAAGGGGTAAAGGCTATTGCCGAGACGGTAAGAGACGTCCAGGTAGCTGCTCTGGCTCGGGCCAACCCAAAGGACATCGAGGTGGCGTGGGAAGCCATCAAAGGGGCTACTGCCCCCCGTATCCACACCTTTATCGCCACTTCGGACATTCACTTGAAATACAAGCTTCGCAAAAGCCGTGAGGAAGTCTTAGAGCTTGCGGTGGAAGCGGTAAAGTACGCCAAAAAGTTCACACCCATCGTAGAATTTTCTGCTGAAGACGCCACGCGAAGCGACTGGGATTATTTGGCCCAGGTGGTGGTAGCGGTAATCAAAGCCGGGGCCGTAACCATCAATATCCCAGACACCGTGGGTTACACGGTACCTCAAGAATACTACGAACTGATTCGCCATCTCCTCGAAGCCCTCAAGAAAGCCGACCTCTACGACCGAGTAGAAAGGGGAGATGTTTTTTTCAGTGTCCATTGCCACAATGATCTTGGACTGGCTGTGGCCAACTCCCTCTCTGCCCTTCTAGCCGGGGCCCGACAGGTGGAATGTACGATAAATGGCATCGGGGAACGAGCTGGAAACGCGGCCCTGGAAGAAATCGTGATGGCCCTCAAAACCCGACGGGACTATTTCGAACGCGTCCTGGGTGCCTGCCTTGAGACCCGGATTGATACCACACAGATTGTGCCCACCAGTCAGCTGGTAGCCAAACTCACGGGCATGACAGTCCAACCTAACAAGGCCATCGTAGGGGCCAACGCCTTTGCCCACGAGTCCGGAATCCATCAACACGGAGTCATCATGCACCGAGGTACTTACGAAATTATGGATCCCAAAGAAGTAGGATGGACAGGAAGCGCCATTGTACTCGGCAAACATTCTGGCAGACACGCAGTACGGTTCAAACTGGAGAGCCGGGGCTGGAAGCTTTCAGAAGAGGATCTCTCCCGGGTATTCGAACGATTTCGCCAGGAGATTAAAGACGTGCTGCGCACGGTGCATGACGAATATTTGGAAGGGGTGCTGCTTGATGAATTCCTGGGTGACGAATACCGCTACCGGGTGAGTTCCGCCTATGTCTCAAGCCTCTACGGAGCTCCCCTCAAACCGCTGGCCCAGGTGGAAGTGCTTGATCAACAGACCGGGGCTCACCGGGCTGTCACCGTAGGAGTGGGCTCCATAGACGCGGCCTTCAAGGCCGTAGCTCTGGCCCTGGGATACCGTTTCCTTGGCTCGGAGAACCGCTCTCCCGAGAGTGACAAAGATCTTAGGTTGGTCCATTTTCACATCGACGCCGTAGGTAAAGGAACAGAGTCTCTCGGAGTCTGCGGCATCGTCATCGAAGATCGTGCCGGACATCGTTCCGCTGGCCTGGGAAAGGACGACGACATCGTGGCCGCAGGAATAAAGGCCTTGATAAACGCCCTCAACCGCCTGGAGGCTTACCGCAGCAAAGGTGAAGAACTAAAAGAAAAATTAGCGGCTAAAAGCCGATAAATCCTAGCGATTGGCCCCCAAAAGGCCGAAAAAGACCTTAGATGGGGGCCAATCTTTCCAGACTTAAAAAGGGTATTTCTATCCTGGGGGGCCGTTTCAAGCTGCTTGTCTCGCCAGATGGCCTGAAGGCTTATCTTGTACCTCAGCTTCCGGGAGATTTTCCAGCATCGGAAGATCTCGAAGAACTAAAATCAATTCTCAAGAAAGAAGGGATCATATACGGTATCTTGGATGCCCCGGAACCAGAAGGGACAGTCTGGGTAGTGGCTCGAGGGCAACCGGCTGAAGCTGGAAGGGACGCCAAACTGAAGTTTTTTGTCAATCTCAAGAGAGGACCCCGACAGAAAGGCGAACTCCTCGATTATCGAGAGATGAATACCTTGGTCTGCGTTTCCCAAGGACAGATCATTGCCAAGAAATACCCCCCTACCCCCGGGAAACCCGGTCAAGACGTTTTTGGCAACGAAATTCCAGCACCTTCTGGCAATGATTTTTCCATTAAAGTTGGAAGTTTTGTCTCTTTCGATGAAAATTCAGGTCTCATTAAGGCTCAAAAAGCTGGTGTAATACATTTTGAAAAAAATAAATTCGAAATTTTTCCGGAATTTATCTTGAAAGGAGATGTTAACTGGGATGTAGGAAACATCCATTTTAAAGGGCAAAAATTAATAATTACTGGCGGAGTCAAGAGAGGATTTAAGCTACGAATAGAAGGTGATCTTGAAATTCAGGGATCCATAGAAGATGGGGTTGAAATAGAAGTTATCGGACAACTTACCGTGAAAGGATTGATTCATGGCAAAAACCTCAAAATAAGATGTCAAAGCAAAGCTTTTTTAAACGAAGTAGAGTATGCTTACGTTGAAGTAAATCAAGATTTAGAGGTTTCAGAATATTTATTACAAGCCAAAGGAATAGTTGGTGGCAACTTAATTGTAACCAAAGGCGTAGGAGCCATAATAGGTGGAGAATATTTTGTAAAAGGTACAATAATAACCAGGGTTCTAGGAAGTGGAGGGCAAGTAAAAACTATTGTACATGCCGGTTTCGACCCTAAACAAATGGCTAATCTAGAAGAAATAGAAGAAAAATTATTACTAATTCAAGAAGGAAAACGTCCACTTATTATAGCTCTAAAGAAAGGTCTTGAACTTTTAAAATCGGGAAATCTATCCACACGCAAGCTTTTAGCACTCGAAAAAACAAAAGAAAAATTAATAAATCTCATAGATGAAGAGAGGATTTTAAAAGTAAAACGGCAAAAAATACTTTCATATCTACAAAAAGCCGAAAAAAATAAAGTTATAATTTTAAATCGGGTTCTAGCAGGCGTTGAGATCCGGATAGGCCGAAAGCACTTTATCGTAACTGATCGTGGTCAAGCCGGCGTCTTTTTGGTCCGTGGTCAACAGATAATTTTTGAGCCAGCTCAGAACTTTACTTCGTGAACGCTCTAAGTTACGTTCCCGGAAACTTCAGTGGTAAAAGGCGGTCCGGGTGAAAAGGGGTTTGTCTTGGCTTTGTTGGTTCCTGCTGGTGGGACTACTTCTTTCCTGTGGCAAGAAGACCGAACCCAAACCCCCTCCGGCGGTGCGGCCCCGCCCCCCTCAAAAGGTGACGGTCTCCCTTCATTTCTGGGGAGCTGAACTTTCTTTCAAAATTCCTCGACGTAAGATAGACGGACGCCCCCTGGACGGATTGAAGGGCTTTGAAATTATCCGTTTGGGTGAAACTATCCAGGGACCCAAGACCCGTTATCGCCGCCGGATAGAAATTTCTCTCAGTCGAGAGGAATTCGAGCGGCTGCGCTATTTCGTCTATCACGATCGGAGTCTACGTTCCGGGGTAAGGTATCGCTATCTGATACGGGCTATCCGGGGATGGCGTTGCGTAAGTGATCCGGCATATTCTCCAAGCTTCGCCTGGCATACACCTCCTCGGGCCCCTCGCAATTTGCAGGCCAAAGCAGGAGACCATCAGATTCACCTGAAATGGTCTCCGGTGCGGACCTTCCTTGACGGTACGGAAATAACCGACGGAGATCTGCTCCGGTATAGGATCTATCGACGTCTTCGGCAAGGGGCCTTCACGGTTCTGCCCGTTTTAATCAAAGAAGCAGAGTATCTGGACCGAGAAGTCCAGAATGAAATTACTTATTGCTACCGGATCTCTGGCCTTTACCACTACTTTGGTAGCCTAATCGAAGGTCCCAAAAGCCCGGAAGTCTGTGCCACTCCTCATGACATAACGCCTCCTGCTCCACCCCAAGGATTGGTGGCTATCCCAGCCAGAGGGGGGGTTCTCCTCCGCTGGCGTCGCAACGGGGAACCAGACCTCTGGGGTTATTACGTCTATCGTAAAGTGCCAGGAAGACCTCCGGAACGTTTGACTCCCAAACCTCTTACCAGACCGGAATTCTTTGATGCCCATCTCCCGGGACCAGGGCTCTATTACTACTGGGTGACGGCGGTGGACCGCTCTCCACGCCACAACGAAAGCCAGCCTTCGGAAAGGGTCTCCGTAGAAATACTTCCCAAGGAGGGACTCTGATGCACTATTTTCAGTTCCGTCACGGAGAACTATACGCAGAAGAAGTTCCTGTACGAGAGATCGCTAGACGTGTGGGCACACCATTCTATCTCTATTCTGCCGCCACGCTAAAGCGTCATTTTCAGGTCTTTGACCAGGCCTTTTCTTCTATCCCGCATCTGGTGTGTTACTCGGTCAAGGCCAACTCCAACCTGGCCATCTTGAGACTCCTGGCCAAAGAAGGATCAGGAGCTGACATCGTTTCCGGGGGAGAGCTCTATCGGGCCCTCAAAGCCGGTATCCCTGCTGAAAAGATTGTCTTTTCCGGTGTTGGCAAAACCAGCCGTGAAATGAAGGAAGCCCTCAAGGCCGGCATCCTTATGTTCAACGTAGAAAGTTTGGGAGAACTACGTCTCCTTTCCCGGGTAGCCCGACGCCTGGGAACTCAGGCCCCGGTGGCCATTCGGGTCAATCCGGACGTCGACCCCAAGACCCATCCTTACATTTCAACGGGCCTTAAGAAAAACAAGTTCGGGCTGGACGTGGAAACCGCTTTGGAAGCTTATCAGGAGGCCCGCCAAGACCCCCATTTAAAGATCGTGGGTGTTGATTGCCACATAGGTTCTCAGCTCACCCAGGTCTCCCCTTTTGTGGAAGCCTTGAGTCGTATCAAGGCCTTCTTCAAACGGCTTGAAGGGGAAGATATCCATCCTCGCTATCTCGATTTGGGAGGCGGTCTGGGTATCGTGTATGGCGATGAAGAACCTCCTCCGCCAGCTGAATACGCCGCTGCCCTCCTAAAGGAACTCGGAGACCTCAAAGTTACCCTCATTCTGGAACCCGGACGCGTACTGGTAGGAAACGCCGGGATCCTGGTAACCAGGGTCCTTTATTTCAAGGAAACACCAGCTAAGAAGTTCATCATTGTGGACGCTGGCATGAACGACCTGCTCCGCCCGGCCTTCTATCAGGCCTATCACGAGATAGTCCCTGTTGTTCACAAAGAAAGGCCCGAAATCGTAACCGACGTGGTAGGTCCTATTTGTGAAACTGGAGACTTTCTGGCTCAGGACCGGAAATTGCCCCTGGTCAGACCTGGAGAGCTCCTGGCAGTGATGAGTGCTGGGGCTTACGGTTTCGTGATGTCTTCCAACTACAATTCCCGCCCCAGACCTCCGGAGGTCTTGGTCCATGGAGATCGCTTTTTCGTAGTGCGAAGACGTGAAAATTACGCCCGTCTGGTAGCCGGAGAACGCATCCCGGATTTTCTCCGGTAGACACAGGCCGCAAATTTGCTATTAAAGAGAACATGGACACCCACACCGAGGCCTATGAAGGACTTCCCTTTACCAAGATGAGCGCCTCGGGAAACGACTTTATTCTGATCAATAACTTCTCTCGTACCATCCCTCCGGAACATGGTTCCTGGCTGGCTAAGAAGCTGTGTCGACGTGCCATCTCCGTGGGAGCCGACGGCCTAATCTTTTTGGAACCTGCTCAAGGAGAAGCAGCCTTTGCATGGCGTTTTTTTAACGCTGATGGAAGCGAAGCCGAGATGTGCGGAAACGGCGGGCGTTGTGCCGCAAGGTTTGCCGTGGAAGAAAGGCTGGCCCCCAATCCCCTGGTTTTCGAGACCCTGGCTGGTCCCATCTGGGCGGAGGTCAGGGGTAAAAGGGTCAAGATAAGACTCTCTCCTCCCAAAGACCTGCAACTGGACTTTGATCTCTGGCTTCCCGAGGGGAAGCTTTCGGTCTCCTTCATCAATACCGGTGTGCCGCACGTGGTGTGTTTCGTAGAAGACCTGACCTCTGTGCCGGTAAAGGAAAGAGGTAGAAAAATCCGGTTTCATGAAACATTCGCTCCCCAGGGAACCAACGTGAACTTCGTCTCGGTATTAGGCCCCAAACGTCTGCAGGTTCGCACCTATGAACGAGGCGTAGAAGATGAAACCCTGGCCTGCGGGACTGGAGCTACAGCTGCAGCGCTGGTCGCCATAGAAAAGGGCCTGGTGACCTCTCCCGTGGAAGTGCTCACTCAGGGAGGCGAAGTCTTGACCATCTTCTTTGATGAGCAGAGACAAGATGTCTACCTGGAAGGTGAGGCCCGTTTCATCTATCGCGGGCGCCTCTCCAGGGAGGCTTTGGAATAATAAAGCAAGAAGGAGGAAGAAAATGGCCGCCAAATGTGCCCGAAGAAAGACCAAAAACACCAAAAACAAAAAGGCCTTAGAAGGAGCCATCGTTGCTCTCGTCACCCCTTTCAAAGATGGAAAACTGGATGAAGAATCCTATCGGGAACTCGTAGAATGGCAGATCAAAAGTGGCACCCACGGGCTCCTTACGGTGGGGACTACCGGAGAGTCTGCCACCCTTTCCCTTGAAGAAAAAAAGCGTCTTTACGAATTGACAGTAGAGATCGCCAACGGACGCGTTCCGGTCATCGCTGGCACAGGTACTAACAATACCGCTCAGTCCATCGAGCTGACTAAGCTGGCCGCAGACATTGGAGTGGACGCCGTCCTGATGGTCACGCCATACTACAACAAACCCACCCAGGAAGGGCTCTATCAACATTACAAGGCGGTGGCCGAAGCCGTGAAAAAGATTCCCATCATCCTCTACAATGTCCCGGGGCGCACCAGCGTCTCCCTCGCCCCGGAGACCGTAGCCCGTCTCTCAAAGATCAAGAACATCGTGGGTATCAAAGAGGCCACGGGAAATATGCGTCAGGTCACGGAGATCATTCGCCAGTGTAGTAATCGTTTCCTCCTTTTCTCCGGTGACGACTTCACTGCCTATCCCACCATGGCCTTGGGGGGAGTGGGGGTAATCTCTGTAGCTTCCAATGTCATGCCCAAAGAAATGGCCGACATGATGAACGCCTGTCTCAAGGGCAACTGGGATAAAGGTCGCAAGCTCCATTACAAACTTTATTCTCTATTCAAGGCCATGTTCATTGAGACCAATCCGGTCCCAGCCAAGACCGCCCTGTGGCTGATGGGCAAAATCGCAACCCCTGAAGTCCGCCTGCCCCTTTCGGCCATGAGTGAAGAAAACGTGGAAAAGCTCAAGGCGGTCCTGGCCGAATATAAATTGGTGTAGCAATCTCTTTAAAAGGGGGCTTAAAGATGAAAAAACTGGGACTTGTTTTGGGATTTGTTCTCTTCTTTGGCGTGTCTTCGGTCCTGGCTGGGATGTTGATGGAGGCTCGCACCAACAAGGGAGAACGTTTTCTCTGGGCTTGTGAAGATGGTCTTTTTCGCATGGGCACCGATGAGGTCTACACCATCATGGATGCCAAACACCAGATGACCTACACGATCTTCACCAAAGACAGGACCTATTACGCCACCTCGGCGGAAGAAAGCCGCAAACGTCTGAAGGCCATGGAAGAACAGATGGAAAAGATGAAAAAGGCCCTGGGGGCCATGGAGAAGAAGTTTGGCAAGCTCTTTGGAGGAGGGACAGCGGAGACCCCTCCCGCTGAAGAACCACACCAGCCCAAAGTGACCTACAAAAAGACCGGCCAAAAGGCCAAGATAGCCGGTTACAAGGTAGAACAGGTGATTGTTTACGAAGATGGAAAACCCGTAAGCGAGGTTTGGGTTTCCAAGAAGGTAGGACACGACCTGGGTAAATGTTGCGACCTTGAGAAGCTGGCCAAAATGACCGAAGCCTTTCTACCGGAAGAATGGAAAGGCCGCGGTGGAGGTTCTACCGTCGAAGCCGACCAGTATGAAGAACTGGGTTTTCCCTTGAAAGAGATCTCCTACGAAGACCGGTATCAAATGGAAGTGACCAAAGTGGAAAAGAAGCGCTTGTCAAAGAGCTTCTTCGCGGTACCCGAGGGTTACAAGAAGATGTCTTATCCCATGCCTCAAGGAGGACAAATGCCATGGTAAGAGCCATAGTCGCTGGCGCGGCGGGGCGTATGGGCAGCCGCATCATTCATAATATCATGGCCACCGAGGGCATCGAATTGGTCGCTGCTTTTGAGCGACCAGACAGCCCTGCGGTGGGGAAAGACGTGGGTGAAGTAGTTGGTCTGCCCCAGACCGGTATCCTGATTGAAGACAGCCTGGAAAAGGTCATCGAAAAAGGCGACGTAATCATCGACTTCACCTTTCACGAGGCCTCCCTGGCTCACGCAAGGATCAACGCCCGGTATGGAAAAGCCATGGTCATCGGTACCACCGGCTTTAAGAAAGAAGAGCTTGAAGAGATCCATCGTCTCGCCCGGGAACACTTCCCATTGGTACAAGCCTACAACATGAGCCTGGGGATCAACCTGCTCTACAAATTGGTGGAGATGGCCACCAAGGTGTTAGGGGATGATTTCGACATCGAGATCGTTGAGGCCCATCATCGGATGAAGAAAGACGCCCCGAGTGGTACAGCCATCGCTCTAGCCAACGTCATCGCCAAGACCTTGGGTTGGGACGATTCCACTTTTCGTTTCTGTCGGGAAGGGATCATCGGTGAACGTCCCAAAAAGGAAATCGGTATTCAGACCATCCGGGCGGGAGAGATTGTGGGAGAACACACGGTCCTTTTTGCCGGCACTGGGGAGCGTCTAGAACTTACTCACCGCGCTGCCAGCCGTGACACCTTCGCCCGTGGAGCCGTAAAAGCCGCCATCTGGGTCGTGGGCAAAGCTCCAGGGGTCTATGACATGCACGACGTCTTGGGACTCAAGGACTAAAAGGGGGCGAAACGCCCCCTTTTTACTTTACAGAAGATCCTTTAACTTTTAGGATTATCCTAAAAGGATAATCCCCATTTTCAGATGGAAAACCCCTTTATATACCAGCGCCCCATCCGTTACGGAGAACCCTTTTGCAATCGCTCCAAGGAGCTCGGCTATCTCGAAAGGGGCGTGTTCGGAGCCGAGCTTATCTGTCTGGTCTCCATCCGGAGGATGGGCAAGACCTCTCTCATCAATCAGCTCGAAGGACGTCTGGCCCAAAAGGTGGAAGTTTTACGCCTGGATCTAAGCGATGTCTTTCGCCTGGAAGACCTGATATCTCATCTAGAAAAGGGGCTTTCCAAGTTATCCACCAAGGAGAGGCTCCTCTTTCGTCTCAAAAAGAGCCTTTCCTGGCGACCCGAAATGGAGCTAGGCCTTGATCCTCGAACCGGAGATCTTCGCCTGATTCCCCGCCTAGTTGACGAAAAAGACGCCTACGCCTTCCTGCGGGAACTCCTCCTCAGCCTGGTGACACACGCCGAGAAAACGAAAAAGCCCTTCTGGCTGGTGATCGACGAATTCCAGAACATACGCCGCCTCTCTCCCAAGGGGGAGATCGAATGGACCATGCGCCGCGTCTTTGAAGGACGCCAGAGCTTCTTTTCCGCCCTCTTCGCTGGCTCCGAACGCTCCCTCCTCCTACAGATGATGAACGACGACCGGGCTGCTTTCTATCGCATGGTCACCGTTTACGAATGCGAACCCCTCCCTCTTCAAGAAGCCGAAAGCTTCGTGGTTTCTTGTTTCAAGGAGACCCTCAAACAAGCCCCCAAAAGGGTCCTGGTACGTAAGCTCTTGGAAATCATCGGGGGCCATCCTTATGCCATGAACTTCTTTTTTCATCGCCTGTGGCGCGAGGCCTCTTTGAAAAAGAAGATCCTCAATGATCCTCAAATCTGGGCGGAATTACTCGAAGAACTGGTGGTACTTGAGAAGAAACGTTACGAAGATTTAAACGCCTTCCTTTCTGTCAGAGCACGGGAACTTTTGCGCGCCATAGCCCTCTTTGGTCCGGTATCTGACCCTTACGGGGCTTCCTTCCTCAAGAAAACCCATCTCACCGCCTCCTCCGTCCAGAAGACCCTCCAAACTCTGCTGCGTCACAACCGAATCCGACAAACCGCTCGAGGCTACGAAGTGGCTGATCCCTTGGAGAAACTGGTCATCCGACTCCAAGACCTCTCTCCTGAGGAGATGAGGACGCTTTTCCGGCACACTTTTTCTCAATCCTGACCAGACAAAAGAGTCTTTCGTACCTATCTTTCTCGTTGAAGGAAACCGGAGGAAGGAGGTGGGAAGATGGCCTGGATCTATGGTCCGGTAAACGGCGCAGAGGACATCAGACGCATCAATTGTATCATCCGAGATGAAATGTTGGCGGTCAAGAGTCCCGAAGAACTCACAGACCTGAAAAAACGGTCGGACTACCTGTGCACCCTTACTTATAGTCCTTTCTGGCGCAAAAAATTCGGCCCCCGGGTAGACGAACTGCGCCAGGTAGCCCGTGAAGAAAACGTGGCCACGGTAAGGTTGGCCAATTACGTGGCCCGTTATCAAGGCTGGGACAAACATTATGCCGCCTGGGGAGCTGAAAGCGCCGCTGAAATTGAGAAAAAACTCGACGAGCTTGACGACGCCTTGATCAGAGAGATTGAAGAGGCCAGACCCCTTGAGATTCTTGAGGAAATTCAGCAAGAACTCGACGTCCTGCGACGTGAATTTTGCCGTCTGCGTAAAGCCATGCTCTTTGTGGATGAACCAGAAGAACTTACAGAACTCAAAAAGTACGCGGACTTCCTGGTCACCCTAACCTATTCTCGAGAACTTGAACGACGATTGGGGGAACACGTGGTCAAGCTCCGCGAGATCGCCCTCCAAGAGAACGAGCGGGCGGTAAAATTGGCCAACATCATAGCCGCGGTCAACCAGTGGGACATCGTCTATGAGCCCTGGAACGAGGATGAATTTGTCCAGGAAGAAACCATCGAGGAATATCTCCAGCGGCTTTTGGCCGAGGAGGAAAAGGCCGAAACCTATATCCCCACCGAGGCCCGTTATCGAAGTGGTAAGACCCTCTGGCTGGTCTACGAAAGTCCTCACGAATACAAAGGGGGACGTACCTATCCCCGACTGAGGGTGAAAAGGGTCTATTTCCCGGGAGACGCCTTTGACATCAAACTCGAAGGTCCCGGAGAATATACCACGCGTTTTGGACGCAAGGTCTTCGGGGTAAAGATCACCTACAAGACCCGTCTTGCCCCCACCACCATCAGACGCCGAGGGCGTCTCATTGAGCTGCCGGAAAGGGTGGTTACCAGGACAAAGATCGTCCAGCTCGACGAAGGGGCCACCAACGTGCAGCTGGTAGAACAACGGCCTGAAAAGGCCTATCCCGTGGCCTAGTTCCCTTGGGGGCACCGGTCTGGTATCAAGAAAGATATGCCGGTGCCCCGCCAGAAGAACCTCTTTGGCATCGTGGTTTCGCCTTCTCTTGAGGAACGCCTCCATCTCCTGGCAGAAGATTCACGCTATGACTTGGCTGGCTCATGTGCCAAGGATCCTTCGGGTCGGGGTCGTCGGCGCGGAAGCTTTGGACGGTGGATCTATCCGGTGGTACTTCCCAGCGGACGACAAATGACCCTCTTTCGCATCCTTCTCACAAACGTCTGCGTGAATGATTGCGCCTACTGTCCCCTGCGATCCGATCGGGATCCACGCCGAGTGAGTCTGCGTCCCGAGGAACTGGCCCGGGCCTTCATGAGCTACTGGCGCCAAAAACTGGTCCAGGGGCTCTTTCTTTCCTCCGGGGTAGTGAAGGACCCGGACACCACCATGGAGCTCCTTTTACGCACGGCCCAAATTCTACGAGAAAAAGAGGGCTTTGGTGGTTACCTCCATCTAAAGGTCATTCCAGGGGCCAGCAAAGCTGCGGTGGAAGAAGCCGCTCGCCTGGCAGACGCCCTCTCCCTCAATTTAGAGGCCCCGAAAAAACAATATTTCACCCTTCTTTCTCAAAGAAAACGCTTTGAAGACCTCATCACCCTGAGCCGCTATCTGGCACAATTGAAAGAATCCTTCAAGTTCTCCCACACCACTCAGCTGGTGGTAGGCGCAGCCGGGGAAAGTGACGAGGATCTTATTCGCATCACCGAAGCCCTCTATCATAAACTTGGTCTCAACCGGGTCTATTTCTCCGCCTATCAACCTGGTTGCGGACGCCCCGAACTGCCAGGAGAGACCCTGGCCAGACGTCTGGATCTTCGCACCCGTGAACATCGTCTCTATCAGGTAGATTTTCTACTTCGTCGCTACGGTTTCAAAGCCCAAGAGATTCCTCTGGTAAACGGCTTTCTGGATCTGGAGATAGACCCCAAGACGGCCTGGGCCCGGGCCCATCCGGAGTTCTTTCCGGTAAACGTGAACCGCGCCTCTTACGAAGAGCTTTTGAGGGTTCCGGGTATCGGACCCACTTTGGCCAAGCGCATCCTGAAACTCCGGCGCCAGAGACGGCTCCGGGATCTCTCCGGTCTTGGACCGGAGAGCTTCATCTCTCGGGCAAGGCCCTATGTCTCCTATTGATTTGTCAGGGAGAGAACAAGGGTTTAGTTTTTTCTGGGAGGTCCCTTATGAGATACTTCGTTCTCATTGGTTTGATCCTGAATCTATGGTGGTGGACACAAACAGCCCTGGCCCGGGTCACCGTGGTAGAGGTTTATCCTGGAAATGTCTTCCTGGAAGAAGAATTCTCCGTGAAAGCAGGCCTCAATCGACTACCTCTCAAGGCCCATCTCAATAATACCTCGGAAATTCAGGTGGAACCCAGAGGAACGCAAATTCTCGTCCTCTCTTTGGAAGAAGCCCTACCTGCCGGAACCCTGGCCGAAAGACTCCAAAAACGCAGAAAAGAGCTCCAGGGGCTTGAAGCACAAAAGAAGCTCCTTGAAAGAAAACTTTCCCTTCTCCAAACGACGCTCGAAAACCAAGATTCCATTCCGGATCCTTCAATTTTGAAACAATATTTTGAGCTCTACGAAAGACTGTACTCCAAGCTCAAAGATCTCGAGGAGCAAGAGAAACAGTTGAAAAAGGAGATAAAGAAGCTGGAAGAGCTGCTTCCTCGGGGCCGTATCAGTGTACTTCGGGCCGAAGTCCTTCAGCCCGGACACCTGGTCGTGCGTTACCCAGCCCCGGGACTCCTTTCCTGGCGTCGATTCTATCGGCTGGACCTTGTGACCCAAGAGAAGGTCGTCCTTTTGAGCGGGCAGGCGGTTCTCAAACAGCGCTCTGGAGAAGACTGGTCCGGAGTAGAAGTACGCTTTTACCCGCGCTTTGAACCAGGAGCCATTCTCTCCCCTCCACCTTTCAAGCCATGGATAATAGATCTCCCGCAACCTCTAGGTTTGCTCAAAGGAAAACTCGAAAAACTAGCCGCCAAACTTCCTCTCTCACCCCGTCGGGAGGAGTCTCCTGGTGCGCTGTGGGAAAGGATCGTAATCGAGGGTGTGGAGTTACCCTGCGGCCAGGAGACCCTGATCCCCTTGGCACACTATCGTCTCCCAGCCAAGAAGATTCTCCTAGAAGTGCCGGTTTACGCCGTCAATAAGGCCTATTTCCGGGCAGACGTGGTACCCAAGATTAGCGTGCCACGCACCCGAGCGGACTTTTACCTGGATGGAACCTACGTCGGACAAGGAAGTCTGGAAGCCCTGAGCCCCGGGGTGAAAAGGGCCTTTTATTTCGGAACGGCCCATCTCCTTGAAGTCAAACGAGAGATACTGAAAGACACCTCCGGGCATCCTCTTTTCTCTCGGGAACGAGAGATCATCGAAAAGGTGTTTCGTACCACCCTTGTCAACCATTACCAACGGCCCTTCGAAGTAGAGGTGATCGATCGCATACCTATTGCCAAGAAAAAAGAAATACGTATCAAAGCTTCTGCAGACCCTCCGTGGGAGGAACTCTCCCCAGAGGGCCGGGCAGTTTGGCGCTTCAGGTTGGACCCTGAAGCCCGAGCCAAAATCTTGCTTGAGATTCGCATCAATCGACCGGTGGAAAAATGAGCCAGATCCTGAAGATCGAGGCCTCAGCAGGCGCGGGCAAGACCTTCCGCTTGACCAGCCGTTTTCTGGAACTTCTGAGCCAACTTCCTCCCTCTCCAGAGGCCTTACGTCAGATCGTGGCCATCACCTTTACCAACAAAGCGGCGGCGGAAATGAAGGAACGCCTCATCCGGTCCCTGAAAGAAATCGCCCTTGCCACACCAACTGGCAAGGAACGAGCTGCTTCCACCGGCCTTTCCCCTGAGAAAGCCAGACGCTGGCTTGATATCATCTTTGAGCATTATCAAAATCTTCAGGTCCGCACCATTGATTCTTTGGTCTTTACCATTCTCAAGGGCGTGGCCCTTGAGATTGGTCTTCGCCCGGACCTTGAAGCAGAACTCAAAGAAGATCTCCTGCTCTCTCGGGCTTACGATCGCCTCCTTCTCAATTTGCGCACCCAAGAAGAACTACGATCTCTTTTCCGCGAAGTGCTACTCACCTTTTTGGAAATAGAGGCCCGCGGTGGATTTAATCCCGAACGGCGCATCCGTTATGTCTTGCTGGATCTTTTTCGCTATGAACAAAAGGGACATCTTTTACACGAAGCACCGATCAAGACAGCCCTGGAAGAGCTGGCCCTTGAGGTAGAGGGAAAGGCCCATCTCTTCCTCGAAGCCGTAGCCCATCAAAGGGCCCGGTTCCGCTGGAAGACTTGGGAGGAGAAATTTTTAAATCCCCTCGAAGATCCCGGAGCTCCGGTTCTACACAAGGAATCCGTGCGCGAGATCCTCTCTCACGCTAAAGACTGGGAGGCACTTGAAGAGGCTTACCAAACCTTCCGCCAAGCCCTGGAAGACTTCCTCCTCACCAGGGCCATCGTGCGCCTCGTACCATACGCCAGGCTTTACCACCATCTGAAAAAAGAACTCGAGACCTTGCGAGAACAGGAAGGACTCATCCACGGGGGGGCCTGGACCGTCCTGGTCGGGAAAGTTCTGCGAGAAGAAGGAGTCCCCTTGGTATATTGCAAACTTGGAGCAAGGTTCCGTCATTTCCTCATTGATGAATTCCAGGATACCAGTCGCCAACAATGGGAGGCCCTCAAACCACTGGTAGAAAACGCCCTTGCCCAAGGTGGTAGTTTCACCTATGTCGGAGATATTAAACAGGCCATCTATGTCTGGCGGGGGGGAGATCCCAGACTCTTTGTAGAAGTACCGGGAGAGCTTCCGGCGCGTCTCACAGAAGAGCCCCTGCCGTTCAACTGGCGTTCTCTTGAAAGTCTCGTGGAATTTAACAATCGGTTCTTTGCCAAACTAGCAGATACCCCTCTGTCTTATTGGATAGCAAGTTCCCTACTCCACGGGCGTCAGGGCCGAAAAGAGACCTCGCGGTGTCCGTGGGTGACACGACTGGCGTCGCACCTGAAAGAGATCTTTTCCCGCGTCTCACAGGATCTTCCGCGAAAAAAACCTGGAGGGCGGGTCGAAATAATCCCCTGCCCTGGCAAGAGCAGCCGGGAGCGAGAAGAAAGGGCCCGGCAAATAGCTGAGCACCTCCTCCCTGGACTCTTCGAACGTTTAAATCGTGAAGGCAAGAATCTGGCCATTCTGGTACGCACCAACGAGCAGGCCGAAGAAATGGCTCGTCTCCTCTTTGAACTAAAGATCCCCGCTGTCACGGAAAACGCCCTTCGTCTTTCGAGCTCAAGGCTTATTCGAGCCCTGATCTCTCTTTTAAGCTTTTTGGATTACCCCGGAAATGACGTGGCTTTGGCAGGTTTTTTGAGAAGCGAACTGGCCCAACCCTTCTTTACCTTGGATTCCAGCTTCTTCACCGAAGCCAAGGATCGTTCTCTACTTGAGGCTTTGCGGGAGAAGACACCAGAGGCTTTCTCCCTTTACCTGGCTCCGTTGCTTGAGAAAGTCGGCTTCCTCTCTCCATATGATCTGGTCCGCGAAATCCTCCAGCGTTTCCAAGTGCTCGAACGTTTCCCCCAGGAAGAGGCCTTTATCAATCGTTTCCTCTCTCTTGTCCTTTTCTTCGAACAAGAGGGGGCGGGCTTATCGGCTTTTTTAGAACGATGGATGGAAAGAGGTCTTGAAGAACGACTGGGGCTCCCTGAGGAAATCCACGCTGTGCGAATCCTCACCATTCATGCTGCCAAGGGGCTCGAATTCGACGTCGTGGTGCTGCCTTATCTCCACTGGGAGATCCGGACCACAAACTTGGTTACCCTCCCCGAGGGATATTTGGGTTATGTTCAACGCCCCTATCCTGGCCCTATTAGGGAGAGGGTTTTGGAAGAGAAATGCCTACAAGGCTTGGAGATGCTCAATCTCCTCTACGTGGCCTTCACTCGGGCACGTGAAGAACTCTATCTTTTCGTCCCGCAAGAGACCGGGGGACGGGGTTGTCGTTTTGGGACAGGTGACATTGTCAAACGTCTCCTTGAAGAAGGAGGATTCCTTGGAGATGAGACCCAAACTACGGGTGCGCCGTTACGATCTCGAACTTCTCGGTGAAAGGGGACGGGAGATCAGTTACGGAGAGCTGGCCCATCAGGCCCTCTATCTCCTACCCGCTCTGCCCAGAGGGGCCAGCCGCCAGACAGTGGTCCGATTGGTAGAAAAAGCCGTTCGCCAGGCCTTGGCCCTTTCCGATCCCCGCTTCAGGGAAGACTTCAACGAAGTGGCTTCTTTCCTGACCAAGGTCCTTGTCAGGGCCCTCCTTCTACCGGAAGCCCGGCCTTTCTTCGAAGAAGGGATCAAAGCTTACCGGGAAGTAGAAATCCAAGATAGTTCTGGTGAGTTTCATCGTCTGGACCGTCTGGTATTCTCCCCCGAAGGCCCGGTGATCCTGGAATTCAAGCTGGGGGTGAGACGTCGCAGCCACTGGGAACAAGTCCGCCTCTATCAGAGACTCCTAGAAGAAATCCAGGGCCAAAAACCAAAGGCCTTTCTTTTTTATCTGGAAGAACCGGTTCTCTTAGAAGTAGGCAAACCTTCCCCGGGACTCCTCTTTTGAAACTCTTTACAAGCCTAAGTCAGCCTTTTAGCGTAAAGTCATGTGGCCCAAACTCAGCTCCCATCCCTCCTCTTCTCCCCGACTCCTTTTTGCAGATTCAAGAGGTCGTCTTTATGATCATCCTTCACTCCTGGCCTTAGGGCTCTCGGGTCTGGATGTCATCCTCCCTGCTCCTGAAGACTTCATCCCCTTGCCGGTAGGAAGCGCGCTTTACGTGCTGCCTCACCGACATCCTGTGGGACTCGATCCTCAAACCGAGACCCCGATCATTCTGCGTGAAAACCCCTTTTCAGCTGGAGAACCGGCCTGGGCCGTGGCAGCCTATCTGGCGCCCGCTCATACTCAACTCTACCTCTGCCCCTATCTTGAAGCAGAAAAAAATCTTTCCCCCTTGCCGTTGTTCTCCTACGCCTGTGTAGGCTGGTGGAACGGCCGCTTTTACGTCACAGCTTTTCGTTCGGATTTTGATCACCGCCAGGAAGTGCGCTTCTTCGATGAAGAGCGTCTCCAAAAAGGGGGCAAAAGTCTGCTTTCCCGGTTCCCTCGAAACCGTCTGGTAAGACACCTGATAGAAAATTGTGTGACACGCTATCGTTGTCCAGCTGCCAGGAATTTCGTCCTAAAACGCTGGGAAGCCCCGATTCCCACTTCTCCAGTCTGCAACGCCCGGTGTTTGGGTTGTCTTTCTCTTCAAGAAGAAGACGGACCCCACCTGGCTCAAGAACGACTCTCTTTCGTCCCCTCGCCAGAGGAAATCGCAGAAGCCATGGTTCCTCACCTGAAAGAAGCTCCCAGGGCCATGGTCTCCTTTGGCCAGGGCTGTGAAGGGGAACCCCTTTTACAGGAAAAGGTCCTTGAGAGAGCAATTTTCCTTATGCGACAAAGTACTCCTCGGGGAACCATCAACCTCAATACCAACGCCAGTCGGCCTGAAGCGGTAGCGCGTCTCAGACGAGCCGGTCTCGATTCCATGCGGGTCAGTCTCTTTAGCGCTCGCAAAAGGTACTATCAAGCCTATTTCCGCCCGAGAGGCTTTGGGCTTTCGGAGGTCAAGGAAAGTATTCGACAGATGAAGGAAAAGGGAGGGTTTATTTCCCTCAATCTCTTCGTATTTCCGGGATTCACCGACGAACGCGAAGAATTCGAAGCCCTATGCGATCTTTTGAGATTGGGCGTGGATTATGTTCAATTACGAAATATGGCGGTGGATCCGATGTGGTTGCTCAAAAAGATTCGTTTCAAACCACAGGGGGAGACCTTGGGAATAAAGGGTCTGGTAAGGGCTCTGGCCCGGGAGTTTCCCCGATTGAGGTTTGGATATTTCAATCCACCTTTGCGATGAAGATTTTTGGTTTCTTATTCTTATGGTTGCTTGTTGCGACTCCGGGCTGGGGTCTGGAGCGCTTCATCTGGACTCCAGAGCGCTCAGTGATAGGCAAACTCATCACCCACGTGGTGTCTGAGGGAGAGACCCTGCTCGATATCGCCCGCTGGTATAACTTGGGCTACAATCAAATAGTCCTGGCTAACCCCGAAATAGACCCCTGGATCCCCCCTGAGGGCACGGAGATCCTCATTCCTTCTTGTTACGTCTTGCCAGAGAAAAAGAGCGGACTGGTGGTCAACTTGGCTGAGATGAGACTTTATTTCTTCCGTCAAGAACTGGGGCAGAAGGTGGTCTATACCGCTCCAATCGGAGTGGGAGTAGAGGGGAAGCTCACAGAGCTGGGAGTCTATACCGTTATTCGGAAAAAGAAAAACCCTGCCTGGCACGTACCCAAGTCCATTCGCGAAGAAGATCCCACTTTGCCAGAAGTGGTCCCTCCGGGGCCGGACAACCCTTTAGGAGCTTATGCGCTTTATCTTTCACGTGGGGCTTACGCCATCCATGGCACCAACCGACCCTGGGGCATTGGACGACGCGTGAGTCACGGCTGCATCCGACTCTATCCCGAAGACATAGAAGCCCTCTTTCCCCTGGTCGCGATAGGAACCCCTGTTTTCATCGTGTATCAGCCCTTCAAATTGGGTGTAAAGGAAGGCAAGGTCTATTTGCAAGCTTTTCCAGACTTCGAAAGACGAATTCCCAACGCACGATTTGAGATTTTAAGGTTGGCCAACCGTCTCGAAAGAGAATTAGGGCAGAAAATAATCCTTTATTTTGATCAGGTGCAAAAAGTCCTTGAAGAGACAAATGGCGTCCCCGCCGTGGTGGGGAAAGCCAAGCGGAGACGCCGTTAGTCTTTCTATTCTCTTATTTTCGCAGGCTCTTTTCAAAGACGCGTTCGATTTTGGTGGCCGCTGCTTCGGCTTTGGCGGCAGCCTGGGCCGCCCGGTTAGCCGCAGCGTCCGCCCTTTCTGCAGCCATTGCTGCGGCCTGAGAAGCAGCTTCTGCCCGCTGCGCCGCAGCTTCTACCCGCGCAATGGATTGCTGCAACGCTTGACACTGAGCCGCTGCCGCCTTTGCTTCTTGAGAAGCCTTGATGGCCTCTTCCATTAGGGCCCGATCTTCTTTAGAAAGTCCCGAACAACCGATAGGTACGATGAGCAGAGAAGCCAAACCTATAGCCCCAATCCACTTTTTGACCCTCTTCATAGTTTCCCTCCTCGGAAGTAATATGCTTAGATCTTTATACGAATAAGCCCCTTCATTTGCAACCAAATTTTGGCTTTCCCAGCCTTGGCGTTAGGATAGAAGAGGTGGCCAAGAAGCGTTTTGTCTGTCAGGAATGCGGCTATCAGAGTCCCAAATGGCTTGGGCGTTGCCCATCCTGCGGGACGTGGGAGAGTCTGGTAGAAGAGGTCTCTTCCCCCTTTTCCCCAAAGGGCAAAAAGACTCCTCCTCTTCCCCTGTCGGCTGTCTCTGTAACCGAAACTCCACGGCTTTCAACCGGACTCCAGGAGCTCGACCGGGTCCTGGGAGGTGGTATTGTTCCCGGTTCTCTGGTTCTTATCGGGGGAGATCCTGGAATCGGGAAATCCACTCTCCTTCTTCAAATAGCCCGTCACCTCGCGGAGGAACATCCCGTCCTCTACCTTTCCGGAGAGGAATCCCCCCAGCAAATCAAGCTGCGAGCCGAAAGACTCGGGACACAGCCCGAAAAACTGTTCGTCCTGGCGGAAACCAATCTGAACCAGGGCTTGGAAGCGGCGGAAACCCTAAAACCCTCTTTGTTTGTCGTGGATTCTATTCAAACCGTTTACTTAGAAGAGGTCACCTCCGCCCCTGGCAGCGTGGCCCAGGTGCGCGAATGTGCCGCTCGCCTCTTGAGGTTGGCCAAGAAAAAGGGGATCGCTACTTTTTTGGTGGGGCACGTGACCAAAGAGGGTCTCCTCGCCGGGCCGAGGGTATTGGAACACCTGGTAGATACGGTCCTTTATTTTGAGGGGGATCGAGGGGCAAACTACCGAATCCTACGAGCCGTAAAGAATCGCTTTGGTTCCACCAACGAAATCGGGGTCTTCGAAATGCAACCCCGGGGGTTGAAGCCTGTGGAAAATCCTTCAGCCCTCTTCCTTTCACAGGCTAGCACCTCCCAGCCAGGCGCCGTAATCCTGGCCACCGTGGAAGGGACCCGTCCCATCTTGGTGGAAGTCCAAGCCCTGGTGGCAGGAACTCCCCTCGCTGTACCACGACGCACCAGCGTGGGCTACGATCCCCAAAGACTCTCTATGATGGCTGCCATTCTGGAAAAGCGTCTGGGACTTTCCTTTTACGACCGAGACATCTATCTCAATGTCGTAGGAGGGCTGAGACTCTCCGAACCAGGGGCAGACCTGGCCGTGGCCACGGCTCTGGTCTCAAGCCGCCTGGAAAAAACCCTGCCTCCCGGGCTCTTCTTGTTCGGAGAAGTTGGCCTCACAGGCGAAGTCCGTCCGGTGTCCCACGCGGAACAAAGAATAAAGGAAGCCCTGAGATTGGGTTTTGATGTTGTCTGTTTACCACAGGGAAACGTTAGCCAGATGTTTCCAATAAAATTTATCGAGATCTCGAATTTACAGGAGCTCCTTGAGGGACTTTTCCGCTAGAAAGTTTCCTTGCACCATCTTGGGCCTCGCATTATGATTCAGCAAACTCCCCCTTTAGGAGGCGCGCGATGGGTGTAGTGCACGTGACGGATCAGAACTTTGAGAAGGAAGTCCTCCAGTCTGATATCCCGGTTTTGGTTGACTTTTGGGCGGCTTGGTGTGGGCCTTGTCGGGCCATTGCTCCGGTCATTGAAGAGCTTGCCGAGGAATATGCGGGCCAGCTCAAAGTGTGCAAGATGAACGTTGACGAAAATCCTATCACTCCTGGCAAATTTGGTATCCGGGCCATCCCGACTCTTATTTTCTTTAAGAACGGGCAGGCGGTAGACATGATTACCGGAGCGGTGGCCAAATCCACCATTGAAAACGTGATCAAACGCCTGCTTTCGGCTTGAGATGGCGGAAATCTTTGACTTGATAATCATAGGGGGTGGCCCCGCGGGGCTTACGGCCTATTTGTATGCCGCGCGGGCCCGCCTCAATTGTGTCCTGGTGGAAAAACTATCACCCGGCGGTCAGGTCCTGGTTACAGACCTGGTGGAAAACTATCCGGGCTTTCCCGAACCCCTTTCCGGGTTTGAGCTCATGGATCGTTTCTTGGCCCAGGTTAAAAAACTCGGCCTTAAAATCATCAACGGTGAAGTGGCAAAGCTTGAAATAGAAGGAGAACTCAAAAGAGTAATTTTCACCGACGGTCGGAAAGTCACAGGGCGGGCGGTGATCATTGCCACCGGGGCTCGTCCCAATCGCCTCGGTGTTCCAGGAGAAGAAAAGCTTACCGGAAGGGGAGTTTCTTATTGTGCCACTTGCGATGGCCCCTTTTTCCGCGATCAGGAAGTCGCGGTTATAGGTGGTGGAAATACCGCTGTCCAGGAAGCCATCTTCCTTACACGCTTTGCTAGGCGAGTCTATCTCGTCCACCGGCGAGATCAACTTCGTGCCCAGAAGATCCTTCAAGAAAGGGCTCTGGCCAACGAAAAGATCACCATCCTCTGGAACCGCGTGGTAGAAGAAATCCTCGGAGAGGAACAGGTCGAGGGACTGCGTCTTCGTCACGTTCAGACCGGAGAAACCGAGACCCTCAAAGTACAAGGGGTCTTTGTCTTCGTAGGCATCTCTCCCCAGTCCGAGTTCGTCAAAGGGGTCCTTCCTACGGATGAAAAGGGATTCATCTTCACGGATGCCGAGATGCGCACTGAAGTCCCAGGGGTCTTTGCAGCCGGAGACGTCCGTGCCAAGGCCTGTCGCCAGATTGTTACCGCCGCCGGAGACGGAGCCACGGCTGCTTTTATGGCGGAACACTACCTGGCTCAAAAATGATTCGTCGTTTTCTCATTATTTGTTTTTGTCTGTTAGTTTTGCTCTCTGCCTGTGGTGGAGAGCATCAAGGGGGACTTCTCTCCTGGTTTAAAAAGAAACACGAAGAACCTTCCGGTCAGCTGGCTCAACTCATCGAGAAAGCCTTACGTTATTATCGTAAGGGATACTGGGAGCTGGCTGAAGAGGCCTTTCGCACCATACGGGACCGCTATCCGGATTCTCCTTACGCTCTGTGGGCAGAATTGAAACTGGCAGACTGTAAGTTCTATGCTGGACAGTATCTGGAAGCCATCGTTCTCTACGAAGAGTTTGAAAAACTCCATCCCACCAACGAAGCTATTCCGTATGTAGTGTTTCAGATTGGTACTTGCTACTACAAACTAATGCTCCCTCCTGACCGGGATCAGAGTTTTACTAAGAAGGCCATCGAGACCTACGAACGACTTATCAAACAGTTTCCGGATTCCCCTTACACCCTAGAAGCCAAAAAGCGCATCCGTGAGGGCAGGGAACGACTCGGGGAGCATGAGCTCTACGTCGCACACTTCTACTACCGTACGAAGCGATACCGGGCGGCTTACTATCGCATCCTCTATCTCCTACAAACCTATCCGGAAACCAGAGCCGCCACCAAAGCCCGCTCTCTCGTGCAAAGATACTATGCCAAAGCCTTGGAAGAGACCAAGGCCCTGGCCGAGGGAACTCTTAAAGATTACTGGGGGCGCCCGGTTAGGTAGCCTCCTTTTCGGGTTCACCAGGAAGAAGGTCTTCTATCTCCTCCAAGCCTTCCAATAACTCTTCGTGGATCTCTTCCAAGGGTTCCTCTTCAAGCTCTTCCAGGACAATCTCTCCCTCAGGGGCTTCCTCCTCTGCTTCCAAGAGAGATTCCCCCTCGGGTTCTTCGGGGAGGTCCAGGTCTGAGAGATCGAGTTCCGGGGCCTCTTCTTCAAGAGAGAGTTCCTCTTCTCCTAAGGTTTGAAGGGGCATTTCCTCTTGAGGTTCTGGTTCCTCTACGAAGAGGAAGTCCTCTTCCAGCCCCTCTTCTACCTGGAGCCCTTCTTCAAAAAGTCCTAGAAAGGCCTCGGGATGGGGCTCATAGAAGGGGCCGAACAGTTCGTTTAGGTTTCGGAGATCAGTTTGACACTCCGGACAGAGACGAAGGTATTCCGCCACTACAAGCTTACATTTTGGACAGCGCATTTTTCCTCCTGGCCAGAAGGATCAAAGATTGTTTATAATCAGGGCCGTATGAAACGGCTCTACTTTTTCTTTATCGTCTTTTTGACCCTGGGCCTCTTAAATTGTTCGGGGGCACCCGAAAGAAACCTGGCCTCTGAAGCCTGTCTCATAAGAAAAGGTCTTTCCACTAAGCAAGAAGTCTATCAACTCCTGGGCCCTCCAGACAGAGTTGTTCGCCATCCTCCTGACCGGGAGGAATGGTATTACTATCATGTCAATGAGAGCACTTTGAAGAAGGTCCCTTTGTTAGGGAAAAGTCTGGGGAAGGAAGAAATAGAGATCTTGCGCATTAGTTTTGTGGGGGACCGGGCTTCGGATTGTATCTATTTCGTGCGTCGTAAAAAGGAGTAACCATGGAGCCTGATATCTACCAGCGCGCCAGAGATCGGATGGTTCAGACCCAGATAGCCGCCCGGGGTATTCGTGACCCGAGGGTGCTGGCTGCCATGCGAAAGATCCCGCGCCATCTCTTTGTGGACGAGGCCCTGAGAGACCAGGCCTATGGTGATTATCCTTTGCCCATCGGTGAAGGACAGACCATTTCCCAGCCTTACATCGTAGCCCTCATGACCGAAGCCCTTGAACTGAAGGGCCCGGAAAAGGTCCTGGAAATAGGTACGGGTTCTGGTTATCAGACGGCCATCCTGGCGGAACTGGCTGATGAAGTCTATTCCATTGAACGCTATCCGAGTCTGGCTCACCGGGCCAAACGGCTTCTGGAAAAACTCGGATATCGAAACGTCCACATTCGCGTGGGCGATGGTACCAAGGGCTGGCCAGAAGCCGCTCCCTTTGATGCCATCATTGTGACCGCCGCTGGTCCACAGATCCCTGAACCCTTGCTCGAACAGTTGAAGGATGGTGGACGTTTAGTGATGCCTGTGGGTGACGAATGGTCGCAGTATCTCATCAAGGTGGTCAAAAAGGGACCCAGGTTGGTTAAAGAAAACCTAGGAGCCGTGCGTTTCGTCAAACTGGTGGGAGAACATGGATTTCCGGAATAAACGTCGCATCGCCGTCTTTGGAGCCGGGATCTGCGAGGGCGAAATTTATCGGTTGGCCTACGAAGTGGGCCGCCTTCTGGCCTCTAAGGCCATTGTCCTCACTGGAGGGTTGGGAGGGGTGATGGAAGCGGCTTCCCGAGGGGCACTAGAGGCCGGAGGACTCACCGTGGGTGTCCTCCCGGGAAACCGCGCCGAAGACGCCAATCCTTACGTCCAGATTCCGATTGTCACAGATCTTGGCCAAGCCCGAAACGTAGTACTGGTACGCTCGGCCGAGGCAGCCATTGCCATCTCCGGGGGTTACGGCACCCTTTCTGAAATCGCTTTGGCCCTCAAAATGTGGAAGCCCGTGGTGGGGTTGCACACCTGGCCCGGGATTGAAGGTGTCCACTATGTCGAGACTCCTGAAGAGGCGGTAACCCGCGTCTTTGAGCTTCTGGAGGTCAAAAGGGTCTCGCTTTAAGCAAGCATCTCTCGGATTTCTTCTCCAATCCGCTGGACTTGTTGCCGGGCCTCCTCCTCATCAAAGCGCACCACCTGCCCCTCCCATAAGACAAACTCTCCAGCTACCATCACGTGACTCACGTCTCCTCCCCGGGCGCTGTAAACCAGAAGAGAAAATGGGTCGTGAAGGGGGGTGAGATGGGGTTTCTTGAGATCAAGCACCACCAAATCTGCCGCCCATCCCGGAGCCAGGCGCCCGCAGCCCTTGAAGTCCAAAGCCTGCGCCCCCATCTCCGTAACCAGGCGAAACACCGTACGGGCCGGCAGTTTGGTGGGGTCAAAGGAAAGACCCTTCTGCAAGAAAGCAGCGGTTCGCATCTCTGTCAGGAGATCCAGATCGTTGTTGCTGGCAGGCCCGTCTGTGCCTATCCCCACCGTGGTTCCGGTCTCAAGGAGGGCGCTTATCGGAGCCACCCCGGAGGCCAACTTGAGATTGCTTTCCGGGCAGTGAGCCACCCGTACCCCTTTTTGGGCGAAGAGTTCAATCTCTTCGTCTGTGAGCTGCACCGCATGTGCCACCAGAAGCCGGTCATTGAGCAGTCCCAGAGAATCCAGATGAGCCGGAGGACGCTTACCGTAACGGGCCTTGATCAAAGAGACCTCTTCCCTGGTCTCGGAAAGATGAATGTGTAGCAAAGCCCCAAACCGATCGGCTATCTCTTTGGCCCTTCGAAGGGTCTCGGGGGAACAAGTATAGGTGGCGTGGGGACAGACCAGGATTTTGATCCTGGGATGTTCGGCAAATTGTTGCAAAAGTTCTTCTGTAAGGGCTAGCCCCTTCTCGAGTGGACCGTAACTCGGAGAGGGAAAATCAAAGAGGCCCTCTCCTAAAGCGGCACGCACTCCCGCTTCTTCCACGGCCCGGATGACCTCTGGTTCAAAGAGGTACATGTCAGCAAAAATCGTCACTCCAGAACGCAGCATCTCGGCTATGGCCAGTTTCGCCCCCCAGTAAACCCAGTCCTGCCGAAGGTGCTTTTCCACGGGAAAAATGTAGTTTTCAAGCCAGGTCATGAGGGGAAGATCGTCAGCCAATCCTCGAAAGATGGTCATGGAGGCGTGGGTATGTGCATTAACCAGACCAGGCAGCAGCATACCGTGAGGGAAATCCAGGACCTCAGCCTCAGGATAAAGGGCAAGGATTTCCTCTTTCTTCCCCACCGCTAAAATCTGGTCTTTCTCTACCACCACCGCTCCGTCTCTCAGGGGTTCCTCATCCCAGGCTGGTAAAACAACTTTGGCGGTCAAAACTTTGGTCTTCATCTTTCCTCCTCTTGACGCCCTGCAGGCTCTCTCTTAGATGGAAACATGCTCTGGCTTGGAATTGCGATAGCCACCGCCTTTTTTACGGCGGCTGGTGACGCCCTGGTCAAACACTATCTACGTCCCTTTGGCACGGCCAGGATGGCCCTGGCCCGGGTCTTGGGGCCGATCTTCTTCCTCTTCCCCTTGCTCCTACTCCAACCCTGGCCCCAACTGGACTGGATCTTCTGGCGCACGGTCTTCATCTTGCTCCCTTTGGAAACCACAGCCCTACTATGCTATATGGAGGCCCTACGAATCTCCCCTCTTTCCCTCACCGTTCCCTTCTTGGCCTTCACCCCAGCTTTCATGATCGTTACCGGGGCCTTGATCCTAGGTGAACATCTGAGTCTCCAAGGCATAATCGGTATTTTCTTCATCGTGGGTGGCAGTTATGCCTTGCATCTTAACACCTTGAAACAAGGGCTTTTGGCCCCCTTGCGAGCCATCATTCGAGAAAGGGGTTCCCTTCTCATGTTGCTTGTGGCTTTCTTATATGCCATTACCTCGGTGTTGGGTAAACTGGCTGTCACTCATTCCAACCCATTTTTCTTTGCTTGTTTTTACTTTATTGTCCACGGCCTGTTCGCCGTACTGGTCTTGCGCTTCTTCTTTAAGGCTCGAGCTGGAGAAATAGTACGTGCCTGTCCCAAAGGAGTCCTCCTGGTCGGACTGGCCCAGAGTGCCATGGTTATCTGTCACATGTGGGCCATCAGTTTGGCCCCAGCTGCTTACATGATCGCCGTCAAACGTTTAAGTGTCCTTTTCGGAGTCGTGATGGGCGGCCTCTTTTTCCGGGAAGAGGCTATGGCCAGCCGTCTCTTTGGAGCCGCCCTCATGTTGACCGGGGTCTTCCTCATCGCTCTCTCTTAAAAAGTCTTGGCTTCTCCGCGATAAAAGGGTTATTATTCGCTGCAGGGAGAGCTGAAGCATGTCAACCTTCACCCTCACAGACCGCGTTCGAGCCCTCAGTCAGCCATTTTTGGCCCCGATTGCCGATTTCCTGGCCAAATGGCGGGTTTCACCCAATACGGTCACCATTCTGGGTTTCCTGGGGTGCGTAGCCGTAGGGATAGTACTGGCGCTGGGTTATCCTCGTCTAGGAGGGCTGCTCTTGGTGGTTTTTGGCCCGTTGGATGCGGTAGATGGCCTTTTGGCCCGCCGTTCCGGACAGCAAACCAAATTCGGGGCCTTCTTGGACTCAACCCTCGACCGCTATTCCGAAATCGCCATCTTTGGGGGGTTGCTCTACTATCTTTTGGAAACATCTCAGTTCTGGCCGGTGATCCTTCTTTTTCTCGCGCTGGCTGGCTCTTTAATGGTCAGTTACACCCGCGCTCGAGCCGAAGCCCTGGGTTTTGAATGCAAGGTTGGCCTCCTCACGCGCTTTGAAAGATTGCTTCTTCTGACCATCGGGTTATTGACAGGCTGGTTACTTCCTGTGCTGGCGGCCCTGGCTTTCTTCGCCAATTTTACGGCCCTTCAGCGTATCATCCATGTCTGGCGTTGCTCCAAAGCCTGAAGTTGGCCTGCTTTACGTGGTTGCCACTCCCATTGGTCATCTCAAAGACATTACCCTCCGGGCCCTAGAAGTCTTAAAAGAAGTGGATCTTATCGCCTCCGAAGACACCCGTACCACGCTCAAACTTCTCAACCACTTTGGTATCAAAGGTCCCAAGTTGATACCTTTCCACAAACACAACGAAACCGAGCGGGCTCCGCAGCTCCTGGCCTGTCTTAAAGGAGGACAAAAACTTGCCTTGGTAAGTGAAGCCGGAACGCCTGGGATTTCCGATCCCGGAGCCAGACTGGTAGCCTTGGCCCACGAAGAAGGTATTCCCGTGCGTCCGATTCCGGGACCTTCGGCCTTGGCCACGGCCCTTAGTGTCTCGGGCTTTGACCTGCACCAGGGATTCCTCTTCCTGGGTTTCCTCCCGGCCAAAAGAGGAGAACGGAAAAGACTTCTGGCCGAAGTGGCGGGAGAAAGACGCCCTTTGGTTATTTTCGAAAGTCCTCACCGTTTGCGCGAGACATTGGAAGACCTTTTGAAGACTTTTGGCGAAAGACGGGTCTTTCTAGCCCGAGAGATGACCAAGGTCCACGAAGAATACATCCTGACAACCCTGAGCCAGCTCAGAGAACGTTTTCACCAAGAAGAACCGCGGGGAGAAATCAGCTTAATACTTGAAGGTGCTCCCCACCAAAAGAGGGATATCCCTCTGGATGAAGTTCGAGAGAAGCTTGGTCAACTGCTTGCCCAGGGGATACCTCTCAAGGAAGCAAGCCGCCTCCTGGCCCGCGAAACAGCTCTTTCTGCCAAAGAGCTCTACCGCCTGGGCCTCAAACTCAGGAAGGCTTGAGTTCTCGCAAGAGACGTTCCACTTCTTCGAAAAAAGCGGGCAAAATCTCTTTCTCTGGCACCTTTCGCAAGATCTTTCCCTTACGAAAGATAAGCCCCACTCCCTTTCCACCAGCCAAACCAACGTCGGCTTCCCGCGCCTCTCCCGGACCGTTGACCACGCACCCCATGACCGCCAGTTTGAGAGGATACTCGATCTTGCGGGCAAAACGTTCCACTTCTTCAGCGATCCGAAAGAGATCGATTTCGCAACGCCCGCAAGTAGGACAAGAAATGATTTCCGGCCCTCTCTGTCGGAGCCCCACGGTCCGTAAGATCTCATAAGCTACCTGAACCTCTTCTTCGGGATCCCGTGTGAGTGAGACCCGGATGGTATCACCAATACCTTCGGCCAGAAGAAGCCCTAGGGCAAAAGCACTTTTGACTGTCCCTGCGATAAGTCCTCCAGCTTCTGTGACCCCCAAGTGCAGAGGGAAATCGCTCCTTTCGGCAAAGAGCCGGTAAGCCGCTAGGGTGGTCCAAACGTCAGAAGATTTGAGAGAGACTTTGAGGTTTTCAAAACCGAGGTCACCTACGATAAAATCGAGATGACGCAAAGCGCTTTCCACCAAGGCTTCCGGCGTAGCTCCTCCGTAGCGACGACGCAAATCCCTTTCCAGAGAGCCCGCATTAACCCCTATGCGCACCGCTGCATCTCGCTCCTTGGCCGCTAAAATGACCCTTTTTACGTTGTCCAGCCCCTTTATATTCCCTGGATTGATTCTTAGACCATCTGCCCCGTGCTCAAGGGCCAATAAGGCCAGCCGCCAGTCGAAGTGAATGTCAGCGATGAGAGGGATACGAATTTCTTTCTTAATGGCACTGATGGCCCGGGCCGCCTCCTCATCCGGGACCGCTACACGGATGATCTCACACCCTACTTCTTCGAGCCGTTTGATCTGAGCCACTGTAGAGCTGACATCCCGGGTATCAGTGTTGGTCATTGATTGCACAACTACTGGATGTTCTCCCCCTATCGGGACAGAGCCCACGTAAATGACCCTCGTCTTTTTTCGCAGCCTTCCTTGCCGGTTCATCTTATTAAGAGTATAACACTTTTGACCTGCTACGATAGGCGTAAGCAATAAATCTGGAACCAGCTCAAGGAGGGGGAATCTTTGGCCATCAAAAAGTATCTCTCCTTATTACCTCATTTTTTGAAACTCCTTTTAGGACTCCTCAAAGATTCACGTGTTCCCATGGAAGACAAGGCCATATTAATAGCGGCCCTAGCTTATCTGTTGAATCCGGCTGATTTCATTCCAGATGTGATCCCGTTTTTCGGCCTGGTAGATGACCTTTATCTCGTGGCCCTGGCGGTATTGCGTCTCTTAAACCACGTAGACGAAGAGGTTTTACGGAGCCACTGGCCTGGAGACGAAGATATCATCCCTATTCTCAAGAAGATTGTCTCTTGGGGAGCCAAGCTCCTGCCAGCTCGTATCAGAGAAGCTGTTTTGGGAGAGGTGGAGAAGGGTGCAGTTTGACCTGAAGAAACTGCAGGTCTTCGTGGCGGTCATGGAACAGCGAAGTTTTTCCAAGGCAGCAGAGATCTGCCATCTCTCACAGCCCACGGTCTCCGGACACATCAAGGCTCTGGAAGAGGCTCTGGGCATCACTCTCCTTGACCGTCACACCCGGGAGGTACTCCCCACCAGAGCCGGCCTTCTTCTGTATCGTTACGCCAAAAGGATCGTACGGCTGGTCAACGACCTCGAGCAAGAGATGGCCCTTTTCAAATCTGGTGGCAAGGGCAAACTCCTCTTGGGGGGAAGTACTATCCCCGGACAATACATCCTTCCCCAAGTCTTGGGGGCCTTCAAAAAGATCCATCCAGACGTAGAAATAACCCTCAAAATTGCTGACACCAAAGAAATTTCTCGTCTAGTTTGTGAAGGAGAATTGGAACTGGGTGTAGTGGGGGCCAAAGTTTTCGAGGGAGAATTACGTTTTGAACCCCATTTTCGTGATGAGATCATCCTAGCTGTACCAGGAGATTGGGAACTGCCAAGCCCTATCTCGCCAGAAAGCTTGCGAGACCTTCCGCTTATCGTACGAGAGAAAGGATCTGGTACCTGGCTGACAGCCAAAAAAGCCCTTAAAGCCGCTGGGATTTCTGCGGAAAAATTACCCATCGTGGCGGAGCTTGGTTCCACCGAGGCCGTAAAACAAGCCATTAAAGGGGGAATTGGAGGGGCTTTTATCTCCAAGAAAGCCGTGGAAGAAGAGCTTAAGCGCGGACTCATCCGCGAAGTGGAAATCGTAGGTCTCAAGATTGAGAGAAACTTTTATCTCATCACCCAGGAGAGGCGAACGCTTTCACCTATAGCACAAATTTTTATAGATTTTTTCAAAAACTACGGTTAAAGCCTTCTTGATCGCACCGGGGGTGTGATTACATTTAGCCCTTGGCACCAAAATTAGCAGGGAGGTGAGCCATGTCGGGCAAAAAAGTTCGGGTGGCGATCGCGGGAGTAGGAAATTGTGCTAGCGCCCTGATTCAAGGCATCTTCTATTATCGCGAAAAGGGTCTGGACGTCACCCAAGGTGTGATGTTTCCAGACATTGGTGGATACAAACCCTGGGATTTGGAGATTGTGGCTGCCTGGGACATCGACGCCCGTAAGGTGGGTAAAGATGTCTCGCAGGCCATTTTCGCCCTTCCAAATTGCACGACGGTCTTCTATCGGGACGTCCCCGAACTGGGCGTTGAGGTCCGTAAGGGTAAGGTCCTCGACGGCTGTGCTCCGCACATGGCCCACTATCCCGAAGAGAAGACTTTCGTTCTCTCAGAAGCCAAAGAAGACGAACTGGAAGACGTCGTAGCCGTGCTTAAAGAGCGCCAAGCCGATGTCCTCATCAACTACGTACCAGTCGGTTCGGAAGAAGCTGCTCGTTTCTACGCTGAGGCCTGCCTCAAGGCAGGAGTAGCCTTTGTCAATGCCATGCCCACCTTCATCGTGTCTGGAGATTGGGGCAAACGTTTTGAAGAAGCGGGTATCCCAGCGGTAGGAGACGATATCAAGAGCCAAGTGGGAGCCACGATTGTCCATCGCGTGCTGACCAAGCTCATGGTAGACCGAGGGGTGCCAGTCAAACGCTCCTATCAGGTCAATTTCGGCGGCAACACCGATTTCCTGAACATGCTGGCACGTGAAAGGCTGAAGACCAAAAAAGTCTCCAAAACCGAAGCTGTAACCTCTCTTCTGCCCTATGACATTGGCGAAGACAATATCCATATCGGTCCTTCAGACTGGATTCCCTGGCTCAAAGACAACAAGATCGCTTACATTAGGCTAGAAGGGGAGCTTTTTGGCGGCGTACCAATGTACATCGAGTTGAAACTCAGCGTAGAAGACTCCCCCAACTCTGCTGGCTCGGCGGTGGATGCCATTCGTTGCGCCAAGCTGGCCATGGATCGAGGTGTTTCCGGGCCTTTGATCTCCATTTCGGCCTACACGATGAAACACCCTCCACAACAATATCCTGACAACGTCGCTCGACAGATGGTAATCGAGTTCATCGAGGGCAAACGTGAACGTTAAAGGGGGCTCAAATGTTCACCTTTTCCGAACGCTTGAAACGTCTTCCACCCTATCTCTTTGTGGAACTTGATCGTCTCAAGGCAGAAGCCAAGGCCAGAGGAGTTGATGTCATCGATCTCGGGGTGGGGGATCCGGATCTCCCCACCCCAGATCACATCGTTCAGGCCGCTATAGAAGCGGTCAAAAAGCCAGAAAATCACCATTATCCCTCAAGTATAGGAATGAGGAGCTTCCGGGAGGCAGCTGCCCAATGGTTTGAAAAACGTTTCGGGATTTCTCTTGATCCCGATACGGAGGTGGTCACTCTTATTGGCTCCAAAGAAGGCATTGCCCATTTCCCCCTGGCTTTTGTTAACCCGGGAGAAGTGGTCCTGGTTCCCACCCCCTCTTATCCGGTTTATCACATCGGAACCTTATTTGCTGGAGGGGAGACGTATTATCTTCCATTGCTCGAAGAGAATGGATTTTTGCCGGACCTTTCGACTGTTCCGTCAGAAGTCCTTTCACGAGCCAAGATTCTCTGGCTAAATTATCCTAACAATCCCACCGCCGCGATAGCGGACGTGGGCTTTTTCAATCAAGTGGTAGATTTCGCTCGGAAACACGGCTTAATCGTAGCTCACGACGCTGCCTATACGGAGCTTTATTTCGACGATTATCGTCCTCCAAGCCTTTTACAAGCTGAAGGAGCTAAAGAAGTAGGCCTTGAATTCCACAGTCTTTCCAAGACTTATTGCATGACGGGCTGGCGGATTGCCTTTGCGGTAGGCAATCCAGAATTGATTTCAGGCCTGGCCAAGGTCAAAAACAACGTGGATTCCGGTGCCTTTCAAGCCGTACAAGAGGCCGGCATCGCTGCCCTTACTGGAGACCAAAGTTGTGTGGAGGAATTTCGCCGTATCTTCAAGGAGAGACGAGACGTGGTGGTTGAAGGTCTCCAAAAACTGGGCTTTCAGGTAGAAAAACCCAAAGCCACCTTTTATGTTTGGGCGAAAGTACCTGCTGGCTATTCTTCTGCGGATTTTTGTGCCAAACTCCTCCAGGAAGCTGGTATCGTGGTTACCCCGGGCAACGGCTTCGGTGATCCAGGAGAGGGATTTTTCCGCATCGCTCTCACCGTTGACAAGGACCGTCTCAAGGAGGCCTTGGCACGAATAGCCAACCTCAAATTCTAAAGAAAGCCTACATTGGTGTAGGTTCCAACCTGGGAGATCGGCTGAACCATTGCCGTCAGGCCCTAGCTGCTTTGCGCAGCCAGCCAGGGATTCGTCTCTTGAGGTGGTCTGCTATTTATTTGACCGAACCCGTAGGTTTTTATTCCCAACATTGGTTCTTCAATTTCGTGGTGGAAATAGAGACCTCCCTTTCCCCCTGGGCCCTACTCTTTGTTTTGTGGAAGCTTGAATGTCAAGCTGGACGCAGGCGTACCAGCCCAAGAGGCCCTTCAGATCGCCCCCTTGACCTCGATCTCCTGCTCTATCAGGGGGTCACCTTGTCCTCGAAGGTACTCACCTTGCCCCATCCCCATCTTCATGAGCGCCTTTTTGTCCTTCGCCCCTTGACAGATCTTGTTGCTAGGGAGAAACATCCCCTCATAGGCCAAACTTTTCAGGAACTTTTGAATTCTCTTTCGTCCAAGGAACGGGTAGATTTCCTAGTCTTTGTGGAACCATGATTCGTCTTATAATCATTCTGTTTCTTTTATTTCTCATCATCTGGGTGGGGCGTTCCATCCTCAAAGACTTGAAACAGCTTTTCAGGCGGCGGCCATCACCTTCCCAAAAATCTTCTTCCTCAAGATCAAGATTTCCAGTGACCGATAAACTGGTAGAGGACCCAGTATGCGGGGTCTATTGCCCAAAGAGCACGGCTTACACCGCCATCTGGAAGGGCAAGGTCTATTATTTTTGTAGTGAAGAATGCCGCCAAAAATTTTTAAAAGAGCACTCCTCTGCTTCTTCTGGTTAATATTTTGGCCTGCCTTGAGCCAGGCTGAACTCTATCTCTATCGCGACGCCAACGGGGTCCTACACGTAACCAACATTCCCATGGGGCAAACCTGGAAGCGTTTCCATCCCAAAGATTATTTTGAAGAAGCCGCCCGTCTCTATGATCTTGATCCGGCTCTGCTTAGAGCCATTGCCCGGGCAGAATCCAATTTCAATCCGGGGGCGGTTTCTCCCAAAGGAGCGTTGGGACTCATGCAACTCATGCCAGAGACTGCGCAAGCCTATGGCGTAAAAGATCCCTTTGACCCAGAAGAAAACGTTCGAGGAGCTGCGGCTTATTTGCGAGACTTGCTTGCGGAATTTCAAGACGTCCGTTTGGCTTTAGCGGCTTACAATGCCGGACCAGAACGGGTAAGGCTCTATCGCGGAGTGCCACCTTTTAGTGAAACGATATCATATCTGGAACGAGTCCTGCGCTTCTGGAGGTTCTATCGAAGACAGAAAAATTTTCAAATTCTGACAAAAAATCCTTAAAAAACCCTGCGGTGCGCTTTACAATATAGAGGCCGATTGTTACTATGCAGGCCGCTTAAAAAGAGGAGGTTATCGTGAAGATTTTCTTTGATCCTGATATTCCTGCGGATATTCAGGAGGAGATCAGAAAGGTCATCGAGGAGCAGATTGAGGGGCCCTGCCCAGCTTGCGGTTGCGACGAAATTTACGTTTCTTTGTTTGATAACACTCTGGACGTAAAATGCTATGATTGTGGTGAGAGTTTCTTCGAACTCGAACTTGAAGTCGAAGAACAACAATCTGCCTGATCTTCTTTGGACCTTTCGATAAAGGCGTATGCATTGTGAGCATGAATGGATTCAAAGTTTTCCGCTTCCACCGAAAACCAGGTGATCTCCGGGTGGGCGAGGAGGCGGCGACAAACCTCGCGCACCACGTCTTCCACGAACATGGGGTGATCATAGGCCCATTCGGTAACGAATTTTTCATCCGGTCTCTTGAGCAAAGGATAGACCGGAGAAGAAGCACATTTCTCGACAATCTCGATTAACTCTTCGATCCAGATAAATTTTTTGAATCTAACCCGGACCCGTACCAAACCGCGCTGGTTATGGGCCCCCCGCTCGCTGATCTCCTGCGAGCAGGGGCAAACTGTCATCACCGGCACCCGAACCTCTACCATTAGATCCCGAAAACCTTCTCCTAAAGAACCATAGATCTTACAACCGTATTCCATCAGACCCCGCGCTCCAGAAACCGGGGCCTCTTTTTCCATGAAAAAGGGGAACTCTATCTCCAGATGGGCCATCTTGGCAGAAAGTCTCCGGCGCATTTCTTCCAAGATCCGGGGGATCTTCTTCATGTGGATTTCATGGCGGTACTCGTTGAGGATCTCCACAAAACGGCTCATGTGGGTCCCCTTAAAATGGTGCGGAAGATCCACGTACATATTGATGGTAGCAACGGTGTGCTGGACCCCTTTGCGCCGGTCCAACACTGAAATGGGATAATGAATGCCTTTTATGCCAACTTTATCTATTTCTATCTGTCGAAAGTCCGGCTGGTTTTGTACGTCTTTAAGCTCCATGAGAAAGCTCTTTCTCCAGCTTGCGCGCCAATTCTTGAGCCGCTTTCCAGGCGGGCCCCCTCACCTCCCGAAGAGGTTTTCCCATTCGTTCGGCCCGTGATAACTCCTCATCCCGGGGAAGATAGCCTAAAAGTTTTTCAGCAAGGGCCTCTTCCACGAACAAACGGTCTTCTTCCTGAGAGAAGAGATTCCCCACCAAAAAGACACGCTTCACCCCGAGATCCTGGGCCATTTTTCGGATTTGCCTGGCGGTCTCCAGGCTACCCCGATAAGGCTGAACCACGATCAAAACTGCCTCCAGGGCTGAAACCGTAGCCCGGCCAAAGGGTTCCACACCGGCCTCCAGATCGACGATTACCGCCTCCTGGCTCTGAAGGAGCAAAAGTGAGAGCAGACGCCTTAAGACGGTTTGTTCCGGGCAGGCGCAACCGCCTCCCGCTTCGCGCACCGCCCCAAGGACCATGAGTTTGAGTCCGTTTCTTTCTTTCATGAACCTGGCCGGAAGATCATCCACCTTGGGGTTCAGGACGTAAAAGGGACCGTCTTTTTGAGCGCGCTCAAGAAGGAGCTCCTTCATCTCGGCAATAGGCACGATCTCTTCGGCCCCTGGCACCCCCAGAAGGCGTGCCAAATGAGGGCTAGGATCAGCATCGATGGCCAGGACCCGATACCCCGAAGCGAGTAGGGCCTCAACAAGGAGGGCCGCCACCGTTGATTTTCCCACGCCTCCCTTACCGCAAATGGCCAGCTTCATGAGCCCTTCTTAACAGGAGAAACTCGGGAAGGGAAGATCAATGAAACCACGGAAAAGGACGCCGGAAACTCACCCAAACGGGTTCTTGCAAGAGGAGCTGGGGCTCTTCAAGATCCGGGATCTCCACCAATACTTGAAGGGAAAGCGCGCGTTTCTCGAAGGTGCGCAGAAGATAAGGAGGCTTGTAGGCGGTTTCCTTCAAGATATCACGAACCACACCCTTGAAAACCACGCCCCGGTCCAGACGGACTTTGACGGTCAGGCCCGGATAAATATACGGAACATCTTTTAGGGAAAAATAGACCAAAAGATACCGAGGAGGACCACAAGAAATACGAAGGAGATAGTCTCCCGGGAAGACCAGACTTCCAGGGCTAACCAATCTCTCCAAAACGAAGCCCCTTTCGGGAGCCCGAAATACATAGGACTCTTGTCTCTTCTTGGCTTCGGCCAATCTTTTCTCTACCTCCAGAAGCTCAAGATCTATCCTTTTTAATCCCTGCTCAAAACTCAAAATTTGGGCGTTTAAGGACCGAAGGGCGGAGAGCAGACTCAGCTTTTCCGGAAGAGTGACCAAACGTCGCCGATACAGGGCATTGAGTTCGGAGAGTTGTTTCTGGAGGGTCTCTTTCTCCCGCAAGAGATTCCATCTTTCGGCGTTCAAGACTTCGTAACTGGCCTCAAGCGTCTCTCTCTTTTCTTCAAGGTAAGGAATTTCATCGAAGAGGGCATAAGGTTTGAGTGAAAGGAGAGGATCTCCCATCTGAAAGGCGCTTCCCAGTTCGGGTACTGAAACCACCTGTCCTTTTAGGGGAGAACGGATAGCCAATACCTCCCCGACTACCAGCCCCGAGCCCTTTACCAAGAGATGGTAGTAATAGAAATAAAGGGCCAAACCTATCAGTAAAAAGAACAGGACCAGAAGATAGTATCCGCGGCGGCTTTTGGGCTTAGGGCCTTCTCGTAATGATTCCGGGACCCCCAGAGGAATTCGCCTACGGAGTCTGCGAAGGTGCAGCATATTTCTCTAACTCCTTGAAATTTTGCACCGCCAAACCTCGGAAAAAATAAGAAGGAGAAATCTGTGAGAGTTCTTCTCTCAAAAACTGCCGAAATACTTCAACCGAAAGGTCTTTGAGACTCTCTTCAGAGGGGATGTCCTTTTCCAGAGAAAGGCCTATCCAGTAAGGGAGGCTTCGTGCCTCTAGCATTTGAGCTACTTTTTTGGCCCAGCGCTCAAAAAGATCAGGATCACCGAAATAGTTCATCACTACCACTCCGTTGACCAAAGGCACCAGATGATCAATCAAAAGGGCTTCCTTTCCCTGCCAAGAAATTTTTTCCCTGAAGAAATAAAGAGGAACATCTACGATCAGATCCATAGGGGTTTCTTTTCGAAGTTCTGCCAAGGTATCCAAATAGAGACGAAGATATCTTTCTTTGTTACGGGAAAAATCCGAAAGGGCGTGGGGTTCCAAATCGAGATGAACCACCTGAACCAAAGGATAAAGGCGTTTTTCCAGCCAAGAGACAATTTGAAAGAGTTTCTTTCGAGCCTGAGGGAAGATCCAAGTGGGTTCTCCGAGGAGGATTTCAGTCACTGTTCCCTGTTGATACAGATCGACAATAAAGCGTGAAAGTTCCGGATTCCCTTTTTGAAGGTACTCTTCGATCTGTTTAGCGTTTAGAGAAAAATAAAGCCGGGTAAGCCCTAAAGAATCTGAAACCTGGCGAACGTGAGAAACCGAAGGCTCACTGGCCCACCACCAAGCTGCCAAGTCGCGAGGAGGTAAAGCGACCCATAGACCTCTGTCATGCGAGACCGGGAAATCCTTAAGTTGTAAAGCACCTCCCAAGGAAGCCCACAAGGCAAAGATCCGGATCTGAACGTCGTAATAATCTTTTAGGATCTCCAACGCTTTGATCCTGGACCTGGCCCAAGAACGATCAAAGACCGGGGGAGGCTTCTCCAAAAGAGCGGAGGAAAAGCGACGAGCCAGGAAACGAAGATCGCTTTGATAAGAGATCAAACCCATGAGGTGTTCAAAGGCCTGGTTCTTCAGGCGCGTCTCTCGCAGCTCCTCTTCGGCTTTAAGGCGTTGCCACAGGGCAAAGATCTCCTCCTGGCGAGCCCTTTCCGAGGCCTGAAAGTGCAAAGGGACGGAGACCGAGAAACCTGTCCAGAGACTGCCAGAATTGTCGTCCCAGGTTCGATCTACACCAAGAGAAAATTTGAAACGAGGATAAAATCGTCTTTTCGAAAGCTCAGCCAGTTGTTCGGAGACTTTCTCCAGAAAATCTGTCTTTTCCGGAGAGGGAAGGTTTAAGGGCAAGGTCAAATAAAGATTTTCCTTTTCCGGACGACAATCTTCGCAATTTAATATAAGAGAAAATAGTTCTTCTATCTTTTTCTGTTGTTGGCGACAAAGGTTCTCCTCCAGACGATAACGAAAAAGACGATCAACATAGAAGTCCACGTCTTCTCTTTTCTCAAGACCATGGATCATCCTCTCTCTCAAAGGAGAGAGGATGGTTTCAATTTCTTGTTCGAGATTTTTCAAAATCTGAATCTTTTGTTCAAGGAGAAGATATTCTATGAAAAGAAAACGAAGACGCCAAAGGAGCAAAACCTTTCTCTCATCTTTAGCAAGACCGACTTTCAAAAAGTCAAGTCGGGCCAAAAAACGCTGAAATAAATTATTGGAGTTATATCCTCCAAAATCTTTATTAAGCTTGAGTGATAAACCAAAAGTATAGCCAATAACATCTTTAGCATAACTATTATTGAAATAATATGTGCCACTCAAAGAAAGCCACCAGCCATTCTCTAAAGAGAGGCGCTTAATACGGGATTCAATCTGTTTCAGATGGTAACTATAGGAAGAGAAGAGAGGTGATCCGTCTACAAGAAGGGGCAATTCTTTATATCTTAGAGCCCAAGAGCTATGATCCCAGATGACAAAAATTAAAACTAAAAAGGCAATCTTCTTGACACCCATCGTGGCACGTATGATGAATACTTATGCAAATCTCCACACCAATCGTCAAAATAAGCCTTCAAAGCATGTAACCGCAAAATCCAGTTATACAAAGGATAAATCAGGAGATATCCAAAGAATGAAAGATCATAAGCACGTTCTCGGGAAATAGTCAAGAGATAAGAAAAATACATAACTAAAGTCCACAGGGTATAAATAGCAAGAATAAAGAGATCAATCACCAAAAGGCCCACCAGACCGTAATTCAACCAGAGATAAACGTTATATACGAACATGGCCACGGGCATAACAAATTGAAGGAGAAGATTAAGGTCAAGAAATAGGAAAAAGTCTCTCCAATTAGGAAAAGCCGGCACCAAAAATCGTCGGTATTTTTTAAAAAAGAGCCACACCAAATCACCATCCCACCGCTGTCTCTGTTTGATGAGTCCGGCAAAAGTCTCGGGCACAGAGGTGCGTGCCACGGATTCTGGCACAAAAGCAAAGCGAGCCTCTGGATAAAAAGAAGCTGCTATCTTAAGTCTTGCCGTGAGGTCCAGATCTTCCGCCGTTCCCGAATCCCAACCATAAACCAACTCCAAAAAACCTCGCCTAAAAGCTCCATAAGCTCCAGAGATATTGTTCACCGTACCAAAAAGACGAGAAAGGGTTAAACGAGCCAGGGCTATGGAAATTACGTATTCGATATGCTGAAATCTTGTCCAGATGCTATCCTTGGCATTGCGCACTTTGATGTTTCCTGAGACCGCTATTACGCGTGGATTGCTAAAAGGACGTAGAAGAAGACGCAAAGCGTCATAGTCAAGAGAAGTATCAGCATCAACAGCTAACACAATTTCTATCTCTGGAGAAAGAAGTTTTAGACCTAAATTCAGAGATGATGCCCTGCCACCACGATAATATTTACTTATAACCTTTAAAAATCTTCGTGCAGGAAGTTCAAGATTTTTAAAAAAAGTAACATCCCTTGGAGAATCAAAAATTAAAACAATCTCTATCTTTCCAGGATAATCCTGATAAAGAATGGTTCGCAAATTGCGCAAAATATCACTCGATGGTTCACGATAAGCTGTCACAATGATACCAACAGGAGGAGAATAATCCTGCAAATAAGAAGGGAAAACGCGATGAAAAAAGGGAAGTATTGTCATAAGGAAATACCAGGGATATTCAATCCAGAAAGCAGGAGTTAAAATAAGAATTTGTAATAAAGGTTCACTTAAGACAAAATGGCGAAAATAATGACTTAATTGCTGAAGAAAATAATAAAAATCAAACATTAGGCTTGAAGATCACGCAAAATGGCTTCAAGATCCATACTTTCCAATCTTCC